>Ga0164311_10000190_pt1 | contig 24456 bp, 22 predicted proteins | sample GuaBasSedimGuay2_FD_121796 | JGI IMG/M metagenome (GOLD analysis project Ga0164311, IMG submission 121796) | Subseafloor sediment microbial communities from Guaymas Basin, Gulf of California, Mexico - Guay2, Core 4569-9, 9-12 cm | ecosystem: Environmental > Aquatic > Marine > Hydrothermal vents... | reverse complement strand
TTGTGCTGCCATCATTCAATCTCCTACAAAAATAGATTTCTTTGTTTGCTGAGATTGAAAATAACAGGTCGAAAGTTGAAAAAAAGAGAGGTGTCTTACTATTCCGTACTATTCTTTACTTATCCGCACTTATCCGCACTTTTTGGAGTCAATCATCGGGAGTGTGGGGTGTTCAATGCAATAACCGAGCCAATTTCGCGTCAGTTCTTTCGCCCAATAAACATGTGTGCGGCCTTTTTTAGCGGGTCTTGCCAACTCAGGAAGTTCGATTTTCTTAGACCTTTGGAGCATCCCCCTTTTGCTCTGTAGGTCCATTGATTTCTCATGTATGCAATAGCGTTCCATAAAAGACAAAAGGTCAATAGGGACTTTCTGTATGGCTTGCTGCCGGCTGTTTTCAGATGTCGAGGGGTCCGCTGGGGTCTTGCTGTTCTTTGTGTCAGCTGTTTTCTTGCGGTCTTTTGGAGGCTTTTTACGAGCTGCCTGTTTCGCTACAGTCAACAACCGGCTGCAAAATAAGGCCGATTCAAGGAACACATCGTCTAACTTCATCACATACGGAGCATGGCTTTCTCGCCATATTGGCAGCGCCTTACGATACTCATTTCCACCCACCATATCTTTGGATAACCGAAAGACGGTTTGATATCTTGCCGCAACAGGCAGCAGCCACAACCATTTTATCAAAGACCAGCGATCATTATCTATGGGTAGGTGACCGGTCCATAATAGTTGACCGTCCACGTCTCTACTGGTTTCGCCGTATTCATAGACCTCAAATTCGCATTGCATCTCGATGTAGGCAAGATCAATTTGGTCACTGGGCTTAACCTTGCATGCATCATGAAACAAAATTTTAAAATCAGACATTTTTTGTGCCAAAACACGCAGCCGTTCGATGGCTTTTTCGGTTTCCCAATGTTCACTGTTTCGTCTTGCCAGACAAGTTTTTTTCTGCCATGAAACCGACTCTTCGTACTCCTCTAACATAAGCTCCCGGTCATCCTCATCATAATCGTCTGGCAGCGGATCCACTAATTCCTCAGCCGAACAGGGAGAATGGTTCCAGCGATAAATCAGTGCTTGTGGAGTATAGAGAAGCCCTTCGGGGAGAAAATAATCTTTAGGGCCGGCCTGTTTGCCGCTGCTGCAAAAAACAGGCTCTTCGCAGGATGTATGCCAGGTAGCGATCCAGCACTGCAGGCCCGGATATCGTTTAGCGGCATCGCTAAACTGTTCACGAAGTATTTCAATCTCGGGGGTAAACACATCCGTCATGGTTCATCATCCTCTGTTTCCATTACATCTAATTCGCAGCCGATACGATACAGATTCCACCCGCTTTTGGCAAGCCATTATATGTCAATCGGTGGCCGTTTCTTTTTATGGAGACAGCAGAACCCAATTCGATACACCAGCAACCCCGGTAACGGTAACAAAACCTCCACTAAAAAAAATAATCCATAACAAATCCACCCCATCCACCCCGTTTATTCGATTATCAAAAGAGTTTGTGGGGTTTACGGGGCGGAAAACCATAAATGCTTCTCTGTAAATGGTGCCTTGAATATCCCGAAGGATAATGGTATAAAGTGACCACATGAAAACAAAAGAGAACAATTATGCTTTTATAGACAGCCAAAATTTGAATCTTGCGATTCGCAATCAAGGGTGGACGCTTAATTTTGGACGGTTCAGAAAATATTTATCCGATAAGTACGGTGTTGCCAAGGCATTTCTGTTTATCGGATATGTCCCGACCAATCAGAATCTTTACACGATGTTGCAGGAGCAGGGATATATTCTGATTTTCAAGCCGACACTCGTTCTGAAAAATGGGAAAATCAAGGGCAATGTCGACGCAGAGCTTGTTCTCCACGCGATGATTGAATCTCCAAATTATACCCAAGCCGTCATCGTCTCAGGGGATGGAGATTTTCACTGTCTGATTCAATACCTCAAAGGCAAAGGGAAGCTGAAGAAACTTATCATCCCAAATCGAAGTAAGTTCTCGTCACTGCTTAGGGAATTTCTGCCTTACGATGTGGACTTTATGAATAATCTCAAGGGCAAGCTGGGCTATAAAAAAAGGCAATAAAAAAGAGAGGCATCGCCTCAGGGACAAAACCCTTCGGAAAACCTCTCATCGTGATTCTATTATAGTATCGCAATAATGGCCTCTCAGTTCAAGGATATTTCTTGTTTTTTACAGTTTTTATTTAGCGACATTCAAGATGTTGTAAGGCCCGCAATTGCCATAGTAAAAGGCGTCTGGAAGATCGGCGACAAGCCCGTTAAAAAAAATAATCCATGAAAATCCACCCCACCCACCCCGTTTATTCGATTGTCAAAAGAGTTTGCGGGGTTTATAGGGTGGATTTCGGGAACTTATCATTATCATTTGGCGTTTTCAGCTCCGCCGCAGGCGGTTCCTCAATTCTACATTTTACATTCTTCATTCTACATTCGCGGGCCCTGCCCGCCTACATCGCCATGGCAGAATAATTTCCCCCATACGGAAAATCATCAAAGTCATCCCCAAAGTCGTCATCATAGCGGTCACGCCGTCCACCGATGAGTTGTCCCTCGACGAACTGCAGGGCATACAGCCCATTGACATAGGCATCCGCCCGGTCGGGCGAGTTGCCCAGCCGTTTCTTGATCTCTGATTTCGATTCGATCAGAATTTTCCCGTTGCGAAATTCGTAGGTTGGCGTGGCCAGTTGACCTTTCAGTCGGATATCATCGGTTTTCAGCTGGATATCCCTGCCGTCAAACATCTCAGCGGCCTTGCACCAGATTTCCGACCGCAGATTGTAATATTTATCCGGTTCCTCCGAACGCGCGGCATTATCAATCCCAATGACATTATCACCCATCTCGATCAATCGATCCACAAGACCCGCCCCCAGACCGCACACATCGACGGCTATCAGGGCGTTGTCATACTTGCGGCTCAAGCAATGCAGCACATTCGCCGTATGCATCAGGTCTTTTTTGCCATAGATTTCCTGCTCTTTGATGGTCGTGTTTTCCAGACAGTAAACAACCGTCTCATCATCCCCGTACCGTGCCGGATCACAGCTTATCAATCGCTTCACGGCAGACGGATAGACCTTTACCGATGCCGCATTGTCCACCCAGCTGTCTTTGATCACCTGATCGTATCCGCCCAACTGATCCCAGCAGCCCTCAAGATAGGCCTTGAGCAGTTGAGGCCGATGTTTAAACGAATCCCGCAATACTTCGATGTATTCATTGCCCAGATACGGATTATCCGTAGGCAGCGCACGAATAAACACTCTGTTATCAGTGGGATTGAGAATAAACTCCTCTTTCAGGAAAGATGGAGCGGGATTGGCCGTAAACAACCCTTTGCCGGGAATCTTTTTACCGTTGATAATGAGTCGGGTCGTCGCCCGCAGCTCCCCAATTTGCTCACGATCCACTTCTTCGGCCTGATCAATGAAATAAAACGCATATTCAGCGGAGTTAAACTTATTGACAATCTCGGAATTATCCAGCCCACCGGTCAGAATCTTTACCCGATCAAACAGAATGATCTCTGCGGGCTTGCCCTTGATGACATAGGCATCTTCGGGGATAAACCGCTTCCAGGTCTCCAGCGTGGTATTCGTAAAATCCACGCCGCGTTTTCGGCCCATAAATCCAATGGGAATCGGATGTTTCCGTGCGGCGATTTGACAGTCTCGAGCGATTTCTATTGCCCGTGTAAAGCACCACAGGCAACCGAACACGCTCTTTCCACCACCCTTGGCCCCGCCGTAGAGCACTTCTTTAATATCGGGCCGAGCCAGCGTATCAAACGCCAGTGTCTGCCGCGGAGTCCACTTCGGCTTAAATCTAACATGCCACGGATCCATAGTATCAGTCTCCAGTTTTTAGGTTTCAGTCCACAGATTATCACAGATTATTTTTTGTGTCTTAACCGCCGGGGCTATTAAGCCCCGCACCGGCGGTTAAAATCTGTGTTAATCTGTGTCAAAAAAAACATTCAGCCCGCCGCAGGCGGTTCCTCAATTCTACATTCTACATTCTGCATTCACCATTCTTCATTCAGCCGCTTCCAGCGGCGTCTCATAGGTCTTCGTAAACACCACATTAAACGGCATCCCCACGCTGCCCTCGACCCCAATATTCTCCGTCGTCTTGCCCTCGGCCAGCAGCACCCGATCTGAATACAGCTTGGCGATCCGCAGCACTTTGTCCATTTCGGCGAACGCCGTCTTCTTTTCATCCGCCGTGCTGGACGCATCACTGATCACCGCCCGCAGTGTCTCCATATACGCCATCGTCATCCCATCGGCCAGCGCCCGCACCCGCCGAATTTTTCGGATATGTCTGTCTTGCCGCACAACCTCCACCGTCTGCGACTCATCGGTCGTGGCCAGCAGGTCATTGACCTCGGGCGAACCCACCCCCATCGCCTCAGCGATTTCACTCACCGCCCGACCCTCTTCATACAGCACCAATGCCTGTTCATTATCCATAAGCCAGTCCTCAGCTTTCAGCCCGCCAACGGCGGTTCATTTAATTCAAAATTAAAAATTCAAAACTCATAACTGCTACACCTATATCGTACCAAAACACTCCTATATGTCAAGCAAGAAATAGCCATAACATGCTATATACAAAGAGGTTAGTGCCAATCAAGGACATCCAAAGACAACAAGTACATCCCGCTGCCACCATCCCCCGAAAAATCGTTCATTTTTTTGAAAATTTCTCATCCCTGCCATAGCGACCGCTCCCAAGCGGCGTTCGCTCAGCAGCAGCTTTGGATTGATGTTCAGTTACGAATGAATAATATTTGACTCTATGCGATTGGCTCATTCAAGTGCTGGGGGGAACACATGGTAAATACGGATGTCGATTAAAAAAGCAAGATATTGGTGGAAAATTATTTGCATTCACAGTCATCCCATAAGTCCGTAAACTCCGTGTTGCAACCTGATTTAGTGTAGCAAAAAACGCTTTTTCGTCAAGCGTTTCCACGACCCCAGTTTGCAATTTTATTGGCTGTCATCAATTTGGTGGGCCTTGAAGCTAATACGGCCGATTTGAAATCATAACTTATCTCCGTATATTCTTACGACAGTTCCCATAGTATTTCAAGAGCCCGCCAAGACGCTCTCGGCAGATGATTTCTCTCGTTCCTTGAGGAGGGGGTTCAATCATCTCATCGTCCAGACCCTGATGGGGATGTTTATGGTTACAGGGGATCGAATCCCCGCTCTCAGTTTTTTGATTTCCTACCGTCCTTTTTATGTTTTAGAGCTATTCGACATTGTAGTTGTGGAATAGTTATAGTTTTACTATAAAGACCATGGCTGAAATCGACACGAAAATCGATTAAATTAACTCTGCTGAATAAGCAGGAATCCAAGTATTCTGATCACTGGACAGTTTGATGTGAAGCCAAGCGGGCCGCTGTTCGATGACTTCGAACTCAGTTCCTGCATGAAGCGATTCACTGAAGCTTTCCGGATAGTTTTCACTGTCCCCTTGCCGGGCAATAACGGCCTCTGTGATAATCACACCGTTGCGGTGTGTTGACAATGTATGCTGTTCAATCACTACCGAGGCAATCATTCCAGACAATAGTAATGCCATCACACTGCAAACAGGGATTACAGCGGGCCACTTGACAATCCACATCCTCAGCATCAGCCAGATACACAAAATGGATAAACAGACCCCTCCAACGATAAGCCGCGTTTTTATTGAGAAATCATAGTGCCAGAAAAATAACCGTTTCAAAATCTTTTTCGGGGTCGCAACAGTGAACCGGTCCATGCGTTTACTTCTTGCGAAGTTCAGATTCTTGTGAATGTCCGGATTGGAACTGTCCAGGTATTGGGCCCGACGGTAATTTAAGATCGCCCGGCCAAGATCCCCTGTCAGCAGATAAGTATTCGCCAGATTGCAGTACAATTTTGCATTATGTATCTGACCGGTCTGAATAATCTTTTGATAGCCGAGAATCACTTGTTGATAGAGGGTTTGTGCCTGATTTGGGTCATCTATCATTTTATTCGCTTTTGAAAACGCCTCATTCGCCTGTATATAAGCAAGGTGTATTTGGTCTTTTGTCATGGCCGCAGGTAAGCCGGCGCACAAAAAAAGTAAATAGATTCCGAATAAAATTGTATATCGTGTTTTCATTTTACCTTTTTCTCGATTTTAGCGATCAGTTCAATGATTTCTTTTTGTTTTTCGGTTGTCAGCTTAAATGCCATGGGGCTGTATTCGGATGCCTCGGTTTCCTCCATGATTTCCTGATACAAAGCGGACAGTTCACCATCGTTTGTTTTTTCAAAAATGATGCTTCCGCAATCCATCGCGGTCAGCGACCCAGTCGGTTTTCCAAATTTGTCCACGATGTACTGTTTTAGGGCAAGCAAAACCTGCTGGGACGGTTTTTCATGGTCCACCGCGTCGTGCCGAATCCGTTTGACTGCATGCGAACGGGCCCGTCGGCGTCTGTTGGCGTTCTTGCGATGGGGGCTGGCTGTGACGATATACCGCACAGCAGCACTGCTGAGCAAGCCGATCAATGGAACCGCATACAGGAAGATAAAGGCAGGACTGGTCAACGCAATAAGTGGAGAAAAATGTTGATTAACCAGTGCATCTAAAGAAGTATAATTGGCGGATAACCCTTCTCTTACAGCTTTTATTTTCTTTCCGAAAGTTGGCAATTGACGGCTTTCGACATCGCTTCCGGTGACAATGCGGGTAGGCGAAACCTGCAACGGAATGGGCTTTGTGTAAACTGTCCGATAGCGTCCCTTGCTGACATCAAAAAAGCTTAGCGGAATCGGCGGTATCTGTTTGACATCATCCCGATTGGGCCGAATGGTTTGCGTAAACACCTTTGCGTTATTTTGGATTTTTCCGTCCGACCGCTCAGACGGCATCTTAAACGACTCTGTCATCTGGGGAATCTTTTCCAGCTTGGGCCACTGCACCGGCTTTAAGTACTGACTTCCGCTGATATGAATCGTCAATGTGATCGGATCGCCGACATTGACCTCTTTGGGGGTCGCATCGGCTGAAATTGTATAATTTCCAACAAGTCCGTAGAAATCAGCCGGTTTGCCCTCTTGAGGTAATGCCTGCACCTGTAACTGAATGGGATCAGACTGAACCCCAAAACGCTTGTATTCGTACTGAGAACCAAAGAAATCTCCAAAGAAACGGTTCCGGCTTTGTTGTTTTTGTCCCACAGCCAAATCCGCGGCAACCGAAGCACTGTTTAAGTTAAGCACTCCCGGTTTTTTGGGTATCAGCACTCTGGTAAAGCGAATGCGAAGACAATCGACTCCTTTATGCAGGAGTTGGTCCTGGTAAACATATTCTTTTTGCCCATTGATTGGCAAAACCGTCTGTTTCACTTTCCTGAATTGTGTATCAACCGCTTCCTGATAGAAATTTCCATCATCAAGAAACGGAATTTGGATGCCAATGTTTGCGATCTGGTCGGCCCGAACGATATCTGTCCAAACATAAAATGACAAGGTCAAAATGACGGGTTGTCCGACATAACATGTTTGTGATGAAAGCTTCATCGCAACATCGATTTGTTTTGTGGTTCCGGGTTCAACCACCGAAATCGTCACCGGATTGGTTTGATAGCTCTTTCCATCGACGGTCACTTCAATCGACGGCAGGGTGAATGTTCCTTTCGCCGGAGACAAAAGTTGATAGGAGAGAATCTGGAAACTTGAGGTGCGGCCGTTAACAATCGATGTGCGGCTTTGCGTAGATGGGGTTGAGGGGCTGTAATTCTTTAACGGAGCCAAATCTACATTCTCGGGCTGGCGGCCGTCTGCTACGACAATACTATATGTAAAACGGCTGTCGGAATAGATGGGGCTGGACCGGTCAACCTGGGCCTGCACCCGGACTCCCGCGGAGGCCTGTCCAGCTGTCAGACATAATAAACCGCCATAAACGATATACCTTATCAATGCTTTCAAATTACCAGTCCCTCTCAACTTTCTTTTGGCCCCGAATCAAGACACGGTGTTTTTCACGGTTTTCTTTTTCTGTGTTCAGTATCTCATCAGCGGTGGCCTTTGCGGCTTTGGCTTTTTGATTTTCGCTGTCCTGCTGCTGTTGCGATTGATCTTCCTGTTGCTGTTGTTTTGAGTCCTGCAGGGACGGCTCTTCAGATTTCTGTTCTTGCTGACTATCCTTCTGGTCACCAGAGTGTTGCTGTTGCTTATTGTCTTGCGGACTGTCTTTTAGGGCGTCAACCGCTTTTTGAATACGATCCGCCGCATGATCCTGATTATCGACTGCATCGGTTAATTGAGACTGTTGCAGATTTTCTTTTGCCTGCTGCTGGCTGTTGGCGGCCAGTTCCATCTGTTGAGCGGCATCTTGCAGCTTCTGATTTTCCGGTTGCATCTGTTTGGATGGGTCTTGTGAACCCTGAGCCTGCTGGGCCATTTGCTGCATCTTCTTTATTGCCTGCTGCGTTTGCTCGTTCAGATCTGATTGTTGTTTTTCCAGTTGTTTACTTTCTTCCTGGTCTGCCTGAGCCTTCTGAGTCTGATTTTTAATGTCTTGCTGTTTGTCTTTTAGTTTTTCAAGCTGTTTTTGCAAATCCTGTTGTTGCTGCTGTTGTTGTTTCTGCTGTTCTAACAGTTTTTTCAATTGCTGAATCGTCAGGCGGGCCACCTCAATATTTTTGGCCGCAGCGGGGTTGTCGGGCCTTAACTGTTGGACCTGTCGCCAACAGTCAATCCCGGACTCAAAGCTCTCGATGGCTTTTTTGGGTTCGTTCTGCTGGTTTTGACCGCGATTGAAATAACTGTTGCCCAGATTGTATTTAGCTTTAGAGATAAGATCGGTATTCGTGCTTTGAACAGCTGCCTTTTGATAACAGTCAATGGCGGCGTCAAATTTCTTTTGGCGGTAGAGTGCGTTCGCTTTATTGAATTGGGCCTCAGCAATTTGGGGAGTGTCTTTGAGCACCTGCTCGTATGTTTTGGCAGCTTGCTCATAGTTACCTTGCTGGTACTGGACATTGCCCTCGGAAATCTGATTTTTTGCAGATTTCGCTTTCACCGATCCGGCCATGAGGACGAATAGAATTGTCAACAACAAGCTACATTTTTTTGCGTTCACTGATAAACTCCTCGGTTACAATCAACATTAACGCCAACGCCAAAAATATCTGGAACTTTTCATCATAGTCCAGAACTGTCGTCGATTCAAGATCTCGACGCTGGGCAGAAAAAACTAAGTCTTTATAAATCTGTCCCAAGTCGAAGGTGCCGGTTTTTACCGGTATATAGGCACCTGCCAGCGCGGCAGCGGCCACCTGCCGCAATGTCTTCTCGTCCAGCTTGGTCCAGACTTCCTGACCCTGATATTTTAAGAATGTCTTGGTTCCATCAGGGGCGACAATAGGGATTCTGGCACCCTGGTCCGGATTGCCCAGTCCGACGGCGATAATGCGGATACCTTGCTGTCCGGCTTTTTCGGCGGCCTGCACAGGAAAACTTTCTTCCAGATCATCACAGTCCGTAATGAGAATAATATCCTTGTATTCTTTTATCTGTTTATCAAAAACATCATTGACCGCTTTTCGAATCGCATCACCGACATTGGTGCCGCCTTTCGTGGCGCTTTCGGTGGTAATCTGATCCAATGCCATACGCACAAATGCGTAATCTTGTGTAAGCGGACATTTGACAGAAGCATTGCCCGCAAAGGTAATAATCCCGATTCGGTCGCCGCGAATAGTCTCCATCAAATCGCCAATAGCAAGTTTAGCCCGCTCAAGTCGATTTGGCTTAATATCTTCAGCCAGCATTGACCGCGATGTGTCCAGCAGAATCACGACATCACGCCCTTTGCGTTTGACTTCTCGCGGCGTCGGGTTCCAGGCCGGACGCGTCAGGGCCATGACGATGGCCGCGAAGGCGACGGCCAGCAAAAGCGACTTGAAAACCTGTTTGGACAGACTGGCTGAAGGATTGATGGTCTTAAGCAAATCCGCCTGTGCCAGTTTGTTCAGTGCTTTCTGTTTTCGCCAAAAGCACCACATATACGCGGGTATGACTGGAAATACCAGTAAGAATAAGGCATAAAAAGCATCGTATTGTTTAAACTGCATCTGTCACTATCCCTATGGTATTTTCCTGAAAACAGTCGAAGCGGCCAGTATCTCAAACAACAAAACCGCAAGGGCCGCCATGGCCCAAGGACCAAATTGCTCGGCATAATCCACATATTCAATGCTCTTGACATCAGTTTTTTCAAGAGCGTCGATTTTCTTATAAATTTGTCGCAATTGTTTCGCATTATCTGCCCGGGCGTAAAACCCTCCCGTTTCCTTGGCAATTTGACTCAGTAAACGCTCATCCAGCGATGGTCCCATCATTGCAAACCATCCCTGCTGATGAACTTGGGAACCAATACCAATCGTGTAAATTTTAATCCCCCATTCAGCGGCTAATTTTGAAACCTCAAGGGGGTCATACCGCCCCGCATTATTCATTCCATCGGTTAACAGAATAATGATTTTGCTTTTTATCTTGAAGTCCGGATCTGCCTTTTTAGCTCCCGTCTTTAGCCGGGCCTGGTCCTCTGTAATCTGACTTTCAGCTTTTTGGAGCCGTGCGGCCGCAACTGCAAGACCATCGCCAATAGCCGTTCCGTCTTCGGTTCGCTGGGTGACAAGGTGCGTTTCCTTGAGAAAATCAGTAATAATTGTATTGCCTCTGACCAGTGGACACTGGGTATCAGCATACCGCGCATAGGTGACCAGCCCGATCATATCGCCAATTCGTCCTTTGTAATCCTTACCATCACCGGTAATAAAATCAGCCACGACCCGTTTGACGACTTCCAGCCGATTCAGTTTTTGTCCCTCATACAGCATTGCTTCACCCATACTTCCGGAACGGTCAACAACGATCATCATCGCCACGCCTTCGGTGGATATGTGCTCAATTTTCATTCCTTTTCGCGGACGAGCAAGGGCCATAATCAGAAGGATGACACATAATAACCGCGCGATAAACAGCAGTGGCCGCAGCCGCTGGCGCCAGGAAATCGGACACTGCCGGAATTTCGACACGCTGGAAAACTTGATCGCGGCACTGCCCCGATGTTTCCAACGCATGATGACCAAAAGCGGTACAAGCAACAGTAACAAAATGGCCCAAGGCGAGTGAAGCATTGACTAAACCACCTGCCTTTCTGCCTGTTGAGATGCCGTAACATCGATCCGATGCTCCTCTGATTTTGTTTTCTCAACGAATCCTTCGGCCATCGTTAGTGACTCATTGATTTGCTCAGGGCTGGGCTGATAACGCGCGAACTTGACCAAATCACAATGTGTCAGAAACTTTTGTAATTCCTGCTTATATCCCAATGTTAAGGCATCGGATGTCTTTAATTGTTCAAGAAACTCTTCTGTTGTTTGCTCCGGAGCATGCAATTGAAATCGATTTTCAATATACTGACGCAGACAGCTGCTGAGCTTTTCATAAAATTCCTTAAACCGGCCCTGTTCGACTAAGTTTTCCTTGCCAATTGAGCTTAAGGCTTCAAAAGCAATTTCATGAGCCGATTTGTATATTCTTCGAATCTCGATGGCCTTTTTGGGCTTGATGACCATACCAATTCCAACGCCCATTGCCAATAAACACCCAACTCCCAGGCATATCCAAAGCCAGAAATAGTTGGCCTTCATTTCAACAACATCATCAATATCAGCGATCACAAAAGCATTCGGGTCGGCGGGAAGCGATGTGACAACCTCAACCCATACAGGCTCTGTTGTCAATGTCCCGCTCTTTGGGCTTGCTTCCGGTGATCCTTTCTGTTCGAAATTAAATGTCAGGGCAGGAATTTCACACTGACCCAACTCAAGCGGCTCAAGCTGATATTGATATATTTCCTCAATATTGTTATCTTCAGATAATATCTTCGACTGATCATCCAAACTGCGAATCCTGAATTGTTTGAGTGTTTCAGAGACAGCAGGAAATTGAACTTCATAATCCGATTCAATTGTAGCCGATAGCTCCAAAGTAATTAAGCCGGAAAGTTTCACCTGTTCTGCATTCAGGCGAACCCGAACACTCAGCGGACCCTTTTCGTATGGTACATCGACGGCATAGTCCGTCGGCAACGCGGTATTGCCGTTTGGCTGTTTGTCACAGCCGAAAAGACATATCAGCCCGAAAAGCAGAGTGCAGAGCAGAGTGCAGAGCAGGCGGTGTTCGTTCAGTTGCTGTATCATAAAAATATATCCCTATGCTCTCCGATGTCTCATATGGAAAAACTTTACCAAATCATGAATATACGGCCGATGCGTTTCAATTAAAATACAATCAACATTAATTGAGCGAAATTCCTGAGCCAGCTGATGGGTGCGGCGGAGATTTTCCTGCTCATACTTATGTTGAAAATTTGTGCTGGATGAATCGACCCACTGTATCTGTCCCGTCTCGGCATCTTGAAATTCAACAAGCCCAAGGCGAGGTATTTGTATCTCCGTAGGATCTTGAACCTTGACTGCAATGACATCATGTCGTTTATTGACCAATGATAACGCCCGTGAAAAATCAGAAGCCAAAAAATCTGAAACCAAAAACACTGTGGCCCGTTTTCGAATCACTTTTACGAGATAATCCAATGCCAGCGGTATGTCGGTCTTTTTGTCCGTGACCTTAAAACATAGCAGCTCCCGGATAAGGCGTAAGACATGCGTGGTCCCTTTTTTTGGAGGGATATACAACTCAATCTGGTTGGTGAAAATAATCAGTCCGACTTTATCATTATTGCGAATGGCCGCGAAAGCCAGTACGGCACAGAACTCCGCAGCCAATTCATTTTTAAGTTTATTGCGGGTTCCGAAATTGCCCGAAGCGCTTATGTCCACCAACAGCATCAATGTCATCTCGCGTTCTTCGACAAAACGCTTAATATACGGTTTACCCGCACGGGCGGTGACATTCCAGTCGATGGCCCTGACATCATCGCCGGGGCTGTACTCTCGCACCTCTTCAAACTGCATACCGCGTCCTTTGAAGACACTTTCATACTGTCCCGCAAAACTGGCGTTGACCATGCGAGAAGTGTAAATCTGAATCTGCTTAATCTTTTTGACTAATTCAGGTGACAACATAGTAAAATCCTTATGAGATGATCTGCTTAAGGCACTTCGATGTTATCAAAAATTGTCTGAATAATATCCTCACTGGTTTTGTCTTCGGCCTCGGCTTCATAGCTGACCAGTACCCGATGCCGTAACACATCCATCCCAATGGATTTGACATCCTGCGGGGTAACATACCCCCGGCCATTGATAAACGCCATCGCTTTGGCCGCTAATGCCAAAAAGATGGATGCTCTGGGCGATGCACCAAAATTGATATAACTCTTTAACTCAAGCCCGAATTGTTCAGGATTTCGTGTGGCGCAGACAATATCGACAACATAATCCTTAATCTTGTCATCAATATAAATCTGGTCAATGACCGAACGCACATCCAGAATTTCTTCCGGCGTTATCACTTTCTGGACGTCAAACGCTGTTTTTGTCGACGCCATACGGTCCAGAATTTGTCGTTCCTCATCCTGGGACGGGTAATCAATTTGGATTTTCAGCATAAACCGGTCCAATTGAGCTTCTGGCAACGGATAGGTCCCTTCCTGCTCAATCGGATTCTGCGTGGCCAGCACCAAAAACGGCTGTGGAATTGCAAATGTCTCGTCGCCGATGGTCACCTGTCGCTCCTGCATCGCCTCCAGCAGGGCGCTTTGAACTTTCGCCGGAGCACGGTTGATTTCGTCAGCCAAGATAATATTGGCAAAAATCGGCCCCTTACGAACATAAAACTCTCCGTCCGACTGGCGGTAGATTTGTGTTCCCGTCAGATCCGCCGGCAGCAGGTCAGGGGTGAATTGAATCCGCTGAAAATGAGCCGAAATCGCCTGTGCCAAAACCGTAACCGCCGTGGTCTTGGCCAATCCTGGAACACCTTCAATGAGAATGTGCCCATTGGACAGAATTGCCACCAGTATTCGCTCCAGCATATATTGCTGGCCAACGATAACCTTGCCAAACTCATTTAACAGCAACCGAATAAAAGAGTTTTTTTCTTGTACGATTTTTCCCAATTGCGTTACATCTGTCACCATTGATACATCTCCAGTTATTGATAAGATTTTTTCTTGCTTAATACAAGTGGAGTTTCAAATTGCATAAGCTGACTATATTTCTCCCTATATGATATCGACACATACAGTCAATCAGTCAAATTTTTTAACGCTTAAAGCACGAACAGACACGAGATGTAATTGTTAGATTACATCTCGTGTGCAGCAACACAACATGTCAACCCGAATTACTTAAGCACAAGCAATCTCAATCTTTTTTGGTTTGACTTTTTCAGGTTTTGCAATCTTGACTGTCAGCACGCCGTCTTTCATCTCTGCAGAGATGCTATCAGCATCGACATCCTCGGGTAATGTAAATTCTCTGCGATAGTTGCCAATACGTGTTTCCTGGTAGACAATATTACCAACAGACTCCATGCTGACATATCCAACAACCGTAAGCATATTCTTCTCTGCAGTAATTTCTACTTTTTCCTTGTCCACGCCTGGCATATCAAATTTAACAATGAACTCATTATCTGTCTCGCAAATATCAACTGCAGGCAGATAATACTCGAGATGCTGCTCTCTTCGTGTTATTTCAGACTCAGCTCTTTTCTCAATTTTATTTTCAGGAGCCATAATTTCACCTCCCTTCATTAAAGAATTTCTTCACTTTTATTGACATTTCATTTACGATTTGATCAGAATCTTTTTGCTTTTAGCGTCTTGAGCCTTGTGCATTTCAACCCTCAAGACGCCGTTTTCATATGTTGCTTTGATTGCTTCAGGATCGACCGGGTCCGGCAAAGTGACAGTCCGGGAGAAACCACCTGTAGCTCGTTCCTTCCGATGGTAACGGATGCTTTCATCGGTTTCGGGTTTGCGTTCACATTTTAACGTGACCGAATCCCCAAGAACCGTCAGGTCAATGTCATCCGCATTAAGACCGGGCACTTCTGCAATTAGAATGACCGCATCATCTTTGTTGTAGATGTTGATCGGGGGAAACGTGCCTCTCGGAACACTTCGCAAACCAATTGGATGACCAACTGCCCCAAACATCCGATCAAATTCTTCAAGAGTTTTAGCAACATCAAAAAATGGATTTAAGCTTTCGAGTAACATAGTAACACCTCCCTTCATTCTTTGATTATTAACTTAACTGTACTTTATTTTTTCCTATCTGTTAGTTATCAATATTTAGTCCATGTTCTTACCGAACTTTTCACTAATTTAGACACGCAAATTATATGCCAGAATCCCGAATGGTGACATAAGTGTTTATATTATATATCTTTAGGGAATCTTTAGTGGGGCAATAGCAATAGAATTTCTGCCATTTTGACAGATTTCGATTCCAACCCAGCTGCCAATTTTTACAGCATTTAATCATGTTTTTGTTGCTAAAATTTCTGTAAATTTCGGTCATATAAATGCTTATCAAAATCAGCAAATTGCTGGCATTCTATTTGCTAATTCTATCATGTTTTATCAGACAAAAAATGCTCAGGAGGATAAATAATGCGAGTTTTAAATGGTAAACCAGTTTCACCTGGATACGCAAAGGGAGTGGCCTTTGTCTATAACAAAAATTCAAATTTCGAAGTAAACTACCAGAGTATTGAACAAGAGCAGATTCATGGTGAATTTCAACGGTTTCAGGATGCATTACAGAAGTCATCTCATGAACTGAAGAACATACGCCAAAAAGTACTCAGCGAACTGGGGCAATCAGAGTCTCAAATATTTGCAGCCCATTTAGCTTTACTGAATGACAAGCGGTTTATTTCAAAAGTAAAAAATCGAATTGAGCGAGATCTTGTAAGCGTTGAGCATTCATTAGATGAAGAGGTCGGTGATTTGATCACGCTGCTTTCGTATGTTGAAAATGAATATTTAAGAGAACGTGCCAGTGATGTAAAGGATGTCAGCAGGCGGATATTAAAGCATCTGGGACATGGATATGATGAAATTTTACATAACATTAAACCTGGAACCATATTAGTTGCCGAAGAGTTACTGCCCTCAGACACACTTAAAATTGATCGTAATCATATCAATGCAATTATCACCGAACTGGGGGGCGACACAAGCCACACGGCAATTCTGGCTCGATCTTTGGGTATTCCGGCTGTAACAGGGATACCTAACGCATGTACAGAAATATCCGATGGTTCAGAACTTTTAGTTGATGGCGAAACCGGAATAGTTACGATTTCTTCTCACTTGGAAGATTCCGACAAATTCAGTGTCAAAAAGGAACGATATGATAAGCTATCAACAAGAGCTGAAAGTGAAAGCCAAACTGAGTGTATTACGGAAGATGGAGTCGAAATATGCCTGTTTGCCAACATCGGCAGGCCAGAGGAATCCTTGGAAATCAAGCGGAATAACTTAAAGGGAGTGGGGCTTTTCCGTACCGAGTGCCTGTTCCTTCTATTAAATAAACCACCAACCGTCGAAGAGCAGGTGTTCGCCTATAGCTCTGTTGCAAGTAACTTGCAAAATATGCCCGTTCATATACGCACACTGGACCTGGGGGGAGACAAAAAACCGCTGTTTTTGTCATCAAATTTTGAAAATAATCCGAACTTAGGAGCACGAGGGCTTCGTTTTTCATTGCTTGAAAAGGAGCTTTTGCAAATACAACTTCAGGCAGTTATTCAGTCGAACACGCATGGGAATATCAAAATCATGTTTCCAATGGTCATAGGTGGAGATGATCTGGCAAAGGCAATTGACTGTGTACATGCTGCCCATGATGCCGTCAAAAATGACAGGGTCCCTGAAATTGGAGCGATGATTGAAACCCCGTCCGCCTTATTTCAACTGGATGAGATCTTGGAACTTGCTGATTTCATTAGCATTGGAACAAATGACCTGGCGCAATTCATCCTTGCAGCCGATAGAAATGCGGTAGACTTATTGAGTGACGACTCCATTTTACACCCTTCTGTTTTACGCGCTATAAGTCAAATAATCGATTCGGCAAATCAACAAAACTGTCCCGTGTGTATATGTGGTGAAGCCGCGGGGAATCCAACCATTGCCTGCTTGTTAATAGGCATGGGTATTCGACAATTAAGCATGAGTCCCATCAGGTCGGCTCGTGTTAGAATGATGATTCGCCAATGCCAAGTGAATATATTACAGGAACTTGCCGGAAAAGCTCTGAACAGCAAAAGCCCTGAGCAAGTCGTCAACTTGGTAGAACAATTTGAGCAGAATATGACACTGTATAAGCACGGAGAGTAATATTCATTTTGGAAGGGGAACGCAATGGAATCCAAAGACGATGAAACAGGCGGCATCTTGTCCCGGAACATTACCCAAAGCCTTTTGCGGCATGTAGGGCAAATCGCGGAAGAATGCGGCGCTGTTGCAATATTTGTCTATGTCGATGCATTAGGAAATAAGCCTCTTTCGCTGCCGGAATCTTTATCCGACCGGGTCTGCTATGTCACCAAAACCATTGCAGAAGACAAAATACAGGTTGATCGTGGAGAACGCTATCTCCGTGTGCCTAATGTACCGCTAACCCGCACAGGACAGGTCAAGATTGCGATATTCCTTGCTTTGTCAAAAGGGATGATCAAACAGGGAGATAAAATTGTCTTTCTTTCGGGTATTGCCGCCAGCGCCACCCTGGACACGATCATTGTGACGCAGGTAGGCCACGAATATGAGATGATCTCAACCTCACGGAATCAATGTGGCAATGCGATGCCTTCAGGGATTCTACCGGAGGTTCTCGACCGCGTCGTTGAAATCGCATCAGAACTTGGCAATGAGGGGCGTGAGGGAAAACCTGTAGGCGCCTTGTTTGTCATAGGCGATACGGACCAGGTCATGCTGCTAACCCGCCAATTAATTCTCAATCCATTCAAGGGATATCCAAAAGAAGACCGTAATATACTGTCTGCCTCACTGGAAGAAACCATTAAAGAACTGGCAAGTATTGACGGTGCCTTCATTATACGGGGTGACGGTCTCATAGAATCCTGTGGAACATATTTGAAAACCGCCAGCCAGGAAGAATACGAATTGCCCCGGGGACTTGGTACACGCCATCATGCGGCAGCAGCCATTACTTCAGTGACCAATTCCGTCTCGGTAACAGTCAGTGAATCAACGGGGACCGTAACAGTTTTCAGGCATGGTGCAATCATAACAGAAATTGAAAAACCGCGAAGTATCGGACAACTGCGAGGACTGCCATTTCGTGAAAAATGATATTTGTAAATAGCCTGATACGACTGTCGAAATGACAGAGTAATAATCTTTCAACAGGACAAGAGATTGAACATAAATATGTGTATACTCATAACTTACAAAACACGAGCCAATTCTGGCACGGTGTTTGCGAATTGTTAGTGTGGCATTTGAAATTATTTTGGAGACCAATTAGAAGATAAAAAAACAGGTAAATTGACCAGTCAAAATTGATTTATTGCGAACTGAATCGGCAAGACAAACAGTAGGAGATTGATAATGGCTAAATTATTTACTATACATAAAGCTCATACAAATTCTATTAATGAGAAGCATTCTCTCAAAGATGGATGGTCTGATATGCTCTCAATAATCGATGCCTTTGCATTCAGACTCTCAGTATTTCGCCAATCTTTCAAGTTGTATTCTGCACTAATCCCTTCCGTAATTCTGACGATTATAGCCATTTTACTATTCATCCCAACGCTCATTTTGGGTAATAACTTAAAAGAACGCATGAATGAAAGCGTTGCTATGGCTGAACAGGTCAGAAGTTTATTGCCTACGGTTGTTTCACGAGGCGAGTTGGAAAATTTAAGAAATTATTATGATGCGATGGAGAGAGAAGCTGAACGCATTGCAGAATTGTCAAAACAGACCACACAGAGAGAACTATTAAGCTATTCAATATTCCCAGAACCTGCGGATTCTTCAATGTTTATCTTCCATGGTTTTGGAGAAAAATTCCGGGAAGGCATTGAAAATACACTTCAAAAACTGAATGCCAAAGATTGTCCTTCAAAAGCCGAAGTCGCATCAGCGGTCGGCTCTCCCTATAAGATTTCTCGGAGTCGAAACCGTCGTCTTGATGATTCTCAAAAGAGCATGCTGGACGCAATATGTCTCAATCATGCCTCTTCGACATCTGTGTATATTAATCCGAGCGATATTAGTGGTTACGAATTTTGGGAAGATTATGAATATGTCAGACAGGATAAAGCTGTTGAGGAGTGTTGGTACTGGCAATTGGGTTATTGGGCAATCGAAGATGTACTGACTACGATACATAACATGAACCAGGGTGAAGACAGTGTACTGACAGCACCTGTAAAACGGCTTGTAAATATAAGTTTTTCACCTGACAACAATCGCAATAATCGGTTTTCTAATTTATCTCGGCCGCAATATGTTCTAACAGACCAAGATGGACTGGTAACTTCCCTCACCGGTCGAAAATGTGATGAAGAGATTGATGTGATTCATTTCAAAATGGAAGCCGTTGTAAATGCTAAACAGATTCTGCCTTTTATGAAAGAACTCTGCAGCGGTAAACCGCATAAGTTCAAGGGTTTTTCTGGTCGTGATAAGGAACAAACATTTACTCACAATCAGATAACAATCCTGAGCAGTAGCATTGAACCGATCATCAGAGAAGATCCTGAACATGAATTGTATCGTTACGGCAATGCTGCCGTGGCAAAGCTTAGCCTGACCTGTGAATATATCTTTAACAAGGAAGCTTATGATACAATTAAACCAGAATTATTAAAATCGACAGTATAACATAATGAAGCAAGTGTCGTCGCACAGGAGAATGATATCATGCGTAAAGATTCTTTCAAATTTGGATTAATGGAAGAGCATGCAGGGAGCATTACCAAGAGATCGGCCTGCTCTATGCTATCCCGGCCTCCTCCGATAAGGTGTACTTATTGATATGACTTTTTACATGTATTTAAAACAAAATGAAACCGTATTATTAAGGAGACTAAAAATGAACGCTAAAATAACTTTTTTTGAATATCGTAAAGCAGGACTATTGCTGGTTTTGGCCATTACCCTGTTCATATTCAATCAAGGTGCAGTTGCACAAGAAGAGCCGGTTACAAGTAACAGTGATTCCGGCAGCAGCCAGAAGTATGTGACCAATGTTGACAGGAAAACAGAGGGCGAGCTTTCTGATGAAGACTTCCGACAAGTGTCCTTGTTGACCTCGCAAATGATTAGTCACATCAATAATGCTGCTGAGCACTTCATTGATGACCAGGCAGAAAAGGCCCGGCCTGAACTTGAGAAATCACAGCAACTGCTGGGGATTATTCGAGAACTGCTCCCGGTTACCACTGTAACAACAACCGTGAAAGATGCTTCCGGAAATGAGGTTTACAACTATGTTGAAAAAGTACAGGATAATAAGATTCCGATTTTTCAAAAAATGGTGGCGGTGGAAGTCATTGCTCCGATTCTCGAAGTAAAAAAGGAACAGGCAGAACTGGAAGGGGTCCAGCTATCTGACGCTGATCTGTTCTATACGACTGTACTGGCAGATATCAAATACATCGAGCGCAAAGTGAACCAAGCAGCAGCATTGTCAAATGAACCGGAAAAGGCATTAATTCAGCTTGTCGATGCCCAAGTCAAGGGAATCACGATACGCGTTGACAAGGAAGATCATCCCTTGGTGGCGGCTCATTCTGCTCTCCGCCTGGCTGAAAGACAGGTTGAAGAGAAAAAGTACAAGGGCGCAAAGTTGAATTTGCAACAGGCGAATATCCTTCTGGAAACTTACCGCACGCTTATCGGTAAATCTGAGAGCAAAGAGATTGAGAAATTGAAAGACGAGATCGAAAAGCTAAGCGAAAAACTCCAGAAAGAAGGTTCGGCTAAGGAAATTCGCGGGTTCTGGCACAAAGTAACCAGCAAGTTCCATCGTGAAACGAACGAGGCTCAGAAATCATCTGATGCCGACACCGAAGAAAATTAAAACAACTAACATAAACATAAAAAAATAACAACAAAGAAAGGAGATGGTAAAATGACAATTACAGATTTAGTACCTTGGAAACGAAAAAAGAATGGTCTTGCCATACAAAATGAATATGACAACGCGATCGGCTCATTCTACAGAGAAATAAACGGTCTGATGGATCGTTTTTTTCGCGGCTTTGACATCGCCCCATGGTCCCCAAATGAATTGGCATCAGGCGGTTTTATGCCCCATGTCGATGTCAAGGAAGACGAGAAGAAAATCCAGGTAACCGCAGAACTTCCTGGAATGGACGAAAAAGATATTGAGGTTACACTCAAGGATGATTTTCTCGTTGTTCAAGGTGAAAAACGGGAAGAGACCGAAGATAAGGGCAAGGATTACTATCATTCTGAATGCAGATACGGCTCTTTTCATCGGGCAATACCGCTTTCGGCTGAAGTGGATGAAAGCAAGGTGGAAGCCAAGTTTAAGAAAGGGGTATTGAATATAACGCTTCCCAAAACCGCTGAAGCTCAACAGCGCCGAAAGAAAGTTGAAATCAAAGCGGAATAAAGTGCCTAATATGGCGGTGGGGACATTGCTTTCTCCCCACCGTCATGTAAAAAGATTATAAATATTTTATTGTGAGGTTTAGATGCTATGTTTGAACGATTTACAGATTCATGTCGAAAAGCAGTAACCTTATCTAATCGGGAAGCCCTGCGATATAATCATGAATATATTGGCCCAGAACATATTCTATTGGGATTAGCAAGTGTAAATAAAGGGTTTGGTTTTCAGATTCTTCATGGTTGCTCGATTGATATTGATAAACTTCGTAATGAAATTGAAAATCTGATCAAAACAGGAAGTAATACCATAAGTCAAGGTAAGGTTCCTCAAAGCCCGCAAGCCAAAAAAGTTGTCGAAATGGCTATCAATGAAGCGCGTTCACTGGATCACTGCGAGATCGGAACTGAACATTTATTGTTAGGCTTGCTGAAGATTGAAGACAGCATTGCATCTCAGGTTTTAACTGCTTTGGGTATTACTTATAAAAACGCCCGTGAGATGCTTGTTGATTTGCATGACAAAAATGATACTTCGGAAGAAAACCAAAATTCACAGGTTCCTCAAGAAGCAGACATACATTCAATACAGTTGTTCGAGAATAAAGACAGTTTTACAAAATGTCCCCAATGCGAATACAATGGAGGATTTCATATCCTTTTCTATGGTCTGAAAAACAAACAACATTCTAAATGGATACTCGTGTGTCCAGGTTGTAAGTCGAAATTTGATGTTGGATTAAACAGCCTATTCCGAGGTTAGCTTGTCATCTAATATTGTAATCACCAGTGCTTCATCCGACAAACAATAGTAAATAGAATTCTTGCTACTTTTCCAATAAATAATGCAAAAGAATGTCGTCAGATGCATGCAGTCTTCTACATACTTCTCTGGCTATGTTGAGTATCAGGATACCAAAGAGCTCTTTGTCAGATTTATAAATAGACAGCAATGCGTCCCTGGAAAAAACGATCAATTCAGTGTCCGTTGCCGCGATGGCAGTTCCTTTGTGTGGTTGGATGCCAATAACGGATGCTTCACCAAAACAATTCCCCTCTTCAAATGCAGCTAATTCATACGGCACTTGATCCTTCCAGACCACGAGTTTAACACGACCTTTTTTAACGATGTATATGTGGCTTGGCTGATCCCCTTGCTCAAAAACAACTTCATTCGCTTTGTAGGTAATTTTACGCAAAAGCCTGAAGAGGGTGTACAACTGAGAGTCCGTCAAACCAGCTAATATCGAGATTTTGCCCAGTATTGCCAATACATTTTCAATGTCAAGTACTGGCTCATATGATTTGCTGTCATCCATCGTCTCTCTCAAATTGCACATTATTTAAAAACAGACCTAAATTACATGGCACCTTGAATTATATAATATGTCTTCGGGTGTTTTCAATAACTTTATCAGTTTGTTTTGAAACATCCTGAACATAGCGTGTTGCCATTACCGATGAGACGCTGAAGTTTCAGTTCTATGAGCAGTTCCCGCAGGCCAAGCTCCATGCGCGGGCGTATGAGGAGAGAATCGCCAAGCTGGTCGGGAATCTGGGTGCGAATGAGGACGCGGCGGTGGTGGCGTATTGTGATTTGTAAATCAGGAATGTAGGAATATAGGAATGTGGAGCAGGCGATGAACGGATAAAGACCCTTCCTCTTTTCCCTCGAATTTGAAACGAGTCCAAATTCTGGGCGTGGGTTATGTTTATGGGCCCGTGGAGGCAACGGGGGGTGCATTATGGGTAGTGGGCAAAGACCCCACCTTATTCGACTACTTCCTCCCAGAAAAGTGGAGAGATACCCCCAGAGTCAAACAGTCTGTATTTGGCCAGATATATCGCACTACAACTAAAGACGATGTGAATCTTGTGTGGAAAGTCTCAAGGGTAGGTGACCGACAGCTTTGAAGCACACATCGCCGATACAATCAAGACCGGCTGCGGTATTGGCAACAAAGCGGTTATCGAGCAGGTGGTCAAAGAGGGGCCGGATCTGGTCAGACAGTTAGATGAATGGGGAACGAATTTTGATCGGACCGACGGCCAAATCGATATTACGCGGGAAGGCGGTCATAGCCATGCTCGTATTGCCCATGCTCATGGCGATTCGACGGGACGAGGGATTGTAGAGTCCTTGGTTCGCCGGGTGTGTGAAACACCAACGATTAATATCATTGAAAACTTCTATACAATCGACCTGCTGACCGACAAAAAACACGAGTGCATCGGCGTCATCGGGCGACGACCCAGCGGCAGTTTGCAAATCATCTGGGCGGGCGCGACCATTCTGGCCACCGGCGGGGCGGGTCGGCTGTATCGCGAAACGACCAATCCCGAATGCGCGACCGCGGACGGGTTGGCGATGGCATGGCGGGCCGGGGCGGTGCTGCGGGATATGGAGTTTATGCAGTTTCACCCGACAACGCTGTATATCGCCGGAGCTTCACGAGCGCTTGTTATCGAGCCATTCAATCCACATGGTCGCACTTCCCCCATGCCCATTCCGCATTGTCCGTTCCGTCACGCTGTTTGCATCTTGTTTCCTCCTATCGTCGTCACAAGAGCAAACATCGTACCGTCACTTCCAGCGGGTAATCCCGACGATTCACTTGTGCGATACGTTTCTTATCGCCCCTTCGGGGCTTCAAGGATGCCCTTCGGGCACCTATTTACATCGCCCGCCCACCACCCACGCGGGCCGTTAGCCTGTCGGCCGGCCCTGCTTGCCGCCGTCGCCGGCGGAATCCCGCCGCGGGGTCCCTGAAC
>Ga0164311_10000187_pt1 | contig 24632 bp, 22 predicted proteins | sample GuaBasSedimGuay2_FD_121796 | JGI IMG/M metagenome (GOLD analysis project Ga0164311, IMG submission 121796) | Subseafloor sediment microbial communities from Guaymas Basin, Gulf of California, Mexico - Guay2, Core 4569-9, 9-12 cm | ecosystem: Environmental > Aquatic > Marine > Hydrothermal vents... | reverse complement strand
GTCGTAACACGGCTTGCGTCCGACTGAGCGGATTGAAACAATTTCATCCCAGTAAATATCCGCGCATTCGGCGTGCGTAGCAAGTTGCTCTACGAGCTTTTGGTCGTACTCCAGATGGGAACGGAAATGGGAAACGTACCTTGCGAGCTTGGGCCGAGACAACGGGTATTTTGGAGAACGACGTAGTCCTGCTGCGTGTAACGTGCGTTTGTTGGAAGTGTGCCCGACACGACCTTTTTTGGATGCGCTGTCGTTGATGCACTGGATGAGTTCCCGCGCCTCCATTGGTAGTGTATCTCTATTGTTATTCGCAGCCCGTTTGTAGTTGTTATCAAAATGTTCAGTTTTTCCAAGGGCACCAATAGTGTGGACGAATGTCTGAACACCTTCGCGTGTTTCTACGCGCACGTGATACGCCCATTTTCTTGTTCCCTGGTATACTACTGGCTTGTCACGAAACACGCGGGAAGGTATTCCGAACTTCCATAGCAGTCGCTGAACGCCGTAGGCTAACTTTTTAGAAATTGAGTGGTATACCACACCTGCAATTCGTTTAGCATGGCCATCGGTAGACCGCAAACGATTCAAAAAAAGTGCGGTCTGACGCTTTCCAAGATGCCATACAAAATTAGGTATCTCTTTTTCTGCGGAGGAGCATCCCCACACGTCGTATTTTTCGAGTAGCTGTCGTGGGGCAGACTCGGAGGCCATTGAGAAATTGAGGCTAGCGGAACCTTTTTTAAAAGCATCTCGGTGCGCCCACCCGAGCCTCTCACACAAACGCACAAATTCTTCGTATTGCGCCGAACATGCGTTCTGTGTAAACGCGAAATTACCACTGACACCGCAACAACCGTCACCAAGCATGAAAGCAATGAAACTGATAACATCGTCTGTGACACGTACTGTGGATGTGAATATTCCAGCGCGTCGTGGTGTAGCGATTCTATCACCTACTGCGAGTTCCTGCGCAGACAGCCATTGTTCCCACAAACGAAACGGATGTGTCGTAGCGACAACGAGCGTTTGTCCGAGTCGTGTTTTGACTTCAAGACACAGTTTTGAATATTTTACAGATTTCCATGTAACCGGCGATGTCGTGGTAGTCACGCCGTCTCGGTCAAGCGAAATGACATTGGCGCCGATCTGAATGTCACGTATCGGAATTTCTGATCCGTTTGCCAGCAAACAAGGCGTCATTTCATAAATGGTTTTTGATACCTGACGGCCCGTTTTCATCAGCACGTCGTTGTCCGGGCAATTATAGACGCCCCGCATAAAGGGGTAGTCCGTCAGGCGCAACGGTTTCCCGTCTAAATGTAACAGTGCTTCCGCGATGTGGGAGCGACTGTATTTGCCGATGGTTCCTAGAGCCGTCATTATTTGAATTCTAGTCGAGAGGAACAGTTATGGCAACTAATGATGCACAATCCGAATCTCATATTCACGCCTTTTGGGACAAATTGGGTCTCGTCCCGGCTTCGCTCACTGAAGCCAGGAAGGTCATTGAAGCCGGTCTTACGACCGGCGACTGTACCTGTCTTGTGGGAGAGGCAGGTATTGGAAAAACACAGCTCATGACACAAATCGCGAAAGACCAAGATATGGATTGTATCTTCTTCTATCTGGCTCACGTTGAACGTGAGGACATCGGAGGTATACCGTATCCAACAGAAGACGGTCAAGCCTACAGGTTTCTCTGCGAAGAAAATATCCGTAACGCGCTCAAGAGCAAGAGAAAAACACTCCTGGTCTTGGACGAGTGGAACCGCGGGGAAAAACCAGTCATGTCGGCTGCGTTTACTATGATGGAGAGTCGTCGTTTTGGGTCTGTAGTGCTCCCAGATAACGTGCACCTCGTTGCGTGCATGAACCCGAGTGAAGGTGCGTATCTTGTGAATGAGGCAGAACAAGACCCCGCTTATCGGCGCCGCATGTGTTTCATTGCTGTGCATGCAACTGTCGATACATGGAAAGCGTACGCGTCCAATCGCGGAAAGTTTCATCGTAGCGTCATTGAATTCATCGTTAAGAATCCCAAGCTTCTCAACGACGTCAGAGCTCGTGACGCGGGTATGATATACTCCAACCCTGCTGCGTTGGAAAAGCTTAGCAATATGCTGTACGCATTCGAGAAACGTTCTTTGAATTTCGCAGAAGACAACGAGCTGTCGAACGTCTTTAGATTCAAAGCAATGGGCCACGTGGGAGTGACCGTCGCTGACAGGTTTCTGGCGTATTTGCGCGAGAATGCAACACAGATAGACCCGCGAGATATTATCCAGCGGTACAAAACCAAAGCGCAGAAATCTGTACGCCGTATCGTCGAACTCAATAGAACAGACATTCTGACCGACCTGGCAGACAGTGTCGCACTTCTCCTCATGAGCGATAAACCGGATCCTGCGAAAACTGCACGACACATTGCAGGCTGGTGTAGCGATATTCCCGAGGACCCGCTTGTGGCTTTCCTGCAAAAGCTTAGAAATTATGCAAAGGAAATGGGCGCAGCGGATCGTGGCGGTTATTACATGCAACTCAATCAGGAATTGAATCCTCTTCCGGAATTTACAGATGCTGTTTCGGCTCTTGATAACGCAGTTTTTAAAATTTCAGAACGGTCATAGTAACGCAGCAAGCTCCGCACCGTAGCGTGCAGCACGCCCACGCACGTACAGCTCGACACTGGCCAGCTTGGCCAGCTGCACGTCTACGGCGGTGTTGCTGTATTCGTAGTCTCGGAGGTCTTCAGAGTCTTTGGAGATACGCTCCCACGTCTGATGCACGGCGCGGATAGTGTCTTCAACAGAGGACCGGATTTGTTTGTTGAGTTCGTCCTGCGAGAATACCAACAGCCCTGGTGCAAGTACGAGTCCGTCGCGGGCCATACTGGTAGCCGCGTATCTTTTGGGTTCGTAGTCGAACTCAGGGGTGGTGCCTTCCGCCTGCATCAGCATCTCAGCTTCAAGCACACCCCACGCCATTTGCGCTGGCGACGCTTCGTTGATAGCCCCTGGGATGGGCATCGTGTCGCAGAACGTCAAGCAAGTTTTCTCGAAAACATTGGCGTCTGAATAGAACCGTGGCGTTTGCACCAACGTGCTGGCAGCTAAAAATTTTGCACGATTCAAAGTGGGAACGTCCAAATCGTATTCAACTGCGAATGCCGTCCAAAATGATTCGGGCTCCCACACGAGACACTGGTTTCCAAATAGCGCTCTAGCAGCGACGAGCAAAACCGATGAAAAGGAGGTGTCGTCGCGGAAGGCGTTTATCGCGCGTTTGCGTGCAGCCGCTGATACATCATTTTTCTGTAAACTTTGGCTTCGTTGTAATACGGGGAGCACGTGACGCGTAGTCTCAACGAGCATACTTAGTACCCCAGTTGTGCAGCCAGAACTTTTTGCAGGTCGTACGGAACAGTTGGAAGGATGACCTTGAGCTGTTCGGGGACGATACCGCCTTCGTCGACAAATTCTTCAACGACGTCGTCGCCGAACGCAGCGCGATAAACCTCTGGGTCAATATTCAAGAGAACTGAAAGAGGAATCTGGCGACCGGCGAGAGATAGCATATCCTCGGCAGTTTTTGTGGTGTTGAACACCGTCTCAAGAGGGTCCAGCAGTTTTCGGTCGTACAGTTTATCGAGCCCCGCAGCGGTGTCGAGTTCGGACAATACGTCTGCGAACTTCACGAGGTCATCTCGTGTCCCGTTGATTTTCTTCGGCTCATTTCGTACGCTTGCTGCTAACTTGAGGTACGCAGTTTTGATGCCTTCGTTCTCGGTCCGTTCGGCCCGCGCCTCTAGCCATGCAGCTAGGGGGTCCATTTCAGACATGGTGTATCCAGCCATCTTCAGGATACGGTCGGGAACTTGCGTGCGGTGATGCAGCGCTCTATCTACGAGACGCATTGCAACCTTCGCTCTCGTAGGAACGTCCATCTGCCGCCGGTTGCGTAATAGCGCATCAGCCGCCAGTTTCACATCGTCGCCGGTTCGCACACGGAATCGTTTTTGCTCTGGAAGAAGATACTCTTCCAGGTCGATTTCGTGCGCAACCTTTTCGCGTTCCTGGATAGGCATCTCAATACCGTAGATGCCAAGGGCTTTATCGCAAGCTTCTTTGACATGGCTAGGCACTTGCTGCTCTTCCATGTACAATCGCGACAACGACGCCTGTTCGGGAGAATCAATCGGAAAGAGACGTTGTGCAGGCCACGCAAAAGCGCAGTCTGCTCGTTTCTCATTCTCTTCCGTATTCACGCTTGCATTTTTGATAAGGTACTCGGTCTCGGGGAACGCGTTGAACACGCGGTGCAGGTGTCTGCAGGTCGGGTCCGAAAACTGGTCAATCAACTTCATCTTTTCCCTCCAGTGACGGAATTCACGCAGTAAAATAGTACGACATAAGTGCCTTTACGGCAAGGACTTTTCGCGAGAGGAAAAATCCAATGACATTTGACCCTTATTCCACGGTAACTCTTTCACAAGCAATGAGTTACCTGGTACACCCTAAATTTGGCCGGAATTTCTACGCCATGACGCTGGCGCCTCTTCTGCGTATAGAGAGTCCCGCGATATACGCGATGGGCGTCAGTATTGTAGGGCGTCGTTTTGCGCTGCACTACAACCCTACGTGGATTGACGAAAGTGAGTTTGAATTCGTGGTTGGCGTTATCGAGCACGAAGCCCTTCATCTGGTCCTGGAGCATATGCCTCGTAGCTTGCGGTTCCGGTCTACGCTGGAAGGCAACGACTTACAGATATTCTCAGATACCGTCGATCAGTACGCCGCGGACATGGCCGCCAATAGCTTATTGGTAAAATCCAACAGGTGGATGGCAGATAACAAATCTGAAACTATGGTCCTCCCTGAACACTACGAGTTACCGCGAGACAAATCGTATGAGTGGTATGTACGTACACTGATGCGACGTGCCGAGGAGGAGCAAGAGTTCTTACAGCGTCTCCGCGCAGATATTAGAAGTTCTTGTGAGAAAAGCGAAGACGACAGCCAGGACGACAAAGACGACAGCCAGTGCGACGGCCAGTGCGACGGCCAGGGCGGCGGTCAAGGCGATGAAGACGATGGCCCGGGCGACGGCCGGGGCGGCGGTCAGGGCGACGGTCAAGGCGACGGCCAGGGCGACGGCCAGGGCGACGAAGACGACAGCCAGGGCGACGGTCAAGGTGACGGCCCGGGCGACGGTCAAGGTGACGGCCCGGGCGACAATAAAGGCGGTCGTTACAGCGACTGGTCTGGTGCGCACGACCAATGGGACGCACTCTGTAAGGTACTTTCCGATGAAGAGAAAGAAGGGCTGGCCAACGAACTCGAACGATGCACTAGAGCCGTTGTCAAACAAGTTGCACAGGACTACACGAAGATGCACGGTAGCCTCCCAGGGCATCTGGAAACCCACGTTGCGAGCATCTTGGAACCGCCACGTATTCCGTGGGAACGTCTTTTACGTACTGCCGTTGTAAACACCAAGCGGTACAAATGGCGCAGGAGCACAGCACGCCCCAACCGGCGTCACGTGGGAGTACCTAAACTATGTAATTTCCCGGGGCGCACAAAAGATCGTATTTTCCATGTAGTTTTTGCAGTAGACACCTCAGGTTCCATGGCCGTCCCTGAACTCGAACGCGCTTTCGATGAACTGCAGCATCTCCAGAAAGTTGATCCGGACATACGGATTACAATAATCGAAGCAGATATCCCTGTGCACCGTGTGTATTCTATAGGATCACGCGACGAAATCGACCCAACGTTCCACGGCCGTGGCGGCACTGATTTCAACGCAGCTTTGTGCGAAGCCAAGAAACATACGCCTGACGTTATGTTTTACTACACAGACGGGTACGCCTCAGTACCGCAGGTAGCCAACCGCGTTGCTTGCCCATTTTTCTGGTTGGTAACACCGAGCGGCAAAATACCAGACCCTCATTGGGGTCGCGTACTTAGAATGGAGGACAAGATATGCGCCTGACAACAATGCTTTACGTGCACCGTGACTTCGTCGGTCGCGACATTCCTTTTGACAAAATGTACTTCTTTCACAAAGACGACGAAGCAGACATCCCTCGTGTATTTTCAAACGCGTTTGTATTGCCGCTCAATCAGCAGCTAGTCGCTGCTGTCGAACGCGTTCTACATCTCTCTGCGGAGCGTGAAAAAGAACACGCTCCGGCATCTGGTGAATACACCCTCAGGTACAACGCGCGCGGATACGACCGTCTGGGTACTGCCGCCCAGAAGAAAAAAGACGAAGTCATAAAACACAACATCGTCAAAATACTCCGCGAACGAGGACAGTATTCAGTGCTCGTTCCCGTGTTGTTCACGAAGCAATTTCCTAAACGGCACGTATCACGTCTCGCGCCACAACAAACTGAAAATCTGCTTTACCCACAGTACCTCGTTGCGAGTGGCCGACGTAAAAGTGACGACACTGCTGCTTTGGCCGCCAAAATGATAGGCGCGCGAGCGTACTTTATTCACAGAGGAAAAGTCTACCGACCTTTATGCCTGCTGTGCCCCCGGTCCATCGACTCTGTCGTAGGGGAATGCACATTTGGCAAATCTGATTGTTTTCTAAATCTCGGGTACATCGGCGAAAGTGACTTCACACGAGGTGTGCAGGCATACCGCAAGTTAGTGAACCGTATCGATGAACCCGCCGTAGTCATTAAGGAGGCACACTGATGCCTAGTTTCCGCGCAACGCGGATAGAGACAACTGAATGGCTACCGCGTTTACAATACGACCTACCGCTCGCCATTGATGACATGTCCCTCGCGCACCATCTAGGAATTCGAAATCGAGTCCTGTGGTGGATGATTCACGACAACAAAAAGTTGTACGACTGTTTCAAAATGCCCAAACGGGGAAAGAACAAAAAAGGTCAGTTTCGAGATATTCAGAATCCATCCGCTGCATTGAAAAATATACAACGGATTATTCTAGCCAAATTCTTGGAGCCTATTCCTTTGGGCACTCACGTAGGCGCGTACGTTCACGGGCGTTCGTGCCGCGACACAGCGCAGCAGCATGTTAGCAAGGCCATCATCATCTCACTCGATCTGAAAGATTTTTTCACCAGTGTCAAACGTTCCATGGTACGTCGTGTATTGCACGACATCGGGTACAACCACGAAGTGTCCAGCTTGCTGGCACAATTGATGTGCTTCAACGGATTCGATATAAAACAACAGCGGGACATTAGTTTCGTTCCCCAGGGTTCGCCCACGTCTGGGTTCATCGCGAACCTCGTTGCCGACAGGCGGTTCGACCGTGAGATTCTCTCGATGTTACAACGAGCTGACCCTACCTGGGTTTACACACGTTATTCAGATGACATCGATATCTCACACCCCAACGAACAATCTGCTGAAACAGTTTCACGTATAGTGAACGACGTTGCGGATATCATTCGGTCATCTGGTTTTCGTCTCAACACAACCAAGACGAAGTTAGAACCAAAGTATTGGCGCCAGCGCGTCCTCGGTATGGTGGTCAACGAAAAAATCAGCATTCCCCGTCTTGAGTACATGCGCATACGTAGTCTCATACACAACTGTTACGTTCACGGTTTCGAATCGCAGTTCGAACGCGCTGGTGCTCGTTCCGCGGAAGCGCTCAAAGCGCATATCCGTGGTAAGCTCAATTTCTTCGAGCAAGTAGACGATACGAAAGCGCAACAACTGCACCGCAAGTTCGACAAAGCCTGTGACATACACGACGCCCCCGATATTGAACGGGTAACTTTTTGAAAGGAAGACCGCAATGCGGGACAGAGGACGTTTCACTTATGCCTGTGCGACACACGGGCTATACGCGCGTAGGGCGTACAGTGACAGAAACCCTAAGAGTCTTGTTTTCACGGATATCTCGGAACTTGACGCGAACAGTGCACGTCGGCAGCGCAGCCACCACGCAAGCGCGTTAGTATTCGAACCCGACTTTTTCAAGATGCCCGTTCATGAGTTAGCCGCGTCTATCGCGGAACTGCCATTTATGGACGGTCTTTTTGAACACGGTTTTCTACTCGCGCGGTATCGCGTTGCACATCCTACGACGAGAGGCACTATCACATTCAACCTGGTAGCCGCGAATACGTTTGATGTGCTACCGCCAAAGCTGACACAACTGAGCGGTGATTTGTTTTTCTGTTGGAAAGAAAATGGAACGGCGCGACGCGTACACACGACTTACGCAGAATTACTCGTTTCGTGCGTTTCAATAGAGCGCGTCGTAGGTGACTGCGAACGGTGTAGTACAAACATCCCAGTATGTTTCCGCACCAGGTTCAATGAATGGCAACTACAGCAACCAGACGACGTTACAACGCGCATCCAACAAATTTTGCAGCAACCAGCAGTAGTCAACAACATGCAAGAAGACGATATCAAGGAATTTCTGGAAGAGTACGGGGAACAACAAAATTGGAAATTCGTTTCGCCCACTCTCACTGGTGACGCATTTGAACCGACATACAGAAACGTCAGCTGCAATCAGATGGCAGCGCTAGACCAACTATCTAAGGAGCGAAGTGACCGCGCATATGCAGCGGTCGAAACGAAAGCTGCTCTTAAAATATGCCGCGAACAGTGTATCTTTCACGACACGTGTGACTGGATAAGCAGCCCACGATACCGTCGTGGCGGGTTTGACTGCCAGCACATTGGTGATGCGCCGCGTTACAATTATCACAACCGTAGACAGCGTGGGCCGTACACGGATGCTATGTTCATTGTTGCGCGCGAGAAACTGCTTAGTGCGTCAGAAGATTGGTTACCCCGAACGTGCATCTCGCAGATAGCCGCCAACTCCGGGTTACGAACTCGTTTACTTGGACCGGCGATGCAACTTGTGGGACTACAACAAGACATGCAAACAGTACGTTTTCGAGAACTTCACAGCCCGTATACGGAACATACTTTGAGTTTCGAAGACGCGGTGGAACTGTGCAAACTTCCTGTTTGGGAAGGGAATAGCTTCGTCTACCCTGGTTTTTACGAACCGCACGCTGTAATGACCGACGATGAACTTCTCCTCTACTACGAAATATGTCAGCGCGACTATTTGAAACCGTACTGCCACTTCTGCAGTCGTTGTGAACCAATAATCATGGGCATCGACTGGCGCCCAGCGTCTAAAAGCTTTGAAGTGACCGGACACGCAGGCTGGGGATGCCCAGTCAATTGTATTCAGGACATCGAACCCGTCTTCGACATTTTCCCGAAAGTGTTCAGCTTATAGGCGGGAACGTTTTTCCTGCATCTGGCGTCCAGGAGCTACAGACGTCCTTGGCGTTATTGTAGGCAGTTTCGAGTGCAGCGTACGCAGCGACGGTCGCGGCTTCGGCTTCGGCTAGCGCCAAGGTCGTCGTGCGTACGTTTTCTTCAGCAGTTGTATAATCGCTTTGCACGGGAGCAAGTATCAATGTGTTGATGTCTGTCATGAGACCGATGTGATTCGCAACGGCAGCTTGAGCTGCCCCAAGCGCTACCGTGTTGTCATTTCGGTCCTCATTGAAATCATCACGTGCAGAAATAAGGTTGTTCACGTCAGCATCTATCGCGGGGTCGCCTGTCGGATATGCAGCGTCGTACTGCTGCTTGAACAGATCCACCGCGGATATCGTTGTAGCGGCTGACGTATTGAAAACACTCATAGCGGCTTCCGCAGCCACCATTTCATCGCGCCTTGCTCCGGCGGAATCGTATATCGTCTGCGCATTTTGCAACGACGTTTGCGAATCGGTCAACGCCGTATCCGCGTCATCTTTCGCTACCTGGGCAGCCGCTTCAGTTGTCACGGCAGCACCGTACGTGTCGTACGCTGTGTTGTACGTACTGTTCAACGCTTCCAGAAGCGTGTCTTCTCCGGTGGGCAGATCTACAATATCGCTCGCTGTTAGAAAATTTGTGACGTACACGTCGTATCCTGAAACTAGTTCGTCAATTCTATCTTGGATAGCTGTTTTAGCAGCATTGGCCACTTCGATATCCGTGTAGAATTTGGTCAACGTGTAACTGCGCCAATATTCTGCACCAGCAATTACCGCTGCCACTCTGTCATCCAGATACTGCTCGAAATCTGCAATCTCCGAGACGCGGATAAATACATCTTCCGCGGGGTCGTCGGTGTCCATCATCTGGTGTACAAAAATACCAGGGTCCGGGAGGGCACCTTTTTCGATACACACAGTGACAATACGAAACTGCTGAACACTGTCTATCACCACCACATTACGGGACGACTCAATCTGCGTGATAGCCATGCGACTCTCCTATGGTGCGGAATATGACGTGTCTTCGTCAATGGCTTCATACGTGGTTTTATATACGTCGTAGTCGGTCACGAGATCGCTGAGTCCTTGTTTCTGCGCGTCGGACTCGGCCTGTGCTTCCTCGACCGTGTCGAATTCCAGTGTTACACTGGCTACTCGATAATACGGATCGACATTCGGACCGTCGGCATACTCCTCTACATCGCCAACACGAGCAAGATGCTGATACGCACCATTTTCATCGAGTACAAATAATGACCGTGTGCTCGTCAGCACAGGTATCGTACCCGCGCGGAAACCGTCGGACGCAGTGATAATGCTGATAAGCTGAAATTTCCCAGAAGCAAGAACGGTACGCGTTTGTCGGATAGTGGCAGAAGTCGTCATGTCATTTCCTTGAGTTGGAGTTCAAAAACGCTTAGAATTCCATGGAGTAATGATAGTGCAGGCTCCAAATTCATGCAAGTCTGAAGTGTTCGTTGCTGGAGTGGACCTCGTCCTCCGGCAAACGGGTCTGTGTCTCCTTGATTCCGCGGGATTCCACGTGGGTATCCTCAATACGAAAAAACTCCGTGGGCGCAGGAGGTTAGCGTATATCCGCGACGAACTGCGCGAGCGTATTATCGCTCCTGGACCCGCCCTTGTGGTAGTCGAAGGATATTCCATCATGTCTGAGAATCGTCCATTTGACATGGGCGAAGTAGGTTCCATTCTAAAAATTCTTACGTACGACGCAGGAATACCGCTCCTTGCACCCGCACCCCGACAGCTAAAAAAGTTTGTTACAGGGAGCGGAACTGCCAGCAAAAAACAAATGATAAAATGTGTCGCGAAGTATTACGGCGTAAAAACGGATATCGACGATATCGCGGACGCAGTAGGACTCGCTAAAATTGGCGAGGTCTACCTCACTGGAAACAGCAACCGCCGTTGTGAACTGGAAATAGTCTACGGACTGAAGAATCCAAAAAAACCGAAGAAGGTTCGATACAAGAAAAACCGAGTGTCTGTGTGACACCGATTTACGAGGTAAACAATGAGACGTAAAAAAACTGATACGCTCGCTATCCAGGCGCCCAAAGCTTGGATGGACAAGCCGCGCGGTGTAAACATCGACTTCTCCTTTTGGGAGCTCTTGGACGAAGTAGGTTCTTGGTTTTTGCAAGGCGCGGCTGTTGTCGGCGGCGGCCCGTACACGCCGTCCACGCCACACCCCATTACCGGCACCATCATAGTCACATCTCCAGGCATCAAAATATTTTTCCCGATGTGGGGAACGAGAATCAATGTGACGGGGAGCACGAGCATTGAAGTACCTTCAGGGGACAGAGTTATTCTTGTCCCAAATATAAAGTACCCAGTTACAAATCAAGACAAGGCTTACCAAATCTCATCACCGGGTACCGCGGTCCGTGACGAGGGGCAGTTCTGCTTCTTTCTGGGCGGTCGCCGCGGCAACACCATATACATGCGCCCGGATACGGTAATCACAGTATGAGCCACATAGAAACGCGTGTGGGACTGACCAATGTCCTAAAGCGTTATGCGTACCACTGCTTCCTGACACATGGTCTGGGACAGCACGCACTCCCCCTAAATGAAATATACGATGAAGTAGAGATTTGTGAACTCTACCCTTGGATGGCGAATCCGGAAAACACAAACGAATACGGTGGTGGCATCTCCGTTTCCTTTTACAAGAACAGCGAAAAAGTGAGATTTGTCGAATTTGCAGTCCGCTTTACCGGAGGCGGCGGCAAGGACGTTATTCGACGTATCAAGTAAAACCGGTTGAGAGGTAGTCAAGCGACAGAATCATGAACAGAGGAGGGTGTCATGTTCACCACGATTCTGAGCCGTTTGGCTCTTTGCGTCCTCATTGAGGTCGCGCGACAGGGACTACCTGTTGTAGTGAAGTACACCGTGCGACACTGCCTGAAACGAAAACGCTGTTCAGAAGTTCAACGATGCCTATGAAAGAACGATGACGGAAAAAGAAGAAGGCGTGTATTGTGTACCTCACGCCTTTTTTTAGCTGCTATAGTTTAGCGTGGACGTAGAAACCACCTAAAAAACCGAGTGCCAGTGTAACGGTGCCTGCCGCAATAACCCACGGAAACGCTCCACCGAAAACGTCACGCTGTTTGGCTTTCTGATACAGCAGCGACGTTGTTTCGAATGCCTTGTCTTTCTCGCGGTACCGCGTCTCTAAGATGCTCTTTGCCTTCAGTTCCTCTTGTAGTGCTGTATCATTTTTCTGCAGGCTCAGCTTCAGGTCCGCGATGTTCTGTTCCAACTTTGGAATGAGATTCAATTTTTCTTGGAAGTCTAGGTCAATCTTCAGAATCATCCTAGTCTGGTCCATGTCGTAACAAGCGAATTCTTCGAGAGGACAAGTCTTTCGTTCCCACATAGGGAACAACCGCATCGCGGCCGAAGCTGGCGTTGAATAGAGAATACCTGCTGACAGTATCAAGGCAATGAGTCGCTGGCGCATCGCTACTTTCCTTTTGCTTGCTTCTCTAATTCCTGCCAGGTCTGTGCACGATCAATAGCCGCTCGGGCTCTCGCGTAGGCTCTCTTCTCGGATGCAATGACTTCCTCGCGCACAATTACTTCGTCTCGCAGTTTCTGCGCTTCGTTGCGGAGAGCTTCAGCCATGTTCTCATGCTCTTCCACCTCCGCCTCGGCAATCAAGTCTTTGATATGCTCCTCGCGCATCAGTTTCTCGGCTTCAAGCTTGGCTATTTTCCCGCACTGCCTTCTAAGCAACCAGAGACCGACCGCGACAGCGATGACTATCGCTGCACCGAGGAACCACTTCCACCATTTCTTGGTCGCAGATTCAGCCTTATTGACGAGATTGTTGAGCGTCATGCTGAGAACGCGTTATTGTACGTGGTTACGTTTACTGGCCCAGACGTCCAACTCTCATAGGCGACGCCGTTTTCGGTGCCGGTATCGTTGAGCGTTCCAGAACCCACATTGCGCCAACGGTTTCCGACGACTGTATTGTAGCTCCCCGAAATGTCGCAACAGAAATTGAGGGGGTCGTTGACCATGTTGCCGCAAATGGTATTGCTGTCACCGTCTACGTCGATACCCAAGGAACACTGGAATACCATGTTGCCGTTGATAGCGTTGAAATCGCCTTCCACGAGAATACCCGTGCCCATAGTGCCACTGCTGTGAATGACATTGCCATTCACGGAACAGCCAACAGCCGTAGCTCCGATGTGTATACCGTAATTGGAAGTGCCCTTCCCTACGCGATTTCCAGAGAGAACGACGTAGTCGCCCGTTACGTGGACACCTAAAGCTGCACTATTAATGGTGTTCCCCGTGATAGCGCCGTAACTTCCAGGACACGCGATACCCGTACCTGCAGTGTTGAACTCTATCGTATTGCCCGTGACAGTCGAGTAAGAGTCATTTACGTTGATACCTATCACCGCGGGCGCGTAACGAATATTGTTTCCTTCGGCTAAGCACTGACTACCGTTTAGATCGATGATTTCGTCACAGACAGGCGGTGTAGCAGTCGAACAAAAAATCTTATTCCCGACTACTGCTGCCCCAGCTGCACCAAAAATGGCAGGCATGTTGGCAGCGCCACCTTGGAAATCGTAGATGCTGTTGCCGTTGATGGGCCCAGCACCAAAGACAGTCATGCATTTACCTGATTCGATATGGTTGGCTGTCACAGTGGTATGGCCACTGGACTCATGTATTACCGCACGCACAGCCGTTGGCGCGTAAAACACAGGCTGTTTCAACACGTTGTTTGCAATGACTCCTGGACCGTTTAGATATGTGAGAGCTCCGCTGATTTCGTGAGGTTCCGCAACGTCAGCCCGCTTCCACCGATTGCCTGTTATGTTCAAGCCCGCCATGGAGATACCCAGCGTCTCCGCATGCAGAATGGCGGTGAGCGTCGTACCATCGGACTTGTTGTAGCCGCATTTGTAGATTTCATTATTGCAGAAAGACAAGTATCCAGGAGCAGAGCCACTGCTCTTGTACACCAACAAATGCTGTGCATTTGTGACCCTGCAGTCTTTGATGGTGATGGTAGGGCCATCGTCTGAATCAATGTCGCCCCACCCAGTCGTATCGTCGTATGCGTTTCCGTCGAGTAAGCACTCGTGGAACTCGATTCGCGGCGAACCCGTGACGTACAGCATACGCGGTGTCCCCACGGCGCCACGACCCATCTCGCATCCACGGAATACAACCTTTTGTCGGTCGTACGGCATATTGGCCGTAATTGCAATGTGTTGCGATGCTCCGATAAGACCACTCGTGAAACCGAGATTTACGAATTCGATAGAGTCGTTCGGGTCCATTGCTGAAATGGTAAGTGCCGGTGTGGCGCCGGTAGAGTAGATGCTTACCTGATTGCGGTCTTCTCCAATCAGCGTGATGGAGCGGTCTCCGAGCCCAGTGAAACTCAGACCCTCTGTATAACCGCCTGCCTTATACTTGATGTAGACGACACCCGTCATCGTATCGTCAGCAGCAATAGCGTTGATTGCTGCTTGGATAGTCGTGTAGTCTCCGTGTCCTGCAGTCGGGCTCACGGTGACAAACGGTTTAGCCAATATCTGAGACAGATAATGCTTATCCGCCACCCCAGCCACGTGATCGTTGTACTCCCCGTCGAGAGCGTTATGGTGTGCCAACATACTCGTCATCTGCGAGTACACAGTACCCTGCACCAAGGAAGCAGTGCCTCCGGGTTTAGTATCCGCACCAATCAAGCGGTCCCCTGCGTCCGCACCGCTGTCGTCCGTGAGGTCGTTGCGAAGGTGTTGGTCGGGTAGCAGTCTCACCGTTTCGCCGCGAGTAACGATGGTCCCATTGATAAAAATGAGGCTATCTTGGATAACCTTGCAGATAGGCACAACGTTGGCGTTGTCTACATTTTCACTTCTGCGGATAACACGCAGAGTACTCTCAGGGCTGCCGCCCTGTTTACGCCGCGCCTCAGCGTCGGGGAAGGTAAACACGAGAACGTCGCCCTCGTCCAACCTATCGGTGCCGGTGAAAAAAGCATTCCAGGTACTCTGGAGAATAGCGAAGCTCTCTGAGTCAACACCGCCTTCAAGTGGCTGGCCTTTAGTTGCGTCTGTCGCGTCTTCAATCTCGAAGGCGGTAGCCGTCGTTACCGTACTCGATGCAGACACCAACGTAGCCGCTGTCCCCGTGATTGCTCCGATAACATCCGAGTGCGTCGCGTCTATCCCGCCACCACCGTTGGACAGACTGATGTTGATGGTCACTGGTCCGCTAGGGTTGCCTGAACCGTCCAGAGTACCTTCCACGGTTGCGATAGCTTTTGGAACCTGCGCTGCTCCGGAATCGTACATGCGGATATAGATGTTGTTACCGTTTTCCCAGGGTCGTTTTAGACTCTCGAAAGTCAGTGTTCCGCCACCGCCAGTGCGCTCTAGCTTTGGCATGATAGCTGTGTCGCCGACAACGTAATTGCCGCCTGCGTCCAATCGCTTAGAATTGGAGAGGAGTCCCTGCACTGCAATACCCGCCACTGCGCCCGTGCCCACACCTGCAGGAGCCGTGAGCGTGGGAATACCCGTACCCAAGGCGCCCAGATTCACATCGAGAGCGCCGCCCCATGCAATAGTCGCTTCTGGCGAAGCAATAATGGCCATCCCGCGGTCAAGGCCAGCAATCGCAGCCATCTCGTCAACAGCTTTTCGAATGACTTCCGTCCGGTTTCGGATATTCTCGGGGGTGCGCCGGAATATGGTCTGGTCCGCGTCTTCAGCGTTATTGTACGGCTGTACTGAATCGGCGTCATCAATACCTGAGTCTGCATTCTGCTTTTGATAATCGAGCATTCGCTGCTCCTCCTGCTATCAAGCGGCGGTCAAACGAACTCGCCACGTATACTCGATGGCGATAGACGAATCTTTTTCAATTTCAGGGTGTATCCGCCGTGCCAACAAACGCGCACCGGCGGTCGCTGCGGGACTGTCGTTGTCGCCCCGACTGTACAGCCCTGCTTCTTTGTAAGTTGGATTAGGGGAACTGTTCCCCTCGGCGGCTTCCATGGTCATCTGGACTTCCATAAGCCCCACCGAACCGCCCACATTTATCGACATGGGTGTCCCAGCCGCAATGGCATCACAAGCTTTCTTGAATAACACGTTTCCCAGCGCGGTATCAGTGTACGCTGGTGCCGTGTTGTCATCGCCCGCGTAGATAGCCCACAGTCGATTCTCTTTAGCTACAGTGCCATAGTCGATGTCTGTGGGCAGTTCGTCGTAGAACGTCATGAGGCGCTGAACAGCCTCTAACATTCCCGTACATATCACATTAGGGAAGTCGTAAGTTTTTTTGGCTTTTCGTGTATCGGCATCAAGAACCCGAATGGTCAAATGCCCTTGGAATCGGAGTGCTTCCTGCATGATCATGTTTGCCTCACCTCGAGAATAGTAGACGTTTTCAACACAAACTTCAAGGGTTACGGCCCAATGACTCTGACCTGAAGCGCTTCCCCCATTCCGGATTGCACTGCTTGCCCCTCGTAGTCCCATAGCCTGACCGTAAAAGTACCGCCTGGCACAAAGGTACTCATGCGAACTTGCGTGTCGCTGAGCACCTCGTAAACACTTACCCAATAAATAGTCCCACCGCCATCGTCGAATTCCAGCCAACGGCCCACGTCTACCGGGTAGAAGGTTCCTGCAGGGCCTGTTGTGTACAGCGTCTGCGCTGTTGGACGCACCTCAGCGTAACTGACGTGTTCCCTCTGCGAAAGTTTCTTGGGGTCGCCGCCGCCAATAACGTATGCCGTTTCACCAATAGCCCTGATTGGATGCGTACTTCCGCCGTGATCGGTCTTGTTTCCGACGAACGGCTCAATTCCGTATTCCGAAGCGGCTACCGTAGTTCCCGCACCAGCACCTGTGGTGATGCTTATCACCTCAGCGACGTCGAATTCGTCTACGTCGTCGTCCGGAACGACTATCCATTCCCGTGCTGTATTGTCAAAATGCGCCAACACACCTGTATCGCCTGTCGTTCCACCGACAACAGTTTTACCAACGTCAGAATTGACAACTGCGACGTACCCACCTGATTGGAAACTGAGCGTCCTATACTTCAGCAAATAGTAATCACCCATTTTCCAACTGCGTGTTCCAATTTGCAGTGACGAATCGATAGCGTTTATCTGCTCTTCAAAAAATGGACGTGGGAGAACCGAGAGTTCTTCCGAAAATTGAAATGTTTCTTCCCACATGAGGGACGGTTCAAACTGCAGGAAAACGTAAGATGGTTTCCCCGCAACGATAATTTCCTGGATGTCGGCGGTCACTCGTGGGAAGGGGATACTCGTTCCAGAAGACAACAGCGTGCTGTCGTACACCACGCCGAACACATGATGCTTTAGGTACTGCTCGAAAATGATATACGCAAAAACATGGCGGTACCCCGGGCGGCTCATGCCGTGGTCTGCTGGCACGAAACCGTCTTCGTCTGCTCCGATGATGAACCCCGGGTCGCCTATCTTTACTTGCCCCGGCGGATTGCCTATCTTATTTTCCACGAGTCTGGGTGAGATAACACGTCGCGCACGCGGTTCATCAGGAAGCAGTCGCTGCGGAATAGTCGTATCGAACCACCACGTGGGATTTTTGACAGCGTCCTGTATTGTAAAAACAGTCGTGAGCTCCTCGAAAGCGTCGAAAGTCAACGTTCCCCAGTTGCTTTCGTCTTCGACGTCCGCGCGGAAGGGTATCTCTTTGGCAAATTCATAATTTGTCTGGTCTGTTTTTACGACGTTAATCGAAACGTCCGACGTGTCAATGGACTGGAGTACCTCACCGTCATTTCGGATAACCGGTAACCCTGACACCACGTTCAACGTACTTACAAGATGCGACAATGTCGGTCCTAGAATAAAGTACCGCATGACGCCCTGTAACAAAGCGCGGTACGACTCCGACGAGGGTTCGAAGCGGTTCAACAAGTAACCGTAGTTGAGGTACAGATTAAACTGGTCAACTTCAGCGTCCGGGAGCCAGAAGGCCAACTGCCGTTGGTCAGTTATTGTACCTGCGGCATCGGCAATTTCTACAGTACGCACCGCAACGCCGGGGACAGTCTTGTTCGACCCGTCGTCGTCCCAATCAAACAGATTGGCTGAGAACCGAATTTCATCACGGTCCCCGCTGGTGTCTATTTCAAAACCGTAAGCACCTACAATTCCTTTTTCGAAAAGGACTGAAGGCGCGAATATCTTGTTGTACAAGTATGGTACATCTTTGATGTTATCTGGGAGTTCAAAAACATACTGGTCACGTGTGATATCATATTCCAGTAAGTCCTCGCGGATGGCGACGAGTTTGAAGTACTTTTTGTTGAAGACGCGTGTTTCGCGGATAGACGTGTTGAGCACATTGGACATCATCTCAAGATACGCTTGTCCAATAAGAATCTCACTACCATGGTACATTGCCGCCAGTTGATTCTTATCCTTGAAGAACCTGAGCCAGAGGTCGCTCAGTCCTTTCAAAAAACTTTCTTTCGAGTCTGCAATATTGGCCATCATATCTCCGTAAACGTAATCAAATCAATCGCTGTGAGATATCGCACTGTGTTGTCGCTGATGCCGAGGGAGATGGCGCTGCTGTTATACGGTGCGGCCGCCGTAGGGTCCAGGCACTTATTCGATTCTGTGGGGTATCTGTGTTTAGTCGCTTCGACGTGAACAGTGTCTTCCGTTTGGTAGTAAATCACTCGGCCGTCGGGCGACATTAGCTGGTAGTTGATGGTGATGGGTTCGATATACCCAATGACATCGTACGTTGTTCGCAAAAACGTGATGATGTCTGACGAGTCCATATCTTCCCGCGTGTCAAAATTATTGATGTATTCGGTGAGCGCCTCTTTCGCGGCGGCGGTATCAAGCCCAGCAGTTGCGCTCTTCGCAGTTTTGTATTGAATTTCCATATCCAGAAAAACAGCGTGTAGCCCTTTGGGTATCACACTCGCGTCTACATTGCGGTTAGCGTCATTGACTACGTATTGCCAGATGTCGTCGTAACTGATGATGGTGTCATAAACTATGGTCACCGGCTTCCCGTTGAACTCCTTGAACTCGTCCCCGGGGTTAGCCGCCGCCCAGACAGCGGTGAACCCGAGCTCGAGTTCTAACACTTGCCATGCGGAATAGACTTCTTCAGGGTTATTCCCGATAAGACGGAACGTGAGCGGGTCTGTCCCTGTGACCGCTGTGGGAGGCACGTTGATTTGTTCGTTGAACCACACGCGACCGTCTACGTCCGCACGGGCATGCCCTGCGTCAGTAGCGTATACGCCTGTTACACGATAAATAGGAAGTGCAGGCATGAGGACACGGCCGTCACGTTGAATAGTTTTCGTGAACGCACCTTCGTCATCGATAGCAACTTTGTTGGTGAACAACGGGGAATTGTCGCCAATGCTATACCGTACAATGCGGCTTTCAACGTCAAATGCTACAGGGTTCTCGTCAGCTAACGTCACGCCCGCCACAGTCGCACGATTCAAAATGGTATCAACCGACTGAATCAAATATGTTCCGTCGTTCCCCGCCGTTGAATTTTTGATGCGGACGTATTTATCCACGTCTGTGGCGGTGAACGCGTAACTGCCGCCCGCAACGAGATTGGCCGTGCCAGTGTGTGTCGGCCCAACGGCGCCATCCGCTGTGGTGTTGTCAACCGTCGGAAGCGCTGAAGGGAACTGCGCGCGTCGTGAAACAAATACGCCGTATGGCGTTACTTCGTTCACGATGTATTTATCTGGTTCGACGGCATACGCATTCTGGATGAAGATAATGTCACCGCGAACGACACCCGCGGCAGCGTAATCCGTCCCGCGAAAGTCTCGGAGGATGAAATAACCTGGGCGGGGATCAGTGAATTCGTCGCCCACTTCAGCGCTGTACGTCTGGTCTTCGAGAAGTTGCGTCCGTAAGTAGATGTCCGTGTGACCACCAACGTGGATACGTGCATTGGCAATTTCGGCACCCACGATATCCCGTATCATTTCGGCGTCGCCATGGCCAATAACAACGACGTCGTCTATCGTAGCGAATTCCTCTTTTAGCAAAGAGTCGATGCCCCGTGGCGAAACAAGCGTCCGTGCGGATATCGCAGTTTCCGCGCGTGCGAGCATCGCTTCAGACGCCTCTACAGTATCACCACCACGAAATTCACTAGCGTTTTCTACCTTCATGAGATACGGGCTGAATCGCGAAAAATCAATGAACGGCCCGGACGCGATGTCGTAGACAGCGCCGACTTCAGCTGCAACAAGGGGGATGCGCGCGGAGTACGCTGTCACAATACCGTCGTCGTCCACGACTGCGGTCATGTCGTCTTCCGAAATGGAATACACAGTCTCAGTGGTATTTGGGTAAAAAACAAGCGCGGATGATTTGAAGAACGCAGCGGTGACCGGCACGTTCACATCGAATTTCTGGCTGAAGTACAGTGTTGCCACGCCGGAAGACTTCCGTCCCTCTTTCCGTGTGAGAAACCAGTTGGACAGAATCTCGTCTACTGCGGTGTCAACGTCTGCTTGGTCCAGAATAGCTTCCAGCAGGAGGAGCGACTGCCGCGCACGCGTGATGTCCCGTTCTTTTTGGATGTACGCAAAAATAGTGGACAGCGCTGTAACGGCGAGATCGCGAAGTGCGCCACCCTTTCCGAAATCTCCTTTTGTTACTTGATCCGTCAGGACCTGCGCGATAAGGTTCTCGGCGTCGACTCTATCTTGTTCGAGAATTTCGATGTCTGCCATCAGTCAAGCTCCATCGGAATTGCGGTAAGAGCGCGTGTACCCGCTTCGTTCCGAACGATGATTTTTAGTGTAAGGCCAGTCCCATTCGCGGAAACAACAATATCGGCTATTTCGACGCTTGCCAAACGTTCGTCCATGGGCGACGACTTTTGTGAATCATATTCTTGTATCTTCAACTCTGTGTCGCGAACGGCCATGGTCGCGAGTTCGCGCAACGCTGTTTTTTCTATGTTGCCCTGAAACGCTTGCATGAGATTGGTGCCGTATGCAATGTCGCTGATGTCCGACCCGACAGGTGTGAGCAAACATTTTATTACCTGGTTCACGAGTTTCTGAATGCCCTTGATACCTACGTGTTGGGTGTAATCCCCGAACGTAAGGAATTCAAACCCACGCGAAGTATCTACAGGAACACCTTCAAAATGGATGTCATACGTCATATTTACTCCGCATCGTTCCAAACGCCGGTATCAAAGTCAAACAGCGCTCCTGCAACATTCGTCTGCGGTGTTGGCTCTGCCGACTTGTACAATTCTTCTGCAGCCATCATATACGCAAGGAACACATCTTGGCCACCTTGTACCTTGTCGTTGTGCGCAAGCGCAGCCGTCACTAAATCAAGCGGTTGCTGAAATAAAAGACCGGCAGCTCGCTGTCGTGCACTCATAACACCTGCGGCAGTGATATACACTTCCCGTACTTCTTTTCGAGACTCGCTAGCAGCCGCGTTCAAAACGGTAGCAGCCTCAGTGTCAATGTCCGACCGTAAATCAAACGGGGGCCGAAAAATAGAACTCTGCGCGAATCGTGTGTGGCGATTTGCTCGTGCTAAAACGTCTTCGTACGGAAAAACACCGGGGTCACTCTTGGTGCTGAGTATTTCGCTGTGACCTTTGAAACGCGAACGGTCTATGACAGCGCCCCAGCCGTACTGGTCAGCTATCATCCGGAGCAACTTGGCTAACCCGTTTCGTTGCGTTACTGGCGGGTCTTCTCCGATGTACCCCTCCAGCTCAGCGCCCACGCTATCCCAATTGTTAGGCGACCTGTTGGTACCTGTGTGGTACGCAACGTCCTGCAGGTCCACCATTTGAATAATGCTACCGTCCCGTTTCACTATAAAATGTGTAGACGCTTTTCTTATTGACTGACTGAATTCTCGTATGATGTACAACGCTAGAGTTGGGTCTACAACACGTCCGCTAGCTTGTTTACGCGGACCAAGTGCTCCCGGGCGGTGCACTATAAACGCTATCGGATTCTTGGTGAGGCCGCCTGCTTCGTACCTGATGGGGCTCGCAGGAACAAACGTAGCACCTTGTAAAATACGCGATAGTTTTGGGGAAAGCCACGACTTGCTCGCTCGTTTTTGCGCGTAGACACCCGCGTTGTAAGACAGCCGCGCAGCGTCTTCCTGCAAACGCTTACGAAAAGACTTTAGCCGATAGTCGGTCGGCGCAGCCGCTGGTGGACCGCCTTGGGGAATGTCACGAATATGTCCCACATTCAACCCTTCTGCATAACGTCTTCAATGCGGTCAACCAACTGCTTTTTCCTGTAACTAAGCTGACCCTGACTCAACTTCAGTTTACGCATGAGCTGCGGGTTGTTCATCGTCTTCGCGCCGCCGTACCCTGTTGTATGTTCAAATATCTGTTTCTGTAAAGGTGACAGGTCATTGTACACAAAATCGATAAGCCCGTCTTCTCCTGTGGGCGTGTCGAAGAGCGGCGACGTGCCGCCGCTCTCCACAAATTCTTTGCGCAGTCCTTTTTTGAAATTTCGAAACTGCGACGACGACCACCCGAGTTCGTCGGTCATCTCTGTAGATGTCGGGTCGCGCCCTAAACTGTCCTTCAATGCCGACTCTGCAAGATTGTAAGTGTGAAACTGCAGAGCTTGGTACTCCGGTGCACGGGCTACATTCTGGTATGTGTAATTGATACGCGAAAGTTTCTGCAGCCTGTTGGTCACATGCGTTCCCAATTTCGCGCCCCGATTGGGGTCAAAATTGTTGATAGCCTCGGAAGCGAGCGTCTTAGCCTCCAGCTCCAGAAGCGGCCGCGCGAGGGTCCCACTCCATTGATTGACCGATTTCTGAATGAGCGGATTCAATTGTTTCAAGAGGAGCTGCATATTGTTATCTGTGGGGTCTGCGCGCCACTCTTTCCACAATTTCGTATCTTTATCATACAGGGCCGTCATCTACGCCTCCTGGGGATGTACCTGTTTCATTATCTTGATACGATAATTTTTCAAACGTGTCGTCCAGTCTACGCGCGTATCAGGTAACTCGGCAATGGGTGGCGACGTTAGATTATTGTTCTCGTCGAACTTCGTTGCCGTGTCTTTACCACCTCCTGACATCTCGCGTATCTGTTCATAGTATACCGCGCCACGTCCCTGAGCTTCGTTGAACCGTCCGATTGGGCCTATACGGCGCCCGCTGTCCTCCTGGAAGTCGATGAACTCTTCCAACGTACAAATTGGCCGAGAGACGTACCGCATGGCTTCGTCAGAATTCTTGAAGATGCCTCTGAAGATGGCCGACGGACGATACCCCACAAACTTATTCAACGTATCACGGTCAAGCGAGTCTACCACATCCGATGCAAATTCCTCTTCGCCAGACGGGAGCACAAGCCGTAACGCATCTGGAAAGAAAAACGACGCCGTTTTGATTTTGTCACCCGTTGTAGTCCCCGAATAGCCCACATTTTGGTGGAACAGTGACGTAAAGTACTCTTCCGCTTTATCACGATTCTGCAGCACATTGCGCAAACTGCTTATCGGATGCGGCGGCGCTGCCGCTATATTAGGAAACGCTTCTCCGCTGGCCGTGTTCCCTAAACGAGCATCTACGATTTCGTTCATCAGTTCAGACAGGACCTGGCCGTATGTAAAATTGACGCTCGTACTTCGCGACCCGATTTCCATGTGGTGCGACACGTTGAGTGCGTATGCCGACAAGTGGCACCCGTCGTTCACACTGTCGAAAACAGTCATCGGAAACCCGGGGACGAAATACGGATTGAACAGTGTATGCACCGCACCCGACCGGAACTGTGCGCGACTGCGTAGGTACTCGTACTTCGCGTACGTACGCTGTACATCTTTCAGCGCACTCCAGCTTACACGACCTTCTTCGGCGCTCGTTGCCCGCGACGTTTTCTTCGCGTCTTCTAAATATTGGAACCACTCAGGGAGTACGTCACGTGCGACACGCGGGCCACGATAAAATTCTTCAGGCCAAATGAGGAAGTTCTTTCCGGAGAGCGCCGCATTGCGCCCGTCTTCAGGATTATCCTTTTTGTCGAGCTCTCGTTGTACAATCTCCGGGTAGCCTACACGCATCGTACCCATGGACGGGTCTTGCCCGTTTGCCGACACATTACGCAGACGCTCGTCGTTGATATACATGCGCGTGGGTTGCGCGTCGTAATTCTCGTTGAAAGCATATTTCTGTATCATCGACGGAAAAATTACATTGCACGCGGGTGGTACGCCGAACAACCACT
>Ga0164311_10000186_pt1 | contig 24632 bp, 26 predicted proteins | sample GuaBasSedimGuay2_FD_121796 | JGI IMG/M metagenome (GOLD analysis project Ga0164311, IMG submission 121796) | Subseafloor sediment microbial communities from Guaymas Basin, Gulf of California, Mexico - Guay2, Core 4569-9, 9-12 cm | ecosystem: Environmental > Aquatic > Marine > Hydrothermal vents... | reverse complement strand
TTCTGGGAAAGACTTCTGAAGGATGGTGATGAATTTGGCATCAAACCCTGTGGACTTGGTGCGCGAGATTCAACTCGTCTTGAGGCCGGCTTTGTCCTCTACGGTCACGAGTTGAACGAGGACACCACACCGATTGAGGCCGGTATACCGTACGCAGTGAAGTTGAAGGTTGATCCTCACTACATCGGATATGATGTGGTCTTCCAGCAGAAGAAGGAGGGCCCTCCCAAGACCCGTATCGGCCTCGAAATGATTGACAGAGGGATTCCCCGCGAGAAGTACGGTATCATATTGAATGGAGAACGCATTGGGGAAGTAACGAGTGGTGGAATGTCTCCAATCTCCAACAAGGGCATAGCCCTTGGATATGTGCCCTCAGGCACCGTCAGCGAGGGTGACACACTCCACATAGATATCAAGGGGCGTTTCAGGCGTGCGTTGGTGAAGAAGTGGCCGTTCTACGATCCCTCGAAGTACGGCTCGGCTCGCACGAGTTAATATCCAAACTGATTTATATCAAATCTCAATCACCGGAACAAGTTGGTGAACCAAATGAGTCAGGTTCCAGACGATAGAAAATACAGCAAGGATCACGAGTGGGCCAAGGTCGAAGGCGACTTGGTTGTAGTTGGAATCACAGACCATGCTCAGAACTCTCTTCATGAGATCACTTTTGTTGAAATCTCTGAAGTTGGCACAGTCCTGAAGGCCGGAGATGAGTGTGGCCTGGTCGAATCTATGAAGGCATCATCTGATATCATCACTCCCATCGGGGGTGAGATTGCCGAGGTGAATGCTGAACTCGAAGATGCACCCGAGATAGTGAATGAGGACTGTTACGGGAAGGGCTGGATGTTCAAGATTAAGCCCTCGAATCTGGATGCCGACATGGCAGCCCTCATGGATGCGGACGGATACAAGTCACTCATTGAGTCAAGCTAGAGATGGTGAGGGGGTCTCCCTCATCCTATCTTTTCTATTTCTTCTCTTTTGCATCAGCTACCTCGTAGGACGACTTTCCAATCAACAGCAACCTTTTTAGCACAACACAAGTTGCCTGCGTTCAGTTGGAAACAGCACGGAGAGAATCCCCCAGATGTCATTTGGCAAGTTCAAGAGATCTTCCACACGATTCCTGCAGCAGGTCTTTCACAGACCGCGGTCCAAGATTTCGCGAGGGTCTGTGATCCTCCTTGTAGTACTGCTCCTGATCTTCACTACTGCTCTGATGATGCGTCTGGAGCCGCTCTTCAATGCACAGCCGCTTGTCAGAGCATTTGACCCGTGGTTCCAACTCAAGGTGACAGACTACATTGCCGATAATGGATTCAGTGCCTTCTTCACTTGGTACGACTACTCGACATGGGTTCCATTTGGTCGGAACATGGCCACTAGCAGTTATGTTGGAGTTCCCTTCACGAGTGCCTTCTTCTACTTCTTCCTGAATGGAATTGGCATTCAAGTTGATGTTCTAACAGTTTCAATAGTCCTTCCAGCTTTCATGGGCGCGCTCACGGCAATAGTTGTATTCTTTCTGGGCAGAGAGTTGTCCAACAATACAGTGGGACTCTTCGCAGGCCTGTTCACTGCCTTCATCCCAGCTTTTCTCCAGAGAACAGTAGCTGGATTTTATGACAATGAATGTATCGGTGTGTTTGCTATAGTCCTCACGACCTTCTTCTTCATGAGGGGTCTCAAACGTGGCTCGATGCCGTCGTCACTTGCTGCAGGCCTCTCACTTGGATATCTGTTAGCTTCATGGGGCGCAGCAGATTTCATGCTTGGCCTTCTCTCCCTCTATGGCTTTCTCATGCTGGTGATGGGTCGATACAGTAGACGACTCCTATCGACTTTCCTGATCACAATCTCTCTCGGGTTGTTCATCGGAAGCCTCGTGCCACGAAATGGTTTTGATCTAACCGGCTTCACCAACTTGGCTCCTATAGGTGTTGCCGGTCTACTTGCACTCTATGAGGTGTGGATCAGGGTGGCGCATTACCGGGAAGCGACTGCCACTGCGATATCTCCCTATACAAAACCCCTGCTTGTTGGACTGATTACCCCCGTTGTCGGGGTGATTGGATACCTCATCTATGTGGGCGGGACTCAATTGACAATTTCGCCCTACAGCTCAAACCCATTCTTGAAGATTGGAGCGAAGTTCCTCACGGTGATCAACCCGTTCACACGACTCGACCAGAGGATTCTGGCATCTGTGGCAGAACACCTGCCAAGTCCGTGGGGGAGCTTCTATAACACACTATTAGTACTCATATTCTTCTTCCCACTCGGGCTCTACTTCCTCTTCAACAGAAGTCGTGACGAAGACTGGTTGATGATCCTTTACGGACTGACATCAGTATACTTTGCAGGGAGTATGATTCGCCTCTCACTGATTCTGGCTCCTGGCGTGGCTGTTCTTGCAGCAGTTGCCTCGTACAACATTCTCTCTCCATTTGCAAAGGTTGTGACTCAGAAATCTGTCTTTGAGCGACGGAGGTTCCGGATGAGTTCATCTCTGACATCCGAACACGCTCTGATGGCGTTTGCCTTCGTTGGCCTCCTTCTCTCCGTGAATCTTGTCTTGGGAGTACAGTACGTTTCCTATCAGGTGGGAAACCCCGAGTTTGCCCAAGCTCCTCTGGCTTCCTCAGGTCAGTCCACCGACTGGCAGACAGCGATGACCTACGTCAGGAATGTCCTCCCTGGAACTTCAATCATTGCTAGCTGGTGGGACTACGGATATTGGATAAACGGAGCATCAGGAAAACAAACCATAGTTGATAATGCGACTATGAACTCAACACAGATAGCGAAGATGGGGTATGCCCTGATGGCTCTCAACCTCACAGAATCGCTTCGAATGTTCAAGAGCTGGAACACCACTCATGTACTCGTCTATTACGGTCACAGGTACAGCGCATTCGGAGGCGATGACGGCAAGTGGCCATGGATGGTCCGCATTGCTGAGGATGTCTTCGGTTCATCGGTCATAGATGATGCCACCTACCTCGGTGAAAATGATGAAACCCTTGAGGCCTTCTACTCCTCGACTCTCTACAAACTGATGGTCTATGGAGAACCGAGGAATCAGGAAGAAGCGTCCGCCATGGGTCTGTCAGACCTTCGTCAACAAGTGGACCAGTTCTACATGAGCGACACGGATTGGGTTAGTCACATGCCTGTGGACCTCCACGGTGCATTCAAAGAACCCTACATCAGTTCATCGTACGGCACGGTCAAGATATACGAGATTGACTACACCATGTACTATCAGTGGTTGAACCGCGCTCACGCTGATTGGGTACCAGAGCTGGCCACTGAAGAGCTTGGCTCAACACTTGATGGCGTCCTCGACGGAACTGAGCAGGGCTTCACGCACTACAACGTGGTCTTTGGCGGAGGATATGACGCAACTGTCTACACAAAGTCCAACTCCACCCACATGTATTACGGCATCCAGATGGAGAACTACACCTTAGGTGATGATGCTCTGGGCATCCAGATTTCTCCCATCGGTGCTCCAGAAGACTCTGACATCCGCATTGTCAACTACAATGGCCAGAACTTCGATGGTCACATCCGGTATGATGGCACTTGGGCTGAAGACTCAACAGGTACGAATTCGACTGAGTTTGCCACCGGGGACAATGTCATCGAGTTCATTGTTCCTCTGAACAGTGGTGATCCACAGGATGTTCGAATGCTACCTGGAATGAACTATCAGATCAAGCTGCTCTGGTGGAACAATGTAGACCACGGCGAACCGTCATTCGCATCAGACTGGATAACGTTCTGGGCTCCGATTCAGCTCTACTAGACAAACACTTGGTGCTGGCTGCGGTTGATGAGATTCAGCCGCACCACCCCTCTCTTTCTTGCTCAAGATTCAGACTGTAGTTCCTTAGTCTTGCGTTTCGCCCGTCTTCGATAGACCCCGTACTTGTCTTGTGGACTGTATTTTGGTGGCCTTGGATCTAGCACCGGTGCTCCACACCTGGGGCATTGCTTTGAGTCAAGAGTGTACTCGTTACACTTTGAGCACTTGAAAAGATGAGGCATCGCAACCGCCTACTTCCGTGAGAAGGTTATACTCCCTGAACCGCTCTCAATCGTCTTGGTGATGTGACCGAGAACATCTGACAGAACCTCTTCAGCCTCCTTGTAATCAGGGCTGACAATTCTCAGCTTGTATCGTGGCGAGCCGAGGGCGTATATCTCGGTGGTGGACTTATCGTGTGCCTTACCCCGCTCGAGTCCCTCTACGAGTGCATTCTTGATGACTTCGACTCCGTTAGGACCCGGTACTGTGATGGTCATCTCTCCGTCAATCTCAACAGATGGTATCTCAATGCGCTGCTTTGCCAGGTCTGCAACCTTCTTTCGAAGTGTCTTTGTTGCCTGGACATTATCAAAGACCTCCGGCCCCGCATCTGCAGCCTTCTCGAGACCTGTATATATCTCACCAAAGACATCTTCTATGGGCCAACCAATCTTCTCATAGACTTCCTCGAGTGTCATATCACTCTCTTTGGCAACCAGTTCGAGGAGTTTCTCGGCCTTCTGCGCTCGTTTCCACTCGTTGTTCTTTGCCCTCTTTGCTTCAGTTGACACCCTTCTCAATGAACAATCGATATGTCCCTTGTCCGGGTCGACCTTCAACACCTTGACGACAACGCGCTGTTTCTCGTGGATGTGATTGCGGATGTTCCTGACCCACGTGCTGCTGATCTCAGAAATATGAATGAAGCCCTCCTTGTTTCCGTACTCAGGGAGGGTCACATACGCACCGTATGGAGCCACCTTCGTGGCGACGGCTATTGCATAGTCGTCCGGTTGTGGCCACTCAGCGCGTTTCAGGACCATGTTTTCTACTACTCCTTACGGAAGAACCTCAAGCTCTCTTGCGGTGGGTTCCAACTTGGCCTTGCCACCGCTCGGCTTTGCCAGTATCTTCCCACATTTCAGACACTTCACCACTGTTGTGGCATATCCGAAGATGGTCTGCTCATTCTCACAGTCTAGGCACTTGACCCGCAGGAACCGTGACCTCGGTTGTTGAACTATGTCGTTCTTCGGCATTCTCATCACCTACGCTCGTTGAACCTCGACCTTCTTCAGCCGCATGCTCTTGGACTGGATGATATGGTCACACTCTTTGCACTTCAGTCTCAGGACGGTCTTCTTCGTAGTCTTTGCGAACCTCTTCTGAATGGCCTTCGGGAAGGATCCATACCCCTTCTTCTTCCGGTCCATTCTCCGCTCTCCCTCTGACATACTCCTTCTCTTCCCGGCTTTTCCTATGGAAACCGCATGCGGAGTGTGCTTCTTGCACCTGGGACAATACTTGTTCAGTTCGCTCTTCATCTTCATCTATCTATCACCTGTCCGCGGCCATGCGACGCCGTCTGGAGTCCTTTATAACGCTTGGGGCATGGATGCACTGCAGCTCTCTTCTCGTGGTCTTAGAGATTCATGATGTGCGATATGACAACTACTATGACTAGAATCGCTGCAAGTGCCATGACTATCGTTGGACTCACCTTGATTCCGGGAGTCTCGTCTTCGAAGAAACGAATTAAACCCGCTCCACCGGAAGGCATTGGGCCCTCTCCGCGTTTCTTTCTCTTCTTCTTCGCACTTTTCGGCATGCCTTAGCATCTCCTGGACTAGTGATGGTGTCCCCTTATTGAGCTTTTAATCCTTTTGACTTGTGTCCATCAATCGAGGGGTCCGGTCGGCACTGACATGGATTTCCTCCACACTTTGGGCAGACTCCAGCGTACTTGGAGAAGAATGCCTTCTTGACATCTATGTCAAGAAGATTCGCGAGAGAGCAGAGCCAGGCAAAGACATCTGCCACCTCTTCTGACACGGCGTTTCTGCCCTGCTCTCCGATGATCGCATCGTTTAGTTCGGCCAGTTCCTGAAAGGTACGTAGCAGTGTGGCAGGGATGCCTCTCTCGGAGTCTCGTTCGAAGTATATCTGACGCATCATTTCCTGAGCATCTTCTATCTTCATGAAGACACCTCGACAGTGCTATGGTCTGAGCCCTCACATGAATCGCAGATGTGCATAAGCGGGTGTCTCGGTGTCGAAGGCATAGTGCACCTTCTGGTATTCCTTTCTGAACTCACCGATCTCGGATGCTATCTTCTTTACATCTTCGCCCTTCATCACGACACGGGTCATGAACTCAGCGATTGCGTCCATCTCAGACTCCTTCATCCCAAGCCTTGTCATCTCACTGGTGCCGAGTCTGATGCCACCTGGGGTCTTGTAGTCCCTACCTCTCTTCTTGTCCCAGGGGAGTAGGTTCCTGTTGATGACGATATTAGCATCCTCCAGTGTTTCCTCAACCGTTCTGCCATCCTTCATGGGGGTCTCGGTGACATCCACTAGAACAACGTGGGACTCCGTGAAGCCCTTGTGTTCGGCGATGACATGCCATCCCCTCTCATGAAGGGCCTGAGCCAGGGCCTTTGCGTTCTTGAGGATCTGCTTACTGTATGGCACTCCGAACTCCGTCATCTCGGCAAGTACTACCGCAAGACCTGCCACGTTGTGCAGATGGTGGTTGCTGAGCAGCCCCGGGAATGACGCACGTTTGATGGCATCCGCGAACTCTTCGCGTGCCAAGACGATACCGTGCTGAGGTCCGGGCATGGTCTTATGAGTTGAGGCAGTCATCATGTCGGCGCCCTCCCTCAGAGGGTCCTGGAAGAAGCCCGACGCAATGAGTCCAGATACGTGAGCAGAGTCATATCCGATGATCATGTTGTATTCATCAGCAATCTCCCTGAATTCCTTGACCGGATGGGGGAACGGGAACACACTGGCTCCAAAGAGGAGGAACTTGATCTCGTCGCCCTTCTCCTGAAGCTTCCTTATCCTTGCGATACTGGCATCGACATCAATGTTGAACTCCTTGTCGTCAAACACCCAGTTCTGAACCTTGTGCCCTCGGATGGCTCCTGCTGTACCACCCAGATTCCTTCGAGCATGAGATATATGACCACCGTGTGCGATTGACAGTGCCATCATGCGGTCCAAGGGTGCCATGGCCGCTGTATACATGGCCAGGTTGGCCACCACTCCCGAAACAGGTCTCACGTCGGCAAAGTCTGCCTTGTAGAGCTTCTTCGCCAGATCTATCGTGATCAGCTCTACCTGGTCTATGTACTTACAACCTGCGTACACCCTCTCGCCAGGCCATCCCTCAGCGTACCTATCCCTGAAGTCGCTGACGATCGCAGACCTGACAGCTGGAGAACTCACGTTCTCTGATGCAATTAGGTTGATTGTGTTGCTCATCCACTTGTCATGGCGTTCAATCAGATCAAACACTTGGTCGTAGAGTTTCTTATGCTCCGACATCCATATCGAGCCTCCGTGTTCTAAAGACAGGTGGCGCTTGATTGGTCTGCGTTATATGGCTTGCGACTCGATGATAGGAAAGCACGGAAGGTCACTAGCACTGTTCGAAACCCCCTGCCTGTTTCCTGCAGATCCAGTCCTCGGCAGACCAAAGTGATGTGACCAGTCCGATGCGTCTCTCAAACGGCAGCCCGGAATACAGCAACACCCCGTTTCACTGGCAGGGATTATTCCGAAAGCTCTATAACCTGAAACGAAGCAGAGGCGAAACCACGGGCCAGTGGCTCAGCCAGGTGGAGCGACAGGCTCTTAGTCTCGTAAGGATTCTCTTATGAGTAGAGAGACTTGTTGGTCGTGGGATCTGGCCTCACTCAGATGCCAGACACGAATTCAAATCCCACCTGGCCCGCCATTCTTCTTTGACATTCCTCCAAGCCTCGAGATTACATCTTCGGCCTCAGCCATCACCCTATCCAGTAGTTCCTTGACTGATGGAATATCCCTGACTAGACCTACGCCCTGGCCACAAGCCACCACACCGAGGTCGATATCCCCCTCCCTATACATCTTCTCTGCTCTATCTCCAGAGGCGGCCTGAATGAGCGCGAATAGTGGCGCTCCCTCTGCCTCCAGCTCGAGAACATGCTGTGCGGCCTTATTGTTCCAGATCCTGTGAGTATTACCAACAGAACGCAGAGCCAGGCATGTGTCGGTCTCTGCTGCTTGAACGAAAGCCTGTTTCAGGTTGTCGTGAATGGGGCACTCTTTCGTTGCCATCATCCTTGTGCCCATTATCACTCCCTCCGCACCCAGTGCGAGGACTGCAGCAACACCTCTGCCGTCCACGATTCCGCCTCCGGCAATCACAGGAACATCCAGAGCGTCAACGACGGACGGCGTGAGCACCATAGTTCCGATATCCAGAATCCCCGTGGCCCCGCCATTCTCATATCCAACAACCGTTACGATGTCTGCCCCCAGGGAGGCTCCCTTCTTTGCATATCTCACTCCTGCACACTTGTGGATCCAAGTGGCACCTCCGTCCCTGAATCTGGGAACCAAGTCCTCCGGCGCCTTGTGACCACTTGTCTCAATGATCTTCACGCCCTCGTCCAACGTGGCATCCACGTAATCTTCCAGTTTGTCCTGAGGCATCAATGCGGGGAACAGGTTGATGTTCACTGCAAATGGGCGATTCGTGAGGGACTGTGTCCTCTTAATCGCATCACGCAACTCATCAGGAGTCTTGTAGTTTGCACTGGCTAGCACAGCGCAGGCCCCTGCATTACTGGCCGCCGCAACGAACTCAGGATTGGAAATCCTTGCCATAGTACCCACGATGATTGGATACTTACATCCCAGCATCTCAGTTACTCTTGTTCTTATCATTTGGCTCACACACGCCTTCTGAACATCGACCGGATTCAGACAGATAAGTCTCATCATGAGATAGGACAATCATGGCAGTTCTCTGCCATCCAATAGTGAGTTCTTGAGTCTGTTTGATGATACTGCGGAGTCAACAGTATGGACGTGTCTTAGTCGATTCTAGCACAGTCGCGACAGATTCCGTAGACCTCGAAATGATAGTTCAACACGTCAAAGCCTGTCTCTTCCTCCAGATTGGGTGCAATCTGGTCAAAGTCTGTACAGGCATAGTCCTCAATCTTTCCACACTTGGTACATACGAGGTTGATGTGGAATCCCACGTCGGGATCATATCTCGTAGATTCATCACGAAATCCAATCTCTCTTGCCAGACCCATTTCAACGAAGAGTTGCAGAGCCTTGTATACAGTGGCCTTACTTATCGTTGGGTCCCTCCGCTCAGCATACTCATGAATATCAGCCACCGTTGGATGTGAGCCTGCCTTCCACAGAGCATCATAGATTGCCAGACGCTGTGGTGTGGCGCGGTATCCCCTCTGTCTCAGGAGTTCTTTCACGTCTAGGCTACGAGCGGACATTGTATGCCTGGATTCCAGCCAGTACTAATAAACTTGCTCTTAGTTACAATTCTATTGTAATAGATGCCAAGACTTAAGTAATAATCAATCTTACTTATTGACTATATCGGGGCCCAATCCCGATGATATGAGATGAATGGTTATGGAAGAACACGAACAGACAGAAACGAGAATGTTATTGATAGGCGAGAAGGTGCCAGACTTCGAGGCCGTAACGACCGATGGCCCCATCAAGTTCAGCGAGTGGGCAAAGGGAAGTTGGGTCATCCTCTTCTCACATCCTGCAGACTTCACACCCGTGTGTACAACTGAGTTCATGGCTTTTGCAGACATCTATCCTGATCTCCAGAAACGAAACGTCAAGCTTCTTGGTCTGAGCATTGACAGCATCTACTCACACATCGCATGGCTGACGACAATCAAGGAAAAGCTTGGCAAAGAGATTCCGTTCAGCATAATCGAAGACCTTAGCATGAATGTTGCCAAGAAGTACGGGATGATCCATCCGGCTCAGAGCAGCACCTCTGCTGTCAGGGCCGTCTTCTTCATCGATCCTGAGTTCAAACTCAGGGCGTTGATCTACTACCCGTTGAGCAACGGTCGAAACATGCATGAGATCCTGCGAGTCATCGATGCATTCCAGACATCTGACAAGCACGGTGTTGCAACCCCTGCCAATTGGCAACCGGGTGATGATGTGATCGTGCCTCCACCAAAGACAAAGGAAGAGGCCGAAAAGCGCTTGAAGGAAGGCTACGACTGCGCCGACTGGTTCTTCTGCAAGAAGAAACTCTAGACTCAACAAACATTGGAGGGGAAAATCTCCCCTCCCTTCTCCTTCTTTTTCACACAGTAATTAGAACACGTGTTCTAAGTTTCCACTTGTGCACTCAGATTCTTGTACACTTGTAGCAGGTTTCGAACATGGGTCTTGAAACTGAATCTTTCCTCCACTGTCTTTCTCGCAGCCCCCCCAATCCTCATTCTGAGAGTTTCATTACTCAGGAGCAGTCGTACTATTCTCCTCATCTCGATGACATCATCCACTTCGACAAGAAAGCCGTCATGTCCGTCTGTTATGATCTCCTTTGGACCATAAGCATTGGTTGAGATTACGGGAAGGCCACACGCCATTGCCTCCAAGATAGAGAGGCCAAAGGGTTCCTCTCGTGAGGGATAGATGAATATCCTGCTACCGTTGATGAGGGTAATCACTCTCTCTGGTTTCACCACCCCCTCATACTGGACCATCTTGTCACACCCTCTCTCCGCGAAATCTCTCAGGATACTATCCCGCAGAGAACCGTCACCAGTGATTAGGAGACGCAGTTCCGGAAGACTGGGAGCGAGACCAGACACGAGTTCGGGCAGAAGGTCAACGGCCTTCATGTGTTCCAGTCGCCCCATGAATGCAATATCCCACGCCTTGTCAATGGCAGAGATGGGCCTGAACACATCAGTATCCACACCTAGGTACAGTGTATGCACGGTTTCCTCTCGGTTGATTGGAGCAAGGAACAGTCTGAGTTGTTCTGCAACATTCTTGCTGACTGCAAGGACCCTGTCGAATGGGCATGCGTGAACCAACTGGTCATAATCAGTAGTCTTGGTTCCGTCGGGAAGTATCAGAGGCTTGGCTCTGCCGTGGATTGTGGCGACGACAGGTGTGCCATGAAGTGCTCCCTCTTCTCTCAAGAGCCTGAGCACTCTGTTGAACACCACGTATGTGCTATGTGCATGAATCACATCTGGGGAAACAACATCAATGATCTCACGAAGCTCCTGTTTCAATAATGACACGTTCTCATCAAGGTCGTCACTCCTGAACATCTCCTTGGCTACAGAATCCCTGTCCGCTTCCGGAATCTGATAGAACTCCCACTTTCTCGCTTCTAGGAAGTTTCCTCCGAGATAATACGTCTCCAGACCACGATACTTCGCCTGACCCACGAGGTCTCTCCTAGGTGACTGAGTGGCAATGAACGACTCATGTCCCTCGGCATCAAGCGCGGGTCCCAAGTAACCTAGGTATGACTCATATCCTCCAACGCCTAGTGGATTGAGACTATCGCAAATGTGGAGGATTCTCACAGTCCGGACTCCTGACTCAGCTGGGTCCGTCTGGTCTTAACCGACTAATCTATGTAGCTCTTGGAGAGACATCACATCGATGCACAGATGTCCTTTCAGTCCAAGGTGCGAGATCGTGATGTGTTCAAGGACTCCTACGGTCGCATCTTTACAGTGCTCGGATACATACAACCTCCAGACAGGATACTCTCAATCCTGAAGTATGTACCCGACCCGTCCGGTCGATGGGCATCTGGTGGCATATCATACCAGCGGGTCTTCTGGGGTGGAGTCGATTCAGTGGTCAAGGGGGCGGAAGAACTACCGCCGGAGTATCTCATCACCGACTCTCACTTCGGTACAGTGCTCGTCGAGCCTCCAAGAGAGGCGGTCTCAGAATACTTCAAACCGGAGCATAGACTGAAAGAGATCCTCTCCGAGGGCCCACGAGACATTCTGGAGGAACGAGTGCATCATCTTACGAACTCATTGCATGACAATCTCGGCATATCCATTGACAGACTTGGTGTGGCGGGGAGCATTCTATGGCGTGGGCACAATCCCGACTTCTCTGACATTAACATGAATATCTATGGTCTGTCAAGTACCAAGGTTCTGAGAGAGCATCTTGCTCAACTCCAAGAGGTCGATTCCAGACTCAAGTTGAGGAAGATATCCGACTGGGCAAATGCGATGTCAAGAGTCCAGACTCGTATTCCATTGCTGTCTGACAGAGATCTTCAGATGATTTTCTCCAGACGTAATGCCGTGTGTGTAGATGGACAATGTGTTGGCATTACTCCAGTCCTATATCCTGATGAAGCACCCATCAAGTATTCCACAGAGCGATACATCACCCTCGACAAAAGACCAATCACAATCCTCGCGACAATCACCGATTCGAAATACTCGCTCTTTCACCCCTCTCTCTATGTGATTGAGCCCGTTATGCACGACTCCTGCGAAGGTGGAATGATAGATCGACTCATGGTGTATGATGGTGCTTTTGGTGGCCTCTTCCACGAGGGTGATGAAATCGAAGTGTCGGGCACACTCCAACGAGTCGAATATAATGGCGAAGTGACAGGATATCAATTGATGATTGGGACGAAGGAAGGGTTCGGCAAGGAGTTCATACGTCCTGTGAATCAGTTCCACAGGAATTATCAATGAGAAGAGAAGTCACAGGCGAGAAGATGTCTGTCCGGTCCTACGTCCAAGTGCCTGTTTCAGAAGGAGAGAACGTGCGAAGGATTCTTGCTGAGTGGGGTCTCTTGGATCGAGAACACAAGCCTGTCGTTGAAGGTGGTTCACTACTCCTCCCACTTGTCGACGGCTCTCTTCCCACTGTCAAGAAGTTGCTACAGGGGACTGCAGGTGTAGTCACGGGACACCGGCGATTCGAATCCACCGACCGCAGATCCAAGACTCTTGCTGAGGCACTCAAGGAGATTCTCACTCCTTCTGAGCTTGAACTCCTTCCTCGAGCTTACGACCTGATAGGTAACATCGCAGTCCTGGAGATTCCTGATGAGATTGAGCATCACGCGGAGGTAATCGGTGAAGCATTCCTGTCTATCCATCCAAACTTCACCACAGTCCTTGCCAAGAAAGGTGCGATTTCTGGCACTAAACGGACACGCAAGTACAGGTTTCTTGCAGGCGACAAAACAACAAGGACCATTCATAGGGAGTACGGTTGCAGGTTTGTGGTTGACCTCGAATAGGCATACTTCAGTCCGCGCCTTCTTGAAGAGCATAATCGAGTTGCAGGCCTCACACAGGACGGGGAGTGTGTCATTGACATGTTCTGTGGGGTTGGCCCCTTCTCAATCCACATCGCAAAATCGAGGAGAGCAAAGGTGATTGCAGTTGATATCAATCCCGCCGCAATCTCACTTCTGAAAGAGAGTCTGAAACTCAATCGACTTCTTGGGGAAGTCGTACCAGTTGTTGCAGACATCCGAGAATACCTATCTTCCTACGATGGCGACGCTGTTGACAGGGTCATCATGAACCATCCCAGTGGCGCATCCAGTTTTGTTGGAGATGCCTGCAGGGTGCTCAGGCCTAGCGGAACCATGCACTACTATGACTTTGTGGGCGGGCCTCGACCCGAAGCAACACTACAGTCAAAAATCATGGAATTGGTCCACCAAGCTGGCCACAGGGTGCTGGAGATTACGGCTGTTCGACGAGTACGAGATAGCGCCCCCCGTGAGTATCAGATGGTGGCCGACGTTGTCATTCACTGAAGTACTCTAACTCACAAGTGACTACGGTTTCGTCATCCCTCAGCATTTCAATGAAACTGCGGTCCAGGTCTCTGGCAGCCTTGTCGGCACGGACCATCACCGTTCTTCCGCACTCATAGGAACTCGTTCTTGTTACCATACTCACCGGGTCACTGTAGGTGAGACCGGGGCTGCCCCGTCCTCGTATCTCCTCTTCCATGTCTCGAACCCTCAGACGCAACACTATCTCAGTATCTGGTGATTTGGCAAGATGTCTTATTTGCTCTCCAATATCCCTAAGGGACAAGTCACATCGAACACCGACAATACACGTCCCCTGTCTGGTCAGGAAGTCTTCTGTTGTGATCTCCAAGGTTGTCTTATGACTACCAATGACGTTGGTGTGACCGTATGCATTGAACGATACTCTCTCCATGATGCCCGTTCCTCTCTCAAGGCTTTTATGAATCCATATCATCAGCTGTATCTCGGTCACACGGCACAAAGAGCGAAGAATCCACCGTTCTCATTGAGGTCGTGCTCGATTCCTTGCGAGGTGATTCGGATTTCAGATGCCAGTTTCAAGAAAGACCTTGACAATCTCATAGCGCGTCTTCGAGATAGTGGGTATATCAAGACTGACGAGATGGAACGGGCCTTTCGAGCGGTACCTCGAGAAGAGTTTGTTCGTCCTGACGCCCGCAGGCATGCCTATCGCGACACACCTCTGTCAATTGGTCTCGGCCAGACGATATCTGCCCCTCACATGTGCGCCATAATGTGTGAAGGACTGGAACTGAGACCCGGTTTCAAGGTACTTGAGGTCGGTGCCGGGTCAGGTTATCATGCTGCTCTCTGTGCTGAGATGGTGGCTCCGCGGGGCAAAGAACCAGCCGGCCACGTATACACCCTTGAGATTGTGGAAGGATTGATTGATTTTGCTCGTTCCAATCTCGAACGAACAGGATTCAGTGACAGAGTGACTCTGATCCAAGGCGATGGGGGAAAGGGGCTTCCTGAGTTGGCTCCGTTTGATCGTATCTTGGTGGCTGCAGCCGCACCCAGCATTCCACAACCACTCGTCAATCAGTTGAGTCCCAATGGCATCATGTTGATTCCTGTTGGTGGCGGGTATTTTCAAGAGCTGATCATGCTCCGCAAGGATGCCCAAGGAAATCTCTCTAAAAATGCTTGGGGTGGAGTTGCCTTTGTTCCATTGACCGGAGAGTTCGGCCATCACAGGTCTATGTGATATGATGCAATGGCACAAGAGTCAATGACACCAGACTGTTGTCCTCAAGATTCAACTTCTCTCTGATGTTTATGGGTGCTACAACTTCCAGAACATCGTCTTGGTGATGTGTCCTCTGAGCGATGACAACAGCTGCCTCGATGTCATTGTTGACCATGACACGATAGCATATGACATCACCAAATGTTCTTCCCTTGTGCTCGAAACCCGTGAGGACCAAGGGTGGCGTGTTCTTCATTCTTCCGAGAGCCTTTCTGGATTCATCATCAACTATCTTGATGTTCAGAGTACCAAGATGGGGCTTGAACCCGAGGGCCTTCTGGAGTCTCGACGAATACATGTCGACATAGTATGCTCCTTCCCCAAGTCCTGTCACTACTCGACCGCTGATCACAACCTCTTCCTGCGGTGGTGTGAAAGCAATCTCAAGATTCTTCACCACCTGCATGAGTTCCTGCGTGCCCTTCTTTGTGACTTGGAGGAGCATTCCATCTGCTGTGTGAATCCTGTTCAAGAGTCCCTCTTCGACACACTGGGCGATCCTTCTTGATGCAGTCTGCTGACTCACACTCAGAGCCTGTCCCAGCTCGCGAGTGGTCGTCACAATCTTGCTGTGTATCGCTCCCTTCTTGGCAAGGCAATAGAGCGTGAACCAAATGTCGGGTGAAGTCATCGTAGCATTCCTCATTCTCTCAGACGAAGTTCGTCAATCAGCCGAGCATCTCCCACTGCTCTTGTTACATCTCCACGTGTTCTCTCGACCAGTGCTCTTCCGACATCACACTTTCGTCTCAAGTCTGGTACTAGAGCATTTGGATAGTCAAAGGTCTGGAGTTCGTCCAAGATTGTCTCCATCCATTCCAGGATCTCTACACCTCGTTGGACCTCATTGTTTCTCAGAGCATCCAGAGTCGCCCTTCTCAATTCACCGATCACGTCAGCAAGGCCGTTGAGGTAGGGTCTCGATGGGATGTTGTACTCTCCGGGAGGTGTGTGCACACCCTTTTCAAGTAAGGAGTGCAGATTCGTCGCCTCTGCGAGCTCCTGATAGGCCACGTCCAATGTCTTGCCTCTCGAAAGGAATGCGCTCTTTGCCAGTTCCTTTGAGGCCTCAATCACATGTTCATGTGCCTTGCGAATGGCCTCTGTTGAGGCATCGAACTCTCCTCTATGAGTCAACTTGATCGATTCACTGCATTTCCTCACAGCACTACGAGACAGTTGAAGTACTCTCTCCCGTATCTTGTCATCTCCATCAATCTCATTCTTGATTTCATCCAAGACTCCAATGAGTTCCACTTTCTTCTCACCTTCAGTTTGTATTCAGTCTCTCAACGTGTCTACTACGGGATAGCAGTACGACTCTGCTTTCCGGTTGTTCATCCGACAGATAGTACCCAGTCAGAGCTGATATGGCCTTTGCGAATGCACGTATTGCTCTATGGGAGGGGGCATTCTCACTGCTCAACCTACCTCTTGCAGATCCCAGATGCATGTATCCCTTTACTTCTACAAAGTCTGGCTCTCCACTCAGAATCAACTTGCTATACCCCCTGGGATTGTCCATGTTCCTCTTTGAAACCATGGTCAGTCTATTCACCGTCCTAGTCTTGAGTGAACCCAAGAGATCTTGACTCTCCATTATTCTCTCCCAACCTCCACGGATGCCGGGCCTGCACAGTGTTCGGTAGACGTCCTCATCAGGAGCTGCAAGTGTGACATACAGTTGCGTTGGCAAAGTCATGCTCTTCAAGACCTCCGGCTTTGTACCATTGGTCACAAGGAACGTCGTCATCCCCCTTGAGTGTGCCTCATCAATCAACTCGCCTATCATTGGATAGAGAGTGGGTTCCCCAGCAAGTGATATTGCTAGATGTTTCGGTTCTCTAGCTTCCAGGTACTTGTCCATTGACACTCTCTTGTCCACTTCTGGATTGTATCCACCAAGAGAGCGCAGGTTCGCCACAAGGACAGAGTCCAGAAGACTGGCCGGTTCCATGACATCCTCTCTCGAAACACTTGTCTGATTCCATCCCACACCTACATCTGAAGGGATGACCCTCCAACAGAACTCGCAATTCTGAGTACACTTGTCCACAACCGGTGTCATCTGTAGGCATCGATGTGATTGAATCCCATAGAACTTCTCCTTGTAGCAAACGTCTCCGAAAACAAGGGACTTCCTCTGCCACTGACATGCCTTGAATGCGGCTCTTCCGCTGTCCCCCAAGAGATGATACCCTTGCTTTTCGAGCCGCGTCTTCAGCTCATTCGGCATGTCGGTGGTCAAGTGAATCATGAGGTCATCAATTGTGTCTCTTATCAGCATTTGGCAACAGCCAAGGTCAAGGCGTCTATGAAACCAGCTTCTCTCCCATCGCTTCCTGCGAACTCCATGAACCTGTCATCAGTTTCCGTCTTGATAACTCGCCCAGAAGTCTTCTACTCTCATCGTCAAGTCTTCCTGGTGGCATGTGTTCAAACTCGCTTCCTGGAAGGGGCATGAAGACATGTCCATGGGTCTTTGCACCCATCTCGGCAAGGGTATAACAGAGTTCAATGCTGGCGTGACGCTCTTCAATTGTTTCACCAGGGAGCCCGAAGATCATGTCTACATGAGGGATGAATCCCGCATCCAATGCAATCCGAATCGCATTCATTCCATCTTCTACCGTATGATGTCGATTGATCAACTTCAGAACCCTATTGCTGCTGGATTGAAGGCCAATCTGCAGAGTCCGATTCGCAACATAGCTCCTCATGATTTCTAGGACTTCGTCGGTCACAAACTCAGGTCTGACTTCGGAAGGAAACGATCCAAAGAATACCTCCTTGAGCCCTTCTATTGCCGTTGTTCTTCTAAGAAGACCTTCTATCTTGCCCGGGTTGACGTCCCGCCCCCGACCACCATATGACAGTGCATTCGGTGAAAGAAACCAGGTCCTTTCAAAACCTCGCTCCGTGACCGCTCTCTCCAACCATGTTACTATATTGTCGACTGAACGATGATGCACTCTCCCTCCAGTGAGAAAGGGAGTTGAACAGAACTTGCAGGAGAAAGGACAACCTCTTGTCACTTCAACTGGTCCAACTAGATTTCTCTTGAGGGCAAATGGAGGACATCTGTCCAGATCAACCACTGGCAGGTCCTTGGGTCTGGGAATATCCGTAGACTCTCTCGTGACCACTCCAGCAATCGAGTTGGGATCCCCATTCTCCAGCAGACTGACGAGCAGCTCCGGAAACGACTCTTCACCCTCTCCCACAATGACATAGTCAAACCCATTGTCCAGCAGTTCTCTAGGTCGTATGCTCGCATGTGCCCCACCGCCAATCAAGCACACATCACTGCCGAATCTCTGACGAACCCGTCTTACCTCTTCATAGACTCTCTGAGCTTGGGTACTCATCACAGAATATGCTATCGCCACTCCTCCTCTGCTGAGGGCATCAAGAACGGTCTCATTGCCAAGGTTGAGCGGTGCCTCTATGTTCAGATCCTGCAGACGGGAATCAGTTTCGACTGCTCCAACGAGGGCAGCCATGCTGTATCGAGATGAAGAATGTGCACTGAATATCAGTGTTCGAAGGTCCAAAAAGAGCCCACACTTTAGCTTACTACAGATTCGGTGACTCCCTTCTCAGTGACGGTCATGACGCGGATGTCACCACCAGACTGGACATCTCTGGCGATTCCCGCCTTTACTGCGTTTATTGCAATCACTTCGGCATCTTTCACGGTCAGCCCCTCCTTGAAGTCCTTTTCAAGGACACCGTATGCCGTCGCAGTTCCCGATCCGGCTGCAGTGAACTCATCAGGAATGAGAGAACCTCCCATGTCCAGTGTGAAGAGTTGTGGACCGTTTGCATCAACTCCTACAATTACAGTCTGCACATAGAGGGGTGACAACTTTCTGGAATAGAGTGTGTTTGAAACCATCTTGGAAAGGGCCTTCACAGTGATGGGTTTCTTCTGATTCATCTCGTAGAGTTTGATCTGGGCCCGAAGTCGATTAACAAGCATCTGGTAGTCTGAAGTGAGCCCTGCAGAGGCAAGAACTATGGTGTCTGTCAGCTTGAATGCCTTGATACCTTTCTCGCTAAGGACCATGCTACCCCAAGTAATCAGGGAGTCCGTAGCAACGACAACACCATCTGTGCACTTTATGCCGACAACTGTAGCACCAGTAGGTAATGACATGATAGATACGCCTCTTGGCAGAGTCGAGTATGCTTGGTCACGTCCACTCGTTTTAAAACGTTTGTGACCTGTTCAAACGCAGGAAAAGGTGGTATCCCAAATGCGTAGACTCAATCCCTTTGCAAATATCCCTACAATAATGACTGCAGAGGAGATCATCGAGTTCGCGCATAACAAGTCCACACGTCTGAGCATGAAGAGTTCGCTCAGAATGAAACGTGTGGAGCGCACTCGCATCCGTGAGATTGCCAGACTCCAAGAGTTCACAAAGCAAGTCAAGACAAAGCTGAAGGAATCCGTTGAGGAGTTCCCCTCACTCGACCGCTTGCATCCTTTCTACTCAGAACTGGCAGAGATTCTTGTCGGAACTGACAGACTGAAACAATCTCTCGGGGCAGTCTACAACTGCATTCCATCAATAGATGAGATCACCAATAACCATCTTCAAGCTCTCAAACTGGCTGAGGACTTCCGACAGATGAAACGAACACGTCGCGCTGCAAAAGGGCGTATCTCCTCAATCCTCAGAGGCACCGCAAAGAACCTCGACTTCATAATCGATGCAAAGCGGAAACTGTCAAAGCTCCCTGGAATCACTCCAAACTCTCCAACAATCGTGTGTGCCGGTTTCCCAAATGTGGGCAAGTCGACTTTGGTCCGTGAAGTGTCCTCTGCCGAGCCCGAGATCGCGTATTATCCGTTCACGACTCGCAGTGTTATCATTGGACATCTGAAGATTCGTGACCAGAGTATTCAGATTGTTGACACACCCGGCATCTTGGATAGACCCATGGCTAAGAGGAACGAGATTGAACGAGAGGCCATTGCTGCCCTGAAGTATCTGGCGCACGTCATAGTATTCCTTATCGACCCATCCGAGGCCTGCGGGTGGACTCTCGCTGACCAACTCAATCTACTTAATGAAGTTAGAAAGATGTTTCCCATCAACCCTCTATTGATAGCTTTGAACAAGATTGATATCACTCCTCCGGACAGGTTAGAGATTGCTCGCCAGAAGATTCCTGATGCGTATGAGATTGTTGCAGTCACACGCGAAGGGGTTGAACGTCTTCTTGAGGACGCAGTGACAGAGGTCGATCTCACCAGTCTGGAAGAATCTGTGACAGAGTACCTGTCTTCACTTCAAAGAGAGAATCCGGAGCCCTGAATCTCTATCATGCCTGGTTTGCCACTCTCTCCCTCGACTTCTACACTAGTTCCAAGCACCTCCCTGACAGTAGAGATGTTCGTCAGTAGATGTGACGTGATTTCGGTGACACCTATGATGCTCTTTCCACTGGCCACTGCAAGGTATGGAATCAACATGTCACACAGATGCGAGTCCACAGCTCTACCTGTAAGCACCTCATCTACGAGCCTGTTTGCACATCTTTTTCCCACGCTCTCTGCTCGTACTCCTCTCTCACCCAAGGAATCCGCGCCGAGCCTCAATCCATTGTTAGACTCAGCCCAGAGGACAATACCACTTCCTGGCCCAAGATGAGGGTCATTCTCCTTGGGATAATGCTCTATGTGAATATCTGGCTCCAGTCCAAGTTCGCTTCGAATGATCTTCTCTGAAGTCCTAGCTTGGCGTTCTGCAACATGAGATGGGAGCTTTACACAATGAGAGATCCCCTCCACATTGACAGGCTCACCAAAATCGGCCTCGTTGATTGGATTCAGTTGTGTTGAAGGAATGACATCACACTCGACTATTCCCCCACCACGTGGATAGTGTCCTCGTTTGACCTGTCGAATCTTCATCTCCGGACCCATCCTTTTCAACATATGACCAAAGACATGTTGCAGATAGTCAACAGGTGGACTCCATTTGACATCAGTGCCGCCAGTGAGAGTGAATCTTACGGAGTTCGGTGACAATACTGCCGCTGGGAGCACGGCCTGCAAGACGAGTGAGATTGATCCTGCTGTTCCAATATTCATCTTGAACGAACCCCCCCGTCTTTTGTGTGGAACAAACTCGAGTTCTGTGCTACCTACTTCAAGACCCGTCACTTCAGCATCAACCAACTGTCCAGTCAGTTCAATACCGGTGACATGCTGGAACTTCAGCCCGGGTTTGGGCCGTCTTAATCTAATATTCACCACTCTGATGGGTTTCATCGTGAGAGCAGAGAGTGCTACTGATGTTCGGAGTATCTGTCCTCCACCCTCTCCATGTGATCCATCAATCTCAATCATGTCTGTCACCTGTTACTGCCGAATGACTCAATTGTTATGAAGTTGGTCTTTGGCTATCATCTGAGTGCCACTCTGAAAGCCTTATTTGACGTACAGACTCCTGCTAGGACTTGGTAAGAATGAAGTCGTTATTCATAGGGCGTTTCCAGCCCATTCACAAAGGCCATATCCACACCATCAAGCAGATTCTCGCCAAGAACGAGGACATAATCATTGTAGTGGGCAGCTCTCAGTACTCTCACACCCCAGACAATCCGTTCACCGGTGGAGAACGAGTCATGTTCATTCGACGAGCTCTACTGGATGAGGGAATCTCTCTGGAGCGAGTGTGCATTATTCCTCTCTCTGACATCAATATTCACCCACTCTGGGTGAGTCACATGCGCTCATTTGTTCCCTACTTCGACAAGGCCTATAGTCACAATCCCCTGGTGAAGCGGCTTCTAGAAGATGCGGGAATCAAGACAGATTCCACGAAGTTGCTGGAGCGGTCCACGTACAGTGCCCGTCACGTTCGCGACCTGATTCGGTGGGGGAATGATGAATGGGAATCTCTAGTTCCCGAAGGTGTCGTGAAAATCATCAAGGAGTACAAGCTTGACGAGCGTGTTCGAGAGATTGGTGAAACGCGAACCAAGCGATAGGGACCATTGGTTTTAAATAGCGAAGGCTTGGACAAAAAAGTGGTGAACGTTGATGCTAGGTGAATGCGTTCCGATACTTCAATAGACTAGTTCTTTGTCCTAGCCGAAGCCATGAATCCAGTCTTCAACAGAGGATGATACCATGAGCAGTGACAAGAAGACGATTTTCGATATCGATAAGGAGAACCAGTTTCCCGACTGGTTTGGTGAGATATGTAAGGTGGCCGAACTGGCTGACATCCGTTATGGTGTGAAAGGCTTCACCCCATTTCCGCCATGGAGTTTCATGAGTATGAACCTCATGTTCGAGATACTCGAGGATGTTCTGCAGCGCAAGGATCACCTTCCCATGCTCTTTCCGACAGTCATCCCTGAGGAGAATCTGAGAAAGGAGGCCCAACATGTAGAGGGCTTCACACCACAAGTGTTCTGGATTCAGGATATCGGCGAAGGCGAAAAACTTGAACAACGGCTTGCACTGAGACCCACTAGTGAAACCGCCATCTATCCGATGTACTCGCTGTGGGTACGGAGCTGGAGAGACCTCCCCATGAAGCGATACCAACGGTGTTCCGTCTTCAGGTCCGAGGTCAAGAGCACACGGCCCTTTCTACGAGGGAGAGAGTTCCTCTGGATTGAAAGTCACAATGTGTATGCGACCCATGAAGAGGCGAAAGCCCAAGTAATGGAGGACTTGGAGACCACGAAGGAGGTTGTGACAGACAGTTTTGGTCTTCCCGTGATGGTCTTCAAGCGGACCCAGTGGGACAAGTTTCCCGGGGGGCTCAACACATATGCAGCAGACACACTCATGCCGGATGGCAAGGTCATTCAACTCCCATCCACTCACGACTTGGGTGATAATTTCGCGAAAGCATTTGATATCACCTATCTCAATGAGAACAATGAAACGGTCTATGCATTCCAGACATGCTACGGCCCTGCCATTTCTCGAATCTACGGCGCCATGATATCCATACACGGTGATAACAAGGGCCTGCGTCTGCCCTTCAAGATCGCTCCGTATCAGGTCGTGATAATCCCCATCTTCAAGGGTTCTGACAAGGACTCAGTCCTGAAGTACTGTCAGGACATCCACCGCACCCTGAAGAAGGGTGGAATTCGTGTTCACCTTGACACGTCCGATGACACGCCAGGGTGGAAGTTCAACTTCTGGGAGATGAAGGGTGTGCCAATCAGAATCGAGGCCGGTCCTAGAGACCTCAAGAACAAGAAGGTGGTCCTGTTTCGTCGTGATACTCTCAAGCGTGAAACCATCGATCTCAAGGAGGTCAAGAAGCGTGTCATCTCACTTGGAAAGGAGATTGATTACAACTTGAGGAGTATGGCTGAATCGAAGTTCGACGACCTCATTGTGGATGCCGATACACTCTCAGCAGTATCTGATGCCCTTGACAATGGCAAGATTGCCAGGGTGCCATTCTGTACTATCGAGATGGAGGGTCTCTCATGTGCTGAGGAGATCAAAGACCGGACCGGTGGCGAGATACGGGGCACACGCATTGACGTGGAGGAGAAGCCTGAAGGAGTGTGCGTTGTCTGTGGTAAGGCCGCCACAGAAGTAGTATACATTGCACGTTCCTACTAGATTCAAAAGCCTGAGTCCTCTCTCGGACTCAGGATTCCTTTAGTTTGGGGTCTCATCCATGAAGGTACTGGTTCCCTATGGCAATGATGTTGTGGAAACAATACGAAATATCCTGGGCGATGAAGCAACAGTCGTTCAATCTGGAAGGGATCTCGAGTCCATGCTGGAAAAGGGACGTGATGTAGAGGTCATTGCATCTGGCAGAGTATCAGGAGATTTCATCAGAAACGCTCACAATCTGCGAATGGTCCAGCATTTTGGTGCCGGAATCGACAAGATTGATCGAGAGGCAGTCCTTGCACGAGAAGGGCTCATTGTCTGCAACTCACATTTGAACTCGTCTGAGGTTGCCGAGTATGCAATCTCTCTTCTCTTGGCTCTAGCCAAGAGAATAGTTCTCAGTGACAGAGATCTCCGGCGTGGTGAATGGACCTACGGATGGGGAGGTCCCCGTCCTAACATTGAGATGAAGGGAAAGACCTGCCTCATCATTGGACTGGGAAACATTGGCGCTGAGGTCGCGAAACGTCTCAGGGCCTTCGATATGAGACTGACATCTGCAACACGGAGTGGCATTTCAAACAATGAACTGCTTGTCGACACCGTGGTCAAGATTGAGAATGTCGAACCTCTCGTTCGCGAGGTGGATGTGGTCATACTCACTCTTCCCCTCACTCCGGAATCCGAGAGCCTCGTAGACGCTCACTTTCTGTCATGGATGAAATCCGACTCTCTTCTGGTGAATGTTTCACGAGGTCCAATCATAGATGAGGATGCACTGTTTGAGGCTTTGAGGGAGAAGCGAATTGGTGGGGCAGCTCTTGATGTCTGGTGGCAGTATCCCCAAAAATGGCGAGGCACTGGTCAGCCATCGCGGAATCCGTTCTCGGAACTGGACAATGTCGTCATGACTCCGCACAGAGCGGCATACTCTCAGCGAATACTAGATGAGCAGATTCGATTCGCAGGTGAGAACATCCTGCGCTTCATCAGAGGGGAAACTCCTCTAAACATTGTCGACATGAAACGCGGTTATTAGTTGGTCAACATTGAAAATACAGGTGGTTTTTGT
>Ga0164311_10000185_pt1 | contig 24641 bp, 26 predicted proteins | sample GuaBasSedimGuay2_FD_121796 | JGI IMG/M metagenome (GOLD analysis project Ga0164311, IMG submission 121796) | Subseafloor sediment microbial communities from Guaymas Basin, Gulf of California, Mexico - Guay2, Core 4569-9, 9-12 cm | ecosystem: Environmental > Aquatic > Marine > Hydrothermal vents... | reverse complement strand
TCTTTTCTAATATGCCAGGTTTCTCCAGACGAGGAATTACTTCCGGGTCCTTTGAATGTCTACTTTGGAGGAAGGTTTGTAGGAAGAACTTATTTACCGGAAAAGAGGGCAGGGGAGGAGTTTTATCTAAATTTGGGAGTGGATAGAGGGGTAAGGGTTAAATGGGAAAAGATAAAGGATAAGAGGACAGAAACCTTCTTCGGGAAGATAAAGAGAAAGACAGTAATTAGAGATCTTGCTTTTAAGATTAATATAGAGAACTTGAAGGAGAAACCGATAGTAGTCAAGGTCATTGATACCATCCCTGTTTCTCGGACAGATAGGATAGAAGTGAAGAATGTGAAGATTGTTCCTCTACCAAAAGAGAAAAATTATCAAGGTAAGGAAGGGGTCAATTTATGGGAGTTGCAGATAAAGCCCAAGAGGAAGGCAGAGATCAATATCGAATTTACCATTACCTATCCCGAAAACGAACCTATCTCTGGGTTATGAAAGATTAGAGATTGCTTAAGTGTAGATGAGTGTATCTGCGTAAAAGAGGAGGTAATAAGATGAAAGTATTGATGAGCGGAGTGTGTATTTTGGTAATATTCTTTGTTTTATTGGTTGCTACTCTTCTGATGGCAATGGGCACAAAGATAATTACTGCCCATCTCCTCTCTGAGTTTATAAACTACCTCTATCAGAGCCCTTATTTCTCTACAGTTAGTATACTTATAGGCATTCTTCTCGCTTTTATTGGTTTTCTTGCGTTGATTCTTCTGGAGAGAGCCTACCGCAAAGAGAAGAATGTGGTCTTGAATAATAAGGAAGGGAAGATTTCTATGGCTATCTCTGCGGTTGAGGATATAGTTAGGAAGGTTTGCGGTTCTCTTTTGGATATCAAAGAGATAAAACCCAAGATAGTGGTAAGAAAAAAAGGGATAAAGGTAATTGCTCATCTTGTTCTCTTTTCCAGTGCTGATATTCCCCGAGTTAGTAGTGATGCGCAGAGGATAATAAAAGAGGAGGTGGAGAAGTCTTTAGGGATAGAGGAGGAAGTAAAGGTGGAGATTTATATAGATAAGATTGTAGAGAAAAGCAGTAGAGAGAAGAAAAAGGAGGAGATGCACATCAGATAGATCAGGAGGTGAGAAGATGAAAGTAGGAGTTTTGACTGGAGGAGGAGATTGTCCGGGTTTGAATGCAGTAATCCGAGCAATTACCCGCAGAGGGCTTCAGGAGGGTTATCAGATACTTGGCTTCAAAGATGGGTGGTTAGGGGTGATAAAGAATAACTTTGTTTCTCTCGATCTATCCTCTGTTTCGGGCATTCTGCCGCGCGGAGGAACTATTTTGGGGACATCGCGCACCAATCCTTACAAGAACCCCGAGGATGTAAAGGCTATAAAGGAGAATCTGGGGAGAATTGATGCGCTGATTGCTATTGGAGGAGAGGATACATTAGGAGTAGCCTGCAAACTGGTTAAGGAGGAGAACCTGAAGATTGTAGGGGTCCCCAAGACCATCGATAATGATCTTTCCGCTACCGATTATACTTTTGGTTTTGATACCGCAATAAATATTGTGATGGAAGCGATTGATAGATTACATACTACCGCAGAGTCTCATCATAGGGTAATGGTTATAGAGGTAATGGGAAGGCACAGTGGATGGATTGCTATTGAAGGAGGGATTGCAGGAGGAGCAGATGTTATTCTAATTCCTGAGATTCCCATTGATATTGAGGAGGTAGTCAGGTTAGTGAAGAGGAGGAATGAGCGGGGGCGAAATTTTAGCATTGTAGTGGTAGCAGAAGGAGCAAAGTTTAAGGAAAGCGATGAGTTTATTCTTCAGGAAGAGAAGAGGGATGCTTTTGGCCATGTGCATTTGGGAGGAATTGGGAATGTTTTAGCGAAGGAGATTGAAAAAAGGACAGGTTTTGAGACACGCACAGTGGTGCTCGGGCATCTTCAACGGGGAGGAAGCCCCTCCGCTTTTGATAGGGTGTTAGGTACTCGCTTAGGGATAAAGGCAATAGAGTTGGTAAAGGAAGGAAGGTTTGGTCAAATGGCTGCTTTGCAGGGCAACAGGATAGTTTCTGTGCCTTTAGAAGATGCGGTGGGAAGTCTAAAGATGGTAGATACTCAACTCTATGAAGTAGCAAAGGTTTTCTTTGGATAGGTTTTGGTTTATGCAAAAGGAGATAAACAGAATTATAGAGGAAAGTATAGAGACTAAACAGCGCTTAAAAGAGGAGGAGTATACCGCTATAATATCTCAGATAATAGAGGTAGCAGTTTTATGTTTGCGCACAGGAAATAAGATTATTTTAGCCGGCAATGGAGGAAGTGCGGCAGATGCCCAGCACCTGGCGGCGGAGTTTGTAAATAGATTCAGAAGAGAAAGAGAACCTTTGCCCGCCCTTGCGCTTACCACAGATACCTCAATTCTTACCAGCATCGCTAATGATTACTCCTATACTGATGTTTTCTGCAAGCAAATCCTTGCTTTAGGAAAGGAAGGGGATGTGTTTATTGCTATCTCTACCAGTGGAAATGCAGACAATCTAATCAAGGCAGTGGAGGTAGCGGATAAGAAGAGGATAAAGACAGTTGCCTTTACCGGTAAAGGAGGGGGGAGGTTAAAGGATCTTGTAGACATTTGCCTCGTTGTTCCCTCCGCCGATACCGCGCGTATCCAGGAAGCACATATTACTGTTGGGCATATTATCTGTGAGATGGTAGAGAAGAAGATAGTGGAGGAATAGAAATCTCAAGAAGGATGGGGTTTATGGAGTTTAGAAGGATAAAGATTTTGGAAGAGAGCATTCATAAGCCACGAGTGATCTATGTAAGCACATACCCTCCGCGGGAGTGTGGAATTGCTACTTTTACCAAAGACTTAACCGATACTCTGGATAGATTCAATCCTTTAATAAAGTCAGAGTTGATAGCCATAAACGATGAGGGGGGGAATTATGATTATGGATCAAAAGTAGTTTTTCAGATTGCCCAGAATGATGAGGCGAGTTATGCCGCAGCCGCTGATTTTATAAACGCCTCCCACTGCCGATTGGTGAATATTCAGCATGAATTTGGGATCTTTGGAGGCGAGGATGGAGAGTTTGTGCTCAAGTTCTTAGAGCAGATTAAAAAACCGGTGGTTACTACCTTACATACCCTTGTACCTTCACCTACAGAGAAAAGAAAAAAGATTATTCAAGCCATTGCGGATAAAGGGATAGTGGTGGTGATGACGGAAGCAGGGAAGAGGATATTGAGAGAGGTGTATAAGGTAGCAGATAATAAGATAAGAATTATTCCTCATGGCGCTCCCTTTGTCCATTTACATCCTTCTTCCTCTGCCAAGAGCGATCTGGATTTAAAGGGTAAGATTGTTCTTTCCACTGCAGGATTGATTAATGAGAATAAAGGAATAGAATATGTTCTTTCCGCTCTTCCTACTCTTGTTTCCAAGTATCCTAACCTTGTCTATTGTGTAATTGGAGAGACGCATCCTCAGGTGAGAAGGAAGGAAGGAGAAAGGTATAGAAAGTTTCTGGAGAAGGAAGTAAAAAGGCTGAAGATAGAGGAGTATGTGCGGTTTATAAACAGGTATCTCTCTTTGGAGGAGTTATTGCGTTATCTAATCGCTACGGATATCTATCTTACTCCTTATCTTTGCGAAGACCAGATTGCCAGTGGAACACTCACTTATGCCTTGGCTTGCGGGAAAGCGATAATCTCCACTCCTTATCTTTATGCTAAAGAGGTGCTTTCTTATGGTGAGCGTGGTTTATTGGCGAAATTCAGAGATTCCAGGTCTATTCAGGAGAATGTAGATTTTCTCCTTACTAACCCTAAAGTAAAAAAGCATTTGGAGAGAGAAGCATATAAGTATGGGCAAGGGCTTATTTGGCCCAAGGTAGCAAAAGGCTATCTCGATCTTTTCTATCATCTGGTAGTAAAGGAGAAAAAGGAAAAACATATATTCTTTAAGAGAAAGCGTCCTCCCTTAAAAACCATCTACTTAGAGATGCTTACCGATAACATCGGAGTGGTTCAACATGCAGTCTATTCTGTGCAAAATAGGTCTACAGGATATGCACTGGATGATAATGCTCGTGCCCTAATCTTTGCTGTGCGTTATCATACTCATTACCATGATGAGAAGAGTTTGAGGCTGATCAGCACCTATCTGAGTTTTCTCTACTTCTCTCAGAAGGCAAATGGGAACTTCTATACTTTAATGGACTATAATAAGAACTTCTTGGAGACGGGAGAAAAGGAGCAGGATGCATATGGAAGAGCGCTGTGGGCTACAGGAGTGGCGGTTGCTTCTGACTTGCATGAGAATCTGAAGGCGACCGCTAAGCATATCTTTGAGAATGCTCTGAAGTGTATAGATACTCTTAAGTTTTTGCGTGCCAAAGCCTTTGCTATTATGGGATTGTATTATTACCAAAAAGCCTATCCGGAGACAAAGGGTATTCAAGAGAAAATGGAGAAGTTAGCAGATTGTTTAGTCAAAAGTTTCTATGAGCATTCTGTTTTTTCTCCTAATTCTGCAGGGAGGGTATGGAAGTGGTTTGAGGATATAATTACCTACTCCAATGGCCGTTTACCCGAAGCCCTATTTCTTGCTTATAAGATGAGCAATAACAAGGAGTATCTTAAGGTTGCCGAGGAGTCTCTCTCGTTCTTAAGCAGTTTATTGATAAAGAACAACCAACTGGTGCTTATTGGCAACAAAGGCTGGTGCAAGAGAGAAGAATACCTTAAGGAAGGAAAGAGAGCGATCTATGACCAGCAGCCCGTGGACGCAGATAGTATGGTGGAGGTATACCTAAGGGCTTATCAGATAACCCAAAACGAGGATTACTACAAGAAGGCTTTACTCTCCTTTGCCTGGTTTTTAGGGGAAAACCTGAAAAAGGAATGGCTCTATGATAGGATAACCGGGGGGTGTTTTGATGGACTAACCGAAGAAGGGCTTAATCTTAATCAGGGCGCAGAATCTACAATTGCTTACTTAATGGCTCGACTTTCTCTGGAAAAGAAGTGGTGAAGATTGCAACTAAACCTTCCTCTTTTCAGGTTTCCTCTCCTGTTGTTTATGCTAATGAAGGTATTGGTTATTATCTTTCTCTCTCTTTTTTTATTCGCTTGCTCTTCCGATAAGAAAGAAGAAGTAAAGAGAAGTTATCAACAAAGCGAAGGTGAGTATTCTTCTGTTCTGAAGGAGAAAGAGGATGCTCCAGTGGTGCAGGAGTTTTCTCTTCTTTCGCACACCTCGTCAGGGGAGGAGGAGTGGGAGATAAAAGGAAAGGAGGCAATTTTTCTCTCAGAAGATAAGATTAGATTGAAGGAGGTAGAGGCAAAGGCGAAGGCAAAGGATGAAGGTAGCACTCTCCTGATAAAATCTGCAGAAGGAAGTTTTGATAAGAAACATAAAAGAGTGCGCCTGAAAAAGAATGTGCAGGGAGTTTTTAAACAGGGAGAGGTTATTACTACCATTGTATGTGACGGACCGCTGGAGATAGACAGTATAGCCAACAGAGCAGTGTTTAAGAAGAATGTGGTTGTTTCCAATGTAGAAGGAAAAATATTCGCGGATGAGATAGAGATCTTCTTTGACCAGAAAAAGAAGGAGTTGATAAAGATCGTCGCTGAAGGAGGAGTGAGGATAGAGAGAGAAAAAAACAGGTGCTATGGTGAGAGAGCGGTTTATCTAATAAAGGAGAAAAGGCTTATCCTTACTGGCAAGCCTCGCGTGGAGATAATAACCGAGCAGAGCAGGAAAGAGAATGGAGAGAAGGAGAGGGGAGAAAATGGATAAGAAAAAAAGAGAAAAGTTTAGAAGGCTTCTTCTGAAGGAAAGAGAGAGGGTGTTGAAGGAGATAGAGAATTTAGAGGATGAGATCAGTTCAGAGCAGAAAGAACTTTCAGGGAGTTCAGGGTATAGTTATCATCCAGCAGACATAGCCACAGATGACTATAACCGTGAGTTCAACTTAGGACTTGCTTCTACCGAAGGAGAGATCCTCTATCAAATAGAGAGGGCTTTAGAGAAAATGGAGACAGGAGAGTATGGAAAATGCGAGGATTGTAAGAAAGAGATTGATGAAGAGCGGCTGAAGTCCATTCCTTATGCGCGGTTTTGTATTCAATGTCAGAAGAAAAGAGAGAAGTGAATATAGAAGTAAGATATCACTTCTTCTTGTTATCCTTTCTCTCCTTTTCGTGGATCAAGCAAGTAAATTTGTTGTGTATAAATATCTCCCGAGAGGAAAGTCCTTTGCGGTAAGAGAGGGGTGTTTTTATCTCACCATAGTAGAAAATAAAGGGACAGCCTTCGGTTTATTCAGTACTCACCCTCGTTTCTTTTTCTTCCTCTGTTTGGGAGCGGTTATCTTTCTTTTTTATTATCTATTTTTGAAGAAGAAAAAAGAGATGGGTTTGCAATTTCCCCTTGCTCTAATCTTGGCAGGAGCAGCAGGGAATTTGCTGGATAGGTTGAGATTGGGGTTTGTGATTGATTTCTTAGATTTTCGTATTTGGCCTGTATTTAACTTTGCAGATGTATTCATTTGCACTGGAATAGGGATAGCGATGATTAAACTTTTGAGGTCTACAGGGGTTAGCGAGAAAGAAGGTTATGCGTCTCACCCAGAATTGCCAGAGAAATGAGATAGGAGCAGGGAAGGAGAAAGAGGTTTTTATTGTGTCCAGAGAAAAACAAGGGAGGCGTCTGGATGTCTATTTGGGGGATGAACTTAAAGAGAGAGGGATTTCGCGGGTGCACATCCAGAGGTTGATCAAAGAGGAGAAGGTGCTGGTCAATGGAGTAGTCAACACAAAATTAGATTATAGAGTGAAAGAAGGGGAGGAGATAACGCTATTTATCCAGAGTTTATGTCAGGAGAAAAAAACTTTAACACCCGAACCCTTACCTTTGGATATCCTTTATGAAGATGCTCAGATAATTATCGTAAATAAACCAGCAGGTATGGTGGTACATCCAGGCAAAGGAAACTACTTTGGAACATTAGCAAATGCTCTGTTAGCCCACTGCCAAAGCCTTTCGGGAATGGATAAAGAAAGACCCGGGATTGTGCATCGTTTAGATAAGGACACCTCCGGTTTACTGGTAATAGCAAAAACCGAAAGAGCACATCAGTATTTAGCAAAGCAATTCAAAGAGCGACAAGTGGAAAGGAGGTATATAGTTTTGGTAAGGGGAGTAGTGCGTTTTGATGAAGGGAGAATCACTCAACCCATAGGAAGGGATATAAGAAACTGGCAGAAGATGGCTATAGATATTCAGGGGAAGGAAGCGATAACCATCTATCGCGTTCTCCAGCGCTATGCTAAATATACCCTTTTAGAACTCCAGCTTGAAACAGGAAGGACGCATCAGATAAGGGTTCATCTTGCCTATTTAGGCTATCCCGTAGCCGGGGATAGAATCTATGGTGGTAAAGAAGAAAAGCCCGTTATCTCCCGCCAAGCAGTGCATTCCAGTAAACTGGGATTTTATCATCCAGAGACTAAAGAGTTTGTGCAGTTTTGTTCCTCTTTGCCTGAGGATATGCAGGAGGCGATCAGGAGATGCGCCCTTCAGAAGGAATAGATTTAAAAAAACAGGATTGTTATTCAAAAACTGGAGGTCATAAGTAATAAGATGTCCCTCTTTTTTGCTTTAGTAGTCTTGAATATCCTGATATTTATCCATGAATTTGGACATTTTCTTATAGCCAAGAGGAGTGGGGTGGAGGTAGAAAGGTTTTCATTGGGTTTGGGAAAGGAAGTGTTGAGCGTTAAGAGGGGAGAAACGCGTTATTCTCTCTGCTTACTCCCTTTTGGTGGATATGTGAAGATGGCAGGAGAGAATATAGGAGAACTCCAACATAGAACAGGAGAGTTTCTCACTCAACCTGTAGGGAAGCGATTCTGGATAATTGCTGCTGGCTCTATTTTTAACTACCTGTTTGGTTTTCTTCTTTTTTTTCTTATCTTTGTGCTTGGAAGTTCTCATTTTGCTCCTTGTGTGGGGAGGGTAAAGGAAGGATTCCCTGCTCAAGGTATTCTTAGAAAAGGTGATGAAGTGGTGGCAGTTAATGGAAGAAAGGTGCGTTCTTGGGAAGAGATGGCCAGAGTTATTCAGAGAAGCAGAGGAAGGGTAGAGTTGATTATAGAAAGGGAAGGAGAAAGGAAAAAGGTAAGTATACTGCCCAGGATAGAGCAAGGGAGAAAAATGATAGGAATCTTTCCCAGTGGAGAGATAGTAAAGATAAGCTATGGTCCTCTTTCTTCTCTGTATTTAGCCGGAAGAAAGACGCTGGAGTTGACTATTCTCACCTACACAGGGCTATGGAACTTGCTGCGGGGAAAGGTTTCCTGGAAAGCACTGACAGGTCCTGTGGGGATAGTTTACTTGACAGGAAAAGTAGCGGAGAGAGGCATATCTTCTCTTTTTCAATTTCTGGCTATCTTAAGTATAAGTTTAGCCTTGTTTAATCTTCTGCCTTTCCCTGTGCTGGATGGAGGGCATCTTTTGTTTTTAGGGTTAGAGAAGGTTAGGAAGAAGCCTTTGAGCGAGAGAACCCAGCAAATAGTGCAAGATATAGGGGTGATTATTCTCTTTCTTCTGTTTATTGGAGTTACTTGGGGAGACTTGCTCAAAATCTCTTTTTGGAAGACAGCGCCTTAAATGGAAGGAATAGAGAGGAGAAAAACAAAAAAGGTGAAGGTTGGAGATATAGAGATTGGAGGGGGAAGCCCTATTTCGGTTCAAGGAATGACAAAGACAGCCACAGAGGATGTGGAAAGCACTGTGAAGGAAATTAGAAGATTGAAGAGCAAGGGAGCGGAAATAGTGAGGGTAGGGATTCCCGATCTCTATTCTGCTCAAGCCATAGAAGAGATAAGAAAGAAGGTGGATGTCCCTCTAATTGCAGATATCCATTTTGATTATCGTCTTGCTTTGATCTGTTTAGAAAAAGGGGTAGATGCTATCCGTCTAAATCCTGTTAATATCTTTAAGTTTGAGCAGATAAAGAAGATAGTAGAGAAGGCAAAAGCACAAAAGGCGGTTATAAGGATAGGAGTGAATGCAGGGTCAATAGCAGTTTCTTCCTCAGAAGAGAAGGGGAATCAAGGGATAGCAGAGATAATGGTGGAGAAGGCTCTGGATTATCTGAGGATTTTGGAGAACCTTGAGTTTTATGATATAATAATCTCCTTAAAGTCTTCGGAGGTAAGAAGCACTATTCAGGCATATAGACTAATGGCTAGAAAGTGCGATTATCCTTTTCATTTAGGGGTGACCGCAACAGGGTTTGCCACAACCGGATTGATAAAGTCGGCTATAGGAATTGGAACCTTATTGGCTGAAGGAATTGGAGATACTCTCAGGGTTTCCCTTACTGATAAGCCAGAAAACGAGATAGAAGTGGCGAAGGAGATATTGCAGAGTTTGGGATTAAGGCGGTTTAAACCCGAGATAATCTCCTGTCCTACTTGTGCTCGCACCTCTGTAGATCTGAAAAGGATAGTGAGGGAAGTTAAGAGGAGATTAGAGGGGATGGATAAAGATTTTCCTTATCAGAAGATTGCGGTAATGGGATGTGTGGTCAATGGTCCGGGAGAAGCGAGGGAAGCAGATATCGGAGTTAGTTTTGCAGGAGGAGAAGGGGTTATCTTTAAGAAGGGAAGGATAATAAGGCGTGTTCCCGAGAAGGATGTGGTAGAGATATTATTTAAGGAGATGGAATGGGAGTGCCGGTAGCGGTAGTAGGAGCAACAGGCTATACTGGATGTGAATTAGTAAGGATTTTGAGCAAACACAGAAATGTAGAGATAACCTCTCTTACCGCCCTGCTCAAGAAAGAGCAACCCTTTAACCTTATCTTTCCGCGTTATCAGGAGATTTCTTTGCTTTGCGAAAATCTGGAGGTAGAAAGGGTGGCAGAGAGATGTGAACTTGTGTTCTTAGCCCTTCCTCACAAAGTCTCAATGGAGATAGCCTTTCGGTTCTTAACTCTGAATAAAAAGGTGATAGATTTGAGTGCAGATTATCGCCTTCCCCCCGAGATCTATGAGAAATATTATGGAGTAAAGCATACTTATCCCGAGATTATCTCCCGAGCAGTGTATGGTCTATCGGAGTTGTATAGAGAGGAGATAAAAAAAGCAAATCTGATTGCCAATCCGGGATGCTATCCTACGAGTGTGCTTTTAGCGCTTGCTCCTCTGTTAGAAGAGGTGGAGGTGGAGAGGATAGTTATAGATAGTAAGACAGGGCTTACAGGAGCGGGTAGAAAATCCGACATTCATCTTAACTTTTGCGAAGTGGAAGGAAGTGTTAGAGCCTATAAGGTAAATGAACATCAGCATATTCCAGAGATAGAAGAGCAGGTATACAGACTCACGGGTAAACGAAAGGAGATTGTTTTTGTTCCCCACATAGTCCCTATCAGTCGCGGAATACTCTCTACCATCTATCTCTGGTTAGATAAAGCGATAAGCCAGAAGGAGATAATAAGATTATATGAGGAGTTTTATCGCCTTTCTCCCTTTCTTAGAATATCAGGGGATTATATGCCTCAGATAAAGGATGTGCTCTTTACCAATATCTGTGCTTTGGGGATAAAAACAGAAGGCCAGAGAGTGATTATTGTCTCAGTGCTGGATAATCTGGTTAAAGGCGCGGCGGGACAAGCAGTTCAGAATATGAATATCATCTACGGATTTGAAGAGACAGAGGGACTTGATGTTTAAGCAATTTATTGGGGTAGTATTTTCTGCAGTCTTAATTCACAACTTTGTCCTTTATTACTGCTTGGGTATCTGCCCTTACGCCGGGGTTTCTCGAGATAGCCGAAACTCCTTAAGTATGGGGATTGCCGTGACCTTTGTAATGAGCATCTCCTCTCTGCTTACCTATCTTCTCTATCGCTTTTTACTTATCCCTTTGCATATTGAGTATCTACGCACCATTGCCTTTATTTTGATAATTGCTACCTTTGTGCAGTTTACTGAGATGTTCATTCATAAAACCAACAAGACGCTTTATCAAAATTTAGGTATCTACCTCCCTCTTATCACCACCAATTGTGCAGTATTAGCGGTGGCGGTCCTCAACATCAATAGTTTCTTTCTCAAAGGGGAGGCGGTAAGATATGGCTTACTTCTGAGTTTTGTTCAAGGAGTTTCTGCAGGAATAGGGTTTACTCTGGCTATTTTTCTCTTAGCCACCATCCGGGAGCGTCTCAGGCTATCAGAGATTCCTTGCTCTCTTAAAGGAGCCCCGATAACCTTTATAGTAGCCTCTTTACTTTCCTTGACCTTTTTAGGATTTACCGGGATGAAAGTCGGATGAGAAAAGTTTATGCCCAGATAAGTGGATTGGGGATGTATGTTCCTGCGCGTGTGCTAACCAATGCAGACTTGGAGAGGATGGTAGATACCTCTGATGCCTGGATTACTCAACGCACAGGGATAAAAGAGAGGCGTTTAGTAGAAAAAGAGACACTAACTGATCTGGCTACCATTGCTAGTAAACAGGCTTTAGAGAATGCAAAGGTAAGGAGCGAGGATTTAGATCTGATTATTGTTTCTACCACCACCCCGGATATGCAGTTTCCCTCCACTTCGTGCTTGGTTCAGAAAGAGATAGGAGCAAAGAATGCTGCTTGCTTTGATTTAGCCGCTGCTTGCACAGGTTTTATCTATGCCTTAGGAGTAGCAAATCAATTCATTCTTAGTGGAACATATAAAAACATATTGGTTATCGCAGGCGAGGTTCTTTCCAGTATTACGGACTGGAAGGATAGAAGCACCTGTGTTCTTTTTGGAGATGGGGCTGGTGCGGTGGTTATCCAGCCTACTACAGAGAAGAGAGGGATTATTTCTGTGTATTTAGGCGCTGATGGCAATTTTGCAGATTTCTTAAAGGTTCCTGCCGGGGGTTCCCGACTTCCGGCCAGCAAGGAGACCGTAGAGAAAAGACAACATTTTTTAAAGATGAAAGGGAATGAGACTTTTAAGATAGCGGTGCGTGCGATGGGGGAAGCAGCAGAAAAAGCCCTATCCTTAGCAGGGGTAAGTGCTGAGGAGGTAGACTGTTTAATCCCTCACCAAGCAAATATTCGCATTATTCACTCTGTAGCAAAAAGGCTGGGGATAAGCGAGGATAAAGTTTTTGTGAATATAGATAGATACGGAAATATGTCCAGTGCTTCAGTGGCTGTTGCTCTTTATGAAGCGGTGGAGCAAGGCAGGATAAGAGAGGGAACAATAGCAGCGCTTATTGCCTTTGGGAGTGGTTTTACCTGGGGAGGGTGTGTAATCAGATGGTAGGAAGAAAGATAGCCTTTGTTTTTCCCGGTCAGGGAGCCCAATACAGAGGAATGGGAAGGGAGTTTTATGAGGAATTTTCTTGCGCGCGCAAAGTCTTTGAAAAAGCCAATCAGATTCTTAATCTTGATTTGCCCCGTCTCTGTTTTTATGGATCCGAACAGGAGTTAAGAGATACCTATAATAGCCAAGTTTCCATATTTACTACTAGCATCGCTTGTTGGGAGGTAGTGAAAGCAAACTTTTCTTTTTCTCCTTTGATTGTAGCAGGATTGAGTTTAGGAGAATGGACTGCTCTGGTAGTGGCTAAGGTAATCAGTTTTGAGGAAGGATTAAGACTGGTAAGCAAGAGAGCGAGGTTTATGAAAGAGGCTTGTAGAAGAAAAGAAGGAGGAATGGTCTCGATTATTGGTTTATCCTTGTCTAAAGTAGAGGAGATCTGTGAACAGGTAGAGGCAGAGATTGCTAATCTTAACTCTCCTGAGCAGATAGTAGTTTCTGCGGAGAAGGGCAGATTGGAGGAGGTTATAAAATTAGCCAAGGAGAACGGAGGAAGGGCAGTAATCCTAAAAACAGAGGGAGGCTTTCACAGTTCGTTGATGGATTCTGCCGCTGAGAAGTTAAAAAAAGAACTGGAGGGTGTAAGGATGCTTTCTCCTCAGATACTACTGATCTCTAACTTCATTGCAGATTTCCAGTCTTCTCCTGAGCAGATAAAAAGGAATCTAATAAACCAGGTAAATCATCCTACCCGTTGGCAGGAGTGTGTGGAGTTGATGCTAAGTAAAGGTATAGATACCTTTCTGGAGATAGGGCCGGGAAAGGTGCTTACCAGGCTCTTATCGCGCATCTCTCCTATAGCAAAAGGCTATAATATAGAGGATATGAAAAGCCTAAAAAGATTAAAGGAGCAGATATGAAGAGAAGGTTTAGGGTGCTGATCACCGATCCCTTACATAAAGATGGTTTGAAGATTTTAAGAGATTGCGAGCATCTGGAGGTAGTAGTAAAGCCGGGCATAAGTGGCCAGGAGTTAAAACAGGAGATCGAGCAATGTGATGCTTTAATTGTGCGTAGTCAGACAAAGGTATCTGCAGAGGCAATAAAGGCGGGCAAAAGACTCAAGGTAATCGGGCGAGCAGGGGTAGGGGTTGATAATATAGATGTGGAGGAAGCAACCCGTTCCGGTGTCATTGTAATGAATGCTCCGGGAGGAAATACTGTTTCTACTGCGGAGCATACAATAACTCTATTGCTTGCCCTCTCGCGTAATATTACCCAGGCGCAATTATCTTTAAAAAATAACCTCTGGGAGAGAAAAAAGTATATAGGAACAGAGGTATGTGGAAAGGTCTTGGGGATTATTGGCTTGGGAAGGATTGGAGCCGCCGTAGGTAAACGGGCAAAGGGTTTGGGGATGCGAGTAATCGCCTATGACCCATTTCTCTCTCTGGAAAGAGCAAAGGAGTTGGGAATAGAATCAAAGAGATTTGAAGAGGTTTTAAAGACCGCAGATTACATCAGCGTGCATACCCCTCTTACTCCTGAGACAAGACATATGATAGGAGAGAGGGAATTTGAGATGATGAAGGAAGGGGTGCGAGTGATAAACTGCGCACGCGGAGGAATTATAGATGAGCAGGCATTACTTAAAGCAATCAAGAAAGGAAAGGTGAAAGGAGCAGCATTGGATGTATTTGAAAAAGAGCCACCCAGAGATAATCCTTTGCTGAAACTGGATTGTGTAGTTGCTACTCCTCATTTAGGGGCTTCTACAGAGGAGGCACAGGTAGGCGTGGCTAAAGAGATGGCTCTGCAGATTGTAGATGCCCTGGTGTATGGAAATGTGCGTAATGCGGTTAACTTCCCTTCCATTGATAAAGAGATCCTGTCTCTTATCAGACCTTATCTAATCCTTTGTGAGAAGATGGGCTCTTTCCAGATCCAGATAATAAGAGGGAAGATTAAGCAGATAGAGATTAAATATAGTGGAGAAGTAACTAAATATGACCTTAGCCCGATTACCTTGAGTTTTATCAAAGGTTTACTCTCTTTTATATTAGATAAACCAATAAACTATGTAAATGCTCCCTTGATTGCTCAAGAACGAGGAATAAAGATTGTAGAGACAAAACTGAGTGAGTCTGAGGACTTTAGCACCCTTATTTCTGCTGAGGTAATCACAAATGAAGGGAAGGGTTTTATTGCCGGGACTCTGTTCGGGAAGAAGGAGGCAAGGATTGTAAGGATAGACGATTATTATGTAGATGTAGTTCCTCAGGGTTATATCCTGTTGATAGTCAATGAAGATAGACCGGGAATGATGGGAGCAATTGGAAGTATATTAGGAGAGAATAAGATCAATATTGCGAGTATGACTTTGGGAAGAAAGGAGCAAGGAGGCTTAGCCCTTACCTTACTTAACATTGACAATCCTGTCCCTCAGCAGGTGGTGGAGCAGATAAGAGGGCTTACTAACATAGTAGATGCAAAAGTGATAAGACTTTAATCTCTTTTTTAAGACTTTTAATTATGATAAACACGAACTTCATACTTTCTTTTTTCGTTTTTATTTTTGGTTTAGCAATAGGGAGTTTCTTAAATGTTTGTATCTATCGTCTACCAAAAGGCATCTTTTTTCTTAAACCTTTCTCTTTTTGTCCTTATTGCAAACAGAGGATTTATTGGTTTGATAATATCCCCTTGATCAGTTTTATCTTGCTCAAAGGAAGATGTCGTTTTTGTAAAAAAAGGATTTCTTATCTCTACCCTCTCGTAGAACTGCTTACCGCCTCTTCTCTTCTTTTCTTATTTACTTACTTTCATCTTACCCCTTTCTTTTTTATCTACTCTCTTTTCCTCTGTCTTTTAATCGTGGCTACCTTTACAGACCTTAGAGAGAGGATAGTGCCCGATGAGATAAGTTTAGGAGGATTGGGTTTGGGTTTACTGCTTAGTTTTTTTTATCCTCCTTTGCAGGGAGTGGATATGCCCAAAACCGCTTTTTTCCATTCCTGTCTGGGAGCGCTGATAGGAAGTAGTATTCTGTACATCACCGGAGTAGGAGGAAATATCGTTTTCAGAAGAGAGACGATGGGAGGAGGAGATATAAAACTTCTGGGAATGATAGGGGCTTTTCTGGGCTGGCAGATGGCTTTGCTTACCTATTTTATCTCTCCATTTTTAGGGGCAGGAGTAGGAATAGTGGAGAAGATAAGGAGGAAGGCAGAAACCATTCCTTATGCTCCTTTTCTTTCTGCAGGAGCAATTATCTCCCTTATCTGGGGAGATAAGATACTGGAAAAGGTATTGTATTTTATCAAATAGATTAAGAAAGGAGGCTTATGCACTATCTTAGTGCAGGAGAATCACATGGTAGGTGTTTGGTGGCTATCTTAGAAGGAATCCCCGCAGGTTTAAGAATAGACGAGGATTTTATTAACAGAGAGTTGGCGCGTCGGCAGAAAGGCTATGGTCGGGGAAAGAGGATGGAGATAGAAAGGGATAAGGTGAAGATTCTGGCCGGAGTAAAGAAGGGGATTAGCATTGGCGCACCTATTGCTTTGAAGATAGAGAATAAAGACTTTTCTATTGATAGTTTGGAGGAGATAGAGGTTCCTCGACCTGGACATTGTGATTTGGTTGGAGCAATAAAATACAAGCAAGGAATACGAGCGGTTTCCGAAAGAGCAAGTGCGCGCGAGACAGCCATCAGGGTAGCCATAGGAGCGGTATGCAAATTACTTCTGAAGGAGTTTGATATAGAGATATTGAGTTGGACAGTGAGTATTGGAAAGATAAGGATAAGATTTTCTCCTCAAATAGAGGATTTGCTTCGTTCCAAAGAGGTTTTACATTGCTCAGAGTTGAATTGTCCGGATAAGGAAGCAGAAGAACTGATGATTGCAGAGTTAGATAAAGCGATAGAGGAAGGAGATAGTTTGGGAGGAGTAGCGGAGGTGGTGGTAGTTAATCTTCCGGTAGGTTTGGGGAGTTATGTCCACTACCAGAGGAGACTGGATGGATGTTTAGCCCAGGCACTAATGTCCATTCCCTCGGTTAAAGGGGTAGAGATAGGATTGGGTTTCAAGGCAGCCCAGTGTCTTGGTTCTCAGGTGCATGATGAGATATTCTATGATTTTGAGAAAAAAAGGTTTTTCCGCCAGAAGAACAACGCAGGAGGATTGGAGGGAGGAGTGACAAATGGGGAGCCCCTGATTTTACGCCTTGCTTTCAAGCCTATTCCTACATTAAGGAAGTGCTTGAGAAGCGTGAATATTCACTCTAAGAAAGAAGCCCCTGCCAGGATAGAGAGAGCAGATGTTTGTATTGTTCCCGCCGGAGGGGTAATAGCCGAAGCAGTAGTTTCTTTTGAGATTGCAAAGGCAATGCAGGAGAAGTTTGGAGGCGATAGTATAGAAGAAATGAAAAGAAACTTTAAGGGATATTTGAAACAGGTGGCAGAGCAATGAATATCGTTCTCATCGGGTTTATGGGGGCAGGGAAGACAGTGGTAGGTAAGAGGTTAGCAGGGCTCTTAAAAACGCGCTTTATAGATGTGGATGAACTGATTGAGCAGAAGGAGAAAAAGAGGATAAGTGATATTTTTAAGGAAAAGGGAGAAGAGTATTTTCGTCGTTGCGAAAGCAAGATGATAGCCTATGTGGCTTTAAAAGACAACTGCATTATTTCTCCCGGAGGAGGAGCAATCTTGCGCCGGGAGAATTTAGTTCAACTTCAGAAAAAGGGCGTATTAATCTACTTAATTGCCTCTCCGCATCTAATTTATCAAAGGATAAAAGGAGATAGAAGCAGACCCCTTTTGCAAGTCAACAGACCCCAGGAGAGGATAAAGAAACTATTGGCTCAGCGCGAACCTTATTACAGACAGGCAGATATTTATATAGATACCTCTAATTTGGATGTTCAGGAGACAGCACAGAGGATTCTTGAGGAGATAGTAAGGTTTAAGGGAAGAGGCAGAAATGGAAGGCGATAGGTTTCCTCTATCCGTAGTGGTGATTGCCAGGGACGAGGAGAGGGATCTGGAGGAGTGCTTAAAAAGCGCGAGATGGGCAAATGAGATTATTGTGGTAGTGGATGAAAGGAGTAAAGACAGGACAGAAGAAATTGCTCGCGCATTAGCAGATAAGGTATTTATTAGAAAGATGAAAAATGAGGGTGAGCATCGTAATTGGGCTTATGCTCAAGCAAGGAATGAGTGGGTTCTGAGTCTGGACGCAGATGAGCGGATAACAGAGGAATTGAGAGAAGAAATCTGCCAGAGATTAAAGAAAGGAGAGAAAAGATTTTCTGGATTTGCTATCCCGCGCAAGAATTTTTTAGGAGATTACTGGATCAAGTTTGGAGGAGAGTATCCCGCGGGGCAACTCAAACTTTTTAAGAAAGACCTGTGTCGCTTAGAAGAGGTGGAGGTGCATCCTCGTATCTTTTTACAAGGAGAATGGACCTGTCTCTCCTCTCCTTTGCTTCACTACTCCTCGCGGGATATTTCCGATTTTATTCATAAATTTAACTCTCAAACTACTTTGGAAGCAGAGAAGTGGTGGAGAACAAATAGAGAGGTTTGCTTATTTCATATTCTCCGACGAGCAATAGATAGATTTTTCAGGAAATATGTGTATAAAAAGGGATATAAAGATGGATTTATAGGTTTTTTTCTCGCGTTGTTTGCCGGGCTTTATCAAATAGTCAGTTTCGCAAAGTATATAGAGAAAAAGGGACGCTTAGAGAGAGATGAGAAGCGCTCTGCTGGTTAACCCTTTTGGATTAGGAGATGTTTTATTTACCACTCCTGTTCTCCGCATTCTAAAGAAAACCTTTCCTTATATCTCTCTTACCTATATGTGCAACTACCGCAGCGCCCCCCTTCTGGAGCACAATCCTTATATTGCCCGTATCCTTCCTTTTTCTCGAGGAGATATTCGCAAGGTTGCGCAAAACTCAAAAGTCTCTGCTTTTAAGAAAGTGATCTCTTTGCTGAAGGAGATAAGCAAACAAAAATTTGATCTGCTTATAGATTTCTCCCTGGATTACCGTTACAGTATGCTTGCGAGAATACTGGGCATTCCCAGAAGGATAGGATTTGACTATAAAGGACGCGGGCGGTTTCTAACCAAGAAGATAGAGATAGAGGAGTTTAAGAAGAAACATATGGTGGATTACTACCTGGATCTTCTAAAATTGATAAAGATAGAAAAGCAAGAAGAAAGAGTGTCTTTAGATTTATTTCTTTCTTCTATGGATGAGCAATGGGCAGAGGAGTTTTTGAGAACAAAGAAGTTAGAGGAAAAAAAGATAGTAGGAGTTATTCCAGGAGGAGGAGAGAGTTGGGGAGAGATGGCTACTTACAAGCACTGGGCAAGAGAGAAGTTTGCAGAGGTTGCTGATGGGCTGGTAAGCAAGTATAAAGTGGATATTCTTCTACTGGGGAGCGGAGAGGAAAAGGAGATTTGTAAGCAGGTAAATAGATTAATGCATAAGAAAGCCATTATAGTTTGTGGACAGACAAACATAAGGGAATTCGCTGCTCTCCTGAAGAGATGTGCCCTGATAATATGCAATGATGGAGGACCTTTGCATATCGCAGTAAGCCAGAAAGTACCTACTATTTCCCTATTTGGGCCTGTGGATGAACAGGTTTATGGTCCTTATCCTCCCGCAGATAAGCATATAGTTGTTAAAAAAGACATAGCCTGTCGTCCTTGTTATAAAAGGTTTAAGATAAATTTATGCAGGGAGAGAAGGTGTTTAGAATTGATAAGTTCGCAAGAGGTTTTTCAGATAGCAGAGAGGGTTATGGATAGGATTTATGAGAAGAGATTTGACGGGGAAGATAAAGATTCTTCTTATTCGCACCGATAGATTAGGGGAGTTTGTTCTTACCTTACCCGCTTTTCGAGCGGTGCGAAAGAGATTTAGGCAAGCAAAGATATTTGTTCTTGCTCAACCTTATACCAAGGAAATTATAGGTAGAGATCCAGATATCGATAAGGTTATCTGCTACCAGCCCCAGACAGAAAAAGGGTTTTATCGAACCTTAAGACTATCCTATGTGTTGAGAAAAGAGAGGTTTGATTTGGCAATCATCTTTAATCCAAGCAAGAAATTTAATATTATCTGCTTTCTTGCGGGCATTCCTAAAAGAGTAGGATATAATCGCAAGTGGGGTTTTCTGCTCACAGACAGGATAGAGGATAGGAAATACTTGGGTAGAAAGCATGAGATAGAGTATAATCTGGATTTAGTAAGGAGTATAGGAATAGATGGTCAGGAGAGGTTATCTATCCATTTAAGGGAGGAAGATAAGCAGAGGGTGGAGAAGATATTAAAAGAGAGAGGGGTAGATGTTCAAACAGAGGTTTTGATCGCTATCCATCCTTTTACCAGCAATCCGGCAAAGCAATGGAGAATAGAGAACTTTCAGAGTTTGGCAAGAGAGATTGCTTGCTGGAAAGGGGTAAGAGTACTGATAATTGGAGGAAAAGAGGAATGCTGGGGTAGAAAGTACTTTCTGGAGGATAAGGTGGTGAATTTGATCGGTGAACTGAATTTAGGAGAGGTAGCAAGTTTACTTAAAAAATGCAGATTGCTTGTTTCCTGTGATAGTGGCCCCGTGCACCTGTGTGCCGGAGTGGGAACACCTGTGATAGTTATCTTCTCCCATAACATTCCTGAGATGATAAAAAGATGGAGGCCATGGGGAGAGGGGCATATACTGATAGCCAAAGATGACCTTGTTCAGGTTTCTGTAAAGGAAGTGGCAGAGAAAGTAAGAAGGTTAGTAGATCAGGAGGTGGAGAATGAGAGTGTTGATTGTCTACTACTCAAGAACAGGAAACACTAAGCAGATGGCTGAGATAATTGCCCGAGGGATAAAAGAGGAAGGAATAGGGGTGGAGATGAGAGAGGTGGAGAAGGTGAAAGCAAGAGATTTGTTGGATTATGAAGGACTGATTTTTGGCACACCCACCTACTATGGTAGTTGCGCTTATCAGATAAAGAGGTTATTGGATGAAAGCGTGTCTTTTCATAGCCAATTAGATGGAAAGGTGGGTGGGGCTTTTACATCCTCTGCGAATGTCGGAGGAGGTAATGAAACAGCAATTCTGAGCATTTTGGAAGCGATGCTTATTCATGGGATGATTGTGCAAGGAGATCCTCAAGGAGACCATTATGGTCCAGTGGCAATTGATAGTTTAGATGCACGGGCGAGAGATAACTGTGAGAGGTTTGCAAAGAGGTTTGTGCATCTGCTAAGGCGAGTATATCAGCAAGCAAGATAGAATCTTGATTTTTTAAGATTTAGCGGTAGATTTGAAGGAGGTGGAAGATGGAGATAAGAGTGCAGAAGTTGAGTGAAGAGGAGTTGGAGAAGAAAGGGGTGTTTAATTGGCCTATCTGGGAGAAGGAAATCTCTCGTTTTGATTGGTATTATGATACCACGGAAGAGTGTTATCTTCTTGAAGGATATGTCACAGTGGAAACCAAAGAGGGAGAGTGCGTAAGCTTCGGAAAAGGGGATTTTGTCATCTTTCCTAAAGGCTTGTCTTGTATCTGGGATGTAAAGGAGCCGGTGAGAAAGCATTATAATCTGAAGAGATGAACAGAGGCAGAAAGAGATTTATTTTATTTCTCCTTAGTCTGCTTTTGATAAATGGATGTGGGCTATTGAGTTTCAGCGGGCAGGTAATCGAGACAACCGGAAAGGTAGTTAGTTCTGCTTTTAATCTCGCCGGAAAAACAATTGTGAGCGGTGGAAAAATAGCAGTAGCCACTGGAGAGGGAATAGGGAAGGTGGTCAGTTTGCCTTTTTCTGGAGCAAGGATAAGATTGGAGAAAGAAGGAGATACCCTTTTTGTGCAAGCAGTGTTAAATAGGAGAGTAAGAGCGAGGTTGATAGTAGATACTGGATGCACAGATACGCAGATCTCTGAAGAGATAGCCAGAGCCTTGGGAATAAATTTAGCCAGAGCAGAGGAGGTGGGATGCGAGTTAGCCGATGGGAGTGTGGTAAGAGGGAGGAAGGTTATACTCAGAGAGATAAAAGTGGGAAGAATGCGCGCACATAATGTTGAGGCTATAGTGTTAGAGGAAAGGGAAGGAAATTATGATGGACTGCTGGGGATGTCTTTCTTGAGCAGGTTTGTTTTCAAGATTGATCCGGAGCAACAATTGATGCTACTTAAAAGGAAGAAGTAAGATCTGTTAAATCTCAGGTTAGAAACATCATAATTTCTAAACCTATGACAAAGATTGAAGAGAACGAAACAGAGAAGAGTGTTATTACCCGGGTAGATAACATTTATTTCAAGTGTGTCCACCCCAGTGTTTCCACCCCAGGGGTGGAAAAGACTATATAGAATTTTGATGCTGGAAAGGTTTAAAATAATATGCCAATTACAAACACAATACTTCAAATAAAAGGAATTTCAAAAACTTTTGAAACATCTCTCAATGAGGTAGATTTGTCATTTGTTAATGTTAGGGAATATGAGAGGACAAAGCATGTTCATCGCCTACATCCCTATTTAGGAAAATTTATTCCCCAATTAGTTGAGGTATTTTTAAAGCACTATTTTAAAAAAGGAGATTGGATCCTTGATCCGTTTTTAGGATCTGGCACAACTTTAATTGAAGCCAATGTTTTAGGAATGCACTCTGTGGGTATTGAGATTTCGGAATTTAACTGTCTTATTGCAAAAGTAAAAACTCAGAAATATGATATCCCTCTATTAGAAAAAGAAATTAAAGATATTCTTTTTAAGACAAAAGAATATAGTAATTGGCTTTCTAAAGGACAATCTCAACTAACCTTTTTACAAGATTCTTTTAAAAAATATAAAACAAATGGCGAATATCTTAATACTTGGCTTTCAGATAGAGCCTTACAAGAAGTTTTATTCTATAGAGAGCAGATAAAGAATTACAAATACCAAGATGTGTTGAAAATAATTCTCAGCAGAGCTACCAGAAGCGCTCGCTTAGTCTCCCATTATGACTTGGCTAGACCCAAAAAACCAATCAGAGAAAAGTATTATTGCATTAAACATAAAAGAATATGTGAACCAATAAATGAAGCAATGAAATTTATCAATCGCTATAGTTGGGATACTATAAGGCGAATAAAAGAGTTTGACGAAATAAGAACAGATGCCATAATGGAGATAATTCAAGGTGATTCTCGAGAAGTAGATTTTAGCAAAGTAAAAGATTATAAAAGCGGTAAATTTGATGGAATTTTTACCTCTCCGCCATATGTTGGTTTAATTGATTATCATGATCAACATAGATATGCTTATGAACTTTTTGGTTTTGATGATAATAGATTTAAGGAAATTGGCTCTGCCTCAAAAGGCAGAAGTAGAGAGGCTAAAGAGGAGTACAAAAAAGACATAATTGCAGTGTTTCAGAATATGAATAGATTTTTAAAACCAAAAGCAAAAATTTTTGTAGTAGTGAATGACAGAGACAACCTATACCCGGAAGTAGCGGCGGCTTGTGGATATAAAATTGAAAAAATTTATCACAGGCCAGTTCTTATGAGAACCGAGCGGGATAATGCTCGTTTCTCAGAAAGCATCTATTATTTCATTAAGCACTTTTAGAAAAATATGGCTTTATCTAAAACGCAAACACAAAAAATAAGGGAACTTTTAGAGAAGAAGATAGAGGATAAATTAAAACGGTATGCCCGCGAAAGTCCTTCAATGCCATTTTTGGTTCGTTTAATTCAAGACAGTGAATCTATAAAGGGGGTAGAACAAAAATGAGATTCATTCTATTCCTATCTTTATTTACCCTTCTTCCCTTTTCTCTTGTCTTTGCTCAGGAACAAATCTGGAGAAGAATAAGAGGAGTAGCAGATACACAGATAACCAGCATAGGGATCTATCTTCAAAACCCAGATGTTCTGTATTTGGGTTCAAATTTTATCTACAAAAGCATAGATGGAGGTAGAAGTTGGAGCAAAGTGTTTGCTGTGCCGGGGATGGGAAAGGTAAACTTTCTGCAGGTGCAGAAAGACCTTGTGTATGCAGGCACAGAGAAGGGATTGTTCCTGAGCAAAGATGGAGGAGAGACTTGGAGGAGGGTATTCAAAGGTAAGGGAGAAGCAAATAATGTTCTTTCTTTTGCCCAAAGTAGAAGCGCTAATCTGCTCTATTTAGGCACTCAGAGAGGATTATTCAAGAGCAGAAATGGGCAAAGATGGAGAAAGATTAAAGGAAGGCTTTCAGAGATAGAGGTCTATCAAGTGCAGGTTGATTTAGAAAACCCTGAGGTGGCATATGCCCTTACAGAGAAAGGACTTTTTAGCACAGAGGATGGAGGAAGAAACTGGAAACGCCTGCTTGTTTCTTTTGCCGAAGAGGAGAAGGAGAAAGAAAGGAGGTTAAAGGACTTGGAGATAGGTTTGGAGGGTTTATATTTAGGAGGGAAAGATTGTCTTCTGAAGAGCACAGATAAAGGAAAGAGTTGGGAGGAGTGGAGAATAGGACTGCTTAGTGGTGTGGATATCCGCTCTCTTGCTTTAGAAGAGAGAAAGAGAATCTTATACTTAGGAACAGATAAAGGAGTATTCAAACTGTCTTTAGGAGAGCAAGAATGTCTACCCCTTCACCAAGGGCTTTCTTCTCTGGATATTAGAAAGATTGTTTTAGCAAGAGGGAGTTTGTATGCTATTACCAAAAAAGGGGTATTTCAGCGGAAGGTAGAAGAAAAGGGGTACTCAGAGGAGAAGGTGAGTTGGGAAAGGAGAATCTCCCGATTATTTGCCTATGAGCCTACTATTCAGGAAGTGCAAGAGAAGGCAATTGAATATGCAGAGGTGCATCCGCAGAAGATAAAGCGATGGCGAAGGCTTTCTGCTCGGCGTGCCATCCTTCCTAAACTGAGTATCGGGGTAAATGGAGCCAAGAATCGGACGCTTTCTGATAGCATCTGGGGGAGTTCTTCAGGAAAGCACCACATCGGTCCTGATGATAAGACTGTAGACGATAATCTGGGATGGGATGTCTCCCTGACTTGGGAGTTAGGAGACCTTATCTGGAATTCAGAGCAGGTAGATATTGATACTCGTTCAAGGTTGATGGTGCAACTACGAGAGGATATATTGGATGAGGTGACACGGACATACTTTGAGAGAAAGAGGGTGAAGATAGATCTCTTTCTTTCTCCTCCCGCAGATGAGAAAAAGAGGATAGAGCAAAGATTAAAATTAGAGGAACTTACTGCTAATTTAGATGCCCTTACTGGAGGCTGGTTCTCCCGAGAAATCAG
>Ga0164311_10000184_pt1 | contig 24705 bp, 32 predicted proteins | sample GuaBasSedimGuay2_FD_121796 | JGI IMG/M metagenome (GOLD analysis project Ga0164311, IMG submission 121796) | Subseafloor sediment microbial communities from Guaymas Basin, Gulf of California, Mexico - Guay2, Core 4569-9, 9-12 cm | ecosystem: Environmental > Aquatic > Marine > Hydrothermal vents... | reverse complement strand
TCGGGCTGTTCTATAGGCAAACCGGAAGCAAAGAGGGCTATCGGCAAACTCGACGATTTATTTAAGCCAGAAGTAGGACAAGCATTATTAGAGCGTGAAGGGGTTGAGGCTATTACTTGTTTTAAGGTCCCTTGTCGCAAGGGGTACACTATCTTAAAATATAAGGAGGTACACTAAATGAATTTAAATTATTATTGGGATCAAGTAAAACAGGATAAGGCAATAAAAGAAGGGGAATTCATAGATTTAAGCGAAAAACAAGAGAAAGAACTCGCCCAAGTGGAACAAATAATATGCGACTGTTGCCCACCTATACAGGAAAAACCCTGTACTACACATGGGACTTGTATAAAATGCTGGAGCTATTTTATAGCACATAATATTAATAATCCAAAAATAAGGAGGTTTCAAAGATGAATAGATCAATACTAACAGAATTATTCCCGGAGTTGTTGGGTAAGGTTGATGCAGGACTGTGCCCAATATGTGAAAAGGCTGTAACAATAGGTGACTTGAGAGACCGTATAAGCAGGGCCGAGTTTAAAATATCCGGCCTGTGTCAAGGCTGTCAGGACAAGACATTTGGAGGTATTATTGATGAGTAAACTACGCAAATTAGAGTCAATAAGGGAGATGATGGAGTTTGAAGAGTATGCAATGCATAAAGAGAGGGAGAACCCGAAGGATAGGTTTTGGCTTGAAACAGCCGATGGGGTTCATGGTTTGATTGGTGATATGCTTAGGGATATTGGGAAGGAGTATGAATAATGCTAAACAGAGGGGAGTATTTAACAACTGAGGAGTTGATAAATTCTGGTGTGTTTATTGTTGGTGATAATGTTAGGATTGCCCGGACCTGTACCATTACTGAGCCTGAATCTTTGTGTATTGGTGATAATGCAAGAATAGATGGTTACACTACAATAACAGGCAAAGTAAACATCGGTAATAATGTACACGTAGGGTCTAACTGTGCTCTGATAGGTGGGGGCTATATCACGTTAGAGCCTTATAGTGGTTTATCTCATGGTGTAAAACTGTTTAGTGTTGCAGATGATCTATCCGGTGAGCATATGGTAAATCCGACTAATAATAATACTAACCCAAAGGAGGGTCATATAATATTAAAGCGGTTTGCTGTTGCTTGTGCTGGGGCAATTATAATGCCTGATGTTACACTTGAAGAAGGGGCAGTATTAGGGGCTCTGAGCATGGCAACAAAGGATTTAAAGGAGTGGGGTATCTACACAGGTACACCACCAAGGAGAGTAAAAAACAGGGTCAAAAAGATGAGGGAGATGGTATGATTTTAAACGATTTCTGCCCAAATGTAAACGAGAAAATAGAGGAGTTGGAGGAGGATAAATTTCAGTTAGAACAGGAGCTACAGAATACTAATAACAGGCATGGGGATATTAGGGCAAAATTAACCAGATATGCTACTGCTTTACACAGTATTATAGGTAAATTAGACACAATCAAGCGTTATCCCCGAAGCACAGATGAGAATCTCGATAGGCTGGCTTCTTACATTCGGAATACGCTGGATAATGGGGTCTATGCATATCCTGAATGCAGTGAAAAGGAGAGGAATCTCCAGGGAAGGGGGTTGATTTAATAGGTTTTGACGGAATGAAAACAGTACACACAGTATTTTCAGGCGAACAGGTAGCAATACTTGAGGAAATAATTGAAGTATTGATTTGTAGAATTGAAATTTTAGAGGGGAAACAGGATAATGATTATTAAAGGATATACAATAAAGGAACACGCTAATCTTCGGGGAGCTAATCTTCGGGAGGCTGATCTTCAGGGAGTTAATCTTCGGGAGGCTGATCTTCGGGAGGCTGATCTTCAGGGAGCTAATCTTCGGGAGGCTGATCTTCAGGGAGCTGATCTTCGGGAGGCTAATCTTCGGGGAGCTAATCTTTGGGAGGCTGATCTTCGGGGAGTTGATCTTCGGGAGGCTAATCTTCGGGGAGCTAATCTTTGGGAGGCTGATCTTCAGGGAGCTAATCTTCGGGAGGCTAATCTTCAGGGAGCTGATCTTCGGGAGGCTGATCTTCGGGGAGCTTATCTTTGGGGAGCTAATCTTTGGGGAGCTAATCTTCGGGGAGCTTATCTTTGGGGAGCTAATCTTTGGGGAGCTGATCTTCGGGGAGCTGATCTTCGGGGAGTTGATCTTCGGGGAGTTGATCTTCGGGAGGCTGTAATCGATTATTCTATATGCCCCCAGGAGGGGAGTTTTATAGCATATAAAAAAACATCAAAAGGAGTAATAAAAATAGAAATACCAAGTGATGCTTTACGAACATCTTGTATTAGCTCCCGGAAGTGTAGAGCTAGTTATATTAGGGTATTGGAAGGCTGGGGGATGTCCCCTACCCATGATAATAAGTGTTATTATTATCCCGGAGGAATTGTTAGGGCTCATAAATTTAACCCTGATCCTGCCTTTGAGTGTACGGGAGGGATTCATTTCTTCATGTCCAAAGAGGAGGCCAAACGGTGGTAATATTTGATACAGAGACTTGCCCAATAGGCCCGGCAGGAACAGGCTGGCCTGATTTTGTCTGCATGGGGTGGGTGGCATATGACCACCCATTCCAGCATACGGATAATAAGGAATGGGCTAGGGATTATATACAATTTGCCTTAGATCAAGGGGAGGTTGTTGTTGCCCATAACGCTATATTTGATTTGTCTGTGCTGGGTGTTGAGCTAAAGGAAGGCCATAAAATCCACGATACCATGATAGTTGATCTATTGCAGCAATTATCAGAGAATGACTGTGACATGTTTTATCCTGGACCACCTACATTTAGGGGTCTTGGTGTACTATTAGGGAAAGAGTTAGAGGGTAAAGGAACTACGCAATTATCCTTTAAACCAGATGTGCCATTGACACCAAAACAGCTAAAATACCTAGAAAGTGATGTCCGGGCTACTGAAACAGTGTACAAAAGGCAGTGTAAAAGACATATACCGGGAGGATTTCCCCAGATATTACTCCAGGTCAAGGCAGGAATCGGCCTACAGAACATGACCACCCAAGGGATGAGGGTAGATCTCAAAGAAGTGGGTAGGCAGAAAATCAATATGTCCAAGATCAAGAGAAGATCAGCTCATGTCTTAAAGAGTGCTGGTATGTATGTTCCGGCCCATGTTGGTAAACGAGGAGGTAAATATAAAGCTAAGCTAAATACCAAAGTATTCAAGGAGCATGTTGTTAAGCTGTGCGAGAAAAATAAGTTAGAGGTTGCTAAGACTACCAAAGGGCAGGTATCAACAGCAGGGGAGTTCTTGAAGTCATTGCCCAAGGACCAATTAGTGGACACATGGCTGGACTATAAGAACAGTGAGAAGATGATTGGAACATTCCTGGACAAGTGGACTGCTCCGGCTGGGCGTATTCATCCTAGATTCAGGTTGTTAATGCGAACAGGCCGGACTAGCTCATTTAAACCTAACTTCCAGCAGATACCTGCAAGAGGTGAAAAAGCCCAAATGAAGAAGGTGTTCCTACCCGAAGAGGGTCAACAGTTATGGGAAATCGATTATAGCCAATTAGAATTGTGTTGTTTGGCATACCTTACACAAGGTGTAATGCTGAAGATGATTAATGCAGGGGAGGACTTACACTTAAATCTTGCATCGGTGTACTTTGGTAAGGACAAGGGAGAAGTAACTAAGGCCGAGCGTCAATTAATGAAGTGTGCTAATTTCGGTCTACCTGGAGGGATGGGTCCAACCTCATTCCGTAAGTTTGTCCGAACAGGTGGACATCCTGATCCGGGAGAGGAGGGGGCTAGGTCCATGATTAACGCATGGATGGCAACTTACCCGGAGATGGAGGAATGGCGTAAGGATGATTGTGAGATAGATAACCGTTGGTTGGTGGATGTGTGGTCCGGCAGGGATGAGGAGTTCAAAGATGAGGACTGGGAGCAGGCATTAGACCGAGCATATTCACTCCGAAGGTTCCACCAGATACCAATACCAAATTGGGTAAGAAAAGCCATAAACAGGCAGGAAGGCAGCTTCAGGCTGGCCCGTTGGTTGTGTTACCGTAGGGTAACTGTTCCAAGTGGGAGATGTAGGGCTCCCTTGTCTTACACCGAAGCACACAATGCTAAATTTCAAGGATTAGCAGCCGATTTGAATAAGGTGGCATTGGGATTTATTATGGATATTAAGGACATAGCAGTGCATAGCTTTGTGCATGATGCCTTTGTCTTTAGCTGTAAGGATGAGTCTAAGGCTAGAGAAGTCGCTAAGGCTATGCTTAGGGCAGCTACAGTATGTTTACCTAATGTTAAGGTAGAAGTAGAGGCATCAGGTCCAGGAGTAAACTGGTTTGATGCTAAACAACAGGCAGGTTTCAAGCTAAATGTACAGAGTTTGAAGTAGGTACATAAGGAGATAAAAAATGAGAACAGGTAAACTTGAAAGTGGTTATCTAATAATGAATCGTAGTGGCTCAGTACAGACTAAGGTACTGGGCATGACTAGTGAAGAGGTAAAGTTAGAGAAGATAGCTACTGAGATATTAAAGTCAGATGCGTACAAGAATAGACCACCTGTTAAAACGTGTAGCAGGTGTAGGGTTAAGATGGATTTGGATGATAAGTATAAGACCTGCGAGAGATGCAGATTAAGGAGGGTCGGGAGATGATGGTAGAACCCAAGCGTTTAGCAGTATTAATAGGAGCAAGCAAAAAAGAGACTGATGCCATGCGGAGGCTCATGGAAGAATTTCAGATAGATTGGGATGTAGTGGGTGGAGTATTCAGCCCGGAGGACATGGAGATGATCCGCAATAGACCAAAGGAATACAGGCATATTATAATTGATAAAGGAGAACCGGATGTCGATAGATCGTAGTAAACCACATTATAGTATTAGTCAGGTGAAGTTATTCTCAATCTGCCAGTATAAATATTACTTACAGTATGTTGAGAAGCTCCCTTACTACCCGGTGTATGCCATGGTATCGGGCAAGGCATTACATGCGGGACTGGAAAAGAATAACCTGGAAATCATAGATGGCAAAAAGGGCCTGACTAAAAAGCAATTAATAGAGTCAGCCGTTGCAGACTATGAGGACCAGACTGAGAACATAGAGAATTTTGATGTAGAGGTGGGGGATGGTAAGGATAAGCTCGTCAAAGAGATTACACCAACAACAGGAGTCTATTTAGACGACATCCAGCCACAGTTAATCGAGGATGAGATTGTTTCGGCTGAACAAGCGATAAGTGTAGATATTCATGGCATACCTTTTGTTGGTTATGTGGACATAACTACTAAGAGTATGCTCTTTGACTACAAAACCCTAGGCAGGCGAAAATCAAAAGACCAGATTAACTTTGACCCCCAGCTCGTTGCGTATGAAAAGATAATTGGTAAGCAAGGGGGATTCATATCCTTCCTGCGAGGCAAGCCCATTACTGAAATAAACCTACCAGAAAGGAGTCAAGGAGTAACAGATAAATTGTGGACTTGGGTGAGTGAAGTCATCGGGTCCATAGAGTGTGCTAAAAAGTCAGGGGATTTCACCAAGTGTGAGCCCACTAACTGGATGTGTAACAGGTGTTCATTTCGTTTCAAGTGTTTCAACAGAAAATAGGAGGCCAACATGGCTATTAACATTCGCTCAAGTTTTTCAAAGTATCTCCAGGCATCAGATTTTGCAGACGCACCCCAAGTTCTCACCATCGTGGGTATTGATATTGCTACCTTCGGGGGCAAAGAGGAGAAATTGGTTGTTAATTTCAAAGAGCTGGAGAAGGGTTTGGTTCTTAACAAAACAAACTGTGATCTTATTTGTGATCTGTACGGTAATTCAGATTCAGAATGGAAGGGTAATAAAATCGAGCTCTATCAGACTAACACACAATTCAAAGGCAAGATGTGTAAGTGCGTAAGAGCCAGAGCTCCCAAGGCATAGATAACACCAATACGGAGGGGGGCTACGGCTCCCCTCTCTTTCTTGATAGAAGGAATTTAATGAACATAAGATATAAGTGCCCAGTATGCCAAGACGAGTTACACAACCTCAAGTGTGAGAATGAGGAGTGTTCCTTCGATGTACTCATGGTTGGAGATAGGGCAGAACCGACACTTATTGTTAATGGACTAGCTAACTCAGGTTTGTGTTATATTGATAAGGGCATCGGGCTATTGGTAATCAAGGGCCCTAATTTCGACCTTAGTTGTCCTCTTAATAGCCCAGCATCCGCATCAGTCAACATGCTCCATCGCTATATAATCACAGAGTTTCATTTGGTGGAGAGGGACTGGCCCATGAACAGCACAAGGGACCTGCTTAATAGTCTAAGTAAGTGTAAGGATTTCCCTTCTGCTGACTTCACAGGGGAAGGCCCTATGTTGGTAGTGCGTAATGGTAAGCTAGTATTCCCGGTAACAAAGCATCCGGCTACCCGGTTTGTGTCCACTACACTTGGAACCTATCAGTACAGGGGCCCAGTGTACAAACCTCAGTACCATGGTGGTATTGTGGAGGAGTGGCTGAATAGCTTCCGCTTTGTGGCCGATGATGATAAGGAGATCCTCAGGCAGTGGGTTGTGAGTGCTTTAATACAAGACACTTACATTGCCGGGGGTTCTCCAGGGTTGTTGTTGGTAGGCCGGGAGGGGTGTAACATTGGGAAGTCGGAGTCTGCTAAGATGATTGGGGCTATATTCGGTGATGTTACCTCGGTCACATGGCAGTCAAGAGAAGATCGTAACCGTAATTTAGACCGGGAGCTACTGGGAGGCCAGAACAAGTTCCTGCTTATTGATAATCTATCCCAAAAGAACATACCTGTAATTGATGAACCAAAGCTGGCTGCATACCTTACTAAATCTAAACTAACTACTAAGAAGCTGTACGGTACAGGACAGGAACAAACACCAAAGATTGTAATGGACATCATTACAGCCAATAGTCCAGTCATATCCCCGGAGTTGCTCAGTCGTGTGCTGTGTGTGGGGTTGACTAATAAGAAACCCAAGACAATCAACTGGGTAGAGACATGGAAACAACATAAGACTAAAATATTAGAAGAGCTGATGCATATAGTCATAACTAACTGGAACAAAGAACCTGCTAAACTCAATATACCAGAGGACTTCCGCTTTACTGCTTGGTATGCAGTGACAGCCAGGGCCCTGGGACTTAAAGAGCTGGTGCTGTACCCCAAAGAGAGCTGTGTTGGCTCGCCCTTGGATGTTATGATTGATCAGGTGTTATCGGCCACTGATGATACAGAGATAAGATTAAGTGCCCTACCTGCTGAACTAAAGGCCCTTAGGACTAGTACAGCTAGGTTGTTTAAGAAACAGAATCCTAAGATAACAGAAGAGGTGATAAGGATGTTCTTATCACGATGGAGCTACCTTTTTGATATGGTGGATGAAGGAGATGATACATGGATAAGACTGCGATAAAGACAACAAGAATATGGGTGGAAAAGTTCACCCAAGAGGAACGGGATCAACTCAGAGTATTACTGCATATAGTAAAGAGTGAGCGTAATGAGGAGGAGAATGAGTTGGTAAGGAGATACTGGAGGCTACAGAAAGACAGAAGCCGTACGGGACTGGCTAGACTAGACAGCAAGCGGATCAATAAGGGATACCAGAAGTGGCTCAAGCTAAATGGCCTGGCTACTAAACCATTCAAGCGTAGTCATTGGGATCGTTTCGTACGCCAAGGAGATGGTAAATAATGTCAGAAGCAATGAAAACCCTTAGCATTATATTCGGGGCTGGTGGTATGATGGGGTACATTAAAGCCAAGATAACTAGCCTGACCAAAGACGTTGAAGAAAACCGCACAGATATAAAGGAAATAGAAAGGCGAATTAATGAAAAGAATGAATAAGAAATTGATTGGAGTAGTCCCAGACATACACATCCCCAAGCATGATCCTGAGGCCCTCAATTGGTGCTTCCGTAGACTGACAGAGGAGCGACCAGGGCATATAGTGTTCCTAGGGGACATGTTCGATTTTGAGTCTATCTCGGTGTTCCTGAAGAAGCCGTCCTTTGATAATATGTTTAGTAGTGAGATCAAGGAGGGGTGTAAGTTTGTGGAGCGGGTGAAGCGATTGCAAAAGAAGATTGGGTGTAAGATCACCATGCTGGGTGGAAACCATGAGACAAGGTTGAGTAAATACCTGTGGAAGAACGCCCCTGAACTGGCAGACATTCCTGGTCTAACCATCCCTGCCCTGATGAATATGCCTGAGGATTGGAAATACATAAGCTATAATAGTGAAGGGATTATGATTGATGGGGTTACTTTCTTCCATGGCCGGAAGTATAGTAACAACGTATGTGCTTCTAATATAAAGAAGTTCTATAGTAGTGTAGTTCAAGGGCATGGGCATCGAAGTACTTCTCATTATGTTAGAAGGCCAGATGGTAAACTATTAGGTGCAGTTGAGGCTGGTTGTTTGTGTGAGTTAAACCCTAACTATGCTAGTCATGTCGATTGGAGCCATGCTATGGCTTTTGTTAAAAATGGTGTACCTTATCTGGAGCTGAAAGGGGAGAAGTAATGAGTAAACCGGACAACGGCAAAGGGGACTGCCCTAGGCCCTTGAGCATCCCCGGCAATAAGTTCAGGATAAAGTGGGATATGATATTTAGAAAGGAGTCAGATGATAAAAGTAAAAAGTAATAGTAAACCCAGTGTACTTATAGACAATGCCCCTAACATAGACTGGAGAGATGCCCAGCGACATGTTGAGGCAAAGCTCTTTGTGCATCTTAATGTCCCAGCCACCCATGGGGTTATCTATTTAAACCGAGCAACCAATGGCCTTGATGCAGTGTGTTGGTATCTACACCACTATAAAGCTGTATGGCACATGAGGTGGGGTTCCCATCAGTACAGTTCCACTAATAGGATATTCCACTCATATTTTGTTAATAAACCAAGAGCAGAGTATACCCAGAGAGTACACTGGGCAGGGTGTTCCCCGATAGATAGTGGGCCTGCTATACTGCATGACTGTGCACAGTCCTGCCATGGGGATTTCTTCACTGGCTACCGGGTAGAGAGGGATAACTACTTCATGTTTAGTTTTGAGAGTAGTAAACCAATAGGTAGTCCAGCAGGTGGAGGGGCAGTGGTTGTTCCCCTGGATGCAGTCGATCCAATAAGAAACTATGCCATGCCCCCCAACAATTACTATAACCCTAGGTCCGAGCAGTGCATAGGGACTAGCTTAACATTAGACGAAGGCCACCTGAAGTGGCTGGGTAGATACTTTGAGAATAACCGGGAGATCCACGGCAATCTTATTGGTATGCTGGACAGAGACTTCGAGGTGTTCAGTGACCGTACCACCAACCTTACACCAACCATGTGCTTACTTAAACCAAGGCATGATAAGGCATTAGATAAGCTAACTAAAGTAGCAGGTATAAAGTTTGAGATAAGGAGTATGTTTGATGGACTTATTGCAATCCCAACAGACAGTTGGTATGTCGTCGATACCCTCTCCCCAGTTTACACTTGAGGGATTTACCCGGAGGTTGATTAGGGAGAAGTTGACCGAGTCACGTAGGCTTTATTTAGAACAGAGGATAAAGGAGTTGCAGGATGAAATCAGTAACGGATAAGTATTATGAGGGTATGTATGAAGCTATGATGGGAACTACCCCCAACATAGGTCTTGGGCCAGGTGCTATGCATATAAAGAGACCCCCCTCCGTAAAGACTGATTCAGCAGATCACTGGTCATGGGTGATTGGCCTGCTTGAATCAGCTAAACCTTTAACAGAGTACCTATACAGAACAGCATACGAACACGGGGTTAAGCATGGGAAGGTGGAGGCTAAGGATGATTAAAAAAATAACTAATTGGTATAAAAGAAAACGATTTAAAAAAACTTCCAATACATTATTTATAGATTCAATGGGTGATGCAGATACTGTACATAACATTCTTATAAAAAATGGGTATGATGTATTTTCTAGGTTTTCAAAATGCGGGGAACCCTGTACGGTATCTTATAGTATGGGAGGAGCAGAATGAGCAAGATATTCAAGATAATGGGTGAGCTTAACAGCAGCACCATGGTGGCTATGGTAGAGGAGTTTGTAGGCAAGCCCGTAGACGAAGGGTATAATGTAGTAGTGAACAGTGAGGGAGGGGACAGTGAAGTGTTCTTTGCCTTCTATGACATTACACGTAGGCACAGGAGAGACCACCTCTTGTCTACCTTAGCAATCGGTGAGGTGTGTAGTGGTGCTCCAGTCATAGTGGCCTCTGGTTCTCCAGGTATGCGGTATAGTTTCCAGCACACTATGTTTGGTATGCATGAGCCATATATGTCCAGCACCTCAGATGATCCGGCTGTGTTGCAGTCAGAACTACAATGCCTCCAGTCTAACATTGATAGGTTCTACTCTATGTTGAGTAGTGTTACTGAGACCTCTGTGGCAACATGGAGGAAGCGATTAAAGGGTAAGTCGATGGTGTACTTCGATGCAAAAGCTGCCCTGAAGTGGAAGTTAATTGATGAGGTGATAGAATGAAATACCCGAAAACCAAGAATTTATTTAAACGTGACCGCACAACGGGCGAATTAACACATGAATTTACAGACCCCGTGTTTAGTTACCTTAAACACAACAAGTGGATCTTTACTGAGAAGCTGGATGGTATGAATATGCGGTGTGTATTTAATGCAGAGGGTGAGCTGTCCATCTACGGTAGGAGCAACAATGCGGTGATTAAATCAGACCTGTTAGAGCACACCAAGCAACGGGTGTTTACTGTCCAGACCCAGAACACCATTATATTTGGTGAGGGGATTGGTCCCAAGATCCAGAGGGGTAGTAAGTATTGCTCTGAGCGGAACTTTGTTATGTTTAACATAGCCGATTATGATGAGCAGGGTAATCTATCTTGGTGGGATTGGGACTTGGTTAAAGAAGTAAGTCAGGAACACTGCATCCCCATGGTCCCAATACTGGGCATTGGTGGTCTGTGTAAGGGTGTCAGCCAGGTAGCCATGGGCCTCAAGTCCAGGTACGGTGACTTCACTGCTGAGGGAGTAGTGGCTACGCCTGCATGTAGACAGCTTAATCATATCCGGGTGAAGATTAAATTCCGGGATTTTGCGGGTAGACTGGATCTACTGGAGGGTTTATGAGAAATTATTGTATTAAATGTGGAGCTTCTATTGATGGTCTCTTTGTGCAGGGCAGCCCGGATGATAGTTACTGTAAGCGGTGTTATGGGCAGGAGTTTCCTTTTGGTGTTATGACATTACCGATGTCTCATTGTAGTGTTACGTGTGTAGAACAAAGGAGGGATTGAATGTTTACTTTAGGTAGAAATATTATAGATATGATAATAGAAGAAGAGTTGGTTACAACTCCCCGACCCGGTGTAATAGTATGGGATGAAAATGTTGAGGATAAGATAGACGCACTTATAGACGCTGCCTACGATACCGTAAGGAGGGATTGAGTGAGTCTAATAGTTATAGTGGTTATAGTAATATTGGTATATAACTGACAGAAAAAAAGGGGCAGCTATTACACTGCCCCTTGGGAACTGAACGCCTTAAAATCTAATTAATCCTAACTCACGGGCAAATATCTCAGCCCGTTTCTTCTCCACATTACCCTTAGTGGAGTCCAAGAGGTCCATTAGTACTGACTTCTTGTTGTATCTTGACCTGAGTAGCTCAACTGCACGGCCCATCATCTTACCTTTGATGTCGCTGAACAGTTCCTGCATATGTGGATTGGCTACTTGGGTCATCTTGTCATCGCACACATTAACTGTTTTCATAATCTTAACCAAGTCTGTTACATTAGTAAGATGCTTCTTCTTGGTCAGTGTGTTAAGAGTGTGCACAAACTCCTTGGTCTCTGTACCCCATGTTGTATTGAGAGCTGACAAGTAACGCACCCTTCTATCAGGAGCCATCTGCTCTATGGTACTGTATATATTACGGGATGACATCTTGATGATCTGCTTTACTGCTGCATCCCTGTCTCTAGGGCTCATGTTTACATCCCAGGTATCCGTACCAACAGTCAGTGTACCTTTCTTCTTGTCCAGATAAATGTCTGCCAGTCTACCTACTTCTTTACCCCACTCAGGACTGTGCTTACGCATTGAACCAAGCTGCACAACATCATGCTTGAAGCTGTTTGACATAAAGTCCTGGATTTTATTTTTGCGTAGACTAGCATGGGCAAAGGATAACGCAAGAGCTGCTCTCTGCTCACTGGGTTCCTTCATATCCAACCGAACACCAACATTACGCAACACGGCCTCTAATAAGTTAGTATTACGCCTGGTTATTGCCGATGTCGGACTGTTGGTGTACTTATCATGACTGTCTACTGCATTGGCATACCCTCTACTCACTGCAAAACCCATCAGGTTCTTACCCATGTCGGCCAGTGTAGCAGTCGGGTCATTGGGATCATAGGATGCTCGGCCTGTGAATGAGTCGTAGTTATACAGTGACTTACTCCCAGCATCAATGATCGGATGGTTCAGTACAAAGTTACCAAAGTAATTAACCAAGGGCATTACTGCTGCTGTTGAGACCGGCCCCATCTTCTTCTCCATCTTCTGGAGCATGTCCTTACCCACACTTGGTGGCTGGGTAAAGGCTGCGAAGGGAGTCCACTGCCATATAGGTGTACTGGCTACCTCACCATCACCAATGGGTGTCATTACTTTACCAAACATCTGCTGCATGAACTGCCAGTCAGTGTCCAGTCCTTCTTTATTCTTGAGATCACTAGGCCAGATGCCCTGTGAACTAAGAGAAGCGTAGTTAAACATAGCCGGGGCCATGAGTATTGCCATGGTCCGTTCTGGTGAACGCTTGAGGTTGTTGATTAGTATACGACCAGCCTCGATAGGGAATGAAGGTACGAAGGATGCAATGCCCCCGAAGCTGTCCTTCATCTTACGAGCCATGGGATTGATGGCCCCATAGTTCTGATGGTTCTCTAATACAACCTGCAATGCCTCTTCTTTACTCATGCCCTTGTCTTTAATCAAGTGCAAGAAGGTAGCCCACTTCATCTTGGGATCTATACCACCATAGTATTCGCCCCATATCTGAGACAGCACTGCCTCTGGATCTTGTTTAAGTCTACGCCACTTGTCTTGACCCCAGCCCCTCACTGCTTCCACTGCGTGTTCGTAGTCAGTGTAAGGTTCCCGGATACCATGACGCTGTAACTTATTAGACCATTCATTGTGCTGTTCTTTGTATATATCCCTACTCTTCTGGAGTTTAATCTTCTGTAAGTCAGACAGGTCCTTGGCTTGCTCTGACCTAAGCACTGTATCAATAGCATCTATGGATTCTTTATACTCGTCTACCTTGGAGAGTAACTTCTTACGGTCACTGCCCCTGCGTTTACGATACTCTTTCCATATCTTACCAACCTGCCATGGTCTCGTCTGGTGTACCTTGGCCGTTAGACTGAGCTTTCCACCAGGGGACATGGCTGCACCAGTACGCTCAATCAACCCATTGTTAATGGCATACTTAAACAGATCCTCATTGGGTTTCTTACCAAAGCCCTCTGATCCCACCTTATAGAACAGGTCCTCGAATGTATTACGAGCACTCCAAAAGCCACGGGATCTAACATCAGCCCCGGACATGAATGAGAAAGTGAGTGCTCCCATTACATTGTTAATCATACACACAGGGTTCTCAGCAATGAGGGTCCTGCGGAGGAGTTTATTAACCCAGTGAGAGGTTCCCTTCATGGCCTTTTCCATCTGACTAGTTGCTGTCTTGACAGCCATGTCAGTATCTCGCCTTAGCATCTCGGCTATATTAGATATAGTGGAAGTGTAATCATCGAATGAGTTAATGTAATCAAAGAACTTACGATGCACTGCCTTACCCGCAAGGTTCCCCCACTTATACTTAGCATTGGTGCGATCAATACCAGACAGCTTATGGAAATCCTGGCCCAGTATAGTCCAGTCACCCTTAGCATTGTGAGGTATACCATCATCTAGTTTAGCTTTAACCAGTCCACTCATCAAACCTATCTCATTGAGCAGCTTGGTCTTACTAATATCAGTGAGCATATTCTGAAGGGCCTTGATCTGATACTCCACATCATTCTTGATGAGCCCCTTCATTGCCATTTGTGCCTCAGTAAGTGGGGCCACACTGCGTATGTCATTCTTCTCCAGCGAGGGGTTGTCTTTCTGTAGCTTCTCTCGGAACTTAGATGCTGCCTTACGTGCACCCTTAACATCCCCGTAATCCTTAGCACTGAAGTCCTCAATGGTCCACTTACCCTTGGCCCTGTCTTTCCACATAACCCTGGCTGTACCCAGCTTCTGTTGTACATTAAGTCTACCAAACTTAGGTGCATCTGAACCAGTGGGATCAATGATACTCATCTTGGTGGGTGAATACTTCTTTAGTTGGCTCTTGTGCTCATACTTCAGGTAGAAGTGGGGATCATACCCCTGAGTCTTGAGCCTGTTGGCCTCTGGTACTGTGAGTTTACCCACATCCACAGCAGCATCCAGTAGTTTGTTACGCACTCCCCGTATCTGGAGGGCCAGTTGTTCCAGCTCTCCCTTGGGCACTGCATTAAATTCATCCTTGGTCATACGCAAGAACTTGGATATGGTTGCCTTCTCCTGGGTGGACAGATTCTCCACTGAGTCAGCATGTTTAACTGTCTGGCTCAAGAGATCCTGTGCCATGCTGTTAATCTTCTGTGTCTTTAATCGGAGGAACTGCCCAATGGTGGGGTCCTCTGCCCTTACCATTAACGAGGTTAGTATACTACTCATTGGCTGAGAGAACACACCCCTGGGCCCTACCTTTCCTAGTGATCCGTACAACACATCCATGAAGGAGTCTGCTTCTTGCTTTGCTTCCATGATAGACTCACGGATGTCTTTGTTGGGTTTCTCTGAGAAGATTCGCTTACGGTCTACCTTGATGGCCTCTGCTTTTTTCTCTATTAGTTTTTTATAACCATGATCTATAGCAGTATCTCGTTTACCCCTATCCTTGGAGTAGCGATCACTGATCTTTTTTACTTGCTCTGCATATGCTTTATCATACGCATCTATTTTACCCTTAGCTGTTTTAGATAAACCATAATCCACCATGGAATCTGGATTGGCGTGAACCTCCTTGGCTATTTCATTTAACAATACATCTTGCTGGGCCTCGGATAAATCAGATCGCCACCCATTCTCAACATCCTTGAACTCCCGGTCCACCAGAGTGTTCTCTCGGTCTATGATCTTGCTCTGCTCTAAGCGTTCTAGTTTACGCATGTCTCCCTGGATACCATTAAGTAGACCTATGGATTCATTTAGTTCTCCCCTTAGTTGATCCCTTCTGGCCCCTAGCTCTTCAATCCTCTTGGTGGATTTAGAGGTGATAGACTCGGCCTTTGGTAAAGCCTTGAGTTCCGCACCCTTCTCCCTAATCCCTTCCTTTATCACATTAAGGTGAGTCATGAACTTAATACGCTTGTTGCGTACACTCTGCACTGCCTCGGCATTACGCTTCATTCCCTCCCGTATGGCTCCCTCTCTAAACAGAGAGTCACGGGCTATGGATACTCGCTTGGATATATAGTTAGTCACCAGCCCGGCCATGTTGCCTATGCCTGGGAGTTCCTTGACCCTATTTAGGATCTTATTGTCGTTGAGCTTCTCTGCCTTGGCGTTCTGTATCTCTTCTCTTAATCTAGTGGCTATCTTAAAGGCAGTCTGTGTATCAGCCCCACTGAATATATCTGCCTCCATCTTCTCCAGGTCTTTAACAGCCATCCGGTTGTAGGCCGAATCAAAGCGACCTGTTAAGGTAGACAGATCCCCAAAGGGTGTGTTGAATAATGCTTGCCTAGCATCTGCCGGAATGAACTCCAATGAGCCATTGTCTGTCATGTTTTTAATGTCAGCATTAGTCAACCTACCATCAGACTCTAGCTTTGCCAGTAGGTTATTCATTGTGTAACTGAACTTATCCAGTCCCTGTACGGAGTTAGGTGTAACACCTCCCTCTCTCATGGCCTGGATAACTTTGTCTTTGTGCTTGGAGTAGAGCTCTCTGGCCTGTGGGTTCAGGGCATTAAATCTCCTCTTCAGTGTACCAGCCCTCTGTCCTATTTTAAGGTAGCGTTCAAAGCCACCTTTACTGGCAACACCAAATGCCTTCTCTGGGTTCCACGGCTCAAGAATATACTGAGCTGCTGCACCCATAGAGGAGTTGTGCTTGGCTATTCGTTTAGCCAATGGGCTGGATACATGCCTACCATACAGCCCCATGCCCTTCAGGAACAGACTCATCCCAACTGGATCATCCCCAAAAGCAAAGGGCATCTCGCTTAGGTCCCGGAGGAACATCTGAACTGGGAGTGCAACGTAGTTAAGACCCCTGGAAAGGTAGTCATCATCCTGTAATGTCAGGGCTTTCTCACTGTACTCCTGCATTAACTCTTCTCTAGTCTTACCTACTAATGGTACAGCAGAGAGCAGGGCATCCTTGGCTGCCTCCATAGCCGTACCTTTTCGTCCAGCCCTAAGGTGCTCGCCCTTAGGCATAAGATCATTCCACCTATCAGCGTAGAACTTCTCCATAAAGGGTTTCCATACAACCCCTGACATCAGTGGAGTAACCTGACCAACCGTCTTATCAAAAGCAGTGCCCAGGAATTTCTCTACACCCTGTACTAAATTAGCTATTTCATGACCTTCAGACTTCTCCAGTAACCTACGGCTAGCAGCTATTTCTTTAGCCCTGGCCTGTCTTACACTGGCTACTGTTCTATCTATCTCTACTCTACTCAAGCCTTTACCCTTGAGTTGGTCTTTATATATCTGCATACTAGAGTTGATATAGTCAGTGGAATACTTGTGCTTCTTCCGTTGAATGGCAGCATTGAAATCATTACTCAGGTCAGCAAACCCACGGTCTCCCATGGCTGCTTGTTCCTTACCCGTGGCTTTCCTTAGGTTGTTCCACAAGCGGGGCTGCCCCTTCTTACGCTCCATACTATTAGCCAGTTGCCGAACTCTTTTGTTTTTCTGCTCATCATTAGACTGGAGTAAGTCCATTACAAACTGCCCAGGGCTTGCCTCAAACTCATCCATAACTTTATTAGTGGCCCTGGCATATGAGGATTCATGTGGACTGTAGGCTGCTCCTATGTTATTCATTACACTGTGCCGAACAGCCTGATCTTTAGTGAGTGGATTCTCATGTAGTGTCATTGAACCATCGGCCTGGAAACTATCAATGGGCATATCAATTCCCCACTTGGCCCACTTAACTTTCTGCCTGGCCTGGGTCTGCCATCGCTCATGACTCCTTATGTGTGAGTTAATAGTGCCCCACATATTCTCTACTGATACAGACTCAGCGGGTATCTTACTTCCAGTGATCCTACGATACCAATCAAAGGCCACTTCTTTGTCCAGGTAGCCTAGGTTATTCATGGCCGGGTCTTGTCGTTTACTAATTAAAGATACACTAGGCTTAACAAACTGGTAGAGTTGACGCTGTATCTTCTGTAGTTCTGCATAGTCTCGTTTGTATTGGGTAGGTGTGCCCTGGAAAGGTACACGCAATCCCGGATTAATCTTATCAAGTATAATATTAGACACATCATCCAGGTCAGCATCATCATTTAATGTAGACTGTGATATGACCGAGGTGAGAAATGCTCCTTGTAGCATTTGTTTTTCTGCTTCTGGCTCCAGCACACCGGAGAAATCCTCACCGAGCCCTGCGTAAATATAGTCTCTTGCTGCTTGAGCTGTTTCATAATAGCTGCTTCCCAGATCAAGTCCTCTTCTTTTTGCATCGTCTTGGAAGATTTTCCAGTTAGCTTTTCCTTCACCCAGTCTAGTAACCTGCTCATTAGTGAGACCTCCTGTCTTTGCATCTACAATATCTAAGTCAATATCCTTCCAGTTAAACATACCCCAGAAGCCATTCTTCAGGGACTTAAATACATTCTCAGCCATAAGATTACCCGCACTCCGGCCCTTCAGGTCTCTCTCCTCTACTGATTCCAGCAGTCGGAGGTATCCTGTATCGGCTGTCTTGAGGTAATCATCTGCCTGTACCTGTGGTTTACTCTGTGATTGTGCGATGCGGTCCATGTCAGATACATACTCATCCTTGGCGTTCCTCAAGGTAGACTTCTCCTGGTTATCCAGGTAGTCTAAATATGAATCATTTCCGCTATTTAAGTCTCGTTCCCAGCTCATATATTAGTCCCTTATTTCTGTTGATGCTCGTCTAATCCTTGCCCGATCTGCTTCCTCTTTCATCTGGAATAGTTTATCCTTAACAATCTTATCAATACTATCCATTACTAATGGCCTGGCCTTCTCTGGTATGCCCCGTTGTTTGGATACGGAATCAGCCACAAGAGCGTACACTTTCTGCACATCCTCTGCTCCAGGGTTATCAAAGGCAGCTAACTTAGAATCTGCTTCCTGTGCTACCTCAGAACTAACCCGCATAATACTCTGGAGGTTGTCCCGTGTAAATCGAATGGCCTCTGAGCTACTCATCCTGGGGCCAGTTGCCCCACCCGGTCGCATTGCATCATTGACCATGGTGTGTGTTAGGTCCTTAATACGATCTGATTTGTTCATCTCTATTCTACGATAATCCTCAGTGGCGTTAACTTCTCGGTATAAATTATCCATCTGACCTAAGATAGCATCCCACTTACCTTGCTCCGCACCACCCATGTTATTACGAATGGCCGTTGCTGTGGCCTGTAGACCAGAAGCTGCTTCGCCTAGGTTAGTGGTGCCCCCTCGTAACATAGCATAGGCACTAGACATCTGTTCTTTAAGCTGCTCATCCTTAACTATCTGAAGTAATGGAGCCATCTGTCCCTGTAGATTACTGAACTCGGCCTTTATTGATGTCAGTCTACGGTCTGCCTCTGTGTTAATCTCTGAAATAGTATCCAGTCCCATGTCTGCCTGTACCAATTCATATGATTGTTTCTGGGCCACATCTATATTCTTCTCTTCCTCTTGTTCTGTCTGAGCAAGAACCTTACGCTGCTCCAGCATCTTGGTCTGGTTTTCCAGCACTGCCATCTGTGCTGCTCGGTCCTGATCTGGAAGGGCCATCATGCTCTTGGCAAAACCCACCGTAGTCTGACCAAACATAGCAGCAGTCCGGGGGTCTTTGGCATACAGCTCTGCGAAGGACTCTTGATATTGCTGGAGTACCTTGGGATCTGCTGCCTTACCCTCTTGTTGTGGGCGTACATAGGCATCCAAGAAACCAGTCATAGTTCTACCTCGGAGCTGTGTAAGTCCTGCTTCTTTCTCTGCGGCTGCCCTGGCTTGGTCTAACTCAAACCTCTGTGCCTCTATTTGTTTATCCTTGAGTGTCATGGCCTGGATAGTGCTAGCCATTTCTAGCTTGTGTGATTCCTCTGCCCATTTAATCTTGAGCTTGGTCACTTCGTCCATGGTCTGAACTCTCTTGTAGGCCGTTGCCATCTTGCGAATTGCATTGGCAAAGTTCTTCTGTTGGTTCTGGTTTACACCAAACCCTGAATTTAAGACGCTATCATATGCTCCCATTTATCCTCCCATCAAATCTGCAAGGTCTTTAACTACACCCAAAGAAAGGGCTGACTTCATTTCTGCGAAGTGTCCCGCTGCTCTCTCACCAGCACCAGTGGCTATAGCTGAGGGAGTGAGCTGTGCTAAATAATTCTGTGTCCATCCAAGGGCCACATCACCTGTGAAGTGCTGCCCTGGTTGTGTAACTAGATTACCCAATTCACTAGCTGCCAATCGCTGTGCATCCCTTGTGCTTGCCATTGCCTGATCTATTCTCTGCCCGGCCACCCCTTTGGTGTGTTGGTATGACTGTTGCAGCATACGCATATCTTCTTCTGCTGCTGCCTTCTGTAGATTAACCAATGCATCCTCATGTGATTGTGACTGGTCATAACTAGAGCCCAGTACCCCAGTACCTGCTTGTCTGTTAGCAATCTGCCCTGGAGTTGCCTGTCCATAAGCCTCTTGTTCCATTAACCCAAATACGTCTAAAGCCATTATACCCCCTTAAAAGAGTTGATTTAATCCAAAGATACCTTCTAGTCCTGCCGATGCTCCACCATATAAATTACCCAATGCACTCACAGGGGCTGTAAGTTGGGGTAATGCAGCCTGTGTAATGTTCCTGTCTGTAGCTGCCATAGACTGGGCTATCTGTGGGGCTAAGTTATATTCCGACTCTGTTAATTGAGACAGGGCCTGTGATGCTTGGAGTCTACCCTGCTGTGTAAGATACCCAAGAGAGGCTATCTCCTGCTTCGCTGCTGCCCCACCAAACTGTAGACCACTCTGGGCCTGTTGGGTACGTATACTCCTCTGAGCATTTTGTGATTGTGTATTCGTAATACCCTGTAGGGACATGAGCTCTAGATAACTCTTTGCATTTGTACCAGCGTTCGACCTCATTACATCGAACGGGTCCACAGATTGATCTGCTGCCATTGGGTTAATCAGAACATTATCTGCCATTATTATTCTCCTAAAATAGTTGATTCATTCCAAATATAGATTGTAGCCCTGCTGAACTGCCTCCGTATAAAGAGGCCAGGCTGGCTACGGGTGCAGTGAGCTGTGTCTGAGCTGCTGAAGTTATGCTCTTATCTGCCTCACCAAGTAGTCTAGTTATATTCATGCTTACCTTAGACTCCTGCTCAGTAAGAGAGGCTAGCTGTGTGGATGCTTTCAGTCTACGCTGCTGGGTATACTGCCCGACAATACCTATCTCTTGTTTGGCTGCTGCCCCACCAAAGGCCAGTCCACCTACTGCTTGCTGGGTTCTAATCCTGCGTCTGAGGTTCTCTTCCTCTGTGCTGGTCAGCCCCTGCTCACTAATATCCTGTAAGAACTCCTTACCAGCACTACCCCCAACATCTGTTGAGGTTGCATCCCCAGTGTCTGCTGCCATACCAGTAATAGGATCGTCCACCGGGGGCTCTCCCATTCTTATAATGTCAGTATCTGAAGGGGTTTCTGATGATGTAGTCCCTCCATTTATACTCCCGGATACTGTACTTCCAGATTGGGGCTCTCCTCCACTACCAAACCCACTCCACCCCCCAGGTAAAGTACCTGTAACACTGGCCCTTTCAGTATCCTCCACATCGTACTTCTCCCTCAGTGCCTTAATTACCTCATCGTAATGCTGAGTCTCTGCTGCCTCCCTCTCACCCCACCACTTCTTGGTGTAGTCAGTAGGATTACGCTGGATGTAGTAGTCTGCGTTCTTCTGTATACCAGCCAGGCGTTGTTGGTGTAAGTCAGTGGCCTTATTGAGTTCATCAATATACGGATTCTGTTCCTGATCGTCACCCATGTAGGATTCAGTAAACCCCACACCCTCTGACGCATCTCCCCCAAATGCCCCTGCTGCATATACTCCATCTGCCATTAAAATAACCTCGGTGCTGGATTAACATAACCGTAATCATCAAAGCGAGCATCTATTGCACCTTGGCTAACTGCTGGTGGTTTATATGCTCCTGCTGATTGCCCATACAATGAGCTGAGTACACTGGTTGGTCCTGCCTCATACTGCATTAGACCAGCAAGTGACCCTGCCTGTGCCTGAACACTGGCTGCATTGGTCTGGGCAATGGTGTTCATGGTCTGTGCTTCCTGTGCTTGTAGATCAAAGGGCCTCATAACATTCTTGAGTTCCTCTTGATAGACCAATGGTGCAGCTATACCCTGAGCACTGGTGTTTAATCCAGCAGATACCCTGCTAAGATCCATACCTCCCATGCCCCTAGCACCTAATGCTGATGCAGCATGTTCATCCACACGGGCAATACCCTGACCAGACGCTGCTTGTTGTAGAGTGCCCATGGCTGCCTGTCTTGCTGGGTCTGCTTCCATCCGGGATATGGTATCCCTGGCTGATCCAGTGGACATGGCTGTCATCTGATTCATCTTATCAACAAACCCTTGGCGTAGGGTTGTCTTGTAATTACTAATAGCCCCTAGCCTGGCTTCGCCTTGCCCCTGTAACAGCTCAGATATTTTACCACCAGTGAACTCTTGAAAGCTCTGCTGTGCATCTATTTCTGACTGACGTTGAGCAAGCTGTCCTTCAAGCTGGGCCTGTATGTTCTTTAAAGTCATGTCGTAACGAGGGTCCCATGCCATATCTATGATCTCCTTTATGCTGTTGGGTTAAGTAAATTATAAGGTTGTGAGGATACTGTGCCCCAGGGGAAGTGCACAAAACAAGGGGACAGTATGGGATCAGTAAATAAGTCCTTATCTACATGGCTTATTAATCCACCCACAACCAGCTCACTATCAAACTGACTACGTGCATATGTCTCGTCCACCAACGAGGACAGCATCCCAGTGTGTGTGGTACTTATTGCCAAGCACTCAGGGTAGTTGTAGTCACTGAGGGCCACATCTACCAGGGCATAAGTGAACCCTTTATATGTTGCTGGAACTATCTGGCCCTGTACAGCAGTGGCCTGGAGTACTCCACATAATCCCCTGTGTACAGGTATGCCTGTTAGCATATCCCTCTTGGCAAAGTAAGTATTACCCATCATGGATACAGCAGCAGCATGTGGCTCTACTGCGTAGTAACCATCATCTGCATTTGAGGAGAAGCTAACCACTGTGCCCTTGGCTAGTGTATTAGCATTAACATTACACACAGGCATCTCCCAGCTATCCGGTCCCATACTTAGCCACACAGAACAAGCTGAGTTACCCACTGCATTTATGGGGCACTTCATTAACTGGAGTGTTTTGTCCCACCACCACACATCCCCGTGGACTGGTACGGGAGGGGCCTCTGACACAGCAGTGCAAACTAACCCAGCCCTAATCCCACCATCCCCTGTCCCCTCTATTTCAGAAGTATTAATAAGATCATAAAGGTCCTGGCGGGTACAGGTATCCCCTATGCTCTGCGTTCTAGATAAGTTATAAGCCATTTATATAATCCTTTAAAAATAACATTTACCTAAGTAATTAGGAGCACTCACATGATTAATGTTCTTGCGTATGAAGGATGCAATCTCGTATGTATCCTCCCATGAAAGGGCAGATGCTAAAGGGGTCGCTTGTTGAGGCTGCACATCTATGGACCAGTGCCTCCGCACCCCATTGTTCCAGTCTGTCCTGAATACTGTGTAAGTGGACTGCCCGTAACCAGCAGAAGTATAGTAAGGTGTAATCCCCCCAAATTGCACAAGAGGGTACTGAACTATAGAGGTTGTAGTAACTGAGGACGGAACAGTAATTGCACCATCAACAGTATTATAATCATCATGATAGGGTTGCCGGGATAGGCTGTTTATAATATTACCGTAGTTAGTATCTGCCCCTGTGATGCAAGCACCCACATAATCATGATAGTCTTGTTCCACTAAAGGCATACCAAAATTATCAAAGCCTATTCCTAATGTAAAGGATGCAGCAGGTAGAACAAGATTCTGTCTTAGTGAATCCAGTTTTATACTCATACCATCATACCCTCGGTAGAAGGTGTATGAGTTATCTATGTTTCTGTCATTGCCCAGCCCTACTCTAAGGGAGAACATACCATTCTGTGTACCAAATAACGGAACCCATCCGTGTCTATTCCTTACCTCTATCATTCCTTTGGTGGTATTAAAACAAAGATTACCCTCGGTCGCATTAGAGGTCCAAGTGGCTGTTGTTAAAAGATCATACAGCTCCAGCCCTGCCTCTTCTCCTGTTATGTCCAGGGAGTTCTTTGTCCCTGAAATCCACAGGCGTAGTTTCTCTGCTGTTACTTCTTCCCTTGCTGTGAAATCATGTCCGGGTACTAGATTTATTCCCATGTATCTCCTTAAAAAGCCGTTCCCCATAACCAAACATCGGCTACGTAATACGGTTGTGCGTCCAAAGTATAATCAATATCCCCCTGCTGTGCCCGTACCATTGTAACCCCAGACTCGGTATACACATGGCGAATAACACCCCAAGGTATCTGACATCTAGTAGCCGTGGTCACGGATGATCCATGCCATGAAACAGGCTGGCGAATAACATGTTCTGCTAATTGCCCCTCCACTGCATAATACATACAATAAAGATCATTAGGATCGAACGAAGAGGACAGGTCGGCATGAACCATGACTTGTGCAGGTCCACTCATTATTACCTCTGTTAGTTGTGTGTTATGTTGTTCAGTATCAGTGTCCCTGGCGAATACCCCTACTGGATCATAGTGTCTAAAACAGGTTCTATTGGTACTGTTCTGGTTGAATAGAGTGGCGAATGTAGGGAGGTATGGTTTAGGGTCTCCTGTTACTATAGGGAACACATAACCTGTACGGGCATCTCCCGCTGCCGGGGTGTGTTCTGTTTTATGCCTACCCCCAGGTATTGTTCCATTATCCCATACCCATTCCCTCACAGGAGTACGAGCAGGGAACCAAGCTGGCATCCCTTTATAAGAATGAGCTGTCTCACTAGCTGCACTGTATGTCGGATAAAGGGCCAAGGCAGACTTAGTTAGGAAATTCTCAGCACTAATGTTAATCTCATTAGACCCCTCGGCATGGACCATCTTACAGGCCGTGTCTGGGTTCCATTGTAATGTAGCAGCAACAGCAGTGTAAGTGGGTGCAACCATTATGGT
>Ga0164311_10000182_pt1 | contig 24824 bp, 26 predicted proteins | sample GuaBasSedimGuay2_FD_121796 | JGI IMG/M metagenome (GOLD analysis project Ga0164311, IMG submission 121796) | Subseafloor sediment microbial communities from Guaymas Basin, Gulf of California, Mexico - Guay2, Core 4569-9, 9-12 cm | ecosystem: Environmental > Aquatic > Marine > Hydrothermal vents... | reverse complement strand
CTAGAAGCCCCTTCGCTGGGAGGGAAGTCAGGCTTAAGTTTAAGAGGAGGCGAGTATAGCTGGTGTGAGCTTGAGCAGGAAGGGCTTCAGGTTCCTCGAGCACACAAGCGACGCATACGTGGAGGCCTATGGGCCTACGCTGGGGGATGCGTTTGCTGAGGCAGCTAGAGGGATGTTCGAGGTAATGGTGGATACGAGCAGAGTTGAGCCTAGGATCGAGGAGGAAGTCGAGCTTGAAGCAGATAGCCTGGAGGTTCTGCTCGTAAGCTGGCTTGAAGAGCTGCTATACAAGTTTGATGCAGAAGGCAAGGTCTACTCCGAGTTCGACGTAGAGGTGGCTGAGGGGGAGGTCTACAGGCTTAAGGCGAGGGTACGTGGAGAAGAGTACAGCCCTGAGAAGCACATGCCGAAAACAGACATCAAAGCTGTGACATACGGGATGATGGAGATATCAAAGGGAGAAGAGGGGTGGAAGCTCAGGGTGTTATTTGACATATGAGCTTCTGGCATAATATTGGTTTCTGTCCCCTAGTAGATGGGAGCAGGGTTGGTGACTAGGGCATTCAAGCCTGACAGGGTGGAGCCCGTTAGAGCCTCAGATCTCGTCAAAGAAGAGGAGAAGCAGCCTAGCATGGCTACCACGCTGTCGACGCTGGAGAGGGCATCAGAGGCGTTTGGGCTCCTCGTGAAAAGCATGGCAGCACTGAATGCTAGAGTGGATAGGGTTGAGAGGAAGATAGACAAGCTGATCAAGGCGCTTGGAGAGCTACCTAGCGCAGTAAGCTAGTAAAACCTTTAACCTTCTTTTGCAGGAATAAGGCATGCCTAGGAAGGTAGCTATAGCGGCTGCAGCTCTGCTAGCAGCTGCAGCCATCATGGCAGGGTACACCCTGCTGAAGCCCCCTGAGCAAGTGGTCCTGTACTTCCAGCCCAAGCTTGGAGCCAGGTACAAGTATAGCTTTGTAGCTCAAGTTGAGATGCTCGGGGTCAAGCAGACTACTAAGGGCTCTCTTGAGCTAGAGGTAGTCAGCTCCTCTTCAGGCGCAAGCACACTGAGGCTCAGGCTGCTCAGTAAGGCTGGAGCCAGAGAGGTCCTGCTGAGGGTCGATAGGGAGGGAAGGGTCCTAGAAGTCCTTGAGGGAGAGGGGGAGCTCGCTAGGATCCTGGAGTCTGCAGCAGGAATCGGCGAGGAGGTCAGAGTGTATGGTAGAAGGCTTGTGGAGGGAGATAGCTGGAGCAGCCCATTTGAAGCTGTGATAGCCGCTGCACCAGGCTTCAACATGAGTGCCAGCGGCATCGTGGAGGTCAGGGTGGCTGGAGTCTACTCCGTTTCAACCCCAGTAGGTAGGTTGAGGTGCGTCAGGATTGAGGTCTATGGCAGGAATCTGACCATGGAGTTCATCTCCCCATTCGAGAAGGGAGGTGGAAGCTTCTCTTTGAAGTCCGTTGCATACTACGACCTTCAAACCGGCGTCCTGGTGTCCTCCGAGACTACTGCAAGCTACACTTTTATTGCAGGTGGAGGAGTGGCTAAAGCAAAGTACACACAGGCCACTAGGCTGAAGGCAGTAGAGGGAGTGTGGTAGGTTGAAGCTGCTGATAGTGCATGCAGACTACATCAGGTACAAGCCTCTCGAGAAGGCTATTGAGAAGGCTGAGGAGGCTGAAGCAGAGGAGAAGAGGATAGATGAGGCACTCGTCGTGTTCACAACCGTGGAGAGGGGAGACAAGCCTGAGGTGGCTGAGCACGCTGCCCGTGAGGTGTCTGCTGTATCTGATAGGGTAGATTGCAGGAGGGTAGTGGTATACCCCTGGGTGCATCTTTCACCCAACCCTGCTCCACCATCTGTTGCACTAGAGGTTCTGGAGGCATTCAGAGGGAAGCTTAGGGAGGGGGGGTTTGAGGTATATAGCTCGCCGTTTGGGTGGTACAAGTCATTTGAGATCAGATGCAAGGGCCACCCGCTCTCAGAGACCTACAGGGACATCAGGGCACCTAGGGTGGCTAAGACTGTTGAGGAAGAGGCTGAGAGCAAGCTGCTAGTCCTCACTCCAAGCGGAGAGGAGCTTCCAGCTGACCCAGCTAAGGTTGCTGAGCTGGATAGCGAGCTTGCTGAGCTCATCAAGATAGAGCTCGGTGGAGAAAGGGCTTCAGCCAAGCCCTTCCACACCGAGGCTATGAGGAGGCTTGAGCTCGTCGACTATGAGCCTGCTGCAGACGTGGGGCACTTCAGGTTCTACCCCAAGGGGACTCTGCTAAAGAGGCTGCTAGAAGACCTCGCACTCGACATAGCTCACAGCCTTGGCGCAATGGAGATAGAGACCCCACTCTTCTACAGGGAAGACGTGGAGGAGATAAGGGAGCAGGCTGAGAAGTTCAGGGAGAAGGACTATGAGATAGACTTGGATGGAAGGAGGCTTATAGTGAGGTTTGCTGGCGACTTCGGGCTCTTCGAGATGCTCAAGACAACAACCCTGACATACAGGTCGCTGCCAGCTAGGTTCTATGAGATATCCCCTTCATTCAGGTACGAGCAGAGAGGAGAGTGTGTTGGGCTGCGTAGGCTGAGAAGCTTCACCATGCCAGACATACACTGCTTCACAGCTAGCCTAGAGGGCGGGGTAAAGGAGTTTATAATGCTGTTCAAGAGGTACACTGACCTCCTTAGAGCACTCCAAATAGACTTCGCAGTGGCATTTAGGGTTGTGGAGGAGTTCTACAGCAGGCTTAAGGAGCCTCTTCTTGAGATGCTGAAGTACACTGGGAAGCCTGCTCTCATAGAGCTCCTGCCTAAGAGGAAGCACTACTGGATACTGAAGCACGAGTTCCAGTTCATAGACCCAGAGGGGGGGAACGCCCAGCTATCCACAGTGCAGCTTGACATAGAGGACTCAGAGAGGTATGGCATCTACTACATTGATGAGAAGGGAGAGAAGAAGGGCACTATAATAGTCCACTCATCTATGGGCTCAATTGAGAGGTTCATCTACGCCCTCCTAGAGACTGCAGCTAAGCAGATGAAGCAAGGCGAGAAGCCTAAGCTTCCACTGTGGCTCTCACCGACCCAGGTCAGGATCCTGCCAGTCGCAGCTGACGAGAAGCTCATTGAGTACAGCCTTGAAGTCTGCAGGAAGCTTAGCGACAGCAGGATCAGAGCTGATGTCGACGACAGGGACATGAGCTTGGCTAGGAAGGTCCGCGCTGCTGAAAGGGAGTGGATACCATACATAGTGTTCGTTGGAGCAAAGGAGATTGAAGAAGGAGTTTTAGCAGTTAGAGAGAGGGGAGGAGGAGATAAGAGGATGAGCATTGAGGAGCTGATCGAGGAGGTCAGCAGCAAGTGTAGAGGGCTGCCCTGGAGGCCGCTGAACCTCCCAGTACGGCTCTCAATGAGGCCTGTGTTCGTCGGCGGGCTCTAGGCCACGCTTAAACTGCAAGCTTGGGCTTAAATGGCTTGATGTGGAACCTGTTTCTGGCGAAAGCTGCCCTCTCGCACCCCCCTACCTCTGAGGCAGAGAGCAGGGTGTGTACGACTGCCAGCAGCTCGTCCCCCCTGTTTACTGCAAACGCCTCCTGATACGGCCTTATCTTGGGGTCGCAGTCTTCAATGAAGTGGGTGAAGACCGTGGTGCCAGATGCTACAGCCTCCTCGAACTCGTCCTTGATCACAACTCTGCAGGATGGAGGCTCTACTCCACGCATTATGAGCCTAGCCCCCTCTAGGCTTGGTATGAAGTGCCCATCATAGTACCTGAAGGCCCCTATCCTCTTCCCATCATAGTACACGTCGCGGAGCATCCCAGTCTTCTTGGAGAAGCGGTAGCTGAGCTTCTCTCTTTCAAGGAAGCTGTCAGCCCCTTCTCCGAACTGGAATACCAGCGTATGGGACACCTGCTCGTATGGGTCTACTTGAGGAGGCTCATCTGAGTCCATGTGGCCTACTGGGAACGTGTAGGCTAGGCCAGCAGGCACCTTACCTAGAGGTGACTCAGCTAAGCTGCCCTTGAAGCTCCTGGACTTTATGATTTCAGCAGCTCTCCTGACATCAGGCCTTAAGTAGGCTTCTTCGCTTATCAGCCTGACCCCAGACCTCTTTGAGAAGGGCTCGTGCTCCTCAAGCCAGCTGTACTTGCTCTCCAGCAGGTACCTTAAAGCCTGGTATAGGCCGCTGTGGCCTCTAGCTCTCTGGATGACCAGCTCCCATAGGTAGCCTCCTCTTATGGCTTCTCTCACCCTCCTCATCTCAGCCAGCATCACGTGTAGGTTGTGCTTTGCCAGCAGCTTCTCTCTCACAGGCTTCTCCTCTTCAGCTAGCTCTCTCGCAGTGTACTTTGAGCAGACAGAGCAGCTGCATGGCAGCTCAGTGAGGTCCTCAAGCCTCAGAACCCTCTCTGGCAGCATGTACCTGGATCCCCTAGCGTAGATGGCATATGATGCTGAGTCGAATGTATCACAGCCTAATGCAGCAAACAGCGCGAATGCACCAGGGTGGCCGAGCCCCCATAGGTGCATTGGAGAGCACCATGGGAATATGCTCCTAGCTGTGATGACGTAGTCTATTGTCGGCTTGTACTCGTACTGCTCAGTTGCCTTCTTCAGGGTTCCGCAAGCGTACATCTGGAAGCCTAGCTTAGAGAGCTCGCTGGCACACCAGCTGACGATGTCGAGGTGGGGGCCTCCCTGGGCTGTCCCAACCCAAAGTGGCCCCTCCAGCCTGTCTCTAGCGGAGCTCCATTCCCTAGCCCTGTTTACTGTGGCCTCAGCTCCGCTCTTGGCGTCCTCACGCGCTATGTCACCGGACATCGGGACATCGAGTATCGTAGCTATGTCAGAGCCTATCCTCCACTGGAACTCGATGATCTCAGTGTTCTCTACAGCTACCTCACCATACCTGTATAGCTGGTAGCTTCCTGAGTCTGTTGCTATCGGGCCGTCAAAGCCTAGAGCTCCATGTACGCCATGCTCTAGAGCCTGCTCTCTGAGGCGGCTGCTCTTGTATATCAGGTAGGCGTTGGTCATTATGCACTGTGCTCCAAGCTCCCTTATCTCAGATGGAGTTAGGGTCAGCTTGCTTGGGTTTACTACAGGGAAGAGGGCTGGGGTCTGTATGGTTCCATGCTGGGTTTTGAGCTCTCCAAGCCTACCAGCAGCGTCTCGAGCTCTCATCTTAAACGTCAAGCTGAACCCCTCAGTATCAGCCTCAGCTGCCTGATGCCTTCTTCAGGCGACTTCTCCCGTATGTCTAGGGCTGGAGCGTCTAAGCCTGCCTCCCTCATGAGCTGGATGAGCTCAGCCATGAACACACCTGGCTTACTCACCTTCCTGGTCTCTCCAGCTAGGTGCGGGTCTCCTCTCCAGCTTCCAGATGTGGTCTTGCCTACGGCACAGGATGGGCTCCCCTCCACCCCTACTAGAGCCAGTATCCTGATGCCGTTTCTAGCCAGCTCCACTAGGGAGTCTAAGGCCAGTGTAGCTAGCTTCCTGCAGTACCTTCTGAAGCCAGGTGTGTCTAGCTGCTCTACTGTAGCCCAGAACCTGTTGTAGCCGTAGTAGCCTAGCTCTGGGCATGGGAGCTGGAATATGCTGCAGTCGTGATCCTCTATGGCCTTAAGCAGAGGCCACAGGGCAGAGCTCCTCCTAGCCACACCTAAGACCTTGGTGTTCGGGTTTAGTAGGCAGTGTGCTACTATGACCAGCTTACCTGACCTCAGATCCAGCTGAGACACCCCCACAACCTATTTTAAGTACATGCGTACTCTAGCACAGGATCATGCTTGATTCCACTGAGGGACATAAACAGGCCATCACGTAGACCTGTGGTTACACCAGCTCTCATAGCAATAAATGTTGTAGTGTTCCTCTGGGAGGTGGTGCACCCGAGGCCGGAGCTCGCGAGGCTGTTTCTCCGCTACGGCTTTACACCATACTACTTCATATCTAAGTTCCACAGGCTCTACTACACTCCGATAACGTCGATGTTCCTCCATGGCGACTGGATGCACCTCCTCGGGAACATGCTCTACCTCTACATATTTGGAGATAACATCGAGGATGCCTGTGGGAGAGCAAAGTACGTGCTGTTCTACATGCTTTCTGGGCTTGGAGCGACATTCTTCCACTTCGTCATAAACATGGACTCGAGAGTGCCAGCTGTAGGGGCTAGCGGAGCGATAAGCGGCATCCTCGGAGCATACTTCCTGCTATACCCGAATGCCAAGATAGAGACCTTAGTCTTCTACTTCAGGTTCATCCCCGTAATCTACTACATCAGCGCTAGGTGGTACATAGGCTTCTGGTTCATAATGCAGCTATTGCTCGGGCTGCTTGCACCAGAAGCCTCGATAGCATTCTGGGCTCATGTCGGAGGCTTCCTAACAGGCCTAGCGCTGATAAAGCTCTTCGCAAGGAGGAGGGCTAGAGCTATGCCTGTGGAGTACTACACACCTCCATACTGGTATGGGTAGCTAGCCTAAGCTTAGAGTAGCTTGCCCGCTGCTCCTCTTCGCAGCCCTCCTCGCTGCCCTCCTCCTTCTCCTGGGCTTCTCCTCTGCCCTAGCCTCCTTCTCCTCCTTGAGCTCTGGCGGCTGCTTAGCTAGGGGAGCTAGAGCAGCCTGCTCCTCTCTTGAGAGGAAGCTCAGCCTGCCCTTGGATGCTATTATCCTGATCAGTGGAAGCAGCCTCCTGACCTCCCTGGTTGAGGTGTGCGTGTGTCTCGCTATCTTCGCTAGAGCTGACCTGAGAGCTTCTTCTCTGGCGACTCTGAACCTTGATGGAACACCCCACCTGATGAAGCCTCTTGGCTTCTCCCCAGCTAGGTTGACTCCCATCGTCATGAAGTCTATGGCGTACTTTAAGAGCCCCCACTCCTGCTCTCTTATGATCCTAGTTAGGAATATGTCCGCTTTGCTCAAGCTGTCGAATGCTCTTGAAACCTCATCGGGGTCTGAGTATGCTACGGTGGTAGCGTGCTTGACCCATAGGAGGAACGCCCTGGGGTCTAGGCCTGAGTCCTCGAATGCCTGCTTCGCGAGCTCTGGTGAGCCTTTGAAGAGCTTGTTTAAGGCCTCAAAGACATTGGATTGCACGTCCCTTACTCCTAGCATGGCCTCCACGTCAGCTTTGGTTATCAGCTCTCTGCTTGATAGAGCTTGTAGGTCGTTTATAGCCGACCTCAGGCTTCCACCTGACCTCTGAGCTATAGCCTTTATCGCATCCTCTGTTATGTTCAGGCCTTCTGCCTCAGCTATCTGCTTGAGCTTCCTGGCTATCAGGTCGCTTCTCAGGGCATGGAACCTTATCGTGTAGGCCATGTCTCTTAGAGGCCTTAGCCTCTGCGAGTATGGGTCGTTTGCAGCCATGGCGACAGGTATCCTCGATATCTTTATGATCTTGAGTATGGCTGAGACCCCTCCTCTGTCTGCTGTCCCGCTCATGCCATCTATCTCATCTAGGAACAGGAGCTTTGGCCTACCTGTTATCGACCCAGTGACGACAACCTTCTCAAGCTCCCTTATCTTCTCAGCGCTACGCTCATCTGAGGCGTTCAGCTCTATGAGCTCTACACCCCGCTCTCTAGCGAACGCGTGGACTAGCGCTGTCTTCCCTACTCCAGGTGGGCCTACAAGCAGGCATGGCCTCTTCTCCTCTCCTCTTAAGGCTCTGTTAAACCAGCTTACAAACTCCTCAACCTGCTTTCTCCAGCCTATGATCTCGCTTAGCTTCTTTGGAGCATACTTGTCGACCCATAGGACTTCTGTAGGCAAGAGGTCACCCTACTAGGTGTAGTATGAGGGCTGTTATTAATGGAACTGTGAAGTTGTCAAAGTGCCTGAGCGGGCCAGCTGCCATGGCTTCAGCTACAGCAGCGGTAGCAGCTCCAGCTAGCGTGAACACCACAGGGGAGCTTGCAGACACCCCGTATGCAGCCTTCATCACAGCTTGTGTGAACACCATCGCTGCCAGCGAGAAGGCGAAGACTATGCTGCTGCCTTCAATGGACTTATCGCTCCAGGGATACATGTGCCTTCGCTTCAGCTTTGGAGCGAGTATGGCTGCAGCTCCATCTCCCCAGGCCATCACGAAAACGCTAGCTACCACCGTCAGGGGGTCATCGAACAGAACTGCAACCAGTATCAGGATCGATATTATGTAGTAGACTGGGCCATACACGTGGAGTACCTCATCCTCTGACTCGACCATGGGGGAGGCTAAGAACCCCACTCTCTTCATGAAGGCTATTGTCATGAGGACCCCGAGCCCTATCGGTATCAGGGCAGGCCAGTACCAGCTTGAGAACAGGGGGAGTATCAGTATCGCGTCTCCTGCAAACAGGTGTATTAGCCTGCGTGTCACACGTGGGTCCCAGCCTCTCCTCCTTAAGGCCTCACCTACAGATATGAGAGCGAAGACGTACACGTAGACAGCAGCTACCAGCAGGGCGTCTCGCAGCATATCCTCCTGCTCTACCTGGGTGTAATAAGGTTATCTGGCTGGAAGCGGGCCTGTGGGAGGCATTGCCCTCTTGTGCGCTGACGACTTGACCAGCTCTAGTACTCGAGAGACCTCCTGCTCTGAGGCTCCTGTCAGGTCCATGGTTGACTTGGCGTCTAGCCCGAGGTCTATGGTGCAGTAGAGTATTGCGTCAGCGACCTCATAAGAGACCCCAAGCTCGTCTTCGTCAGCTTGCCCAGGCCACAGGCCTGCAGATGGCCTCTTCTCGATGATCTTCTCAGGGATCTGCAGGTACCTGGCGAGCTGGTAGACCTGTGTCTTGTATAGCCCTCCAATTGGAAGGAAGTCCACACCTCCATCACCGTACTTGGTGAAGTACCCTAAGAGGAGCTCGCTTCTGTTCCCGGTTCCAGCTACAAGGAAGCCTTCTATGTTCGCATGCATATACAGCAGTATCATCCTAAGGCGAGCTGCAATGTTGCCTCTGACCATGTGATCCACCTTTGAGCTGTGCTTGCATGAAGATGCTATGCTATCTGCTATGTCACCTATGTCTATTACCTCATGGCTTATGCCTAGAGCTTCTGCCAGCTCCTGGGCATCTCTCACATCAGACTCTTTGGTAGGCTTGTCCCTGAGCATCAACGCCAGCACAGAGCTGCTTCCCAGCGCCCTGACGCACAGCGACGCGACAACTGAGCTGTCTACCCCACCAGACATCCCAACTACCACTCCCTTTGCTCCAGCAGAGCTCACAGTGCCCCTTATGAACTCAGTTATCCTGGCAGCTGTCTTCTCAGGGTCTATCTTGAGGAGACTTAGAGCACCCTCATAGCTACCCCTAGGCTCTGCTCTCTGATTTAAACTGCTTTGGGAGCTGTCCATGAAGATCGGGCCTACGTAGCCGCAGTTCTCGCAGTAGTAGCTCTGTGGTGTGAGCCACCCGGATACCAGCGTCCTCACAGGCTTTAGCCTTGCTCCGCAAACTGGGCAGAGCTTCTCTCTGCCTGCTCCTAGCCTGATGCTCTTCACAATGTCCTTGAGGATGCTCAACCTGCTACCCCAGGGTCTCTATGTTCTGGTGCTCTCTCCTGAGGTCCTCCTCTGACTTGTTAAGCCTCTTCATGAGCTCGACCACGGTGCACTCCAGGAATATCATCGCATTGACCTCGAATAGAGAGCCTAGTGGGCTTAGTGGCTCGTGTATGCCTGTCAGCTGCCTCGCTATGAAGTCTCTGCTCGCCAGGTCCTCTTTAGTCCTCCCTGGGACCACCACAACAACGTCAGCTAGCTTAGCTAGCGTGGAGTCTGGGTGAGAGGTTATAGCAATCAGCTTGCACCCTATCTTCTTGGCTATCTGCGCTGTGTTTACAACGTAGCTGGTTTCTCCGCTCCCTGACAGGCATAGGACTGTGTCGCCTGGCCTAGCAGCTGGCACCACCGTCTCGCCTATGACAAAGACCTTTATCCCAAGGTGCACGAGCCTCTGGGCAAAAGTCTTTGCTATGAGCCCTGACCTGCCTGCTCCAGCGACATAGACCCTCTTTGAGTTGACTATCGCGTCTATGAAGGCCTCAACCTGCTTAGGATCCAGCTTGCTGAAGGCATCCTTTATCTCATCGATAAACTGGCTACCTGCAAGATAAAAGTACCGTAGAGACTTCTCTGAGCCCTCCACAAGACCCCCAGTATGCTCTGGGCTTAGATGTTTTTAACTTAATCTAGCTGAACTAGGCGGGGGTGGTATGGGGGGGATCTCTAGGATTGGCGTCTCACTCCCCAAGGAGCTGCTTGATAGGCTTGATGGGCTGGTGTGGAAGCTTGGCTTCAGGAACAGGTCCGAGGCTATAAGGACAGCTATAGAGGAGTTCATTGATGGAAGGGTGCTTAGCCAGGCTGCTCTCGGAGAGTACACGGGGGAGGTCCTGTGTGTGCTGGGTTTCCTAGCTGAGGACGAGGTCGCGGAGAGGGTCAGAGAAAGGTGTGGAGGAAGCCTCCTATTCGAGATGAAGTTCAGAGGAAGAGATAACGTGATACATGTTTTCGTGCTTAAGGGGGCTGGGAGAGAGGTGTGGGAGTCTGTGAGGAGGTCTAAGAGCATGGTGGGTGTTAGGAGCATGGAAGTGATGCTCCTTCCACTTGAGAAGCCATAGGCTTAGAGGAAGGATAATATACTGTAGGAGTGTAGGCCCTCTGGTGATGTGGTTGGATTGGCGTATAGCTGAGCGCATGCGAGGCCTTGGTGTAGAGAGCGCTTTCATAGTCCTGGGGAAGGCTAAGGAACTTGAAGCCAAGGGCATGAAGGTATACCACTTTGAGATAGGGGAGCCAGACTTCGACACACCAGGCCACATCAAGGAGGCAGCATATAGGGCGCTGGCAGATGGCTTCACCCACTACACTCCGTCTAATGGCATCCAGGAGCTGAGAGAGGCCATAGCGGAGTACGAGTCGCAGAGGAAGGGGGTTGACATAAAGCCTGAGAACGTGGTCGTGACTGTGGGGGCTAAGCTGGCGATATTCGCTGCGATGATGGCTACACTCAACCCAGGTGACGAGGTCATAGTGCCGTCGCCAGCCTACCCTGCTTACGCTGTTTCAGCTACGTTTGCTGGAGCTAAGGTTGTGAAGGTCAAGCTGAGTGAGGAGAAGAGGTTCAGCTTTGGAGCAGAGGACATCCAGGAGAAGACCGGTGAGAAAACGAAGATGGTGGTCATAAACACACCAAGCAACCCGACTGGGCTCATAATGAGCGAGCAGGATCTGAGGAGCTTAGCTGAGATAGCTGCTGAGAGGAGGCTGATAGTCGTCTCAGATGAGATATATGACAGGATAGTATTCGACGGAAAGAAGGCTTCCAGCATATTAGAGCACTGTGATAGCCTTGATAACGTGATCTACGTCAACGGCTTCAGCAAGACGTTTGCCATGACAGGGTGGAGGCTAGGCTACGCCATCACAGCACGTGAAGTTGCAGAGCACATAATGAAGATACAGCTCAACACAGTCTCCTGTCCAACATCCTTCGTGCAGAGGGCTGCCATAGAGGCTCTGAAGGGGCCTCAAGAGCCGGTGGAGCAGATGGTCAGAGAGTACCAGAGGAGGAGAGATCTAGTAGTTGAGGTGCTCAACAGGACACCTGGAGTCAGGTGCCTTAAGCCTGAGGGCGCGTTCTATGCGTTCCCAAACATTACGGAGCTGGGGCTAAGCTCTGACAAGGTGGCTGATGAGCTGCTCCAAAAGAAGGGTGTAGCGCTCCTGCCTGGGACAGCATTCGGGGAGGAGGGGGAGGGCTACCTCAGGATATCGTTTGCCACGTCGATAGAGGACCTGAGGGAGGGGCTAGAGAAGTTCAGGGAGTATGCTGAGGAGAAGCTAAGCTAGACTATGGTCTCAAGGTACTTGTCGAAGTCCTCGTACACTATGTTCCCGACTACGATAGCAGCGTACCTGCTCATCACCTTAGCCTTCTCTCTACTATTTATCCCGCCGCCATAGAACAGCTTTGCCCTCTTAACGCACCTCGATACAGCCTCAACTAGCTTGGGGTCACCAAACCTCCCGCTGTACTCTATGTAGACTATCGGGAACCCTAGGTACTGGTCTGCTAGCTCAGCTATCGCAGCAGCTCTCTCAGCTGAGATCTGGGCATCAGCTCGAGTCACCTTAGCTACAGCGGAATCTGGGTTCAGAACTATATACCCCTCTCCCACCACCTTCTCCCAGGGTATGCTCCCATAGCTCCTCTTCCATAGCTCAACCCACTCGTAGTGCTTCCTGAGGACCCAGTCTACGCTGCGGCTATTGAGGACTGATGGGATGAACAGGAAGTCTATGCCCTCTAGCACGACGACTTCCCTGCTAGCTGGCTCGAGCACAACCGGGATCTTGCTTCCCTCAAGCATCTTGAGGACAAACTCGACCTTCTCCCTGGTGATATTCTGGGTGCCACCCACTATTACAGCGTCGGTGCCAGACTCAAGAACGTCCTTATACCGCTCTCTGGGTAGGTACTTGTCGGGGTCTAGTTTGGTTATGTGCTTCCAGCCAGCCCACATGAGCTGCCTTAGGAGGCATGCTATAAGAGTCTATCCAGGTGAGGGCTGATGAGCAGCCAGGAGCTCACTCTGACCCTGGCTGGGGTAGTGCTCTTCACCAGCTCGGTTTACTGGATGCTGAAGCTGGAGGCCTGCATTACTAGAGGTGGAGGCAGCCTGCTTGGGCTGCTTTCAGTTGCAGTCTCATACCCTCTGATGCTGTGGCTTGGGGCTACTGCAGAGAAGACGTACCTGCATGTGTACGCTGTCATGCTGTGCTCTCCTCTGGCCTATGCAGTGCTCTCCAAGAGAGGGATAGGGGCTATAGGAGTGAGGCTGCGTGGCGCTAGCAGCCACGTGGCGCTGGGTTTTCTGCTTGGGATGTCGTCGCTAGCAGCTGTAGCCGTGGGGCTCCCAGACTGGAGGGCTACATGGGGCTTTATCCTGTGGAACTCTCTTCTCCTGATACCAGCTGAAGAGCTCTACTTCAGGGGGTTCGCGCAGACCATTATAACGCAGCATGTAGGTGGGTTGTTGGGTAACTTGGCTCAGGCAGTGCTCTTCGCATGCGCATTCTACGCGATGGGGTATGCTCCTACCAGAGCAGCTTACGTGTTTATCGCAGGAGTGGTCGAGGGGGAGCTTTACAGGCGTACTGGTAGCGTGCTGAGCACATATGTGTGTCAGACTACAGCAGACATACTTCCACCACTGCTGCTTGAGGCACTGGGCTTGATGAGGGGGTAGCTTGGGGGAGGTCTTGAGTGCTCGTGTGGGGCATCTTCCCGTGAGGTTCAGCTTGAAGCAGGCAGCTAAGGCCTGCGAGGCTGGTGAACTGAAGGAGCTGTGGATGCCGTATAGGGCTCTAGAGACAGATAGAGGCCTGGTGGGAGTCAATGAGGTGTTCTCGAGGTTTCTGGTAGACCCTATTGACGCGGTGCTCCTCTTGCGTAGGGTTGTAGGCTGGGCTCCTGGAGCGCCAGCTGGAGCATGCATGGGGTGCACTCCAGAGGAGAGCAGGAGCTTCCTAGAGCTTCTGCTCAAGGCTGCATCTGAGGCCGAGTCCAGGATGAGGGAGCTTAGTGAGTACAGGTTTGAGTATGCGGTGGAGCTTGCTAGAGCCGACTTTGCTAGGGCAGCTTTCATGCCTAAGCCCAGAGTCAGGGCTGCTGACGAGCTTAGGGATGTAGTTGACCTTGTGGTGGCTAGAGGGATTATCAGGGAGCTTGGTGAGGTGAGAGAGCCTGAGAGAGAGCTTGTTGTGTATGTTCCGTTTGCAGTATGCCTTGAGAGCCATGTGTTCTTTGACTTGAACTCTGGTGAAGAGGATAGGAGGCTCAGAGTGCTAGCTAAGAAGAATGATAAGGTGATGGGGGAGGTAGCTCGAGCTCTAGGAGTAGAGGTGGCAGGCTACTAGCCTGCTGGGCTTGACCTCCCTTAGCTCAGGCTCCTCAGCCTTGCACTTCTCCCTTGCAAATGGGCACCTGGGGTGGAACCTGCAGCCTGGTGGAGGCGAGATTGCGCTCGGAACCTGGCCTCTTGGCTTTATTATCTGCTTGCTTCTCGTGTACTTGGGGTCAGGGACGGGGAGAGCAGATAGGAGCATCTGGGTGTATGGGTGGAGTGGCTCTGAGAACAGGTCATCTGATGGAGCTACCTCAATGATCTTCCCCACGTACATCACAGCTATCCTGTGGCTCATGAACTTGACTACTGATAGGTCATGTGAGATGAACAGGTATGTGAACTTGAACTCTGACTGCAGCTCCTTGAGCATGTTGAGGATCTGCGCCTGGACGCTGACATCGAGAGCTGAGGTCGGCTCATCTAAGACTGTGAACTCAGGCCTTAAGGCTAGAACCCTAGCTATAGCAATCCTCTGCTTCTGGCCTCCGCTGAACTCGTGTGGGTACCTGTAGAGGTGCTCTTCACCAAGGCCCACTGTCTCAAGTAGCTTGACTATGTACTCCCTCTTGTCAGGTATCCTGATCTTATGCACGTTTATTGGCTCAGACAGTATGTCATATATCGTCATGCGTGGGTTGAGCGACGTGTAGGGGTCTTGGAACACTATCTGAGCTCTTCTCCTGAACTCCTTCAGCTCACCTCCCTCCAGCTCGAATATGCTTCTCCCGTTGTAAACCACGTCCCCTGAGGTTGGTGTGAGAAGCCTTAGCATGAGGCGGCCGAGCGTTGTCTTCCCGCTCCCGGACTCGCCTACCAGCCCGAAGGTCTCTCCCCTCATTATCTCGAATGAAACGCCATCCACTGCGTGGACCTGGCCTACTGTGATGAACAGCTTCTTCACGGGAAAGTACTTTACCAGGTCCTTTACCTGGATGAGCGGAGCCTCCATAGCTAATCACCTCTATACAGATGGCATGCGACAAAGCGGCCTGGCTCTATCTCCCTCAGCTTAGGCTTCTCCCTCTTACAGATTCCCGTTGCGTGCTTGCACCTGGGGTGGAACCTGCAGCCTGGTGGCGGGTTTATCAGGTCAGGAATTGTGCCAGGTATTGGCTCGAGCCTGAATTGGGTTCTGGTTACGTGGGGTATAGCGTTTAGCAGACCTCTCGTGTAGGGGTGGAGAGGCTCCTCGAACAGCCTGAAGACATCGCTTACCTCAACTATTGAGCCAGCGTACATGACACCAACCCTATCGCATATCTGAGCTACTAGCCCGAGGTTGTGTGTTACCAGGATCATGGTCATCTCCTGGGTTTTCTTCAAGTCCTCTAGGACCTCCAGGATCTGCGCCTGCACCGTGACGTCTACTGATGTCGTAGGCTCGTCTGCTATCAGGAGCTCTGGCTTCTCGCTTATGGCGCATGCTATTACTACTCTCTGCCTCATCCCTCCGCTGAACTCATGTGGGTACTGCTTAACCCTCCTCTCTGCATCGGGTATGAGGACTGACTTGAACAGTGAGACTACACGCTCCCATACCGACTTCTTGCCTACGTTCTCTTCGTGCGCTAGGATTGTTTCAGCTACCTGGAAGCCGCTCGTGTAGAGGGGGTCTAGTGCTGCTGTCGGATCTTGCACTATATAGGCTATCTTAGCTCCCCTGATCTTCCTCATCTCCTCCTCTGGCAGCTCCAGTAGGTTTACTCCGTTGAATATTACTCTGCCTTTTACTATTCTGCCTGGTGGTGGGATCAGCCTGAGAACTGCTCTCATGGTGACGCTTTTCCCACAGCCTGTTTCACCTACTAGCCCGTAGGTTTCGCCTCGCAGGACGCTCATGTTGACGCCATCTATCGCCTTGACGACGCCAGCATAGGTGTAGAAGTGGACATAGAGGTCTTCTATCCTGAGGATCTCATCTCTCCTGCTCATGCTCCCACTACTCTCTACCTGATGCGAACTCTATGCTCCTCCTTATCCGGGGGTCTAGAACGTCTCTGAGGCCGTCTCCTAGGAGGTTGAAGCCCAGTGCTGTGAGGAATACCGCTGTCCCAGGGATTATCGAGTACCAGGGGGCCATCATGAGGTAGTCTAGGCCATCGTATACTATCCTCCCCCACTCTGGTGTAGGAGGCTGAGCTCCGAGTCCTATGAAGCTCAGAGCAGCGTTCAATATGACCACTGTGCCGAAGTCTAGGGTTGCTAGGACTATGACAGGGGATATTATGTTCGGGAGTATGTGCTTGACCATTATCCTTAGGTTGCTGACTCCAATAGCTCTCGCAGCCTCGACGTAGACGTTCTCTCTTGCACTCAGCACCTGCCCTCTGACCAGCCTCACGTAGCTTGGCCACCACACTATAGTGAGCGCTATTATGGCGCTCTTTAAGCCTGCACCTAAAGAAGCTGCTATAGCCATTGCTAGGACCAGTGCTGGGAATGCTAGGAACACATCGGTTACCCTCATTATGAACTCGTCTACCTTCCCGCCATAGTAGCCTGAAACTAGGCCCAGAAGTATTCCAGGTGGTATTCCGAGAGATATCACTACTACGCTGACTATCAGGGATACTCTGGCCCCAGTCAGCACCCTGGCGAATAGGTCTCTGCCATACTCATCGCAGCCAAATGGGTGGAGGAGGCTTGGCTTCCCGAGGCGTGGGCCAGCGAATATCTTGTAGGGGTCAAGGACAATCTTCTGCTTTATGATACCCTGGCTGTAGAGAAGGCTGTACAGGCCGTTGATCAGTGCTAGGATCTGTGGGCCAAAAATTCCTAGGATAAAGAAGACTACAGCCATTGCAGCTCCAGCTTTAGCCAGAGGAGACCTTTTGAGGGCCTTGTACATCAGCTCCCACTCCTCGAACATCGCTCTGCGCTTCCGCTTCCACTCCCTCCACTTCTCCCCATAGCCCATTAAGTCTAGCATCCTATTTAGTCCGCGAGCTAGCTTCTCCTTCATGCTCTGACCTCATAGCCTGACTCTAGGGTCTATCCAGGCATAGAGTATGTCGACTACGAGGTTAGCGAAGATGTAGACGAGGCCTATCAGCAGGGTGACCCCTATTATAGCGGGGTAGTCTAGGGAGTAAGCTGCTTGGACAGCATATCTCCCTACACCAGGCCTAGCGAACACTGTTTCAGTTATTACTGCCCCGCTTAGCAAGCCACCGAACTGGAGACCCAAGACTGTGACCACTGGAACCAGCGCATTCTTGAGAGCATGCCTGTAAATGACCCACCTGTTCGGCAAGCCCTTCATCTTCGCGTAGTCCACGAAGTCAGAGCCTAGTGCATCCAACATGCTGCTCCGAGTTATCCTGGTGACTATCCCCATGCCTAACATCGATAGAGCTAGTGCAGGGAGGATTATCGTCTTGAGGTTCTCTAAGAGTGCATGCCAGTCTCCACACAGCAAGCTGTCCAAAATGTATAGGCCTGTCCTCACGACTTCAGGCTTAACCCCCCTGCCACCGAGAGGAACGAGCCTGAGCTTGAAGTAGAACACATACTGGAAGAATATTGCAGTGAGGAATATTGGTAGCGAGGTCCCTATCAGCGAGAAAACACGCGCAACATGGTCTATTATCGAGTCCCTCTTTAGAGCAGATACTATCCCGAATGGAACCCCCACAGCTATTATCAGAAGCTCAGATACTATTGCTAGCTCAGCTGTAGCTGGGAAGTATGTTTTTATGTCGTCTATTATCTTCCTGTTGGTTACAGGAGACTTGCCCCAGTTTCCAGTAAACACATCCCTCATATAGTAGCAGAAAGCAACATACCATGGCTTATCTAGGTAGTATTGCCTCCTTATTTTCTCGAGCACCTCAGGCTTAACTGCCTTCTCAGGGCCAGCCCATAGCCTAGCTGGATCCCCTGGGACTATGTGCGAGACAAGGAACACGAGGAAAAGCATCCCGACAACTGTCGGTAGGAAGGTTATCACTCTGCGTATCAGGTAGTACTTTAGCTCTGCCACCTAGAACCCCTGCTCTAGCCTTGAAAAGCATACCTAAAAAGGCTTATGGAGGAGCTGTCTCAGCTAGAGCCAGGTGAGAGGCTGCAAAAATGTGTGGGGGGAGGCTAGCCTACGATCGCTCTGCCTGATGGAGCTATCATGATGATGTCCTTGGTGGTCTTGAATACTGTGGCTTCAGTTGGGCTCAGCCAGACTACCTCTAGGCCTATGAACTTGTATCCTCCTGTTGCCAGTGGGTATGCGAAGTTGTCTGGGTCAGCGTAGTCGGCTCCCCAGCCTATTATGCCCACGTCGAAGTCTCCGGTCTCCAGCTTGTCTATGTAAGTTGGCCACGCGTATGCTGTGACCTTCACCTCCTTGAATCCCAGCTGGCTCCATGTCTGCTGTAGGATTGTTGCTATCTGCTCTCTTACCTTGTTGCCCTCGTTGTATGCTATCTCGATGCTGTACTTTGATAGGTCTACTCCAGCCTTCTTCAGCAGCTCCTTTGCCTTCTCAAGGTTCAGGTTGTACTTTGTTATGCCATCCTCGGTGTAGCCGAAGAGGCCTCTGACTATCGGGCCGTAGACTGGGTCTCCATGCCCCATCAGGACAGTCTTTATTATCTCGTCGTATGGTATCGCCCAGGCTAAGGCCTGCCTTACGAGCTTGTTGTTGAATGGCGGCTTAGCGCAGTTTGGTACCAGGTGTACCTGCGCTAGGTCATAGCCTTTGCTCTCCTGGATGAACTTCCAGGTCTTGCCGCCGTGCTCTAGGGTCACGCCCTCCATCTGCTCCTCCACTGGAGCTGGCACGTAGCCGAAGTCAGCGTCACCAGCCTTCAGCGCCAGGATCCTGCTCTGGGCTTCTGGCACTATCTTGTAGATGAACTCCTTTATCTTGGGCTTTGGTAGCCCCCAGTAGTGTGGGTTGGGCTTGAGCACGATCTGAGCCTGGTGCTCCCATGACTCAACGTAGTATGCTCCAGTTCCACAGGGGTGCTCGTACATGTACTCAGTAGCCCATGGGTCATCTGGTGTTGCATGAGCCTTGATGTAGTCCTCTGAGACTATTGAGCCTACTATTGATGCTAGCAGTGGGAGAGCTGGGTATGGCTCTATCATTGGGACCTTCACGAAGCCTGCTATCTGGAAGTCCTTCTGGTATGGGACCTCAGGGAACTCCTTCTTGAAGACATCAACCCACTCGTCTAGGCTCTTGACGGTGTATGACTTGCCCTTCACTGGTACGTCTAGGCCCTTTGCGAGTATGTCCTTCATCTCATCTTCGCTCACGACCGTTACTGCATCGACATCTATGAAGTCTGTTATTATCCAGCTTGGGCTCTCCTTTATCCCAGCGACCCTCTTTATCGAGAAGACTACGTCAGATGGCTTTAGGTCGTAGGTCTTGCCCTCATATGGGTCGTAGAACTTCACTCCGGCTCTTATAGCGAAGTAGTAGTTTAAGCCATCTGGGCTTACTGCCCACGCGACAGCTAGCCCAGGGATCACGTAATCGGTGTGATCTAGGTAGTACTCTACTAGCCTCTCATACACGTTCCCAGCTATGAACCAGCCTGCTGACTCATATGAGACAGCAGGGTCGAGAGACTCAGGCTCACCTATCGTGACATACACTATCTGGTCTGGCCTCGGTGCGCTTGGGTCCTTTTCGAGCCAGTTTATCTTGAAGTCTGGTGCAATTGGGTTGGCATAGTAGTTCTTTACCCAGTTCCAGTAGTGTAGCCTTATGTGGGGCTGGTACAGGTAGATTAGTGGGAGCTCGTCGTTAGCTAGCCTCTGGACTGCAGCGTACAGGGCAGCTCTCTTGGCAGCATCTGTCTCATATCTTGCTGCTAGGATCAGAGCTGAGAGCTCTAGGCTGTATAGGCCACCTGGGTTTATGTTAGTCCATCTCATGAGCTCTCCTTCAGGTATCTTGGTTGCCTGGTCGTATACTATCACGAAGTTTGGCTTTATTGGCACCTCCTTTGTAACCTCCTTAACAACCTCTTTGGTCTTAACAACTTCCTTTGGAACCTCCTTGACGACTTCTTTAACCACCTTCCTTGGAAAAGCCCCGTATACCACTATGCCGCCTACAAGTATTCCAACTATGAACACTGCAGCATACTTCGCAGCAGACATGCACCCACCTTCTGAGCCACTTACGGGCGTATGCTCCACTTAAAAAGGTTGTGGCTGCCAGCTTATCGGCTGCAGAGGCTGGTCTCCAGTGGCAAGCCAGCAGGTGGCTGGAGCCAGCGAGGCATGCCTGGGTATGTGCCCTGTAGCAGCCTCAGGCCCTAAGCTCTGCAGTCTCCAGCAGCTGTCAGCTCTACACGAGGTAGGTGGCTCTCAGCGCATCTCTCACCCCTGTCCCAAAGCCGAGTGAGGTTAGTATCCCCTTGACTAGCTCCCCCTTCCACCCCAGTTCAGGTGTGGTTAGAGCTCTGGCGAGCAGCAGCGCTACCAGGGATTTCAGCGACATGAACAGCACAGCAGCTAGGGGGTAGGGGTGGATGCTGAGTATAAGCCGTGGGATCACGTGCTGCTCCCAGTAGCCTTGGCTTATGGCCACTACAGTCGCTGTAGCGTCGAAGTACTGGCTGTGCACCAGCGCGACCACCGACTTCTGCTTAGCAGGTATGTACGCTGCTATCAGTGGGAGGTTGAGTGCTAGGATGTATGCTAGCGCCCTCAGGTTTTGAGGAGCTCCTAGGACGGCGAGCACAGCTATGGATGGAAGCGGAGCTAGCTGAAATGGGAGTGGAGACCCAAGCAGCTTTGATGCCACCGCCATGGAGAGGAACACAGCCGTCATCACACCAAATATCATCGGAGTCACGAGGAGCAGCGTGCTTGTGACGCCTGCGTCTCTTGCTACCCTCAGGAGGCCTGCCATGACGCCGTAGAGCACCATGGTCAGGGTGAACTTCCTTGTCCCTATGAAGCCCTCCAGGAGCCTGAGCTTCTCGAATATTTTCACTACCATCAGCAGAGCTAGCAGGAATAGAGCTGCATATGCTGCTGTGTTGACTGGGTTGTAGCCTGAGCCCTTCAATATTGGCTCTATGAAGTACTTTCTTATGAGCTCCAGTATCGGAGGCATCTTATCAGCTCAGTACCAGCAGGGCTAGCGCTGCTGCCGCCAGAAGCGCCCAGGCCTTCCAGCTCCAGGCTGCTATCTTACGGCCATCTAGCTCCCATAGTGGGATGAGGTTGAAGAACGCAAGCCAGCTGTTTATCTTGGCTGCATACCCTAAGATGCCTGCTGCAAGCCCTGATGCTAGCGGGGCTGTAGCTAGGAATAGCAATGCCAGCACTATGTTGGTTAGCGGGCCTGCTGAGGCTATCAGGCCTAGGTCTCTTTCCCTCCAGTGGTAGGCTGCCCCCACTACGACAGCACCTGGGGCAGCGAACAGTATAAACCCTGTTAGCGATGTCAGGACCATTATCAGGATTCCCATCCAGAACGCCCTGAACTCCGCTTGATACCCCAGGTGTTGAGCTGTGAACTTGTGTGCCAGCTCGTGCAGCAGGAACCCTACTGCTATCCCTGGTGAAACCACCAGGAACGTCCTTAGCCCCCCTCTCTCTAGTATCCAGGCTGAGATCAGGAGCGCAGCTAGGGCTAGTGCTATGTCTGATAGCTCTCTGCCTGTGAAGCTCAGCTTACCTCCCCTGACTGGAACTGGGTACCATGGCCTAGTGTAGTATGGCTCCAGGGGCTTTAAGATGGCTGACTCCTTTGTCAGCAGTGCTCCACAGCTCGCGCAGTGGTATCCCAGCTCAGGGGATAAGCTGCACTTCTTGCAGAACACTGAGCCACAGCTTGTGCAGTAGTATACGTCTCCGTGTATCGGCTGCCCGCAGTAGCTGCAGGTAGGCAAGCTTACACCCCATGCACTGAGACTCTTATTGGTTTAAAAGGAGTTGTGGCAGGTGACGCTCTGACCGCAAGCTTTAATTTCACGCCCCAGGCTCCTAGGTTGGATAGCATGGGGAAGGCAAAGAAGAGTAGGGAAGTTAGGATATGGGCTAAGCTCCCCCGTGACCTGGTTGAGCAGCTTGAGGCCATAGCTAAGGAGGAGAGGAAGAGTAGAGCCATGATCATAGGGCAGGCGCTAGACGACTATGTCAGAGCTTGGAAGCTCAGGAAGACGCTGGAGAGGTATAGGAGGGGAGAGCTCACACTAGCTGAGGCTGCAGACAGGCTTGGCATGAGCATTTATGCTCTGCTTGCTATGCTAGATGAGGAGGAAGTCGATCTGCTTGAGGAGGTTGAGGAGGCTCAGCTTGCATACGCTTAAGGCTCTTCCTCATGACTATCGCTGGGCACCCATCCTCATAGTACCAGGGGATTCTGCCAGCTTGCCTGTAGCCAGCAGATGCATAGAGGCTTAGTGCAGCATGGTTGTCCTCCCTGACCTCGAGGTACACTTCCTCTGCACCCTTCTTCTTGAGCTCCTCTTCCATCGCCTTTAGCAGCATTCTTCCAAGCCCCCTCCTTCTGTGTCGCTTGGACACGCATATTGATAGCAGGTGGCCCCTACTCCCCTCTATTCTCCCAGCTGCATACCCAACGGTTACACCAGATACCTCACATACCAGAAGCGTATGGGTGGAGCTCTTGAGCATGTAGCTTATGAAAGCAGGGGGATATGGGCTCGCGAAGCACTCTAGCTCGAGCCTCACTATGTCCTCTAGGTCCTCTCTCCTCCCTCTCCTGACTCGAGGCAACGCTAGCCCTAACTCTTATTACTGATGAGATTTTAACCTGCTGGTGGTATCTTGGACTACCGTGTGAAGGACACCAAGCTAGCTGGCGGGGGGAGGCTCAGGATAGAGTGGGCAGAGAGGCACATGCCAGTGCTTATGAGGGTGAGGGAGGAGTTCTCTAAGGGTAAGCCCCTCAGCGGTGTGAGGATTGGTGCGTGCCTGCATGTGACCAAGGAGACAGCTGTCCTCGTTAGGACCTTGAAGGCTGGTGGAGCTGAAGTATACCTGTGCGCATCCAACCCCCTCTCCACTCAGGATGATGTCGCAGCAGCTCTCGTCGAGGACGGGATCTCTGTTTTCGCGTGGAGAGGAGAGAGCAGTGACGACTACTACTGGAGCATCAGCAGGGTTCTCGAGGAGAAGCCCCAGGTCATGCTTGACGATGGAGCAGATCTGATAGCGACAGCGCACGTGAAGGATATGCTCGATGAGGCTATAGGAGGGCAGGAGGAGACTACGACAGGTGTGATAAGACTTAAGGCCATGGAGAAGAGTGGAGATCTCAGGATCCCGGTTGTAGCGGTCAACGATGCTAGCTCTAAGAGGCTCTTCGACAACTACTATGGGACTGGAGAAAGCAGCCTGCATGGAGTGCTGAGGTGCACCAACATACTTCTCCCAGGGAAGAAGGTTGTGGTCTTGGGATATGGGCACTGTGGGCAGGGCATTGCGAAAATGGCTAGAGCTGTTGGGGCGCACACCATAGTGTGTGAGGTGGACCCGATTAAGGCTCTGAAAGCCTACTATGATGGGCATGAGGTTATGCCCTCTCTGAGGGCAGCTGAGATAGGAGATGTCTTCATAACCGCCACTGGATGTAAGGACGTCTTGACGAGAGAGCACTTCATGAGGATGAGGTCTGGGGCGATGCTGGCGAATGCAGGGCACTTCAATGTGGAGGTTAGCATACCGGACTTGAAGTCGATCAGCAGGAGAGTCAGGAAGATAAGGGAGAATGTTGAGGAATATGAGCTTGAAGACGGTAGGAAGCTGTATCTCCTAGCTGAAGGCAGGCTAGTTAACTTGGTGTGTGGAGAGGGGCATCCAAGCGAGGTGATGGACTTGTCGTTCAGCCTTCAAGCTCTCTGTGTGAAGTATCTTATGGAGAATAGGGGAGAACTCGAGAGCAGGGTCTATAATGTCCCAGATGAGGTGGATAGGAGGGTAGCTGAGCTCAAGCTTGAGACGTTAGGCGTGGAGATAGATAAGCTGACAGAAGAGCAGCAGAAGTACCTTGAGTCGTGGAAGCTTGGGACGTAAGCTACCTCCTCCAGAGCAGGGATAGGTCTATGGCCTTCTTCTCTGCGAGGGATTCAGCTGCAAACCCCATTTGCCTGAGTGCCCTAGCTAGGCTGGAGCTCTGCCCGTGGTAGGTGACTACAAGCTCAGGGCTCACGGCTTCCACCACCTTTAGCAGGTCGTGGAAGTCAGCATGGTCGCTTAGTGGGAAAGCGTAGTCTGCTCCAAGCTTAGCCTTGAAGCTGCTGGTGACAGCCCACCCTGAGAAGGCCATGGTCTTGACGCCATGCCTCCTCTTCAGCGCCTGTATCAGAGGGCTTGTGGAGCTGTACATCGGTGTGAGCATCACCCAGCTCTCCCTCTCCAATACCTTAGCCAGCCTAGCCTTCGGGTAGCTTAGGACATCAGGTAAATCTACTCCGAACCTCCTGTAGACTTCTGTGAACTTTGCTACGGTAGAGTGGGCTACAACTCGCGCTATAGAGCTGAAGAAGTGGATCAGGATCTGAGCTTTCCCAAGGGGGTATCCCATCAGCACTACAGGGTGCCCTCTACTGAGCATCTCTTCTATGAGATCGCGAGCCTCCTTAGCTACCTCCTCAGCGTCAGGGAACTGGAAGCTGCTTGAGCCATAGGTTGACTCTATGACCAGTACCTGAGCCTTCACAGGCTTAAAGCCCTCCATGAAGCCTCTGCTCCTCAGGCATATGTCACCTGTGAACAGCAGGAAGTCCTCTATGAGGGCTGCCTTAGACCCCAAGACGTGGCCTGCATCAAGCAGCTTGATCTGAGGTGTACTGTCCTCTAGCAGCGTGACTCCTCTTAGCCTAGCTAGGGCGGCGGTCTCAGGGCTGCAGACACACCTGCAGCTCCTGCTTGGGAGGTGGTCGAGGTGAGCATGGGAGACAAAGCACTTTTCCTGCGGCTTCTTGCTGTCAAAGCTT
>Ga0164311_10000181_pt1 | contig 24837 bp, 17 predicted proteins | sample GuaBasSedimGuay2_FD_121796 | JGI IMG/M metagenome (GOLD analysis project Ga0164311, IMG submission 121796) | Subseafloor sediment microbial communities from Guaymas Basin, Gulf of California, Mexico - Guay2, Core 4569-9, 9-12 cm | ecosystem: Environmental > Aquatic > Marine > Hydrothermal vents... | reverse complement strand
CCTATTTACCGCAATTTAAAATTATTTTTCATAATTTTTTTTATAAATCGCATAATAAGTAACGGGTATCACCAATAGTGTAAACATTGTGGAGGCAAAAAGGCCGAATATCAAAGCCCATGCCAGCCCTGAAAAAACAGGATCAAGGGTGATGGGAAAGGCACCGATGGCGGTTGTCAAAGCGGTTAAGATAATGGGTCGCATCCGGACAACGCCGCTGATCAGGATGGCATCCTTGAATGGAAGGCCCTTTTTTATGGCATCCTGAATAAATTCGATCAGCACAAGGGAATTTCGGATTACAATACCGCCAAGGGCGATCATGCCGATCATGCTCGTGGCCGTAAAAAAGACAGGATCACTGAATCCGCCCACACTCTTGGTAAAAACGTTTAAAATAAAGAATCCCGGCATAATCCCGAGGATGGTTAGGGGAATAGCCATCATGATCAGCAGGGGCATAAAATAGGACTCTGTGTTGATAACAAGGATAAAATAGATGCCAAAAAGGGCAGCGGCAAAAGCAAGACCCATATCCCTGAAAACCCGTAAGGTAATCTTCCATTCACCTTCTCCTGCCCAGTTGACACGGATACCCTTTTCAACAGGATTTTCATTCAATTTTTTCATCATATCCAGAACGGCTTCGCCGGGTGCCCTGCCGGTCATTTCTCCAACCACATAGACCACCGGTTCAAGATTTTTATGGTAAATGGGTTTTGAATTCTGGGTGTCAACCACACGGACAAGTTCTGCTAAGGGGATCATTTTTCCTTTGGCAGATCTGATGGGAATGTGGGAAATGGATATCATGTCTGATCGTTTGGCCCGGGGCAGAATAACTTTGATCCACAAAGGGTTTCTTTCCGGGTCCATATGAAGGCTTGCAGGGGTGATACCGCCCACAGCACTTTTTAAGGCGTCAAGGATGGTTCTTGTATCAATCCCATGCAGGGCTGCTTTTTCCCTGTCAACCATGATGTCCATTCTTTGACTGTTCTTTTCGCTCATAATTTTTATATCGGACACATTGGATTCCTGCTCCATGATGGTTTTGACATATTGGGCCCCCTGTAACAGTTCTTCATAGGGTGTATCATAACTGCCATAGACTTCCCCCACCAGGGTAGATAAAACCGGCGGTCCCGGCGGGACTTCCACCAGCTGGACCCGGGCATTGTTAGCGGCGGCGATTTTTTCAAGATCTTTTCTGATGCGCAAAAGAATGGTATGGCTTTGCTGCTCTCTGTCGGATTTATGGGCCAGGTTGATCCGTATGTCTGCAAGGTGACTGCCTTTACGGATGAAATAATGCCGGACCATGCCGTTAAAGTCCATAGGTGAGGATATTCCGGTGAAAGAGATAAAATTAGTGACTTCATTAACGGTTTTCAAATATTTTTCAAATTCCCGGACCACCCGGTCAGTATACTCAAGGGATGTTCCTTCGGGCATATCAATCACGATCTGGAATTCGTTTTTGTTGTCAAAAGGCAGAAGTTTCAATGGCACAAGCCTGAACACCGCAAGGGAACATGATCCGATTAAAAGCAGGATGATGACGAGAGACAATAAGATCCGCATGTATCTTTTATTTAAGAAAGGGGTCAGAATCGCTTTATAAAATTTTGTCAGGTACTGCTTTGATTCTTTTTTGCCGGAGGGTTTCTCTTTAACGTTTTTTAACAGTTTATGGGATATCCAGGGGACAATGGTAAGGGCGCAGACGGTTGAAAAGGTCACTGTCAAAGGCACATTGATTGCCATGGGCGCCATATAAGGACCCATCATGCCGGTAATAAAAGACAGGGGTGCAAAACAGATAATAATGGCAATGGTTGACATGATCACCGGCGGCAACACCTCTTGTACGGCAAAAAGAGTAGCCTCAAAGGGCTGGAAAACTTTTTGTTTAATGTGCCGCTGGATATTGTCCACATTGGTGATGGGATCATCCACCACGAGACCCAATGAAAGAATCAGGGCAAATAACGTGACCCGGTTGATGGTATACCCGAAAATATAGTTCATAAAAAGCGCCAGAGAAAAGGATATGGGAACGGCAAGGGCAACAACGGTAGCTTCCCGCCAGCCTAAAGTAAACGCTAAAAGAATCACCACTGAAATAATGGCAAACCCAAGAGACGTTAACAGCTCATTGACTTTTGCCTGGGCGGTTTTTCCATAGTTTCGGGTGACTTCAATATACATGCCGTCAGGAATGATGGCGGTTTTGAGTTTTTCAACCTCATCAAGGATACATTCGGCCACCTTGACGGCATTGGTACCCTTTTTCTTTGAAAATGCCAGGGTGACCGATGGAAAAGACAAAGGCCTGTCTGATTGAATATTGTGAGAGGTCCTGTAGTGGTTTGAAAAGCCGATCCGGGTATAGGAATCCGCCTCTTTGGGACCATCAATGATATGCGCCACATCTTCAAGATAGACCGGCTTTGATTCCCTGCCCGATATCATCAGTTTTTTTACCTGGTCCACCGAGGTTAAAAATGAACTGCTGGTAATGGTTATCTGTGTATTGTTTTTATTAAATACGCCGGCCTGGGTGGAGACATCCGCCCCGGAAAGTGCCTGCTCAATATCACGTATATCAATGCCGAATCCCTTCATCAGTAAGGGGTCAAGCTCAACCCTGATTTCTCTTTTGCGGCCGCCGTAAATGGAAGACCTGGAAATATTGTCAAGCCTTGACAGTCTCGCAACCATCTCTTCTCCTACCCTTTCTATCTCATGGTCACTGTATCTGTCTGAATAAAGGGTAAGGTTTAAAATAGGAACATCGTCAATTTCAATGGGTTTGATCAGCCAGTTGGTCACGATGGGCGGCACCCTGTCCAGGCTCATCTGTATCTTGTTGTGAAGCTTTACAATGGAGTCTTCCCTGTCTTCTCCCACAAAAAAACGAACCGTCACAATGGCTTTTTCCCTTGTGGACATGGAATATACATACTCGACCCCGTCAATCTCCCAGAGAATTTTTTCCAGGGGTGTTGCCACAAGCTTTTCTATTTCTCCCGGGCTTGCGCCGGGTGCTTCAACATAGATATCCGCCATAGGGACAACGATCTGGGGTTCTTCTTCTTTTGGGGTGATATAGATACTGAATGCTCCCAGGGCCAGGGAAATAATGATCAGCATAATAGATAACTGGGAGGTTAGAAAAAGCTGTACTATACGGGTAAGAATAGATTTTTTTTCAGCCATGTTTAGTTGTATCCTATACTTTCGTTGCCTTTGAGCCCTGCCAGCACTTCAATTTTTTCGCCAAATTGTTTTCCTGTTTTGATATAGACCGATTGCCAGGCATCATCTTTTTTTACATAAACCAGTTCAAGCTGGCCCACCCGGATAACTGCTTTTTTGGGAATGAGAAGGGTCTTTTCATCTGCAACAGGAATCAGAAGCCTGCCAAACATTCCCGGATAAATACCCGGTGTCGCAGGCAGAGACGCCTTTACAAGAAAGGTCCGGGTGGTGGGGTCGGCATAGGGTACAATTTCTTCTATCCGGGACAGAACAGTTTTTCCAATGGTTTCAATGTTGACCTGATAAGTGTTGCCTATAATGACGCGGCTGATCAAGCCCTCTCTTACATTGGCCTCAAGCCTTAAGGCACCACTGGTCTGGATCTTTAAAAGCGGTTTGCCCGGCACAGCAAGATCTCCGGGGTCAATCATTCTTTCCACAACAACACCGGTGGCAGGTGAGGTGATCCTGGCATAACCCAGGGCAATTTGAGCCTCCTTAACAATTTCTTCGGCATTTCTGATGGAGGATTTAGCTGCCGATTCTGCTTCCTGGGATTTTTCAAGCCGGGCTTTTGCCTGGAGATAACCTGATTTGTCAATTTCAAGCGTTTGAGATGGTACGATATCAGCGTCAAACAGTTTTTTTGTCCTGTTGTATGCTGCCTTTGCCTGGTCAAGGCCCGCCTTTGCTTCATCCCTGGATTTATAGGTCTGTGTAAGATTGTTTTTTGCAACGGCAAGTCCTTCCTTCGCCTGCTTGAGCTGGGCTGTAAGGCGCCTTGCATCCAGCCTGATAAGAACCTGTCCCTTTTTTACGGGGGTGCCCGGCACACAGGATACTTTTACAACCTGTGCACTGACCTGGGATTCAATGATAGATTCTGTCAGCGGCCGGATGGTTCCGACAGCTTCATACATCTGGATTATTTTTTGTTTTTCCACTGTGGTAATATTTTCAGGATGAAAATTGTTTTTAGATATCTTGTTTTCCGAAAAACCCGGCTTTATTTTTTCATTATCACAGGCAAAACAGATGAATAAAAATACTATTAAACATAGGATTAAAAATGATTTCTTCATGGCACAGCTCTTTTTTTTTATTTTCAATTATTGATTAGGATTAGTTTAATGTATAAATTTTTTTCGTCAACCCACAATGTGGTAGTACCTTTTTCAGTCTATATGTGATGACCCTGCCTGATATGTACGGATTACCTTTCTTACCTGAAATCTTTATATCCAATATTATATCTTGCAGCCTTATATGAAAATTTTCTAACCGTAATTCCAATGAGTTTGGCAGCCTTTTTAATGTTTCCTCTGGTATTTTTCAAGGCATCCATTAGAATTTCTTTTTCAAGATGTGCCACCGCATCTTCAAGGGAGAGAGGAAGGGTTTTGGATTTGATCCCTGTTTGAAGGGTGGCCGGCAGATGATAACTGTGGATGGCCCCTTCATTACAGAGGATGACGGCCCGTTCAATACAGTTTTCAAGTTCCCTTACATTTCCGGGCCAGTGGTATTCCATCATCATGTCAATGGCAGGGGTTGTGATTCTTTTGATATCTTTACCATGTTCTTTACTGTATTTTTCAAGAAAGTGATCCGCCAGTAGAATGACATCTGTTTTTCGCATTCTAAGGCTGGGGATATAAATGGGAAAGACATTGAGTCTGAAATAAAGATCATCTCTGAATTTACCCTGCTGAACCATTTTTTCAAGATTGGAGTTTGTGGCAGCAACAATTCTGACATCGCTTTTGATGGGCTTATACCCCCCGACTCTTTCAAATTCCTTTTCCTGCAGGACCCTTAACAGTTTTACTTGGGCAGCAAGATCCATGTTGCCGATTTCATCTAAAAAGATAGTACCGTGATCGGCCATTTCAAACTTCCCTTTTTTCTGGTAGGAAGCACCTGTAAATGCCCCTTTTTCATGGCCGAACAATTCACTTTCAATAAGATTTTCCGGTATGGCAGCACAATTTATTTTGATAAACGGTTTTTTATTTCTATCAGAGTTATAATGAATGGAATTGGCAACAAGCTCTTTTCCTGTACCGCTTTCGCCCCTTATCAGAACTGTTGCAACAGAAGAAGATACCTGGGAGATCATTTGAAAAACCTCTCTCATTTTGTTGGAATTTCCAATGATATTGGTAAAACTGTATTTGTTTTCAAGCGCTGATTTGAGCCGGATATTTTCTGTTTTCAGCTGCTTTTTATCGGCCCGAATCGTTTCCATATGAATGACATGATGGGCCACCATGGCTGCAACAACAGATAAGAGTTTTTCTCCTTTTTCCAGGGATTTTTTGCCCTCAAAGGGTCTGTCCGCACTAATGGCACCGACAACACGATTATCTTTTTTTATGGGTACGCAAATGTAAGAATAGTCATGGTTTTGGGCCAACCCTCTTGAATGGGTTTTATCAAGAAACAACGGCTCTTCACTGATCCGCGGGACAACTGCCGGCTCTCCTTTTTGAATCACTTTGCCGATGATGCCTTCACCGGGAAGGTACTTGATTTGACGCGTGGTATCTTCGGAAATTCCGTGGGCAATTTCAATCCTTATTTCACCGGTTTCAGAGTCGGTCAGGAAGATGATCCCCCGGATCAGACTCAAGGATTCAGATAGAACACTCAATACCTTGAACAATGATTTTTTCATGTCCATATGCTGATTCAGTGCTTCACTGATTTCGTACAAAAGCGAGACTTCTTCAATAGATTTCATTCAAGTGATTCCAAATAATGACTCATAATTTTAAGATATTGCTTTCATTCTGTTAATGGTATAATTTATCAGCATATATAATTGTCTGGATAGTATTACATAAAATATGGCTTTATAACAAGGTTTTATGCCTTGCAGGGTTAAAAATGAAGGGTGACAAACCCCAAAAGAAAAAAGCAGGAACAAGGGATGCAAACAAGACCCTTGAGGTGTTGTTTGAAATTTCAGAAGCAGTAACCTTTACCCGAAATCTTGATGAACTGTACAGAGTTATCCACCAGTCTCTTGGTAAGATCCTCAATGTGGATAATTTTTATATTGCACTTTATCATGAAGAAAGAGATTCCATTACCTTTCCCTATCATGTGGATGAAAAAGATGATGATCCTGAAGAAATTTTTGATTTTAGTAAAACAACGTCTTTAACCGGGCAGGTCATCAAGGCCAGGGAACCCTTAATTTTTTTTGAACAGGATATTATTGATCTTGCCAGGGCCCGGAACCAAAGATCCACCGGGACCATCAGTAAAATATGGTACGGAGCGCCGTTAATCATTAAAGAAAGGGTTATCGGGGCTATTGCCATGCAAAGTTATAAATCTCCCGATGACTACACGGCTGCAGATCTTACTGTGTTAAATACAATTTCCCAGCATATTGCCCTTGCCATTGAACGTAAAGAATCAGATGAAAAGTTAACCAGACAGCGAAATATCCTGGAAAAAATTCTGGAATCATCTCCTGTGGCGATCGGCCTTGTGGAAAACAGGATTTTTAAGTGGGTGAACAATGAAATGCTGAATATGTTCGGGTATGAGAAAAAGCAGGATTTTGAGAATGCGGATGTGCGCATGATTTACAATTCAGAGGCTGACTATGAAAAAGTGGGAAAAATCATTTACCGCGATTTAAAGAAAAAGCGTAAATCAGATATTGATTTTGATCTCAAAAGAAAAGACGGCACCATTTTAAAGGCCAATATTATCATCACAAGTTCCAATTTTGAAAATCCCTTTAAAAGTACCATCGTGATCTTTGCAGATATTTCCCAGAGAGAATTGGCTCAAAAAGAAAAGCTGGAAAGAGAAAAACTTCAAGGGGTTCTTGAAATGGCCGGAGCCGTCTGCCATGAGATTAATCAGCCTCTGCAAAGTATTATCGGGTATTCCACCTTGTACCAGGACAATGACTCTCTATCGCCTCGGGAATTGAATAATATTAAGACCCAGGCAATGCGGATTGGTGCGATCACAAAAAAACTTTCCAATATCACCCAGTATAAAACGATAAATTATCCAGGGAATACAAAGATAGTTGATATTTGGGGTTCAAGTAATGACAATCCTTAACGTCTGATTCTATTGTTATTTGAAAATAAAAAGCCGTTGGGTGGAGGTGACGTATTTTGAGGGGCATGCCTGAAATTTTGATCCACTCAGTTGATGACATTTTATAAAAAGGGTTGACCCGTGATTGATTTAACTATTCAGTCTAAGACACTTGAAAAAAACATTGCCTATTGCCGGGAAAAAGGGATTACCCTGCCCACATTCGGTATGATGAAAAATCCGGATACTGTTCCAGAAAAAATAAAAGACCAGCTCAAATCCATCGGGCTTTGGGATGTCCATTCGGCAAACCTCTATAGGATTACCTGGAACAATGAGTCTAAAAACTCAGGCGGGCTTTTTGGCGGTGTTAACCATTTTATTTTACCACCAAAACTCACCGGGTGCCGGGCCAATATCATCATGCTGGCCGGCCGCTGGTTCCCCACGGGCGCCCATAAGGTTGGCGCCACATACGGCTGTCTTGCCCCGGGGTTGGTCACAGGTCAGTTTGATCCTGAAAAGACAAAGGCCGTCTGGCCGTCCACGGGAAATTACTGCCGTGGCGGTGCCTATATATCAGCGCTTCTGGCATGCAATGCCATTGCCATTCTGCCCGAGGAGATGTCAAAGGAACGCTTTGAGTGGCTGAGTAAAATAGCCGGTCAGGTCATTGCGACTCCGGGCTGCGAATCCAATGTCAAAGAAATCTTTGACAAATGCTGGGAACTGAAGAGTTCAGGAGAAGACTTAAGAATTTTCAACCAGTTTGATGAAATGGGCAACCCCATGTGGCATTATACTGTGACCGGAAATGCCATTGAAACACTTTTGGAAAAATATCTGACGCCGGGTAAGCGGTTTGCAGGATATGTCTCCTCATCGGGTTCCGGCGGAACCCTGGGTGCGGGGTATTATCTGAAACAAAAATTTCCTCGCTCAAAAATCGTGGCAGCTGAAGCACTTCAGTGTCCCACACTTCTCAATAATGGGTTCGGTGCCCACCGCATCGAAGGCATTGGCGATAAACATGTCCCCTGGGTTCATAATCTCAAAGAAACCGATTTTGTGGCGGCTGTGGATGATGAGGCGCCCATGAGAGCCCTGCGTCTGTTCAATGAACCTAAAGGCAGACAGGCCCTGGTAAAAAGCGGTGTAGAACCACACCTTGTGGAGAAATTGGATCATCTGGGTATTTCAGGGATCGGCAATATGATTGCCGCCATCAAGTTTGCAAAATATAATGAACTGACCGAGGATGATTACGTCGTCTCCATTGCAACGGACTCCATGCAACTGTATGGTTCAAGACTTAATGAACTTGAACAGGAGCGCGGGGCATACACCGACAATAATGCCCAGAAAGATTTGGAACTCATCAGTTCCATTACTATTGACCATACAAAAGAACTTTCCTATTACGATAGAAAAGCCATACACAACCTTAAATACTATACCTGGATAGAACAGCAGGGGCATGATGTGGAAGAATTGAATGCCCAGTGGTATGATCATGACAATTACTGGTATTCCATGTTTGATCAGGTTGACGACATTGACGAGCTGATTATTGACTTTAATGAACGTGTGGGTCTTTTACCCTAAAAATATTATTATCAGGTTTGAGAAGAAGCCTCTTTTTTCTGGGCAAGAGAATCCAGATGTCTTTCAATAATGGCTCTTAAATTTCTATCCGGGTCAAGCTTGTCTGAATAATAGTTTAAAACCCACCAGAGCCTGTTTAACTTTTCACCATCATCCTGCCACCAGGAAATAGCTTCTTTAATGGCTTCAGGGGTTTTAAACTCAGAATTGATCTTTACATAGAAATCATAACAAATTGATCGTGTGATAGGCTTAAGGCTGAGAATCTTTACGGTATTTCGGTTTATCATCTCTGTCTCCTAAAAAATATCACAGTGAACAAGATTGATTTTTTAAAAATCCTACATAAATAAAAGTGGATTGTAAAGCGCAATTTTAAGTTGCCAATACCTGTAGGGATAAGATAAGTTAGGAAAAAACATTGATACCCCAAAGTATTTAGTTACAGGATATTTTTATAATTTTGAAAAAAGATATTACATTTGTGATTGGAGGATGCAGGAGCGGGAAGAGTTCTTTTGCACTGCATCAAGCCAATAAGCTGCAGTTCAACGGGGGAGAACAGAAAAACAAATATTTTATTGCCACGTCTGTACCGACTGATTTGGAAATGGAAAGACGAGTGGAAAAGCACCAGAAAGAGAGGGGAGAAGATTGGCACACTATTGAAGAGCCGGTGAGGATTCATGAAAAAATTAATCAATATTCTCCCAGAGCCGGTGTCATTCTCGTGGACTGTTTGACACTCTGGGCGTCCAATCTATTGTTTCATTCCTATAATCCGAGTCAGATTGAAAAGACCATTAAACTTCTGGAGAATTCTCTTGAGCAGTGTGGATGCCCCGTATTCCTGGTTTCCAATGAGGTTGGATGCGGCATTGTCCCGGAAAATAAACTGGCAAGGCAATTCAGAGACCTTGCAGGGTTTATTAATCAAAGGATAGCAAAAATAGCTGACAACGTGGTCGTGATGGTTGCCGGAATTGATGTTCAGATAAAGCCAAAACGCTAAATCAGATGCTAACTTAAATGAAAAAGAAACCGCTTTGTGAAAAATCAGTTAAAGAATGGGTTAACAGTTTCCCAATTCTGGATAAAATAATGGCATTAGACCCGGTATTCTGGGAAAATCCTCAATATTTACCATTTACAAAACAACTTGAATCAAGCCTTTTAGTATCCAAAAATCAAGTAAATAAAGCATTGAAAAATGTTGCGGCGTTTTCCGGGTATGTCGAAAAAGCATTCCCTGAGACAAAATCTTCAAAAGGGATGATAGAATCGGATTTGGTCGATATCGTTTCCATGAAAAAAGCCATGGAAAATTTCTGGGAGTTAAACATTGCCGGCCGGCTTTATCTAAAAAAAGACAGCCATCTTGACGTATCCGGTTCCATCAAGGCAAGGGGCGGATTCTATGAGGTGCTCAGGCATGCACAGGACCTTGCTGTTGAAAATGGATTATTTAAGCCTGGAAGTGATGTCTCAATATTTCAGACCAGGAAATTTAAAGATTTTTTTTCACAGTATGCCATTGCTGTTGGCTCAACAGGAAACCTTGGATTAAGTATCGGGATTTTAGGAAAACGTCTTGGTTTCAACGTCTATGTCCATATGTCGGCTGATGCCAAACAATGGAAAAAAGATAAACTAAACTCAATCGGCGTCACGGTCATCGAACATCGCGCAGATTACAGTAAAGCCGTGGAGCAGGGTCGGAAACAGGCAGACACTGATCCCAATATCTATTTTGTGGATGATGAAAATTCCAAAAATTTATTTTTAGGGTATTCTGTAGCCGGACAAAGGCTTAAGACCCAGCTTAAGGAACAAAACATACACGTAGACGATACCCATCCGCTGTTTGTATATCTTCCTTGCGGCGTGGGAGGGGCAGCCGGTGGAATTACATTGGGGTTAAAGCAGATCTTTAAAGACAATGTTCATTGTTTTTTTGCAGAACCCACGCATTCACCCTGCGTGTTATTAGGTTTGATGACCCGGCAGCATGAAAGGTTCTGTGTTCAGGATTTTGGCATTGATAACCTGACTGCGGCTGACGGACTGGCGGTGGGAAGAGCATCCGGATTTGTGGGAAAGGTTATAGAACATCTTGTGTCCGGTGTTTATACTCTGGATGATGATAATTTATATCGACTGCTTGCCATGTTAAAGGACAGTGAAAGTATTTATATGGAACCCTCAGCCCATGCAGCAATGATAGGCCCTGTCAGGCTGTTTCAGGATGTGGAAGGCAAAAAATATATTGAAAAACAGGGGCTTTCATCCATGATGAGCCGGGCGACCCACATTGTCTGGGGCACGGGTGGAAGTATGGTACCAAAAGAGATTCAAAAAGCTGATATAGACATGGGAAAACATTTTTTAAGCTACAGTGGGCAATAATAATGAAAATTTTTTTTACAGATTTAAGATCTGCCATTTTGTTTATTACCATTCTTCCAGCAGGGAAAAATGTGGCATATTCTCCAAAGGGTATGATTAAGCTTTTCCCTGTGGTCGGGTTGATACTGGGGGGAGGACTTTTGGTATTTGATATCTTGGTTTCTCATCTTTGGTCTCCTGCTGTGGCAGCGGTTCTGGATGTCCTTTTTCTGGTCGTGGTAACAGGGGCATTTCATTTGGATGGTCTGGGAGATACAGCAGACGGTTTGTTCAGCCACCGGTCGAAAGAAAGAGTTCTTGAAATCATGAAAGATAGCAGAACCGGCATGATGGGGCTTGTAGCGGTGTTTTGTGTTCTGGCCGTTAAAACAGCCGGGATCTATTCGGTTAAAACAAGTGGAACCCCTTTTCAAACCCTGATGTTGCTTTTGATTATTCCCTCTTATTCCAGGGCGGCAATGCTGTTTGGTATTAAGGGTTTGGGTTATGGCAGAAAAGAGACTGGAACCGGGTTTGATTTTTTTGAAAAGGGTATTGGGTTAAAAGATTTTGCCTTTATATTGATTCCTATGGCTCTCTCTCTGTTTTTGGGGTATAAGGGCCTGGTTTTAAACCTTGTTTTTTTTATAATGGTAATATCCATATTGAGTTTTTATAAAAAGAAGCTCAATTGTATCACAGGCGATATGCTGGGAGCCATGAACGAGATAATAGAAGCTTTTTTGTTTCTGGCAACCGGGGCATTAATCGGTTAGTAAAAGGAAAGCGTTTAATGATAATTGGGCATGGTGGCAATAAAAAAGATCTGGCAAAAGCGATTGGCTGCGATGTTAATGATATTATTGACATGAGCAGCAATTTAAATCCCCTGGGGCCGCCTGAAAATATAGAGAAAATTATTTGTGACAACCTGGTTAAAATAAGATTCCTTCCCGAACCGGATGCAGTCTCCATGAGAAAAGGGTTTGCCAACTTTCATGGGATGGATCACAATGAGGTTGTGGCAGGCAATGGCACCACCTGGTTTATTTACACCATCCCCAAGGCTCTTGGCTCAAAAAAGGTATTAATTTTTGGCCCCTCTTATTCGGATTACAGGGATGCCTGCCTCATGCATGACATTGCTTTTGAACATTGTATTGCAAAAGAGTCAGAACGGTTTGAACCGGACATTGATGAACTATCACGGATGACAAAAGTGGCGGATACAGTATTTATCTGCAACCCCAACAACCCCACAGGCTCACTTATTTTACTGGAAAAACTTGAGTATTTGATTCAAAAACATGAGCAGACCTGTTTTATTATTGATGAATCCTATCTTCCCTTTGTGGATCAGGCCCATGAAATTTCTCTGGTATCCAAAACCAGACATCAAAACCTGATCGTTCTTTCCTCCATGTCAAAAATATTCAGGATTCCAGGACTTCGCACCGGGTTTTTAAGTGCCCAACAAGGCCTTGTTGAAAAAATTATGGCCTATTATCAGCCATGGAGTGTGAATGCATTGGCCCAGGCAGTTATCGAATACATTTTTGATCACCCGGAAAACATAGAACCCTTTTATGAGAAAACAAGAGAATATATAAAGGCTGAAAAACAGATCTTTCTTGCAAATCTTGAAAGTATTCAAGGCTTGCAGATATTTGATTCCCATACCTATTTTATTCTGGCCTCTTTAAAAAACGGGATGAATTCAAGGCAGTTTTGTGAAAGGATCGGGCAACATAAAATTCTGATCAGGGATTGTTCTAATTTTTTTGGTTTATCCGATAAGCATGTGAGGTTTTCTTTAAAGGAAAGAAAGAATAATCTCCATCTGGCAGATTTGATAAAAGAGATTACAAAATAATGATGGAAATTCAGTGGACCGTTATTCTGGCGGCTTTTATTCTTGATTTTATCCTGGGAGATCCAAACATCCTGCCTCACCCGGTGATTTTTATGGGAAAGGCGATTGATTTTTTTGAGATCCGGTTTAGAAAATATATCAAAAATTTATTTATTTCTGGGCTTTTCTTTGCCTGCTTTTTGATTTTATCGACATGGCTGACAGGCGTTATCATCATAAAGTTGAGTATGAACATTCATCCTTTTTTTGGAATTCTTGTTCAAATAATCTTGCTTTTTTTCTGCTTTTCATCAACAAGCCTTGAAAAGGCAGCATTAAGTGTTTTTGCAGCTCTTAAAGAGAACAACATAAAAAAAGCCCGGGAAAACGTCTCCATGATTGTGGGACGGCAGACCCAAACGCTGGACCAAACCGGTATCACACGGGCCAGTGTGGAAACAGTGGCTGAAAATTTTGTGGATGGATTTTTATCTCCCTTGTTTTTTGCCATTATCGGAGGGGTACCGTTGGCGCTTGCCTATAAAATGATCAATACTCTGGATTCCATGGTGGGATATAAGAATGACACCTATATTCTTTTTGGAAGGGCATCTGCAAGGATTGATGATGCGGTTAATTTTATTCCGGCAAGACTCTCTGTTTTGATTATCGCCGGAAGCGCATTCCTTTTTTCGTTTAAAAGAGGCGTTTCAGCTTTAAAAACAGGTTTCTCCCAAGGGTCGTTTCATAAAAGCCCTAATGCCGGATACCCGGAAGCTGCTTTTGCGGGTGCCCTTAACATAAGACTTGGCGGCCCCAATGTCTATCATGGCACATTGGTGGAGAAACCTTATATTGGAAAAGAGTTTAAAGACCCCGGAAAAGAAAAGATAAAGCAGGCGTGTGACCTGATGATGTTTAGTTCATTTCTGGCCACCCTGATTTGCTGCGGTCTTGTTTTTATTTTTTTTGCTTAAGATTATATTTCAAGGAATATTATGTTGCCCGACAAACCTTTTAAGCTTGGCACCACCTCTTTTATCTTTCCGGATCATATTATTCCCAACGTAAAAAAACTGGGCCGGGCTTTTGACGAAATAGAGCTGCTTGTTTTTGAAAGCCAACCCGCAGAAGCCCTTCCTTCAAAAGACGATGTAAAAGAGCTTTTAACCTTATCCCGGGAATTGGATCTTACCTACAATATCCACCTTCCTGTTGATATCAGCCTCACTCATGAATTTTTAGCAAAAAGACAGAAAGCAAGAGATTCACTCCTTAAAGTAATAGATCTTTTTGTACCTTTAAATCCCACCACCCACACCCTTCACCTTGAGCTGCCCCTAAATATTAAAACTAATATTAAAATGGGTAAAAAAAATCAAAAAAAACTCAAAATCTGGGAGGAGAATACCCGGAAAAGCCTTGGTGAATTTGTATCAGAACTATCTGACCCGGGTATCATTTCCATTGAAACCCTTGATGTTCCTTTTGTATATCTTGAAACCCTGGTGGAGGACTTTAAGCTCTCCGTCTGTATCGATGCCGGTCATCAGATAAAGTACGGGTATAACCTCTTGGAAATTTATGAGAAACATAACAACATAACACCCGTTATGCACCTGCATGGTGTTGATTTTTCCGATGGGAACATTAAAGATCACACCTCTCTTGATAAATTGCCGGAAAAATACCTGAATCAGATTCAGATAATTTTAGAAAAATTTGCCGGGGTGGTAAGCCTTGAGGTGTTTAATTTTGAAAATCTGAACCGATCCTTAGCGGTTCTTTCAAAGATGTTTAACAATATTGCACCAGCGATCTTAAAAAAATAATTTAAACGGTCCTTGCGAAAAAAAATGTTATTATGGTACAATTTATTAATTCATTTTAAATTAGATCATACATGTAACAGGATGGCTGCAATCGTAACATCATAATATCTATCGGGTTTTTGGAGGTCTAAATGCAAAAAAAAGCAATGTTTTTGTTTTTTATAGCGGTTGCCTTAGGCAGTACTCTTATTTTAATCAGCCGCCAGAACAATGATGGCAATAGAGATGTAATTTATAATAAAAACATTTCCAATGATATCCATAGCGGTATTTCACCATTGTCAGATCGATTAGACAGAAAAAATATTTATTTTGGTGTTTCAATTTCTAAAACCGGTCGATTTTCTGTGGAAGGTGAAAATGTTATTCAAGGCTATAATCTCTGGCAGGAGCACGTGAATAAAAATGGAGGTATAAAAATTGGAGAAAAATCATATCCAGTTGTCATTAAATATTATGATGACAACAGTAAAATTGAAAAACTGGAAGAAAATATCACCCGGTTGATAAAAGAAGATCGGGTGGATTTTATTTTAGGTCCTTTTACCAGCGGGTTTAATTTGGCAGCCAGTCAAATTACTGAAAAATACGGGAAAATAATGATAGAATCAGGTGGAGCGTCAGACTCAATTTTTACAAGAGATCAACATTTTACCTTTGCCACGCAAACATCAGCATCCTGGTGGTTTAAGGACTTTTTTGACATGATATCACAGATAAATCCTGCTCCCAAAACATATGCGCTGATAACGCCTGATAAATTATTTACGAGAAGTGTTGCCAAAGGCGTTCAAATATGGGCGGCCACAAAAAATATCCAGGAAGTTTATTATCAAATTGTTGACAAAGAAACAGATAACTTTATCCCTTATCTGCTGGAAATGGTACCCAAAGATCCCGATATAATCATATTAACCAGCCATTATCAGGATGCTGTAGATTTCAGCATACAATTATCAACGATAAAAGAACTGCGGCCTAAAGCCGTGGTCATGACCATAGGTCCGTCTGAAATAAATTATGTTCAAGATGTTGGAGAAGGGGCTGAAGGGATGATAGGCGTTACTCAATGGGTTGCAAACAGTTCATTTAAGGGACCTGTCTTTGGTACGCCCCAGGATTATGTGAGAGAGTTTAAGAACAAATATGGTCAACTTCCCACCTACCAGGATGCCCAGTCCAGTGCCACAGGCGTGATTTATCAACTGGCCCTGGAAAGATGCAGATCCCTTAATGCAAAAGAAGTTTTAAAGCATATCAAAGCTTTGGATGTGGAAACGTTTTACGGGAGGATAAAATATGATTCAAGGGGGATGAACATTGGGCACAAAATGGCACTTGTTCAGATTTTACAGGGTCAAATGAAAACGATATGGCCGCTGAAAGCTTCACAAACAACAATAAAATTTCCCCTTCACAGCCAGTTATAAAAAAATCAAATGAAAGTAGATAGATTGAAATCCCGAAAAAAATTATCCCAGAAAAGAAAGAGTCTTTTTGATAACCTTTTCATTTTGCACCTTTTTTCAACAACCATCTTATTTATTATTATTATTGTTTCATATTATTATATTGAAAAGAGCCGTTTTAACAATATTATGATTGAAAAATCAAATTTAATACATGACCTTCTGGAGATTTCATGTGTTGATCCCATTGTGGGTACCATTGCTTATGATAGAATTAATCAGACTATTGAAACGCTGTATAAAAAAAATCGTGAGATTGACTACATTGAAATTTATGATCCAACAGCACATATCATTGCTTTTGTAGGTAAAATTCCCAAGGTCCATCTGGGTATCAAAGAAATTAATCTATTGTTCAAACATCCGTCCCATACAGGGCAAGCGATAAATAGTCATCCAAATACCAATGAACGGATAACATTTTTAAATGTTGGAGACCAATATCTTGGACTGATCAGGATAGAGTTTACAAAGAAATATTTTCAAAAACAATTGAGAAGTAATATTCTCTATTTTCTTGGATTTTTTATCATCGCCATTGCAGCAACCAGCCTGATTTTTTATCTGTTTACCAATAGATGGATTGTCCTGCCCATTATTAATGTCAGCAGAATAATGAAAAACTATGGTAAAGATGAATTACAGACACTTTTAAGCAATATTCAAAAATATAATCAATCAATTTCAAAAAATGAAATTGGGATTATGTCCACAGCTTTTGAGCGGATGATTTCTTCCATCATAAAACAAACGAATGAAAAAGAGAAAGCAGAAAGGGCATTACGGGCTTCTCAAAAGAGATTTCTCACAGTATTGGACAGCATAGATGCAACCATTTATGTTGCTGATATGGAAACATATGAAGTCCTTTTTATGAATAGATACATGATAGAGAGTTTTGGAAGGGACATGACAGGTAAAATATGCTGGCATGTTTTTAGAGGGGAATCCGGACCCTGTCCACATTGTACCAATGAACAATTAATTGATGAAAATGGAAACCCTACCGGTGTCTGTGTCTGGCAGGATAAAAATCCCGTCGTTGGAAAATGGTATGTGAACTATGATCGAGCCATAGAATGGACAGACGGGCGGTTGGTTAAGCTGCAGATCGCGACGGACATTACCGATTTTAAAAAGATGGAGAAAGAGCTCAACCAGGCACGCAAAATGGAATCCATCGGCACACTTGCAGGAGGTGTTGCCCATGATTTTAATAATTTACTCTACATGATAATTGGAAATACGGAGCTGGCGCTTGAAAGCATTTCAGACTCGCATCCTGTGTATACGCATCTTGACAAGATCAAATCCGCCAGTTTTAAGGCAGCCGGTATCGTCAGACAATTGCTCAGTTTCAGCCGAAGGATCGATCAGGAACTCAAACCCATCAATGCGGTCAGTACGATTAAGGATGCGCTTGATTTTTTACGGGCAACGATTCCAACCACTATAGAAATCCACAAACATCTGCCGGATGAGGATATAACAATTCTTGCTGATCCGATCCAGATTAATCAAATCATGATGAATCTTTGTACCAATGCTTCCCAGGCCATGGAAGAGACTGGCGGGATTCTGGAAATTTTTGTGGAACCATTTACTTTAAATGAGAATACCGCCAGAAATTATCCGGATCTTTTACCAGGTGATTATCTTAAGATCACGTTAAATGACACAGGCCATGGCATAAACGCTAAAACCATTGATCGAATCTTTGATCCCTATTTTACAACCAAGGAAATAGGAAAAGGTTCGGGTATGGGACTGGCGGTAGTGCACGGTATTGTTAAAAATCATAACGGTGCGATCTTGGTTGACAGCGCACTGGGTAAGGGAACGACTTTCACCATTCTATTTCCTGTAGTGGATGAAAAGCCTGTGGATGAAATTGATACAACCGGTGAATCTCTATCTGGTACGGGAAAGATTCTTTTTGTGGATGATGACGAAGCTATTACAGATGTAAGCGGTCAGATGCTTGAGTGGTTGGGGTATACGGTTGAAGCCACAACAAAACCACAAGAAGCGTTTGAGCTCTTTCAATCAAAGCCGCATGAATTTGATCTGGTCATAACCGACATGACTATGCCCCAGATGACCGGTGCAAAATTGTCTGGAAAATTAAAGGATATTCGACCCGATATTCCTGTCATTATCTGTACGGGTCATAGCTCTCTGATGGATGAGGAAATGGCCAGACAACTCGGGATTGCCGCTTATGTGATGAAACCAGTATCTTTATCAAAATTAGGAAAAACGATCCAAAAGGTTTTAGATACATAAAAAAGGCTGCAATGGGAAAGAGATCTGATATTCATTTTGTCAAAGATTATCAACCGGATGCCGAGGCAGTGGTGGAACTGACAAACGCAAAAATTGTGGATGTCATAAACAGCTGTTTTCTGGATCAAAATGTTCGTGTTTTGATCCAAAACGGGAAGATTGTATCCATGCCCGGCCTGGAAGGTGAATCTTTGGAAATACCGGTTGACTTTTCCATTGATTTGCAAGGAAAAACCCTGCTGCCAGGCTTTTTTAATGTTCATTGCCATATTCAGATGATCAATCCGACCTTATTTTCAAATTTTAAAACCATCAGAGCCGGAAAGAAATATCATGACCAGCAGGTTGAAAAAAATATGGCGGATTGTCTGGCCTGCGGCATTACCAATATCCGGGACGCTTATTCCGATGAGTTAAGACCCAACTTTCAATTGAGAGAGCGCATTCGGAACCGGAAAATACCAGGTCCGCGTATTAAGCAGGCAGTTGTCGTTGGTGCCCATGGTGGTTACCTTACTCCAAAGCTTACGGGAATGAAAAAGGTTTTGCTGGGAATATTGGGACTTGGGACCATGGAGTATGAAAATATTCATTCAGGTGTGATCGCATTTCCGACCGGCGCAAATCAGCAGCAGATCCGTGATGCTGTGGACAGAGCCATTGATGAGCGCGGAGCCGATCTTATCAAGGTGGGTGAATCCCTGGAAGAAAGCCTGCTCAATTCCAACCCCATCACCATGACCATGGATCAGATGCAGGCTGTCACCGATCAGGCACGGCGCCGGGGTGTGCAGAGTACCATACACTGCGTTTCAACGGATACCGTTCGACGGGCGGTTGCGGTTGGATTTTCATCTCTGGCTCACATGGCCCGGGACGGGATTCTGAGCCAGAAAGATATTGATGCCTGCCTGAAGTCGGATTCTATCATTGAACCGACGCTTTCGGTGGGGTATGATATGAGCTGGCGACTTAAAGGGGACCCTTTTTACAATGATCCCAATATGGAGAAGCTCTATAGGTTTAGAAACAAAACATTTGGCGGGCTGGTAGAAACTTTCTGGGTGCCCGAGCTTAAGCGTTGTGTCATTGAAGGATTTAACAAGGCCAATCTTGGCAGGTATAAGATGCTCGGTATTTTAAATCTGTCAAAATTGTTGACACATTTCAGCCGAATGGTGCGCTATGGAATCGAAAACGTAAAAATGCTGGTCGATCAGGGTGCCGTCATGGCCTGCGGCAATGACGGTGGAATTCAGAGCTGTACGCCGGCCATGATCGCTCACGAGCTGTCCATGTTCGACCTTTTCATGAATGATGAGATTTTAACAGAAAAATTTGATGGTATCACAGCTGTGCAGACGGCAACCATCAACAGTGCTAAATCCATGGGCATCGATGATCAATTCGGCTCCATTCAAACCGGGAAAATTGCTGATCTGGCCATTGTCGACGGTAATCCTTTTGAAGATTTCAGCATCCTTGGAAAAAGGGTTGACGCCTTGTTTATGGACGGCCGGCTGGTGATTAACAATTGCGGTTTAAGGGTTTAAAAAGGCATTACAACATGTGATCTGCTCATATGTTAAATTTAAAATCCCGGCTTATCTTGAATAAAAATGACAGCTTTGATATCTCTATTGGAGATAAAGTCAAATATTTTGGCTTATAGCTTAAAAACAATGCTGTAAGCTTTTAATTTTTGTAAATTACAGGATGATAAAGATGTCATTGGTGCAGCAAAGACGGCAAACCCGCCAAATAAGTGTTGGAAAAGTTAACATTGGTTCTGATGCACCTGTCTCAGTCCAGTCTATGACCAATACCCAGACCCAGGACGTGGAAGCCACAGTCAGCCAGATTCTTGCCCTTGAAAAGGCCGGGTGTGAAATCATCCGGGTGGCGGTTCCGGATATGGAGGCAGCCCTTGCCATTGAGAAAATCAAACAACGTATCTCGATACCCATCATTGCTGATATCCATTTTGATTTCAGGCTGGCCCTGGCATCTGCCCGAGCAGGCGCCGATGCCCTGAGGATAAACCCGGGCAATATCGGGGACGCAAAAAAAATTCAGGCAGTGGTGGATTGTGCCAAAGATCATGACATTCCCATAAGAATTGGTGTGAATGCGGGTTCCCTTGAAAAAGAGATTGAACAGCGCCTTGGAACAACACCTGAGGCCATGGTGGAAAGTGCATTACGCAATATAAAAATTCTTGAAGATTTAAATTTCTATAATATCAAAGTTTCCCTGAAAGCGTCGGATGTTTCAAGAACTATAAAAGCATATCAGCTCTTAGCCCCAAAAACGGATGTGCCGTTTCATGTCGGAGTTACAGAAGCAGGAGGGCTTTTTGCCGGTATCACAAAGTCGGCCATTGGCATTGGTATGCTGCTGGCTCAAGGGTTGGGGGATACCCTGCGGGTCTCATTGACAAGGGATCCTGTTGAAGAAGTCAGGACAGGGTTTGAAATTTTAAGGGCATTGGACCTCAGAAGCCGGGGACCGGAACTGATTTCCTGTCCTACCTGCGGACGGTGTAAAATTGATCTTTTTAAAATTGCTGAACAAACAGAAAAAGCTTTACTTGAACGGTCTTCTAAGATTAAAGTTGCAATAATGGGGTGCGTTGTAAACGGTCCCGGAGAAGCCAAAGAGGCAGATATAGGTATCGCAGGTGGTGATGGCATGGGGATTCTATTTAAAAAGGGAAAAGTGATCCGAAAAATAGACCAGGATGAACTTGTGGATCAATTGCTGAGCGAGATTGATAATATGACGATAACTTCGGAGGAACACAATGGCAAAAAAGAATAAAACTGCGATTACACCCACCCGGGAGCAAGACTACCCAGGTTGGTATCAGGAAGTCGTTAAAGCATCAGATATGGCTGAAAATTCACCGGTCAGAGGATGCATGGTCATAAAACCCTGGGGGTATGCGATTTGGGAAAATATCATGCACCAGATGGATATCATGTTCAAGGAAACCGATGTAAGAAATGCTTATTTCCCTTTGTTTATTCCCTTAAGTTATCTGGAAAAAGAAGCCGAGCACGTGGAAGGGTTTGCCAAAGAGTGTGCTGTTGTCACCCATCACAGACTTGAAAAAGATGGTAAAGGCGGATTAAAACCTGCGGGAAAACTTGTCGAGCCCTTAATTGTCCGCCCCACGTCTGAAACCATTATCGGTGAATCCATGGCCAGATGGACAAGCAGTTACAGGGATCTTCCCCTTCTTTTAAATCAGTGGGCCAACGTGGTTCGGTGGGAAATGCGGACCCGCATGTTTTTAAGAACCAGTGAATTTTTATGGCAGGAAGGTCATACCGCCCATGCCACAGAGCAGGAAGCAAAAGAGAGAACCATGCTCATGCTGGATGTCTATACAAAATTTGTCGAAGAGTATCTGGCCATGCCCGTGATCAGGGGCCGAAAGACAATTTCAGAACGGTTCCCCGGCGCAGATGATACCACCTGTATTGAAGCGATGATGCAGGATAAAAGAGCGCTTCAGGCGGGTACCTCTCATTTTCTGGGCCAGAATTTTGCCAAAGGATCTGATATTAAATTTCAGAATGAGGAGGGTAAAGAAGCCTTTGCCTGGACAACATCCTGGGGAACCTCCACCCGGATGATCGGCGGGATGATCATGGTGCATTCAGATGATGACGGCCTTGTGGTTCCCCCCCGGATTGCACCGGCCCATGTTGTTATTCTCCCGTTTTTTAAAAAAGGTGAAGATAAGAGAACCATCATGGAAAGTACCCGGGGCCTTAAAGATGCTTTACAGCAAAAGTATTTTCATGAAAGAAAGGTAATTGTTGAAATTGATGACCGGGATATCGGCGGTGCCAGGGGCTGGGAATGGGTGAAAAAAGGTGTTCCAATCCGGATTGAACTGGGACCCAGGGATATCGAAAAAAATTGTGTTTTCATGGCCAGAAGGGATGAACCATCCAGTCAGAAACAATCTATGAACAGGGAAGAATTTATCGATCAAATATCCGATATTCTGGACAGTATTCAGGATAACCTTTTTAATCGGGCGGTGAATCATAGAAAAGAAAACACCTTTGAGATTGATGGAAAAAATAAGTTTTATAAATTTTATAAAAAAGCCAAGGGGTATAACAATGGCGGTTTTGTCATGGCCCATTGGTGTGGATCAGAACACTGTGAGGAAAAGATAAAAAAAGATCTGTCTGTTACTATTCGTTGTATTCCGTTTGACAGCCCGACTGAAGAGGGACGCTGTATCTGCTGTGATAATTCAAGCTTGCGAAGAGTGCTTTTCGCAAAAGCATATTAAGCATGCCTCATGATTAGAATTACCGACATACTTGATAAAATATATGAGTATAATCCCGAAGGAGAGACAGATATAATTGATCGGGCTTATATCTATTCAGCAAGAGTTCATGAGGGCCAGGTCCGGCTTTCCGGAGAACCCTATCTTTCCCATCCCCTTGAAGTGGCCGATATCCTGGCTGATATGCGGCTGGATGTGGAAAGTATTGCTGCAGCCCTCCTGCATGATGTCATCGAAGACACCCCTGCAACAAGAGAGGACATCGAAGATATGTTCGGGCCGGGTGTTGCCCATATTGTTTCCGGTGTAACAAAACTTTCCGCTCTTCAAACTTCAACCAAAAGAGTTCAACAGGCGGAAAGCCTGAGGAAAATGATCCTGGCCATGGCAGATGATATTCGTGTGGTTCTGATCAAGCTTGCCGATAGAATCCATAATATGCGGACCTTAAAGTATCACCGAAAACCTGAAAAGCAGGCTGCCATTGCCCAGGAAACCCTGGATATCTATGCCCCGATAGCGGCACGGCTGGGGATTTTCTGGATTAAATATGAACTTGAGGAGCTGGCATTTTATTATACGTTGAGAGAAGACTATGAACGTATTGATGCCCTAGTGAATAGAGCCAAAGGCGAAAAAGAAAAGTATATTAAAGAGGTCAATGAAAAACTTCATGAGAAAATGAAGGAAATGAACCTGGAAGGTGAGATAAAAGGCAGATACAAACAGCACTACAGTATTTACCAGAAGATGATCACCCAGAGTCTGGAATTCAATGAAGTTTATGACATCATCGCATTCAGGATTATTCTGGATACGGTTCCCCAGTGCTATGCCGCCATGGGTGCCATTCATACCATGTGGAAGCCGATTTATTATAAAATCAAAGATTATATCGGCAATCCAAAGCCCAATATGTATCAATCCATTCATACCACAGTTGTGGGTCCGAAAGGTGATCGGGTTGAAATTCAGATCCGGACCCAGGATATGGATCAGATTGCAGAATCCGGAATAGCAGCCCACTGGAGTTATAAGGAAGGCGGAAAAATTGATGAAAGTACCGGCGAGCTGTTTGCCTGGATCAGAAATTTAGTAGAAAATCAGGAAAATTACAATGACCCGGATGAATTTTTAGAAAATGTCCGTATTGATCTATACCCGGATGAAATATATGTGTTCACTCCCTTGGGAGAGATCAAAACCCTGCCTAAAAAAGCAACTCCGGTGGATTTTGCCTATAAAATACATACGGAAGTGGGTAATCAGTGTACAGGAGCAAAGGTCAATGGAAAACTGATACCGCTTACTCACCAGCTTAAAACCGGAGATAAAATAGAAATAATCACCACCAAAGGCCATACGCCCAGCACGGACTGGCTCAATTCTGTAAAAACCGTAAAGGCCAGAACAAAAATACGGTCTTGGATTAATGCAAGGGAAAAAGAGAGAAGCTATTCTTTAGGGCGTGAGATGTGTGAAAAAACGTTCAGAAAGAAAAATCAAAATTTTAATGCCCTGGTTAAATCAGGGGAAATCAAAAAAGTTGCTGAAATCTTTGGATTTAAAACCGTTGATGATCTGATTGCGCATGTGGGATTTGGAAAAATCACACCGTTGCAGATTTTAAATAAAGCCCTTCCTGAACTTGAAAAGCAGGAAGTTAAAGAAGGAAGTATTCTTCAAAAACTGGTTGGAAGGCGAAAGAAAAAGGACAGTACAGGCATTATCGTAAAAGGATTGAATGATATTCTAGTG
>Ga0164311_10000179_pt1 | contig 24889 bp, 25 predicted proteins | sample GuaBasSedimGuay2_FD_121796 | JGI IMG/M metagenome (GOLD analysis project Ga0164311, IMG submission 121796) | Subseafloor sediment microbial communities from Guaymas Basin, Gulf of California, Mexico - Guay2, Core 4569-9, 9-12 cm | ecosystem: Environmental > Aquatic > Marine > Hydrothermal vents... | reverse complement strand
TATGCCATGCGTCCCCGGCTGGCTATCTTGGACGAGCCGGATTCGGGCATTGACGTGATGAGCCTCCAAGATATCGTGACTCTGCTCCGCCGCATGGCGGACGAGGGTACGTCGGTGCTCCTGATCACGCATCGGGACGAGATGGTCGAGATGGCCGATACAGCCTCGTTGATGTGCGGCGGCGCGATCGTCAACACCGGCGCGCCGGACGAGGTGCGCGGCTATTTTGCCCAGCGCTGCCGGCCCCACGGCGACTTGCTGGGCTACCAGCCCTGGGACGAAAAGGCCGGCGGCACCTACCAGCGCGTGGTGGCTGAGGGGGTATGCGATGAGTAATTCCGGTTTGCAGCAGCGCGACCCCGCTTGGGCGCGCGAGTTCGAGGACATGATGCGGGCCTACGAGGAGGCCGGCGGCAAGTCGGATGTCTTGAAAACGCCGCGCGTCGCCAGCGCCGTCATCAGCGGCAACCGCGTGCTGGCGACCAATCTGGTCGAGGGAGTGAGCATCGAGACGGAGGAATTAGAGAGCGGCGTGAATGCTCGCGTCACAGTCGCGCCGGGCACAAAAGTTGACTACCCTGTGCATTTGTGCTTTGGCATGCTCCCCAGCGAGGGCAGGCAAGAGATCGTTTCCGAGTTCGAGATTGGGGCGGGGGCGGAGGTCGGATTTTTGGCCCACTGCACCTTTCCCAACGCGATTGACCTGGAGCACGTGATGGAGGCGCGCATCCACGTTGGGACGGGCGCGACGATGCGTTACAGCGAGGCGCACTATCACGGCCCGCACGGCGGCATCCGCGTGCTGCCCACCACCCACGCCCAGGTGGACGAGGACGGCCGGCTAGAATCCGAGTTCAACCTGACGCACGGTCGAGTGGGACAGTTGGACGTTCGCTTCGAGGTGGACGTGGCAGCGCGGGGCGTGGTCGAATTGACGACTAAGGCTTACGGTTTGGCCGAGGACGAGATCAAGGTGGACGAGATCGTGCGCCTCAACGGTGAGGGCGCGCGCGGCTTGACCAAGACCCGGGTCGCCGTGCGCGACCAGGCTACTAGCGGGATTTATACCTCCGCCGAGGGGAACGCGCCCGGCGCGGTGGGCCACATGGATTGCACCGAGATCGTGCGCGACGCGGCGGTGGCGCGCAATGTGCCTGTCGTCGTCGTGCGCAACGAGCGGGCGCGAGTGACCCACGAGGCGGCCATTGGCAGCGTCAACCGGAAGGAGATGGAGACGCTGATGGCCCGCGGCCTGGACGAGGATGAGGCGGTAGACATCATCATCCGAGGGATGTTGGGTTGACGGGGCGGACGGAACGGGTATAATCTAGATATTCAGGTGCGACGCACTTCTGAAGTGCGTCGCACCTCTGATAACTTGAGAGGAGCTAGTCATGATTGACGTCAACGAATTACGCAAGGGTGTCACTTTCACGATGGACGGTGAGCTGTACAAAGTGTTAGAATACCAGCATCACAAGCCGGGGCGGGGCAAAGCAACCATCCGTACCACGCTGCGCAACATCCGCACCGGCGCGACCGTCCAGCACAACTTTATCTCCGCTGACCGTGTGGACGATATCCGCATCGAGCGGCGCAGTGTGCAGTATCTCTATAATGACGGTGACTTTTATTACTTTATGGACACCGAGACCTACGAGCAGACGGCCCTTTCAGCCGTCGCGCTGGGCGACCAGGCGCGTTATCTCAAGGAGAGTTTAGAATTGTCGCTGACGACTTACGAGGGCGAACCGCTGGACGTGGAACTGCCGACGACAGTCGAATTGGAAATAGTCGGGGCGGAGATGGCGGTCGCTGGCGACACTGCCACTGGCGCGCTGAAGAAAGTGACGTTGGAAACTGGGTTAAAGGTACAGGTACCGCTCTTTATCGAGCAGGGGGACGTGATCCGCGTGGACACCCGCACCGGCGGGTACGTCACGCGGGTGTAGAATCCCCTGGATCGACAGCGCGAGATTTTGGGAGGAAAGAATATGTGCCCGGCATTGATATCGGAAGCTGATGTAAAGATATTCCGCGATAGCAATGGTGTAAAGCGAGATGTGTTGATGAGCTATGAGCGGTTTCGAGAAATCCTGGACTTTGCGGAGAGCGTTGCCTATTTTGATAGCGAAACGGTTCAGGAGAGACTGCGCAGGTCAGATAAAGACCTTGACACCGGACAATACATCAAAGTCAGGGCTAAAGAGGTAGACAAAGCCCTGGAGTGGTTGAATGAGTGACGAGATAGAAATAGTCTTTACCAAGACACTCAAAGAAGACTATCAACAATTGCCCAAGCACATTCGGCGCAAGTTCGACAAACAAGTCAAATTCTTGGCCCTGAACCCCACACATCCCTCGCTGCGAATACACCGTATACGTGACCATTGGGAGTTCTAGGTTGATATTTCACTATCGCTGCATTTTCAAAAGGGACAGGAACATGTACATCCTCAAGCACGTTGGCGGGCGCAAAATAGTGGATAGGTTTCAATAGACAGCGTTTGGAAAATGCAAACACCTGCCGGTAGCGAGTGCCCCTATTACTATCAAGATTTTTACCGCGGACGCTCCACCCAAGAGTGCCGCCTTATCGGGCGCAATCCGCGCTCAGAGCCGTGGGAATCCAAACTGTGCGACCGCTGTCCCGTGCCCGGAATCTTGCGCGCCAACGGTTGCCCCAACATGGCACTGGAGGCACAGATCGTCCGCCGCTGGTTTGGACTTGTGTATCGCGTCGAGGTGTACGCCGTCTGCACTGAGTACCAGGTAGAAGTTGATGATCCCTACATCGGCTGTGGCCACTGCCACCCTCAGGCGGCGATGGTTCTTGAGGCACTAGACTAGACCCGTGGGGTTTTCTGAAACCCCACGGGTCTTTTATGAGGGAGAACGCAATGCTCAAAGCCATCCTCTTTGACTTGGACGATACATTGCTGGGTAACCCGATGGAGACCTTTATGCCGGCCTACTTCCAGGGGATCGGCGCTCACGTGGCCCACCTGATTCCGCCTAAACGGCTGCTCTCTGAATTGATGCACGCCTCACGGGTGATGATGGGCAATGATGGCAGCGGCCCCACCAACGAGGAGGTGTTTGCAGCCGCCTTCTACCCGGCGCTGGGGTATGAGCGGGAAGAGTTGGAACCAATCTTTGAGCGATTCTACGCCAAGGGATTTCCCAAACTGCAATCCCTGACGCAGCAGCGGCCGGAGGCCCGTCGGTTGGTCGAGTGGAGTTTTGAGCGTGGGTTACAGGTCGTCATCGCCACCAACCCGCTCTTCCCCCGCACGGCCATCGAGCAGCGGATTGTGTGGGCCGGCGTGCCCGTGACCGAGTTCGACTATGCGCTGGTCACTACCTACGAGGATATGCACGCCACCAAAGACCATCCGGCCTACTACAGCGAGATATTGGCGCGCCTGGGCCGGCAGCCAGATGAGTGCCTGATGGTGGGCGACAATTGGGCATGGGACGTCGCTATGCCTGCCTCGGTTGGCATCCCCGCCTATTGGATCGCGGATCCGGGTGAAGCGCCGCCCGAAGGCGACGTGTCGCCGGTTGGGCAGGGGACTCTGGCGGATCTGTGGATGTGGCTTGACGGCGTGGGCGAGCGTGGGCGCTAGTCGCTGACCGCCATCTTTAATCTCCCAGCGCTTTCTTCAGCGCCACCCCCAGTCTGCGGATACCTTCGACGATCTCGTCCGGCGGGCAGTAGGAAAAGTTGAGCCGCATGGCATTGTGCCCCCCGTCCTGGTTGGGATAAAAGCTGACACCGGGCACGTAGGCGACCTTTTCCTTTATCGCCACTTCATTGAGAAAAGCTTTGGTGTCTATAGGTTCCGGCACGCGCGCCCAGAGGAACAATCCACCTTGCGGGCGGGTCCAATTGCAACCTGCGGGCCAGAGTTCAGCCAGCGCGTCGAGCATGGTGTCGCGGCGCTCTTTGTAGGCCACGCGCAGCTTCTTGATGTGCGGTTTGAGCAGTCCCCGCTGGCAGATATCATTCGCCACATATTGGGCGAAGGTGCCTGTGTGCAAGTCGGCCCCTTGTTTGGCTTGCACGAAACGCGACATCAGCACCTCTGGACAGACGATCCATCCCAGTCGCAGCCCCGGGGCCATAGTCTTGGAGAAGGTACCCAGGTAGATGGTGCGCTCGGGGATGAGGGTGCAGATTGGGGGGATGTCCTCGCCCTCGTAGCGCAGCTCGCCGTAAGGGTCATCCTCGATGACGGCGAGATCCAGTTTCGTAGCGATTTCGGCCAGTTGCTGGCGGCGTTCCTGGGGCATTGTCGTGCCGGCGGGGTTGTGGAAATTAGGCAGGACGTAGATGAACTTGGGAGGTTTGCCAGAGTCGGTCAACACTTTTTTGTAAGCGTGTTCTACCTGGTCCACGATCATTCCGTTGTCGTCGAGAGGTATAGTGTGGTAGCGGGCTCCGTATGCGCCCCACGCCTGGAATGCTCCCAAGTACGTGGGCCCGCCAGTGAGCACGTAATCTCCGGGGTCAATAAAGATCTTGCCAACCAGGTCCAGAGCTTGTTGTGAGCCACTTGTCAGCAGGACGTTGCCAGGCACGGCTGGAACGCCGTACTTGTGTACCGTGGCGGCCAGGTATTCTTTGAGTGGCTCGTACCCTTCAGTGGCGCTGTATTGCATTGCTTGAGGCCCATTTTCGCGGATGATGTGGCGGCAGGCTTCCTCGATCTCGCGCAGAGGAAAGAGCCCCGGCGCCGGCATGCCGCCTGCCAGGGAGATTATGTCTGGTTGTTGGGTCAGTTTGAGAAGCTCGCGGATGGCTGAGCTTTTCATGCCTGCTGTGCGCGAGGCTAGATGTGGCGCCCAGTCCAATTGCGGTACGCTGCGGTTCAAATCCATATCCAATTCCATTATTCGTTTACCTCCTGTTATATAGATGGTGGTTGATTAACGAACAACTCGCCACAACCGGCGGCCCCTTGCGCGAGGACGTCGCCGTTGATTATGGCGGGTGACGTAGACAGATGAGTTCGCCAATTCATATACCGCTCCAGTTACGCTCCCTCGCGCTTAATTGTAGCATTAGAGGGGCGGGAGGGCAAATGATGGATGTCACAACCGCGTGAGATGAACGGTACTTGACTATCAGCCGACAATGGGGTATTCTTACGGCGGCTGAATGCTGGTGATTGTGTATGAGGCGCGGCGCATATTTTGTATCTTTTCAATTTTGTGGGGCAGGAGAGTAGCGTATGAGAAACCAGGTTTTTGTCGCTTGGCTTACAGAAAAACCTGGTTTCTTTCCCCGAATCTTTCACCCCAACTTGTCATATCCCTGGTAGATAAAGGAGGCTTTAATATGAGTGATCAGGTGGTTACAGGCGACGTTGACCTCTCTATCGTTGACGAGATGGTCGAGCGGTATGGGACAGAGCCATCGGCGGCTATTCCCATCCTTTTGGGCTTGCAGGAGAGTTATAGGTATCTGCCTATTGACGCTCTGCGATACGTCACCGAAAAAACCGAGGCCACTCCCGATCAAGTTTATGGCGTGGCGACTTTTTACGGCCAGTTCCGCCTGAAACCGGTCGGCGAACACATCGTGCGAGTTTGTCACGGCACGGCCTGTCACGTGCGGGGGGCCGTCAGTATTGACCAGGTCGTCTGCGACTCGCTTGGCCTTGCGGACGGTGAAGACACGACGGAAGACTACAAGTACACGTTGGAAAAGGTGGCATGTTTGGGATGTTGCAGCCTGTCGCCTGTGATAATGATTGATGACAAGGTGTACGGGAGTTTGACCCGTAAAAAGGTGCAAAGGATTTTCAAGAAACTAGGACGAGAGGGGGCCAAATAATGACTCAAGCTCAAATCATTGTGGGTATGGCTTCCTGCGGCCTCGCTGCCGGAGCGCAGGAAGCGTATGATACATTTGAGAAAAAGTTGAGCGAGACGAGCGCCGACGCCAAACTGGGTCTCTCAGGGTGTCTGGGCGCTTGCTTTCTCGAACCGGTCGCCAAAGTCATCGGGCGCGACGGTAAAGAATGGACCTATGGCGAGGTGACGGCCGAGCGCGCGGCCGAGATCTTTGAGCGGCACGTGGTCGGCGGTGAGCCGGTGCTCGAATGGACTTTTGAGGAGGGTGAGCACGCGGACGAGATCGAAACCTTTATGGGCCGCCAGGTGCGCATCGTGATGCGTAACTGTGGAGAGATCAACCCCGAAATTATTGACGAATACCTGGAACGGGACGGGTACAAGGCCATCGAAAAGGCCATCACCACGATGACGCCCGACGACGTGATCGAAGAGATCAGTAAATCGGGGTTGCGCGGACGCGGCGGGGCTGGCTTTCCCACCGGGCGTAAGTGGAAGTTTGCTCGTGGAGCATCTAGCGACGTCAAGTACATCATCTGCAACGCCGATGAGGGCGACCCAGGCGCGTTCATGAACCGCACTGTGTTGGAGAGCGACCCTCACAGCATGTTGGAGGGCATGATGATCGCCGGATACGCTATCGGTTCCGCCCAGGGCTATATCTACTGCCGGGCCGAGTATCCGTTGGCGATCCATCGTCTGGAAATCGCGCTGGCTCAGGCCCGCGAGCGCGGTTTTCTCGGCGACAACCTCTTTGGCTCTGATTTCTCCTTCAACATCGAAATCCGGCAAGGGGCGGGCGCGTTCGTCTGCGGCGAGGAGACGGCCTTGATCGCCTCCATCGAGGGGCGGCGCGGCATGCCGCGTCTGCGTCCCCCTTACCCGGCCGTGTCGGGGCTTTTCGGCAAGCCCACCATCATCAACAACGTGAACACGTTGACCAACATTGCCTGGATCATTCTCAACGGCGCCGACGAATTTACGAAATACGGCACAGAGACCTGCCGGGGCACAAAGGTCTTTTCGCTGGCGGGCAAGATCGCGCGCGGCGGTTCGGTAGAGGTGCCGATGGGCACCACGCTGGACGAGATCATCCACGACATCGGAGGCGGTTCCTATTCCGGCAAACCGGTCAAGGCTGTGCAGTTGGGCGGCCCGTCGGGCGGCTGCGTGCCGGTCTCTATGTTTGATACGCGCGTGGACTATGAGGAACTTGCCAAGACCGGGGCCATCGTTGGCTCCGGCGGCATGGTTATTATGGACGAGGACACCTGCATGGTAGACATCGCCCGCTTCTTCCTCGATTTTGTTCAGGACGAATCGTGCGGCAAGTGTACCTACTGTCGCATCGGCACGCGCCGGATGCTGGAAATCCTGACCCGCATCTGCTCCGGCGAGGGCAGAATGGAAGACCTGGATACGCTGGAGGAACTGGCGGACAAGGTCAAAAACACCGCTTTGTGCGCCTTGGGGGGCACGGCGCCCAATCCGGTGTTGACGACGCTGCGTTACTTTCGCGACGAGTACGCTACCCACGTACGCGATCATAAATGCCCCGCCAGAGTGTGCAAGCCCTTGCTGACGTATTCCATCGTCACCGATGCGTGTACCGGCTGTGGAGCTTGCAAACGCGCCTGTCCGGTCGGTGCGATCACGGGCGAAAAGAAACAACCCCACGAGATTGATCCCGATCTGTGCATCAAATGTGGGGCTTGTTATGATGTCTGTACCTTTGACGCGGTCTACGTAGAATGAGAGGTGTGACAATGAAGAAAGTAAACTTGACGATTGATAATCATAATTTGACCGTTCCCGCGGATTGGACGATTTTGGAAGCGGCGCGCGACGCCGGGATAGAGATTCCCACCTTGTGCTACCATCCGGAACTGGAAGTGTTCAACTCTTGCCTTCTGTGCGTGGTCGAGGTGGAAGGGTTGGGCAAGCCGGTTCTCTCGTGCGGCACGCAGGTGCGTGAGGGTATGGCCGTCACGACCAATAGCGACTTGATCCGCGACACGCGCCGCATCGCTCTGGAGCTATTGCTCTCCGAGCACTGCGGCGATTGCTTTGGGCCGTGCAAGATTGCCTGTCCGGCGGAATGTGACGCCGCCGGCTACATCCACAGTATCGCCCGGCGGGATTACGCCGAGGCGATCCGCATCATCAAGGCGGATATTCCCCTGGCGACGGCGCTGGGGCGCGTCTGCCCAGCCCCGTGCGAGGACGCCTGCCGCCGTCACCGGGTTGACGAACCGGTGGCGATCCACGCGCTCAAACGCTTTGCGGCAGATTACGACCTGGCCAGCGGGCAGCCCTACATGCCAGAAGTCGCGCCGGATACGGGCCACAAGGTGGCGGTGGTCGGCGCTGGGCCGGCGGGTCTCTCTGCCGCCTACTACCTGCGCCAGATGGGGCATGCTGTGACCATCTTTGAGGCGCACGATGAGCCGGGCGGCATGTTGCGTTACGGCATTCCCTCCTACCGCCTGCCGCGCGAGCAACTGACAGCCGAGATCGGAACGATCACCGGTCTCGGCATTGACGTGCGGTACGGCGTGAGGTTGGGCGGCGATGTCGCCCTGGCGGAACTGCGAGAAAAGTACGATGCCCTGTTCCTGGGCATTGGCGCGCAAAGCTCTCGCATGATGAACATCCCCGGCGAGGATAGCGACCGCGTGTGGGGCGGCGTCGAGTTCCTGGGCCGCGTGGCGCGAGGTGAGGATGTGGACGTGGGCCAGCGGGTGGCTGTGGTCGGCGGCGGCAACACGGCCGTGGACGCGGTGCGTACCGCGCTGCGCTTTGGCGCCGAGGCCACGATCCTCTACCGTCGCTCGCGGCGCGAGATGCCCGCGCTGGATATCGAGGTCGAGGCGGCGGAGGAGGAGGGGGTCGAGTTTCACTTTTTGGCGTCGCCGATTGCCATCGGGGAGACCGAGTCCGGGTTGAAGGTGACCAACATTCGCATGGAATTAGGCCCGCCTGATGACAGTGGTCGCCGCCGCCCTGTGCCCATTAAAGGTTCCGAGTTCACCGTTGAATGTGACACGTTGATCATGGCTATCGGCCAAGTGGTGGATTCCGCCTGTTTCGAGGGTAGCGGTATCGAGACCGGCCGGGGCGGGCGCATCCAGGTTGACGAAAAAACGATGCAAACCACTGCGCCGGACGTTTTCGCCGGCGGCGATGGCGTCACCGGCCCCGATATCGCCGTGCGGGCGATAGGGGCGGGTCACCGGGCCGCCTTTAGCATAGATCAATATCTGCGGGGCGAGGAAGTGGTTGGCCGGACAGAGGTGTGGAACTCTTCAATGGGCGCGCTGGACGAGGTTCCCGAATCCCGCTTTGCCGGCGTGGAAAAGGCCGCGCGTCAGGAGACGCCGGAGCTGGCATTGAGTAGGCGTACTTGTACGTTTGAAGAGGTAGATCTGTGCTTTAGCGAAGAAATGGCCGTTGCCGAGGCCAGTCGCTGCCTGGAGTGTGATTGCAAAGCAGTTGACGATTGTCTGCTCCGGCAATATGGCATCGAGTATGGCGCCGAGCCAAAGCGCTTTGGCGGCAAGATGAACGAATACACGCTGGACGAATCGCACGCGGCGTTGACCCAGGAGGCCGGCAAGTGCATTTTGTGTGGTCTGTGCGTGCGTATGTGCAGCGACGTAAAGGGCTTGAACGTCTTTAACTTTGCCGAGCGCGGCTTTGAGGCGCGTGTCATCCCTTACTTTGGACTGCCGTTGGGCGAGACCACCTGCGATGGCTGTCTCAAGTGCGTCGAGGTCTGCCCCACCGGAACTTTGGTGGCGCGTGAGGAAGGCGCGGAGGCATAACGTCTCTTTTGAGAATGGTGTTCAAAACCCTAAAGGTTTTCCGAAACCTTTAGGGTTTTCTTTGTTCAAGGTGTCGGTGTGGGGGAAAGGGCGGAGACGGGCGTGTGTGTGGCGGTAGGAGGGACGGACGTGATGGTGGAGGTAAGGGTGGGCGTGAGCGTGGAGGTGGGTATAAGTGTGGGCGTGGAAGTGGGGGTAGCCGTGGGAGTAGAGCTGGGAGTCAGCGAGGGAGTGGGTGTGACATCCAGCCAAGTGAAGGTGTATGACTCGCCAGTAGCGTCAGCCTCTTTGTAGGTCCATCTACCGCCTCTGCCCCGTGTCTCTCGCACAACTCGTACATCCCAGCGAAACTCACCGACGCCCGCAGTCGTCAGCAGTTCGAAAGGTATGCGCCAGGCGGTGGTGCGGGTGTAGCTTCTCTCCAATGGCGCGTTGCTGGGGGGGTGGAAGAGAGTCACTCGGTACCATTCATTATCGTTCAGCACGCTCACCGAACCCCATTGCAGGACGATGGGTTCAGCGTCGCCCACGAATATGGCGCCGTCGGGCGGACTGAGCGGCTGAACCGCCGGGTAGGGTGGGATTGGAGTAGGCGTGGCGTTGGGGTCGATGGTTGGCGCGGTGGTCGGTTGCGGCGTGCCCAGCGGGATGATGAGGGTTTGATTGACGAAAATAGTGGTATCGCCGATGGGCATGTCGTTGGTTTCGTGGAGCAGGGCCACTGAGACTCCGTATTGCTCGGCGACGGTGATGAGCGTTTCTCCCGGCTCGACGACGTGAATGAGATAATCGCCCGGTGTTGGTGTGGGGACGTTTGGGTCGAGTGTGGCGGTGGGCGCGGGTGTGGGCGTTCCTACCGGGATGAGCAAGACTTGTCCCACTTGGAGCAGATCTGATTCTACTCCCGGGTTCAAAGCCACGATAGCCTCGACGGTGGTTTCGTGCAGCTCGGCGATGGTGATGAGTGTTTCCCCCTCCTGCACCTGGTGGACAATCGGCGGGATGGGTGTGGGTGATGGGGTGGGTGCTTGCGTGGGTGTTGGAATTGGCGTGTTGGTGGGCGTCTGGGTGGAAGGGAGCGTAGGCGTGGGGTCTTGAGTCTCGGACGTCATCAGCGTGTAAATCCCAAAGCCGACCGTCGCCAGGATGATCAGGGCCAGCCCGACGATGATCAAGGCTCTGATCCAGGTGGGCATTTTATGTGGTGCTTTTTCCTTGAGGGCGGTTTTTGTCTCTGTGAGTGAAGCCCCGCACATCAAACAGGTCGTAGCCTGGGCGGCCACGCGCGTGCCGCAGGCGGGGCAGCGGCGCTGTTCTTCAGATGGGAGTGTGACTCGGGGTTCTTCAGCCATTGTGTTATTTACCAAACAACGGCCCGTATGATAGCACAGAAATGGAAAATGACAAACATCCACGCGGCGGAGACGATTGACCTACGCGCAAAGTTGGGTTATACTAACATCAGTTTTACGTTTCACATTAAGGAGGAAATCCAATGTCCCTGTTCAGAAAAGTGAAATCCTGGTTCGCTCCCGTCGAGCCTCTTTCCCGTGAGATACTCCATTATCAAACCCCACCTGATGCGGAGCAGCAGTACCGGCTGCACTTGCGGGTGGAGGGGGATGGACGCGGACTGCTGGTGATCAATGCGGCTACTGTTTTGCATCTCAACCAGACTGCCGCCGAGTACGCTCGTCTGCTCATTCAGGGGGCCGACGATGATGAGGCGTCCCGCGCGATGGCGCACCGCTACCGTGTGGGCCGGGCGCAGGCCCGCGAGGACTATGTCCGCCTCCGCGACCACGTCCTCACGCTGGCTACCACCACCGATCTCTGCCCGGTGACCTATCTGGATATGGAGCGGGTGGAGCCTTTCTCGGCCGAGACTTCGGCCCCTTACCGGGTGGACGTGGCCCTGACCTATCGCGTGGACGAGGCCGGCGCGCTCGACCCGGAGGCGCGGCGGCGGGTGGACCGTGAGTTGACCACCGAGGAGTGGCAGCAGGCCCTGGATGTGCTCTGGGACGCGGGCGTGCCCCACATCTGCTTTACCGGCGGCGAGCCGACACTGCGGGGAGACCTGGTATCGTTGATCCAGCACGCCGAGGAACTGGGCCAGGTCACGGGGCTGCTGACCGACGGACGTCGCTTGCGAGAGCAAGAGTACCTGGATGAATTGCTGCTGGCCGGGCTGGATCATCTTCAAATCACGCTGGCCTCGCACCGGGCGGAGCTGCACGACGAAATCATCGGGCAGGCCGGGGCCTGGCAGGAGGCCGACGCCGGGCTGCGGCTCGCGCTGGCGGGCGATATCTACGTCGTCGTTCACGTCGTCGTCGCGCCTGCCAACGCCGATTCTGTGGCCGAGACGGTGGCTTATCTGGCCGATTTGGGCGTCCCTGCGGTCGCTCTAAGCAGCCCGCTGCAAGCCGCCGCAGAAGATGATCGTCAGCGGCTGGAAAGCGCGCTGGAGGCGGCCCAGGAAGCCGCTCACGAGCGCGGCCTGACGCTCATCTGGGACCTGGCCGCGCCCTATTCCCACGTCAACCCGGTCGAGGTGGAGGCGGGCCTGGAGCCGGAGCAGGTGGTTCGTCAGCATCTCTACGTCGAGCCGGATGGAGACGTGCTCCCGGCGCAGGGGTACAACATTGTCCTGGGCAACCTGCTGCGTGATTCCTGGGAGGCTATCTGGGGCGAGCAATTAACAATGACCAATGACCAATGACCAATGACCAATGACCAATGACCAATGACCAATGACCAATGACCAATGACCAATGACCAATGAGCAATTGAGCAGAATAAGAGAGTGAGTTATATGACATCTACGGCTGTTGCTACAGTGACAAAAATGATAGAGTCCTTGCCTGAACCGGCGCAAAATCAGCTAGTGCAGCATCTGCGGGATTATGTCGCGGAAATGCAGGACGAAATTCAATGGGACATTGCATTTAGGCGAACGCAAGAGCAACTGATTGCCGCTGCGCAACGCGCCAGACAGGAAATCGCCGCAGGCCATGCTGAACCTCTCGACTATGACCAATTATGAAATCTGCGACCCTGCCCTCTTTTTGGAAGACGTACCGGTCTCTTGATGAGGCCACTAGGCGCAGAGCCAGGAAAGCCTACCGGCTATGGGCGCAAAATCCTTTTCATCCATCTTTGCACTTCAAGTGTATCAATGCTGAGGAAAGCGTCTGGTCTGTGAGGGTAACATTGGAGTATCGCGCCATCGGTATTCTTGAAGGTGATACAGTCACGTGGTTTTGGATTGGCGGCCACGATAGTTATGAGCGTTTTTTCTCGTGAGGGAGGCTCATCTCTGACGCCGGAGGAATGGCACACCTGGTACGCCGCGCAAGCAGGCTGGACCCGGCAGACGCGGCAGTGGCTCTATCGGGAGGCCGGCCTGGGCCAGGCCCGCGCTGTCCTCGAGGTCGGCTGCGGCAGCGGCGTCATTGCGGGGGAGCTGACCTGGCTCGGCGCCGCCTGCGTGGTTGGTTTGGACCTGGACAGGAACATACTGGCCTTTGCCCACCGGCAGGGGGACGGCGTGGCCTACGTGCAGGGAGATGCGCACGAGCTTCCTTTCCCCGATGGCGCGTTCGACGCCGCAGTGTGCCATTACCTGCTCCTGTGGCTGGCGGATCCGGTGCGGGGCGCGCGGGAGATGGCCCGCATCGTCCGGCCCGGCGGCTGCGTCCTGGCCTGCGCCGAACCTGATTACGGCGGCCGGGTGGACCATCCACCTGAGCTTGTTCCCCTGGGCCGGCTGCAGGCCGAGTCGCTGCGCCGCCAGGGGGCCGAGCCGGAGATGGGGCGGCGGTTGGGGGAGATATTCGCGGCGGCGGGCCTGCGGGCGACGGTGGGCACAATGGCCGGTTACTGGAACCCGTCGGCCTCCCCCAACGCCGACTTTGAGGCCGAGTGGGCCATGCGGGAGCGCGACTTGGCCGGATCGCTTCCGGCGCAGGAATTGCGCCGCTTGCGCTCTGTAGACCGACAAGCGTTGGCGGATGGGCGGCGTGTTCTGTTTGTGCCGACGTTCTATGCAATGGGAAGAAGCGGAGGGTAAAGATGAGAATACCAGAGATTCTAGAAAAGCTAGAAATGTTCCACGGAGGAGTGTTCCCTCGCGAGGCTCTCCAAGAGGCCATCGCCCAACGGGAGCAAATCACCCCGGAACTCTTGAAAATCCTCGAATATGCCAGGAAAAACACCAAAGAACTGCTAGCCGTGGGCTATATGACTCACATCTACGCCTTGTACCTGCTCGCCCAGTTCCGGGAGCAGCGCGCCTATCCCTTGATCGTAGATTTCTTCTCAATCCCCGGCGAGGTGACGCTGGATGTGACCGGAGACGTCGTCACGGAAGATCTCAGCCGTATCCTGGCTTCTGTGTGCGGCGGCGATACCAGCCTGATCAAGTCGCTGGCAGAGAACGAGCGGGCAAACGAGTTTGTGCGAGATGCAGCGTTGGAAGCGTTGCTGGTCCTGGCGGCTATTGGCGAGATGTCTCGCGAGGAGGTTGTGACTTATTACCAAAGCCTCTTTGCAAAATTTGAGAGAACGCCGTCAATCATTTGGAGTGGCCTGGTGGGTTGCTGCACCGATCTCTACCCCGAAGAAGTGATGGACGATATTGAGCAGGCTTTCGATGATGGCCTGGTAAGCAAAATGTTCATTGACCTCGAATGGGTTAGGGAGAACCTGGCCGCCGGGAAAGAGAAAGCCCTGGAGAGATTGAAAAGCGACAGAAGAAAAACACTCATTGATGATACGATCAAAGAGATGGAATGGTGGGCCTGTTTCAGACCCCCTGAACCGCCGAGGAACCCGCTCAAGAAAAAGACCAGACGTAACGATCCTTGCCCATGCGGAAGTGGCAAGAAATACAAAAAGTGTTGTGGCGCGAGGCGGTGAGGTCTTGTTTGACAGTCATTTGACCGGGTGCTATACTCAGAAAAGAATACAACCCCATACTGATGTTATGCGTAGATATTTTGAGGTTCGTTGACAACTCTCAATCCCCGAATCTCAAATCGCAAATCTTAAATCAAGAGCGAGGAGTTGACAATGCCTGAAGATAAAACCGCCGGCTATACCTGCGTTACCGTTCTAGGCGTCATTGGCGTCATCGTCGCCTGTATCCTGATTCTCTTCGGTGTGCTCTTCATCTGGGGCGCCTTCAGCCCGGAAGGAGACCCTGGCTGGCTCGCCGTCGGGGGCGTCACCGTGGCCGTGGGGCTGGTCATCATTGGCCTGGCCGTCGGCGCTTTCCTCTACATCAGATTCCGCCGCTCCAAAGAGGCCGCTGGCCCGCAAGAGATCGTCCAAAAGATTGATCTCAGCGGCGATATCGAGATGGAAACGCTAAAGTGCCAGAAATGCGGCGGCGAATTGCAAGAGGATAGCATCACCGTTAGAGAAGGGGCGGTCTTTATCTCCTGCCCCTACTGCGGCTCTGCCTATCAAATGGTCGAGGAACCCAAGTGGTGAACGGAGGAAATACATGCGCTTGAAAAAGATTTTGATTTGGCTCGCTCTCTTTGCCCTCTTGTGCGTCCCTACCGCCTCTTATGCCCAGGACTATGGCTTTTCGCTGGACCAGGAGGTAGTGGACGTTTGGATCAACCCGGATGGCTCTGTCACGCTAGAGTACCGGTTCACCTTCACCTGCGACACGGGCGCTCATCCCATTGACGTGGTGGATGTGGGCCTGCCGACCGGCGATTACACCATTTCTGGCGTCAGCGGCGACTTGGACGGCGCGCCGATTGCTCGGGTTGACGGCGATTACCAGGGCGGAGGCGACCACGGCGTGGCCGTGTGGCTGGACGATGTGATCTTTCCTGAGCAGACCGGCACGGTGCACGTGTTCGTGGATCGCGTGGGCGGGATGGTCTACGAGGACAGCGACGACGCCGAATACGCCAGCACCGAGTTTTCCCCCACCTGGTTCGGCAGCCAGTTCTCCCACGGCGACACCGACCTGACGGTCTATTTCCATCTGCCGGAGGGAGTGCAGCCGGAGGAACCACGTTGGCACCGCAGCCCCTCTGGCTGGCCCCAGGATCAGCCGGAGACGGCGCTGGACGACGACGGCCGCGTGGTCTACATCTGGCACAACCCGTCCGCCGCGCCGGACCGCCAGTACACCTTTGGCGCTTCTTTTCCCCGCCGGTATGTGGCCGAGGACGCGGTCCAGGAGGGGCCATCGGCTTTGGAGCTGATCTTTGGCGCGATCTTTGGGGCGATTTCGAGCGCCGCCAGTTGCTGTTGTAACCCAGTTCCCATCTTTTTTGTGGTCATTGCCGGTTTCATCGGGCTGTCCGTCTACGGTCAGCGCAAGCGCAAGCTAAAGTACCTGCCGCCCTCGATGAAGGTTGAAGGGGTGGGCATCAAGCGCGGGTTGACGGCGGTGGAGGCGGCTATCTTGTTGGAGACGCCCCTTAACAAAGTTATGACAATGATCCTCTTTGGCCTGCTCAAAAAGGGCGCCGTGACGGTGCTGGACGACAACCCGCTCAAGATCGAGGTCAACGAGCCATTGCCGGAAAAATTACGCTCGTACGAGACGGCGTTTCTAAAGACGGCCAAGAAAGACGGCGCGCTGAGCGAAAAGCGACTGCGCGCGATGATGGTCGCGCTGATCAAAGAGGTCAACAACAAGATGAAAGGGTTCAGCCGCAAAGAGTCGGTGGCTTATTACGAGGGCATCGTCAAGCGGGCCTGGCAGCAGGTAGAGGGCGCCGATACGCCCGAGATGCGCGGACAGCAGTTCGACGAGCAACTGGGGTGGACGATGCTGGACGACGACTTTGAAGAGCGGACGAACCGCACTTTCCGCACTGGGCCGGTTTTTATGCCAATGTGGTGGGGCTACTACCGCCCCTGGGGGCGCGCGCACTCTGTGCCCAGGCCATCTTCTTCTCGGCCTTCGACTCCGACCCCTTCGGTGGGGCGCGTCCAGTTGCCCACTCTGCCCGGCGCCGCCTTTGCCGCGTCAATCGTGAACGGGGTTCAGACCACGTCCAGCCGCATCATCAAGAACGTGACCGGTTTCACCGGCGGCGTGACACAGGTTACAAACCCACCGCCTAAGCCTTCCTCCAGCGGGCGCAGTTACAGTGGAGGGAGTAGCAGTTGCGCCTGCGCCTGCGCTTGCGCGGGTTGCGCCTGCGCTTGTGCGGGAGGTGGGCGGTAGAGCCGCGAACGTATGTCCTTTCTCGCCCGCCTGCGTGACCGTTTGAGTGCTCCCCAGCCTATGTCTCCGGGCCTGCGCGCCTACGAGCGGCGCGACGGGGCCGGCGGCAAGGTGCGCTTGCACCTGCGCGTGGAGCCGGATGGGCGCGGCCTGTTGGTCATCAACGCCGCGCGGATGCTCCACCTGAACCAGACGGCCGTCGAGTACGCCCGCCTCATCCTGGAAAAAGCGCCGGAGGAGCGGGCTGTGCGGGACGTTCGCCGCCGCTACCGGGTGGACGTCGCCACTGCCCAGGCCGACTACCGCCGCTTGAAGGAGCAGATCGAGTCGCTCATTGCCTCCGACGGCTCCGTCTGCCCTATCCACGGGCTCGACTTGGAGCGGATTGACCCTTTCTCGGTCTCCCTCACCGCCCCCTACCGGATGGACCTGGCGCTGACCTATCGCTGCAACAACGATTGCCCCCACTGCTACGTGGCCCGGCCCTCCGACTATCCAGAGATGGACACATCTTTGTGGAAGAGAGTGTTGGACCGGGTGTGGGAGGTCTCCATTCCCCACGTCTGTTTTACCGGCGGCGAGGCGACTGTGCACCCTGACCTGGTTGAACTGGTGGCCTACGCCGAGGGGAAGGGGCTTGTGACGGGCCTGCTGACCAACGGCCGGCGGCTATCGGACGTGGACTACACAGGGGCGCTCGTCGCCGCTGGGCTGGATCACGTCCAGATCACGCTGGAATCCCACGACGAGGCGGTACACGACCGTATGCAGGCTGTCCCTGGCGCGTGGCGCGAGACGGTGGCGGGCGCGCGCAACGCGGTCGCGGCCGGACTCTACACCACCACCAACACCACCCTGACCCGTGAGAACGTCCCTGTTATCGAGGAGACGGTGGCCTTTATCGCCGGCTTGGGCGTGCCCGCTTTTGCCTGCAACAGCCTGATCTACTCTGGACGGGGGGCCAGTGTGGGCACTGGCTTCCGCGAGGGAGAGTTGGCCCCCGTGCTGGAGCGGGTGCGGGAGACTGCCGACAGATATGGACTGCGTCTCATCTGGTACACGCCCACGCAATACTGCGCTCTCTCCCCGCTGCAATTGGGCCTGGGAGTAAAGGCGTGCACGGCGGCGCTCTACAATATGTGCGTCGAGCCGGACGGGGCAGTGATTCCCTGCCAGAGCTACTATGAGCCGCTGGGCCACATCCTGCGCGATCCCTGGGACGCGATCTGGAATCACGACCTGGCTCTGAGCCTGCGGGAGCGGCGCTACGTCCCGGCCAAGTGCCACGAGTGCCCAGAGTTGTCGCTTTGTGGCGGGGGGTGTCCGTTGTATTTGAAGCACGAACAGGCAAGTTAGGGAGAGGAAAGGTCTTGTGATTCCTACTTATCAGCTTCACCTGCCAATTGAAGATACAGGAAGAGTTGATCTTGAGGGAAGCTATTGTAATAGGTTAGCAACTCTTCTATCCCAGGATCTAGATTTCCACAAATGCGACAGCAAATATGCCTCGCATAATTTTCACTCCTTCCCCGCCAAGTTCCCGCCTCAGCTGCCTCGCAAGTTTATTGAGGAACTGACGGACACTGGGGATATAGTCCTTGATCCGATGATGGGATCAGGTACCACAGTTGTGGAGGCTTATCTTTCTGGCCGGCAGGGGATTGGATTCGACATTGATCCTCTTGCGTTGTTGGTCGCCAGGGTCAAAGTTACTCCTCTCGATTTGGAGCGAGTCGCTCAACTGGGAAGCAAAGTGCTGAGTCAGGCCAGAATGGCGGTTGTGGAAAGACGTCATAACCTTGAAGAGCGACTTGCGAACCACTGGGACGCCAAAACGCGCAAATTTGTCAACTACTGGTTTGCACGCGAGACGCAGATACATCTCCTGGCGCTAGTTGCGGAAATAGAGCAGATAGAAGATAGAGCCCTCAGGGACTTTTTCGAACTGGCTTTTTCTGCCATTATCATTACCAAGTCTGGAGGCGTGTCTCTGGCCTTCGATTTGGCCCACACCCGACCTCATCGAGCCAAAGTCGTTTACACTCAAGAGGGTGACATTGTGCTGGGGCACGACCTAGTGGATAGTTTGTCATCTCGGGTCAAATTTCTGACCAAAACCCTCCGCTCACCTCTTGAAGAATTTGAGAAGCGGTTTAAGCAGAACTTGACTGGCTTACAAACACTCGGTGTGAAGGCGAATCAACCGGAAATCTCCTTTGGAAATGCCCAGAGCTTGCCTCTTAATGAAGGGGCTGTGGATTTGATTGTCACCTCCCCTCCCTATGCTGCCAATGCTATTGACTATATGCGAGCACACAAGTGTTCCCTCGTCTGGATGGGATATCAGATCAATAACCTCAGTCAGAAGCGGGGGGAGTACATTGGTGGTGAGGCGGTGACGGGGATAGACTATGAAGAATTGCCTGATGAGGCAGCCATGGTAGTTGCCGATATCGTCAGTGTGGATGAGAAGAAGGGGCGTGTATTGCACCGCTACTACTTGGAGATGACGCGGACTCTGCGAGAGATGTTTCGGGTTTTAAAGCCTGGCAAGGCAGCGCTTACCGTTGTGGGGAGTTCCACAATGCGGGGCAAAGATACTAGCACACACACTTGTTTGGCCGCTATTGGTCAGGCTATCGGCTTTGATGTCCCCAAGATTGGCGTTCGCTATCTTGATCGTGATCGGAGAATGATGCCAGCAGGATCCCGTGTTGATTTGGAATCCCAGATTCAACAACGTATGCACGAAGAGTACGTTATTGGTTTTTACAAACCCGAAATCTAAAGATGCCACTGCCAAGTGACAGCTTTTTGGAAAAACCCAAAACCCCGCCCTTGCTGTTTCTCATAAAATGAAGGACACCGCAGGGGTTTTGGGCGCTATCTGGAGGGTATAATGAGCATCGCTGATTTACGCAAAGATTATCATACTCGCATCTGCCGAGAGGTTATCAGGCTCAGGAGGGACGGAGAGACCGAGTACCCCAATTTCGCGGACAAGGGGAGCAGTTCTAGCAGAGAGATCGCTTTGGGCGTTGTCCAGCGCATCGGTTGCGCGTCGAGTTGCGAGCACCTCTCGGGACAGACAGCCGGCAGGCTCTTTGAGGTCATAACCAAGGATTTTCTTGAGAGTGGATTTGGTATTTTGCGCCACCTGCGTCCTGGGAGATGGCATTATTCTATTCAGACCCCCATATCTGACTTTGATCAGTACAAGCACCTGGCACTCTGGCAAGAATTGTGGAGCAGATGAGCACATTGGCTTCGTCGTTGGGGGCCGATTACATCATCAAGCCGGATATCGTCATCGGCAGGCGGCCGGTTTCGGATGAAGAAGTCAATCGAGATGGATCAGTGATGGATGCGGCGAACACAATCGCGGATTTGACACCTCTTCGGGAAACAAACGCTGAGAATAGCTGTCTGATCCTCCACGCCAGTATCTCTTGCAAGTGGACCATCCGAAGTGATAGAAGTCAAAACGCTCGCGCTGAGGCGCTGAACCTGATTCGGAACCGGAAGGGCAACCTGCCTCACATCGTAGCCATCACCGCCGAGCCTCTGCCGACGCGCATCGCTTCTCTGGCGCTGGGAACCGGCGACCTGGACTGCGTGTACCACTTTGCCCTGCCCGAACTGAGCGCAGCCACTCACGAGAGCGAGAATGAAGATCAGATCGAGATGCTAGAGACGCTAGTCGAGGGGCGGCGCTTGCGGGACATCAGTGATTTGCTGTTCGATCTGGCGATATAGGAGGAGGCATTATGAAAGACACGATCACAAGAGAAGAAGCGTTGGCCCTGATCCAGGAATACGGCTGCGCCGAGAACCACGTCCACCACATGCTGGCGGTCGAGGCCGCTATGCGCGCCTACGCCCGCCGCTTTGGCGAGGACGAAGAGTTCTGGGGCGCTATCGGCCTGGTGCACGATTTCGAGTACGACCGTTTCCCCGACGACCACCCGCACGCTGGCGGGCGCATCCTGCGCGAGAAGGGGTACTCTGACGAGATCGTCAACGCGATCCTTTCGCACGGGAACACGGGCGTCCCCCGCAACACGCCGATGCGAAAAGCCCTGCACGCGGTTGACGAGCTGACCGGCCTGCTGGTGGCCGTCACGCTCGTGCGCCCGTCCAAAGACGTCCGCGACGTCAAGATCAAATCGGTGAAAAAGAAGTGGAAGGACAAGCGGTTCGCGGCGGCCGTTGACCGCGAGGAGATTGCGCGGGCGGCCGAGGAGCTAAGCGTGGAGCTGTGGGAGCACGTCGGCGTGGTGTTGGAGGCGATGAAGGGCATCGCGGGCGAGATCGGCCTGGACGGGCGGCTCGCGACCATCTGAAATCCGAAAAACCTCGCAGACAGACCCCAGGGGTTTTCTGAAACCCCTGGGGTCTTTTGGTGCACAACCACCTGAAACCTGAAACCAAAGGAACTCGCAGCAAGATACTGAGAGTTTCAGAGAACCATTAGGGTCTTGCCATCGCCTGCTCAATCAGCGGGGCAAGCTCGCCGGTAGTATCGAGGTCCAGGGCGTGGATGTACGCCTCCTGGGCCTTTTGACGTTTACCCTGGGCCTCCCACACTCGGGCCAGATGGTAGTGGGCCGCGGCCAGCGTCGGGTCGAGCGCGAGCGCCTGCTGGAATCTGGCCTGCGCCCCGTCATAGTTGCCGGTCTGAAAGAGCGCCCATCCCTGTAAGTCGTGAGCGCGAGCGTCGTTGGGCGAGAGTTTGAGCAACTCTGACGCGGCCTCGGCAGCCCGACCGGCGGCGGCGATGTTGTGATCCAGGTAGAAGCGGGTCAGGGCCTCCCACAGGAGCGGATCGTCGGGTTGGAGCGAGACCGCCTCCTGGAGCCAGATCTCGGCCGCCGTGTACCGCCCCTCGACCGCCCACGTCTGCCCAATTTCGATGCAGATGGCCGGGTTGTTAGGGTCTAGATCGTAGGCCGCCTCGTACTCGGCGCGGGCGGCGGCGGGGTTTCCTTGCCGGTCATAGTGCAGCCCCAGGAAGGCGCTGGCCACAAAGGAGTTTGGGGCCAGCTCGACGGCTTTTTCCAGGCGGGGTTGAGCCTCGTCCGGGCGGCCCATCTGGTCGAGCGCGTGGCCCAGGTAAGCGTGGGCGTCGGCATAGTCGGGGTTATGAGAGATGGCGCGCTCGAACTGGCGCGCAGCCAGCGCCCATTCCCGCGCCTCAAAGAGCGCGCGCCCTTGCATCGCGCGGACGTATGCGGGGTCGCTGGCCACGTTTAAGTCCTGGGTCGCCGCCAGCAGTTGCTCTGCCAGATCGGTCTGAGCGGCATAGAGGTGCTGGATAGCGGCAGGATCGTCGCCCAGCAGCAGCGCGCCCATCCGCTCGTGGGCCGCGCGGTCGGCGGGATCGAGGCCCAGCAGCCTCTCGTACTCTGACTGCGCCGCCTCCCACTCCTCTAGTTCGACGTAGGCGTGGGCCAGGATGTGACGTGTATCGGCATCGGCGGGGGAGAGCGGTAGCAGCCGCCGGGCGTGTTTGACGACGGCGGGCCAGTCGGCGCGGGCGGCGTGGATGGCGACGTACAGCCGCTCCACTTGTTCGCTTCCCCTCGCGCCCAGCCGTTCGACCTCGGTGAGGGCGTCCAGCGCGTCGTCGGTGCGACCCCACTCCAGATAGAGCCGGGCCAGCCGGAGGAGGGGCTCGGGATCACTGGGCTGCAACCGGGCGGCCTCCTGATAGGCGGCGACGGCCCCGCTGCGCTCGGTGTTGGCGACGAGTGTGTCTCCCTGGCGCAGCAGGTCGAGGTACGGCGTTGGGGCTGGACGCAGGATGAGTGCGAGCGCCAGAGCGAGCAGCGTCAGCACCGGGGTGGCGATGAGTAGATGGGTTGCGGGTTTGTGAGTCACACGGTCATTATAGTTGCATATGAGGGGAGGGGCAAGGTTGGTGGCACGGCCCGATTTGCAAATCCACCCAATCTATGCTACACTTTTCCCAGGTTGTGCCTCATTATCATTCTTTGGTAAACCGAGGCGCCGGAGGCGGGCCAGATGATCCCATCTGTGACTAGGCTACTTTCCCATATTTCAGAAAATTGCATAATGCAGGAGGCCGTGGCGCAATTGCAGGAAGCCGTGACCAGGACGCAGGCCGCCTCTCAGCCTCAACCGGAGGAGGCAGCGCCCCAGGCTCAGCCCGCTGCTCAACCTGAGGAAAAAGCGCAGCCTCCTGCTGAGGAAAAAGCGCAGCCTCCTGCTGAGGAAAAAGCGGAACCAGAGCCAGAGACTCCCGCTGATCCTATAGACGAGTTGTACGCAAAGCTGGCGCAGATGCCCGATTCCCCCGAGAAGGACGAGGCGGAAAAAAAGCTCCAGAAATTACTGGAAGAATCTCAAAAAGGGGAGGATGCGGACGAGGGGAAAGTTGAAGAGTTGCTCAAGGGCGTGGTGAGCGTGTTGCCGGACGTGGCCGAGATCACTATCAACACGCCGCTCAACCCTGCGAGCGGGTTGACGTCGTTGATACAGGTGATCGCTAAGCGCGTGTCTGAGGGTATAGATGATGACTAGGGAGTTTCCAGAAAGCAAAGGAGGCAAATAGAATGACAGAAGAACTGCATCAGAACGACCCCCGCTGGAAGGACGCCACCCTGGGGAACGGCCAGCCCGGCGATACCATTGGTATGTACGGCTGCCTGCTCACCAGCCTGGCGATGGTCGCCAATCACTTTGGCGGCAACGAGACGGTCGCTTCGTTCAATGAAAAGATGAAGCAGAATAATGGCTTTATGAACCAGTGGATCAGGCCGGCTGTGATCTCGGCAATCTACCCCAACATCAAGTACCAGAAGCGGGCCCAGTGCGAAAATCAACCGGCTCCCCTGGCCGAGATTGACGCCGGACTCGCCGCCGGCTCTATGATCGTCGTGATGGTGGACCGCTCCCCGGACCCCGGTCTCCAGAATCACTGGATCGTCATACACAAGAAGGCGGGCGACGACGATTACGCCATCTGGGACCCCTGGCACTCGCCTAGCGCGGCCAAGACGCTGCACGGCCGGTATGGTCACGGCTCCCCGGCAGACGTTATCCAGGAGGTCATCTGGTTTGGCGGCGGAACGCTCGAGCTGCCTCAGGCGGATGAAAAGGCCGAACCGGCCAAGCCCCCCAAGCCGTCGCCGGCGGCCAAGCCCGCGGGCAAGGCGGAGGTCGTCACAGCCAACGTAGAGGGACTAAAGATGCGCCGCCAGCCCAAGATCGCGGCGAGCAACATCGTCAAGCAGCTCTCGCGGAGCAACAAGCTCAAGATCCTCGATGCGGTCGACCAGACCAAGGTGGGCCAGCACGGCCAGTGGCTGCACGTGCGCGATATTGAAGGGGATGAGGGATACGTGGCCGCGTGGTACGTCACGCCCACCGATGACCCTTTCCTGGGGGTAGCTCCCAAAAAGGACGAGGAAGCCGGAGAGCCTACACCCCCCAGCAAGCTCGTGGTCAAGACCACGACGGAAGGGGTAGCGTTCCGCACGCAGCCGCGCACCGGGGACGACACGCTGATCGAACGGCTGCCCCTGGCTTCAGAGCTGCTGGTCGCCGAGTCGGGCGCAGAGAGCAAGATCGGCGTGCACGGCGAGTGGCTCCAGGTAAAGACGCTGGACGCCGAGGGATACGTGGCTGCCTGGTACGTCGTGCCCGCGGGCAGTACCTCCCCGCCCACACAGCCGCCCAGTAAGCCTTCAGCAGGGGAAAAGAAATTGCGGGTCAATTGGCCGGATGGCCTCAAGATGCGCTCGCAGCCAGAGCCGACGAATGAAACCTACATCGGCGTCAAGGTGACTGACAAGACGATCGTGAAAGTTATTGGAGAGCCACACCAATACGATGATCGTTTCTCGTTTCAAAAAGTGCGCACCCCAGAGGGGAAAGAGGGCTGGGTCACCTATCGGGATGGCGCTACCACCTATTTGGTCGAGGTCGAGTAGGGAAGCGCAAAGACCCTAAAGGAGCCGCTTCGCTTTCCTTT
>Ga0164311_10000178_pt1 | contig 24892 bp, 18 predicted proteins | sample GuaBasSedimGuay2_FD_121796 | JGI IMG/M metagenome (GOLD analysis project Ga0164311, IMG submission 121796) | Subseafloor sediment microbial communities from Guaymas Basin, Gulf of California, Mexico - Guay2, Core 4569-9, 9-12 cm | ecosystem: Environmental > Aquatic > Marine > Hydrothermal vents... | reverse complement strand
TCTTCTGTTATCCTGACTATTAACAAAGCCGTGGCCTCTCTCCCTTTCCTTCGCCCCTGTCCCGGAACGATGGATTTATTTATTATCAATCGTATTATCTCTTGTAGCGGTGTCATATGAGTTGTTATCTATCCGCCACTTCATGCTTTTCGGTGTGCGGGGATTTTGCACACCCTGTATCACAGAATAGATAACATCGAGAAATAATCAAACAAAAAAGCAACAACTCCACAAAGGTGGAATTGAACCCAAAACTATATGTCTAAAAAACAAAAAAAGGAGGTGCAAACGCAAGGTGGGAAAATACTGGAATTCCTCTGCGACCTAAGGGTTACCGTACAAGCGAGCCTCGTTCGCTGTACGTAAATTACAAAGCAATTTACCGTATCCTTGCGTGTTTGTAATGAAGATCAGTAAGGTAAATACATCGTCATTTGCAATTTCAGCAGAATTTGAGAAGAATATCATAAAATTCTCTTCGGATAATCCAAATGTGAAATTGTATAAGAGATACATGCCATTGGGTAGACTAGAAATCATAAAGACAGAGGGTTTTGATAAAGGTATCTTGTTCAAGAGGGCAACGGCTCGTATAAAAAGGAATCATCTTTATGTTGACCTCTCTCATGGAAACCTGTATTACGCGCATTGTGTGGGAATTCTTCACGCGAAACCGCGGGTAGAGAAAATAGATCTTTTGAGGAGAGTAATTGACTTTACGCCCCAGATGCTAAATACCCTGAGTTATATACTGGATAGGGGCAGTGTACAGTATGACGAACTGGATCAAGATACCGTACTTGAGCTTGTGAGACGTGGTGTTGTTACGGTTTATGAACCGAGGGATAACAAGATACTTAACATACTGAGAATTGCGATGGATGAACGGGAGATTGAAAGATATTGGGTTAGATCCCCATGTTATCTGCCAAAGTTTGAAGATAAACGATACGATCTGTCCTCTTTTTTAGAGGTGGTAGATACGATCGATGATTCATATGATAGAGATAGCATTGAATATTCTCTGGAGAAGATTGGGAGGGTGATTAGGTATCTATTTAACTGTGATGTGCTGCTTGAAGAGATAACGTATATGCCTTATCTGGTATGCGAACATGTTGGAAGGAAGGATGCCGAGACCGTTTCATATTTTCCACTATGTCCCAAAAATAGTCCGAAGGTAAAGAGAAACTACGAAACCGAAGTTAAATTAAAACCGATATCATTGGGCACCGAATTTGATACTGGGGATTCGATCCCCATTGAAAAGTCAACAATATCATTTTCGGATGTGGGTGGATTAGAAAATGCAAAAAAGGAGATCACAGAGGCAATAATATATCCATTCCTACACCCCGATCTATCTAAGAAATTCAAGAGGAAAGCGGGAGGGGGGATATTACTGTATGGTCCTCCTGGATGTGGAAAGACGCACATCGCAAGAGCTACTGTCACCGAGTGTGGTGTGTCTTTTTTCAATGTGAATATCAGCGACATTATGAACGGAAAGGGTGATGGAGCGGAGAGAATTCATAGCGTTTTTGAACGCGCCAGCAAAAATGCACCGGCAATAATATTCTTTGATGAGATCGATGCTCTTTGCAGTCGCAAGGGTTTACTTGAGGGTTCTAAGAAGAGGATATTGAATCAATTTCTGATGGATATGAGTGGGGTGGAGAGACTGAGTGAGGATGTATTGGTTATTGCAGCAACAGACACACCATGGGACCTAGATCCTTCATTGCGAAGGTCTGGAAGGTTCAGTAAACAAATCTTTATCCCCCCACCAGATTTAGACTCTAGAATTGAGATCCTAAAAATTTGTACACGAGGAAGACCATTATCTACCGATGTAGACTTCAGGAAACTGGCTGAATTAACAGAGGGTTACTCCGCTGCGGATATCGATGAAATCTGCAATAATGCAGCCAGTATCCCCTGGAAAAAAGCGGTATCGGGGTCATCTGAAAGAAGTATCACCATGGATGATTTTCTAAAGGCAATTGAGGAACAGGAATCTACATTGATTCCATGGTCAATATCCGCTGAGAAACTTCTCAAAGAAAGTGGGGAAAAGGAACTGTATAAGGATCTCTTTGACACAGTAACAAGACTCAATAGGAAATTCGGGCAAAGAGAACCTGAAGATAAACAGAGAGATGAAGAAGAGGGTCAAGATTATATAACCGTGAAGAGAATCGTATCCGGCGAATGGGAAGAGGATACTGAGGAAGGGAAAACGGCCAAAGAAGAGAAGGATATAGTGGAATTACAACACGAGAAAGATGAACTTGAACACAAGATTGAGATCCTTGAAGAGAGGTATCGGCAGGGAAAAGTAAGGGAAGACATATATAAAGCTATAATGAAAGACTATCAAGAAAGATTAATTGAAATTGAACTGGGGATAGCGAAATTAACCCGTAACTTTAACCATTTTTCGTAATGGGTATATCGATTTCTAGTTTTTTAATCACATCCCTTGATTTCTCTGGGATTTCTGTTAACTGGTATCTGGGAGCCTATTTTCTCCCTTATCCCCTGCTAAGCCGACATACTAAAAAATTAGGCATTCTCGCAGGATGGCTGTTTTCACTGTAGATAAATGCTCACTTTTTAGAATAAAATGTAAATCGATTGAATTACTCCATCTGAAGGACTCCACCGATCTGAATCCAGAGTTGATAATAGATGGAACCCGGATTAAGATCTACAAGGAAGAAGAGACCGACTTCTCCCCATAAAAAGAGCGGGCTTTATATCTGGAGACCGATCAAGCTCGGGGATCTTGAGGAGATATTCAAAGCCCTGAAGATCAAGGCGCCGGGCTGCGGTGAAAGAGGTTATGCCTACAGAGTTCAGGGGGGGTCTTAGAATACCTTAGCTGTGCAAGATGTCGATTTTGCAGTTTCAGGCCTAAAGAGAGTTGTCAGAGTTGGGTAAGTTATCCCCTCTTGGAGAGTATATCCGCTAATCTTTCGGCGTATTTGGGATTTTTCGGATCCAATCTCATGGCTTCTTTATATCTATCCCTCGCTATATCTGTACGGTCTAATTGCTCGTATGCCTCACCCATCTTGGCATAGAGCTCTGCCTTTTTGCGATCCGATAACACCTCTGTAGCCCTCTCAGAGAGTTCCATGGCTTTTTCATATCTATCTCTGGCTATTTTAAATTTCTCTTTGTATCCCGGGCGCCCCTCATTCTTCAGTCTATAACCCTCCTCCATAAATCTATCGCCCGCCAGTATTATATCTTCTAACCTCGTTTTGCCTCTTCGCGTCATTCCTCCAGCCTCGACGGCACCCGGCTTTCTTGGTCTTATATGTGGTTCTCCACGTACTCCTCCCCTGCCACCTTCTCCATGTCCCTCCTCCCCACCATGTCCTCGGGGTCTAATACGTTCCTTTCGTGCTCTGTATAACCTCTCTCCTACCTCCTCACTTTTGTGCTCCAATTGACCGATAAACCAGAAGGTTGCGGCTAATGGGACAGCTCCCGCACCTTCACCCATCATAAGACCGCTGCTAAAGAACAATAAAACCGCAAGATTCATTCTGCCGGCCGCCAGTTGTGTGAAAGCGGCAAAAGAAAGCACACCACCGATCCACTTTAAAAGCCCCAAGGTCATCCATGGAGCTGCTATCATCATTAAAAATCCACCTATCGTTATCGCAATTCCTGCAAGATTACCCCAGCCCCTTACACTTCCTATGGTATTCATGGTGCTTATTATAAATACCAAGATGATCGCCTGAAGAACCGGAACGAAGATGAGCATGAGCGTGTATCTCATTATCTGTCTACCATAGTCTTTAGTAAACTCAAAGAAAAAGAAGAATATCGTTAACGGGAATATTGCCGCCATAATCAGAAGTAGTAAGTATCTCAAGGTAAAAAAAGCCAATAGGGTTAAGAGAACAAAACCTATTGCCATTGCAAAGAGGGGAGCAACAGAATACAGAGCTAAAATACCGATTATGCTCAGGTCTATCTCCACGAGACTCATAACGAAGTTAACCAATAACTCGGAGAGGTCCAGAAGAAACTGATATATTGTGGTTGCAGTTATCACAAATGCCAGACTGAGCAGTAATTTTAACAGTGCCGATCTCGCTCTCGCCCTCCCCTTGGGCGATTCGGAGAGGAAGAAGAAGTAGATCCCGATAAGTATAAACGCGATTATATAGAGCGGGGTGGCCAATTCAATAAAGTCATCCATAAGTGGTTTGACTATGGTGATATCGGGGTTCCATGTAAGTAGATCAATTACCTTTCCAAGCAACTCGTTAAAGAAGTTATTTATAACACCTTCAATCCAGCTCAATGCCCAACCTATCAACTCCTCTAAACCAACTGCCGATACGGGTATCGATCCGATGAGTAACACACCCACTATTGATATAATTTTTAGTTTCTTATTCATCTTTAAAATCATCACCAAGTCTCATTTGTCGTCGTTTTCTCTCCATCTCTTTCATTTTTTCTTTCATCCTCAAGCCAGCAGCTTCTTGGCCCTTCCTCAGAGCAAAACCCATCCCGGCGGCCCCTCCGGCCGCCATCAATGCCGATGCGGGACCCTGACCCATCATCAGCCCACCCATAGCAGTCATGGCAAAGCCCAGCGCAGGATTAGCAAGGGATACAGCCATTCCTATCCCCATCATTGCACCACCGATCCATTTTAGAATCCCGACCATCATCAGGGGCGCGAGTGCGATCAATACAAAGCCCGCAATGCCAATGAAAGCCGCTCCGAGTTTGCCCCAGCCCGCCGCCTCGTTTATATTGCCGAAGGAGATGACAGTTATAGCCAACATAACCCCCTGAATAACCTGCGCAAATATCACCGCGAGTGTCCATCTCCACATCTTTGCACCCATTTCCCTACCCATGGCCCCTATGATCGGCATTTCAAAGAGGTAGAGGAATATCGTTATCGGAAACAATGCGGCACATATCAATACCAGGATATACCGCAGGCCGATAGATATCAGAATCCATATATATATAAACCAAAGAAACAACTGTACGAGTACAAACGTAATGGTCTCTATCGCACTGAACTCGATTGAACCGTCTGTAACGCCACCAAGTACCTTTGCAGTAATACCCTCAGATATACCAAGAAGTATCTTGAATATTTCCAATGATAATGAAACCAGGATCATAGTCAATATAAGTTTCCAGAACCTGTTCTTGGCTGCTGCCCTTCCGCCGGGGGAACCGGACATGAAGATAAGGTAGAAACCGAGTATTATTATCGACAGGACAAAAATGGGGTGCAACAGGTCGAGGTAAGAATTCATGAGGGGGGCAACATCTGACGGATCGGGATTTGTGAGAATCATTGGCTTCAGAGCGTTTGCGACATCGCCGGGGTCCGGAAGAAGAAAATCTATGATTGCTTGCAGTATGCAAGGTCCCGGGTCACTCCAGCAGTCTGCAAACACCTCTCCAGTTCCCGACAGGAGCATTATTGCAATTATCCCGATTATTGTTAATCTATTTTTCATTCTGATTTTTCCTTTTTTGATTTTTTCAGTTCATCCAGGCCCTCAATCACTGCCTCTGCAAGCGTCTCCGTCTCCGTTGTCGCAGCTGTATATAGAGGCGACATCTCCTTTCTTTCTCTTTCTTTCTCTCTTTCTTCTTTAGTTTCGGGTCCTATTCCGTGATAGAACTCACTCGGTCTGGGGCCAATACCCATGTAATCCTCGAGCAGCATTCTTGCATGAAGATTGCCACCCAAATCAACACTATGCTTCAATGACTCTTCTTTAATCTCTTCTTCAGATAGCAATTCTCCCTTTTCACCCCCTTCAGGGGCCAAACCGAGCTTGGCGTAATCTGCATGCTCCTCCGCGGTCATCTCATTATAGCCCTCGACCCCAACTATCTCGGCCATCGATCTGTGTGTATTTACAAGGGATTTTGCATTTATCTCATTCATTCTTTCGATCCTCTCCTCTGGTCTGAGTTTAAACATAGCTCCCTCCTCAGCTCTCTCTAATCTACTTATCTCTCTGGCCCTGGTGGCTTTAAAGTGATCATCTATGTCCCTTATTTCACTATCGAGTAACAGATATTTGTTGCCCACTCTCCTCAGGTGCCTGGAAAAGCCACCACTCTCTATTATCTCATTATTGATCTGTTTATTTATCCTATCGATGAGTAGTTTCTTTTCTTTCCTGAGATCCCTCAATCTCTCCCTGGACAACTTTGCGCCCTTGGGTACAGCGTACTTTTTCTCTATTCTCGCCATTTCTCTCTCGTAGTACTTTTCTATTCTCGCCAACTTGCTCTCAGACACGCCGTATTTCTTGCCCCTTTTTATTGCCTTTTTTATGGTACTGCTCGGCTTAAAGGGCTTGAAGAATTCCCTTGTAAACCCGGGATAGTGTCTATCAGCAAATTTCTTTGCGATTATGAAGTCTGATGCCCTCTTTTTAAGGTTCTCAAAATCGTCCTTGCTAACAACCCGTTCATCACCAATTAACATTCTGGCTTCCCTCTCAGTAGCTCCACCCCTCTTCATTGCTTTTATCAATTTCTTATATCTCTCGGCGTCCTGGTAATTTAATCTATTAATCGTCTGTAGAGCAATAAGAGATCTTGCCGTTGTCATTGCACCATACAGGCTACGGCCTGCCATGTAGGGTACATAACCTGGAATGGTAAGAGCCAAACCTACATGAGGACCATATCTCTTGATCTTATCGAGGGTTCCAAGTTTATTTTCTATTTGATGCTTTTTCTCTTCGATGGCCTTTTTTGCGCTCTCCTTGAACGTATCCAGATCCCTCCCGGTCGCACTCGGTTTGCGCTCTATTCCCTCCTCGGGGGCCATATACTCTGCACCTATCCTATGTATATCTCTTTCCGAAACGCCAAATTCCCTCGCGATCGCCTTTACCTCCTCGGGGTTTCTGGCGTATTTGAGCCTTTCCATAGCGTCATTTGCCCTGAGCGAATTCTTCACATCTTCCGTGAATCTATCACTTACTACCATCTCTTCGTTTATTATCCTCTCGGCTTCATGATGGGCCTCTCTCTCAATTACCCTTGCCCTGATCTCTTCATTAAGTTCTTTCGAGCTGAGTTTTTCTGGGTTTATCCCATCTTCTCTCATCTCTTCAATCGCCCAAGCCTCATCTTCGCTGGATATGCCCTCTCGCGCTACTTTCCGTCTCGCCCAATCCTTCGCTTCCTCTTTTTCGATTTTTTCGACTTCCTTCTCTCTTCTTTCCATCTCCCTCTCTTTCAACCTTTCAAATTCTTCCTTTGAGAGACCTCGGTCGCCGAGTCTCTCGTTAATCTCTTCCACCTCCTCAAAGGTAGTTGCGGAATCAAGATCATGTTCGATGGCCCTCTTAAATTTGATACTCTCCTCTGCCTCCCTTTTCAATCTATCCAGACCACGCCTGTCGTATCTATCCCCTAACTCGGTTATCCTCTTTTCATCTATGCCTGCCTCCCGTAACCCCTCCTCAACAACCCTGAAGTCATTCTCCGCAATGTACCTATTAACGAGGTCCCGCGCCCGATTCTTTGCCGTGGCTGTGTCCATATACTTTTCACCGCGCAGTTTCTTAAACTCTCTGTACAGTTCATCCTGTAGTTTATCCGCATCCTCTTTCTTGATGGGATATTTCTCCTTGAGCCTTCGGATCTCCCGCCCCTCCATGCCTTCACTCTTCTTTATTTTGACTCTCAGTTTCTTGATCTCATCCTTATATTTCCTATAATTCTTTTCATGTCTTTCTAGATTACCAACTAATCTATCACGCCTATCTTTCAGTTTGTCGATCTGATCTCTGATCTTATTATACCTGCCCCTCCATCCATAGCCTCCCTCCTCTTTAATTATAGAGCCCGTCTTCTCTAGGTTCTTGATCTTTCTGTCAATCTCTCTGATTTTTTTCTTATGATCTTTTATATAGCGCTTCGCTGTGATACGCCCCCTCTTCGCTTTTTCAAATCTCTCCCTGAACTTTTCGCGTCTCTTCCACCAATCGCTCCATCTCTGTCTGACCCCTCTCTCATCCACACCACTTTTCCTTAATTCATTCCATACCTCTGACCTCGTACTGGCTCTTCTTATGTTCTCTATATGTCTGTTAAGCCTGTGCGCTTTCAACCTGCTCCCTATGGAAATACCCATCCGTCTCACCATGAATTTACTGCCTCCATATATCCAGTATCCGGGTATGAACAGAGATTTCCCAATGAACTTCCAGTGCTTTCTAACCACGCGGACTGTATGTCCCGCACGTCTCTTAACGTTTTTAAGTATCCCGTATGTTTTACCGATCGATCGACCGACATGCTCTTTGCCGAGCTTATGGGCGATCGTAAGGGGTCTCCCGATATAACGTCTTCTACCCAACCATGCGCCCACAACCGGGGCCTCTTCACGTACCTTCCCAGTTACCCTTTCCCAGCCCTTTCTCACCAACCTTCTCGTCCTGTCAAGTCTTCTCCTCGATGGAAACTTCCTCTGATATGCAAGACCCAGCGTATAGACGGCGCCTCCAGCCGCCATTGCCTCCGGGCCCATGCCAGCGCCTATACCCCCAGCAGACACCAATAATGCACCCACCCACGGTCTTTTGTATGCCAGTATCATTCCCGCGCCGGCCACGGCGCCACCCACCCAGCTCATTAGCTTCAGCATTAATAATGGCGCGAAGATAACCATCAAGAAACCGGCAATCCCCATCACCAGACTGACTATTTTCCCTAGAATGTCGCCCGTAGTGCTTATATTATTAAGCCCGATAATCATTATAACCAGCATCAATGCCTGAACGGGTTGTGTGAATATTGCCATCAGGGTATATCTCATCATATTTTGTCCAATACTCCTCGTGAACTCAAAGAAGTACAGGAATAGGGTCAGGGGAAAGAGAACGGCCATAAGTGAGACCAAAAAGAACCTGGCGGCGATAGATATCAGGGCTATTACAGCAAGCATTGGCAAGATCCATGCGGATATGAAAAAAAGTATAACTGAAACAACCACGAGAGTAGCCAATATAGCAAGACCGCCACCGCCACCGCCAAGGATCCATCCGGACAGGATTCTTCCCGCTATAGCTTCGGATAGATTGAGAAGTAACTCGTAAATACTCAATGAGGTTGTTACCATAGCCATACCCATTATCAACCTGATGAGCATCAACTTTGCCCGCGCCCTGGACTCGGGGCTGGTGGACAGAAAGATTATATAGATACCGGTAATGATTATCGCTATGACGTATATCGGAAATAGAATCGAGACGATATCATTAACAAAGGGTTTGAATTCGTTTATATCCGGATTCATCAGGATAAACTCGGTCATCAGAGAGATAAAGAACATCATGACACAGTTACCGATATCAATAAATACCCCGAATATACACCCCGGCCATGATCTGGGATCCAATGAGCATCCGTGTTCCTCACTGCCATATTTGCATACCTGCCAAGCTGTTACACTACCGCTAATGAGCAATAACGCGATTACAGCAATGAGGATCTTTCCCCTTCGTGTTATCCTAAGTTTTTGCATTTTTCCGACTTATCGTTGATTATTCTCTGTTGATTCGTCTGATTTTGTAGTGCCTTTGTTACCTATTGAGCTGCCCTTTCCAGTACCCGTCTCTCCTTTGCTGCCCACCTGACTGCCACTTCTTCGTCTGAATAAACCCCATCCAGAGGATTCTTCACCTGGCTCTATTAATCCGTGCCTTCTTACTCCATATTTTTTCGTCAGAATGTAGCCCTCCTCATCCTTAGCTCTGAGCATGGCATCGATATCGGATCTTTGCGCTTCCATGGATCTGCCTGCACCCCTGGCTTTCCCACCAGTGAAATACTCCTTAGCTGCTCTACCTCTCCTCCTGAAATAGTCTTTGATCCCCCTGCCCCTTCCTTTATTTTCCTCGCGCCACTCTCTCCTACGTTCTATTTTCTGTTGCCTAACCGGTGATGCCCTCATGTAAGCCTTGCCGAGCCCATATGCAGTTCCGCCGGCAATCAGCCCCCCTGGACCCATACCAGCAGCTACTCCACCTGCGGTTACCATTGCACCGCCGATCATCGGATATCTAAAGGAAAGGATCATTCCAATACCTGCAACGGCACCACCCACCCATTTCAGGATACCCATCATCATTAACGGCGCCAGAGCGATCATAAGACTCCCCGCAACGATTAATAATCCGTAGATAATATTTGCGTTGGTAGATAAACCTGTTACAACAACCGAATTGATCGAGATCACGGTTATTGCCAGCATCAATGCCTGAACAACCTGGGTATATATGGCAGCCATGGTATATCTGAGAAGCTTGGAGCCTATATCCTTCGTGAACTCAAAGAAGTACAGGAACAGCGTGAACGGGAATATTGCACAGAGTATCAATACAATAATGTATCTAAGCGCTACGGCAAGAACTGCACAGAAGAGTACGGGAATAATAAATATATACAGGAAGAAAAGCATCCATGGATTCATCTCACTCAATCCTATAAGTTGTGAGAGGTTAGTGGTTACGATGCCTGCTATTATTCTTCGAGTTAATACACCTGAAATATTGAGGAGTATCTTAAATATCTCAAGTGATAATGAAACCAGAACCATACTCAATATTAAGTTCCAGAGCATGGACTTTGCTCTCGCCCTCCCAGCCGGGGAGATCGATAGGAATAATACATATATGCCGGTGAGGGTTATTATCATCACATAAATCGGTATCAGGATCTCTATAGAATCATCTACTATGGGCTTAATATCGTCTGGATCTGGGTTCCACATAAGCATATCTTTTACCCAGACCAGCATCCCCTTGATATGGTGGATCATCATATCCAAAATAAACCTTGCGAAATGCTCGGGTATCTTTATGATCTGATCTTCTACCCAGCCGGAGGATGCAATTCCACTCAGGGCTAACACAGTCAATGTTATTCCAATAATTATCCGCGTCATTCTAAATTTTTGCATTTTTCCGACTTATCGTTGATTATTCTCTGTTGATTCGTCTGATGATTGGGTAGCTTCTGGTGGTTTCCAAGACCTATCAAAATCACTGAATGGTCTGTGTTGCTTCATCACCTTTTTCCTTCTCTTCTCTTCCTTTTTCTCCCTCTTTTCCATGCGTTTTCTCGCCCTGCGCTCCATTCCTCTGGTTCTGATTCCAGCTGCCTGCATATAAGTTTTACTGAGCCCGTAGGCGGTTCCGCCAGCAATCAATCCTCCCGGACCCATGCCAGCAGCTATGGACCCAGCAGCAACCATTGCACTACCCAGTACAGGATGTACGAATGAAACTACTATCCCGATACCCGCAAGGGCGCCACCTATCCACTTCATAAGTCCCAGCATTATCAACGGAGCCAGAGCGATCATGATGGTGCCCCCACTAACTAGGAATATATGGGCGATAGTCACGCTAAAGGATGCATTTTGCATACCGACCGAATCCATCGAAATTATGGTTATTGCCAGCATCAATGCCTGAACGGGTTGAGTAAATATTGCAGCTATGGAATATCTGAGAAGCTTGGAGCCTATATCCTTCGTGAACTCAAAGAAGTACAGGAACAGCGTGAACGGGAATATTGCACAGGCCAGTAACACGATGAGACACCTAATTGCCGTGACAATAGCCGTGATGATGAGTATAATGCAAAGACCTATAAGGAGGAAGAAAACTGTTGCTGGATTCATCAGGCGCAATCCCTCAAATTGTGGGAAATCCGTGGTTATGGTACCAGCCAGCATCCTCAGTGCCAGTGCCTCGGAAATACCTAAAAGTATCTTAAATATCTCAAGTGATAATGAAACCAGAACCATACTCAACAATATCTTCCAGAATATGGACTTTGCCCTCGCCCTCCCAGCCGGGGTGGTCGATATAAATATTATATAAATCCCCAGAATGATTATTATCATCGCATAAACCGGTATCAGGATCTCCATAAAATCATCTACCATGGGCTTAATATCGTCTGGATCTGGGTTCCACATAATTATATCCTTTAATAAACCCAGTATCTTCTGGATATTAACTATCACGGCATTCATGAACCAATCTCTGAAACGCACGGGTATGCTCTTGATCTGATCTATCACCCAGCCCACGGTATGACTATACACCCATTCCCAGGGAGCCTCGGAGGATGCGGTTCCGCTCAGGATCAACACGATTAATGCTATTGCGAGAATTTCTGCTTTATTGAGCCTCATCTCTCTTCATAAAGGTTATTTAAAATACTGGTATAAATATGTGGCCTCTCTAAAAATGACTCTTAGATTAATCGCAGGATAGTACAGAACAAGGTCCAAGTTCTACACTACACTCATGGAAATCGTGTGGTGGATCACCCCTGCCTGGACAACTTCCCGATGGATTTTCGACATCACAGCAAGCGCAGAATGTCCACTTATCTGTACTGGTACTGATTCTTATCTCCAATTTCTTGGCCTTTTTGCAGAAGTCGATAAATGCCCATTCCACGGGTGTACCAGCGGGTATGGGCCCAGCAAAAGACATGGATTTGCTATTCACATCCCCGGTACAGCAGTCTACCATTGGGATCCAATCTCCCGTGCAATCGCCCATTTCTACAACCCTCACATCTATCACTAAATTGTCTCCCGCTGGAATCAATTTTGCGGGGGTTACATTGAACATGAAAGAGGTTTGATCCTCCTCCCACCAGCTATCCTCCCAGCAACTCTGAGCAGTATCAATCCCAAAGGATGAGGATATCGTTGGAACATTTGTTAGGATCTCTACAAAGACACTATCAGAAGCCGTTCTACCTTTGCTATCTGTAACCGTGAATGTGATTACGTGTTCATTTATAGATAATCCAGCATAACCCAGTAAGTCTTCTGTGACCCCCATCGGCGGTGGAGAATCTTTGTCCGATGTCCATTCATAGGTATATGGTGGTTTTCCGCCCTTAACCGTTCCGTTGAAGTCTATCGGATCCCCAAATATACCTATGAATCCCTCCTCTGGTGAATCTATTTCCGCAATTATCATGTCAACCAGAATTTCCACCTCATCCCATGCCTTTCTACCGGCGCTGTCTGTAACTACCACACTTACTGTGTATACTCCCTTGGTATAATTATGTATCGTTGGGCATGGACAGGCCGCGGCGGCACATGTCCCATAAATCGTGGGCGTTCCATCGCCGAAGTCCCAGACGTACATATACGGTGGTGAACCTCCGAGTATCAGGGAATCATAAAGTACATTCTCGCCTGCTTCAAAAAATTCTCCATCCTGTGGTTTCAAAATCCTTACTGACAGTGGTGGGGGCTCACCAAAACGGAAGGGTGGATGATAGCCAGTTCCGGGCAATGGGGCGCATTCCGGAACGAACATGTGACCAATCCCGGCCAGGGCAAAGACAAGAATTAAACCAATTACCGCATTCTTTATCATACCTTTGGCATTAGATGCCCCCTCCGGATCTTCTGCACCCATGAGCTTGATCCCCCCTATAACCATCAATAGCACTGTTATCGCCACCGCGGCATAAATAAGTAGATATAATGTATCATAAACCAGCCTGCATAGATTCCCAAGGGTTATCTCCTCGGGTTTTCCACATTCTATGTCCTCTCCATCGCAATCCTGATCTATCCCATCGCCGCATATCTCTGGGGCCCCGGGATAAATACCTGGATTGGTATCGTTACAGTCTCCAGCACATGTCGAAACGCTGTCATGGTCCTGGTCATAATCCTCATCTATCAGGCAGTCGCAGTCATTATCGATGAAATCGCACGGAAAATTCGTCTCTGGTTGTGGTACGTAATTCATACATACACCCCTGAGAACGCACTCACCTGCTTGATCACAGCACGCATCGGTTCCATCACACGGATTCCAGATATAATACTCCCCCGGCGTATTTGGAAATGTAGCATTCTCTCCACAACACGCCGTTGCTCCGATCGGGTGGGAATCTCCACCGACCCTCCAGCAGGATTTTGAATGCCCATAACTGTCGTTACAGCGAAAGTTTGGACAGCTTGTATTTGTGTCGCACGAGTGCTTGGAGGAATCGCACCCACAGTTCTCATCCACCTTTCCATCGCAGTCATTATCTATTCCATCACAAAGTGCGGGAGTACCATCCTCATCCGGACCAACCAATCGATCCTGACATACACCACCAATTACGCACTCATCTCCCCCAAGATCAACCATAGATGTTGTATTCTTGTTGTCACAGCACGCGAATGTCCCATCAGTACCCCCAACATAGTGCTCATCGGGATCATCGCCACAGCACCATTTTTCTATATTGGGATTGCCCTTATCCCAATCACTGCCCAAACTGCCCCCGAGCCAACACGACATACCCCTACAATCAGCGGCATAAAAACACTCGCAAGACATCTGATCATCATCGTGATTTACCGTAAAATTTTTTTCTACGCTCTTATTAACCGGTGCCATCCACGTTACATTTATTGTAAAGTTACCCTCTTTCTTAAAGTTGGGGTCTCCACGAATATTATAATAGCACTCTGTCTTTGCCCCACCCACAGGAATACAGATATCCATTGGTTGTGAGGGAATAACAACCACACCAGTATCTCGCTCCCACACTCTAATATTCGGATACGGCATGGGACAACCCTCATCCGCAGTAAGATCGCAGTCATTGTCTATCCCATCACAACAATCTGGGATACCGTCACCGGTATTGTCTCCACCACAGATATTAGGATTAGGCCAGGCACTCGTGTCATTCTCAAGTCCCATGTCCGGTGGGTGTACATTTGCATCATTATCTCTGCAGTCGTTTGGTTTATCGCATTCGCATTGGCTGTCAGGGTTTGCCCCGCAGAAGCCTGGCCCGTAGTTGGCTAAACAGGTGTTTAGAGCGTGAGCGATATAAGCCATTGTCCAATCACAATAATCGTCGTCATCGTCATCGCAGCCCTCATCGCATTGTCCAAACCCGGGATCCCCTGGGCAGTTGTTGTCTATACCATCGCATTGCTCTATAGCATTGGGATAGATATTTCCATTGGTGTCGTCGCAATCCGATACATTGGCATCCCCATCACAGGGATCTGAAGGATCACAGATGTCATAACCGTCACCGTCGGCATCGGGAGGTGTATCTAAGGTTCCCGCATTACAATCGTCATCCTTGCAGTTACACGGAACCTCGGCTGCCCCGGGATTAACTGAAGCATCACTATCGTTGCAGTCTGCTAACTTGCCATCTGGATTACAAATGTCGGCGGGGCCACAGATGTCATACCCGTCTCCATCGCCATCATGTCCATCCGGGGTTCCCGCATTACAATCGTCATCCTTGCAGTTACAATAAACTTCGACGGCCCCGGGATTAACTGAAGCATCACTATCGTCGCAGTCAGTGTTATCGGCTACCCTGGGTTTTCCACAGGCTGTCGCATCTCCACATGCAATTACACATTCAGGCGATCCAGTAGCAGGGTCTCCAAAGCCATCGCCATCACAGTCATCGTAACAGGTTATTGTTGAATGTACGCCATCATCGGCGTCATTGCAGTCGGTACCGCCCGGACAGTTGACGGGATCAGCATCTGTGTCGAATCCATCAGCATCATCGTCGCAGTCCGGAACAGTGAAGGTACAACCGCCAGTGGTCTTATTGTTTCCATCACCATCACAATCACAGGGTGGATTGACACTTGGGCTTACACACTGCGCATGGACATTACCTAAACTGAGGAGAATCAAAAACAGGGCAACAAATAGAACCAACGATTTAATGTATTTTTTCATACCTGTTATCAATTAATTTTTCTGCTTAATAAATTTGTGTTCTGATAATCACCCCCACAGTTTTTACCTTCTTTCCGGGGACAGGCTTAAATTCATCCCAGCCAAATATATCTGTATATTCCTTCCATGGGCCATCACAGACGAGGTCATATCCAAGATGTCTTGCATGGGAAACTAATTCAAAGATATCACTCCTGATGGCGGGTTCGCCTCCGCCGAAGGCGACATCTGTCACCCCCTGTTCTCTGTATAAAAAGAGATCGTTTTTATCTCTTCCGTAGCTCTATCGCCAAGTTTTTTCTCATCCTCTATTTACCCAGAATATTCCTCACAAAATTATTTTTTGGGCTTTGATAAACCTCTTTACTTCTTCCGAATTGGATTATTCTGCCTTTTCGCATTATGGCAATTTTATCCGCTATATCTATCAATTCAAGATAATTATGGGTTACGTAGATGGTGGTGATTCCAAATTTTTTCCTTAGCTTTGTGATCTCACCTTTAAAATCTTTCCTCAGGATCTGATCCAGGTTCGAGAGTGGTTCATCCAGTAGTAGAACCCTTGGCTCCTGAGCCAGGGCCCGGGCTATGGCGACCCTCTGTTTTTCCCCACCCGAGAGCTGTTCCGGATAAGACTCTGACAGCGATTTTAGATCTACCAACTCCAGAATCTCCTCGATTTTTTCTTTACTCTTGATATTCCTCGATCCAAGCACAAAATCGATATGCTCCCTTACCGTCATATGGGGCCACAGTGCCAGGTCCTGAAATACCATGCCGATATTCCTTTTTTCGGGTGGTACAAATATCCCATTACTCGAGCTGTATACACAGTCACCATCTATCCTGATCTCACCCCTGTCCGGCACTTCAAATCCGGCAATAAGTCTCAGGAGGGTTGTTTTTCCACAGCCCGAGGGACCCAGAATGCCCAAAAGCTCGTTCTTCTCTACCCATAGGGATAGATTGGAGATCACCCTCTTCTTGCCGAAGGACTTATCAACTTTATGAATTTCAATAAAGCTCACTTTATCACCAGCCCTATTAATCTCTTAGATACGAGAAGTAAAATTACGGGTGTTATGATCAAAAAAATAAGTATCAGGGAGAGGGATGAGACCATCTCCGGGGCCCCGTAATGCATTAGTGTATAGATTCTCACAGGTAGTGTCTGGAATCCCGCCGGGGAGACCAGAAGAGTTACGGATAATTCTCTGACAGAAAGGACAAAACCAACTACCCAGGAGGAGATAATCCCCGGTTTCATCAGTGGCAGGAGGATTCTGTGAAGAATTCTCGGAAAGGATGACCCGGATAATAGTGCCGATTCCTCTATTGATGGGTGTATCTGTTCGAAGAACGGGGAGAGTGTCTTTGTGACAAACGGGAGGAATCTCGCCGTGTACCCGATGATAATGATCAAAAAGCTGTTATAGATGAGAGAAGTCATATCAGTGTTAAAAAAATTGATAATTGCTATCCCCACCGTCATACTTGGAATTGATATCGGAAACAGGATTATTGGATCGAACGACCTCTTATAAAAATACGCCAGAAAAAAACCAAGAAGGGTCATTAATGTGGCACCGAGAATGGCAGAGTGTAGGCTATTTATAATAGGTTCAAATCCCTCATAAAAGGCTCTTAGAAACTGAAGTCTGGACTCAAGTAACAGGATGAATATGGGTATCAAGGTGGAGGAGATCAGGATAATGGAGATGAATGTCAGTGCGATTAATCTATGAGTTTTTGATAGCCTAACCAATCTCCCCTTCCTCCAGAAGGATGATATCGTTATGAAGGATCTCCTTCCGAGGCACCTGTGGTTTAATAAAATGATAATAAATATTAATACAACCATAGGGATGGATAGCGCAATTGCCCTGGATGTATCGAAAAAGGCGCTAAATTGCGCAAATATCTCCGGGGTAAAGACATTTACCATCAGCAGCGCTGGAACACCGAGCTCGGAGATAGAAAACACGAAAACGAAGATCGAACTGATGAGAATGTGGGGCATTATCAGGGGAAGGGTTATCCTTCTTATAACCTCTCTCTGCGGATATAAAAGTCTCGCAGCATCCTCCAGTCTGGAATCGATGTTTCTGAGGGCAAAGGACGTTATCAATGTTACGATTGGGAAGAATGAAAGTGCCAGAATAATTATGACAGAGGGCAGATTGTATACATAAATGGGTAAATCTAAACTTACGAGATCCCCTTTCTTTCCCATAAATTCCAGCCAGGCTATTGCACTTATATACGGTGGTATCAGCAAAGGTAGGAGGTAGGCAATCCTGAAAAATTGCCTGAAAGGCAGATCGGTATACTCTAAAAGAAAGGCGAACGGGATTCCCATAGCAAGACTTAACGCTACGGTGCCGAGACACAGTAGAAGGGTTCTGAGGAAAATCGATGAGAGCCTCTCATCAAAAACAGAGAAAAGTTCGGGTGAAAGATTTGATAAAAAGATGCAGAGAACGGGGAGTATAGCGAGAATGAGAAACAGTAAAAATGCTAAAATTTTTAATAATAATCTCAGATCTATCCGAAATCTTTGGAGCATCTTCCGTAAGAATTGGGATTATCTGATAAAAAGCTCCTGAACAAATCTCTGGGATACCTTTAACTTATTATAGATCTCCTCCTGTGTTACAGGGATGTTTTTCAATTTACCTATATCCGGAACATTCTCCGGATGCTCTACTCCCGGCTTTAGGGGTATCTGCATTGCCTTAGAATAGGACAGGGCTTTCTCCACCCTCTTGCTTAAAAGATAGTCAATAAGCTTCTTCCCATTCTCCGGGTTTGGCCCGTTCTTGATCAGCATTACCGAATTTGGAAACACTAATGTGCCCATCTCCCCATCCCCCTGATCCGGAAATACCATCGCTATGGGCTTATTCTCAACCAAGGCATCATTCGCATCATCCGTGTCTGTTAGACCTATGTAAAATTCGCCACTAACGACCAAGTCTCTAACCATGCCATTGCTCTCCACGATCCCGATGTCATTTTCCTTCAGATCATTGAGGTACTGCATGGCTTTTTCATCCCCCCAGTATGCGAAGAGAGAGGCCACGTGAGATCCTGTCGATCCGAACAATGGATTTGCCACGCATATCTTCCCCCTCCATTTTGGATCCCTTAGATCCATTATAGATGTCGGGGCATCCCCTTTATCTACAAGCTCTGTATTATAGATTATAACCCTTGCCCTCGCCCCAAAGCCCGTCCAGTAGCAGTTCGGATCCTTGTATATATCCGGGACCTCGGCAGCATTGGGTGAGCAGTAAGGCTCGAGAATGCCCTCTTTTTTCAACACGATCGTTCTACTTACCTCGTTATTCCAGAATACATCCGCCCGGGGTCTATTTTTCTCAGCTATCAATTTGTTTACCAAACCAACCGTTTTCGTGGTTTCTGTATCATAAAGCGCTCTTACCTTAATGCCCGTTTCTTCCTCAAATTCCTTTAAGATAGGTTCCGAGTAATCCTGATCGTGAGCGACATAGATGACTACCTCATTAGCCTTTTCTTTGGATTCGAGACAACCGTTCATCAGAGCTATGGTCGTTAGAAATAAAGCCAAAATCGGTAATCTGTTAATCCTCATTCTTTGTCCCTCCAATAATTATATATATGATAAGGCTTTAAAAACTATTTCTTTTGAATTATCCAAAAATCATCAATCCCACATTCTCGCCCTTAAAGTTCTTTAAAACCCTTTCTCCCTTACGGGCCGAGAAATTGTTCTTTGAATTGATCAGAATGTTGTCCGCCCTATTTAGTATGTGCAGATTCTCGTTTATTATTGTGGAATACGGCCAATATGAATCGCCATATCTTAAAACATTTCCATCCAATTCGAAATTCTTAAGTAAGAACACGCCCCTGTATTCGGTGTAGATGATCGCCGATCTCTGCCAATAAAGGAACATGTCCGCCCATTCCTTTGAGTATTTTTTTAGCACATCGTAATAACTCTTTGCCAGACTCGATGATTCCTTGCAGTTAAAAGAACACGGAAAATGGCTCAGTAGAGAATAACCAAAGTATCGGGAGGCATTGTTATTATAGAAATCATATGGATAGTCCTCCCTTGTCTCTGAGAGCGTATAAAGAACGAAATCGCACTGTTTTTCGTCTGCCAGTGTAAAGTATTTTTTAAAGAACTTCTGACAACATTCTGGGTAACCCAATAATTGACCGGATTTATCTGAACTTAGAAATTCTGCAGCTTTTGCTTCCTCAGCAATCTCCTCTGATTTGGCAATATAATAGAAAGGATCTCCCTCCCTAGAATCTGCACTAACTATCCTTAGGATTTTGTTCCTCCAGCCCCCCTTACCCCTGTCTCTTTTCGATATGACCTTATAACCCGATTCTGCAATATAGAACCCATACTCTCTTAAAAACTCTTGAAATGACTTGAGTTGGGACTGAGGAAGCATTATCCTCGTTAAGGGTTTAACCCCTTCATGTACTAAAATAATTTCCTTCATTACATCATTATGCAACTGTAACTTTTTTAATTCATCAAAGAATTCTTTTCTCGCTTTCATTCTATAGGGTAACTTACCTGTAGAGGATAAAAACCATCTCACCAAAACCCCTTTTTAGAAATATCGAACGCCATCCACACTATTTTATCCTCCCAGATATCTGGCAAGTAATTGAATTTTGATGGAGATTCTATCCTGACCTCTTCTCCAGTTTTTAGATCATATAAATAGATATTTGAGTATTCCCCCTCCCGTCTCACGTAGACGATTATATCCTTGTAGATCTTTGGCATCCTTTCCAGGTTATTTGGTGTGTTGGTAATTCTCGTCTCAACACCAGAACCTATATCGTACATATAGATGTCTAAACCACTGTCAAAAAATCCTTTTGCGTAGACAATTCTGTTTCTGTATATATCTATATCAAATTCATTTTCTACCGAATCGGTAATCTGCATTTTTTTACCCGTTGCAAGATCGTATATGAAGATGTCTCCTCCCGCGAGCAGTGTAGTCCATGCCACGGTGTTCATATATATCTTAGGTGACCCCATCATCTGTGAACTTGAGGTTATCTCTTTTAATTCTTTTGATGATATGTTGTAGAAATAGATCCTCTCATGTGCTATATCACTATATATCTCACAGACCACTATATCGCCATAAATTTCTGGGAACATTTCTTTAAGCTGTGTCGTTATGAGCGGTATTTCCTCATCAGTGATTAGGTCGTACATATATATATCCAAAATATTTGTTACTCTACTTCCTTTTGCATATTTACTTCTGTCATCCTCCCATACCACCCTGTTTTTGTAGATCTGCGGACGATCTTGTTCATAGGGATCGGAGGTTATCTGTTTAACCTCTCCAGTGGCTATGTCAAATACATGAATGTCTGGGCCATTATCACTATAGCTGATATAAGCCACTCTATTGTCATCTATTGACGGGCTGAACAAACCCGCCTTATTCGACACCAAGGTTGTAATCTTTTTCGTTGATATATCGTACATATAAATATAATAATCGCTTATCTGCTTAGAGTCAACTCCCAAAAAAACGGGCTCTGTAGTATTTTCAGCCAACCTGAACTCTGGCATTATAATCTTCGGTAAGTCCACCACCGATGTTATCCCAATATATGCGATTCCCAGAAAGATAAATACTATTATGGTCCTTTTCCTTACCATATTAAACCCTCCATTTGTCGATCTCTCTTTTTCTTTCTACTAAGAGAATCATGATCATTATCCCAACTAAAACAGCAATAATTATCTGGCTGCTGTGGATAATTTCATCCAGCCTCGCCTGTCGTTCTTCTAACCTAGCTGGCGTCTCTATTCGTATAGTTCTATCCTCTATGATATCCTTAACCAATTCCCTCTCCCCATAAGGATTCGTACCTATCCAGGATATATACGCATCCCACCCCTTTGCAATCAAGGAGTTACTATCATACAATATTAAAATTGTTGTATTTGTACCCCAATTAAAGGAGCCATTTGAGTTTGAATATTTAACTATATAATCCACGCGATTAAATGTAATGTTGTCTACCATTATCCTTCCAATTTTTTGCCTACTTTCAATTACTACAATATCTGACCATCTTAGTCCCTTTGGAGAATCGGAGGGTAATAGAGCACATCCGAAGAACTCACTCTTCTGGCCACCTTTATCTATAGTGTAATAGAAAGCGACATCTAAATGTTCATATACTCTACCTATTCGGGCATGCACCCTGCCATCTCCTTGATCGTGAGCGAATTTAAGAAACCCCACTGGGTCCCAAGTATCCACCTCAATACTACTGTTAATGAATTCCTCGAAATTCTTGAATGGGAGTTTTTTAGATTGTTCCTCACTTAGTATATATGACAGAGCAGTGAGACAGTATCCCTCATATTTTCTCTCTTGCACAACAGGATATGATGTAGTTATTATTGGCAGCAGTGCAGAAAGTAAAAACAAAATCGTGATGTATTTGACAATGAAAGTGATCTTAGCCATTTTATCCTGAAGGACGTGCAAAATTTAGCAGAGGGGATGGACACATTAACGATGGATAAGGAAACTGTCAAGGATTGCATGGATCTGTAGCATCACAATTATTGGTGTGTGTACAACCTGATATCATATGTACACCAGAATTGTAATGTTTATTTAAACTAAGATTATGGGTGACTTTAATTGTACAACTCGTTGGATCATAATCTGCACCAATATTATTGGTGTGATTACAGGTAGCCCGGATACCATAGGGCCCATCTGCCTTAACGGATCGTATGGCGCCAGAAAATAGCCCGGATATTGCTATACCCCCAATCACAGAGCTTATTGCAATCAATGATTTCTTTGATATTCTCCCGCTCTCATCGGACAAGAAACAGCATACCTCCTTCTTTATCTTCGGAAGTTTCTTTTTCATATATAAATTATTGGGTTTCTGGTATAAAAATATATGTGTAACTCTAGAAACTCTAGAACATGGATATATTAGCCCATTTCATCAATATCGTCTTTTCCTTTGAGAAGAGCAATTTTCTGAATATATGCTCAAACATCCCCCTATGAATAGCGCATCTGAAATCGAGTGGTAGCTTTGGTATTATATTCCCCTGCTGTGCGTATGATATGACACCACATACGCCACAATATGGTTTCCACACACAGAAATCGCACATCAGTGGATAGCCGGATGATATGTCGACCATGCTCGTAACAGTCCTCGATGCTATGATCTCCTTGTACCTGTTTTTATCTGCAACGCCCAGCTTAAAGATATCATACGGTCTCGCTTCATCACATGTATAAATGTTACCCTTTTCATCATATGTGATCTGACCTATCCCGGCACCACAGGGCATATTCAGATCTACATAGAGTGGATCTACAGTTAGGAGGATCTTCTTCAGCATGAGTGTCGTTAATCCCTCACTGAATTCTAAGCCCTTACCATTTAGTTTGAGGATATAATCCAGAACCTTTTTCCATAGAACCAGGTATTCCTCAGGCGTATAACCAAGTTTATCCCAGCGTTTTTGTGCATTTCCCGTTGGTGAAATGTATTTGAGCCTTAAAAAATTGAGATCGTGTTTGATGTATTCATCAACTATCTCTTTTCCATAGGGCAATGAATGTCTGGTAACTACAGGTAAAGCACCCAGTGCAGGATATTTGTATTGTTTTTTTATCACATCGATCCAGTAAACCGTTTTTTCATAACTACTCCTGCCATTCAGATATTTCCTATTTTTGTCATGTACCTCTTTTGGTCCATCTAATGATGTAGATATCGATACATTGTTCTTAATCAGATACTTTAAGATGTCTTCATCCATCGGGGTGAGGTTTGTCACCAGTATATATATCAAATCCCTCCCGAATTTTTTATTTAGTTTCTTGGAATATTCTATAATGAATTCAACAACTGGGAAATTCATTAACGGTTCCCCCCCGGAGATCTCTATTGTTATCACTGGACTGGGGCTCTGGAATATGAAATCCACAACGGCCTTTGCCGTATCTTCGTCCATATCCTTCCCGTTTTTTTGTAATCCCGTATAACAATATGGACATCTATGATTGCATTTTGATGTCACGGCGACTATATGGAGGCTCACCCCTTTAAAGAGGTAATCTTTTCTTAACCTGTATATGTTCACTATATGGCCTATGTTCCTCTCCGTGACTATTATCCCCTTATACTCTAACGTATTAAACAGATTTGGGTCTTTATGCAATTGATTTAATCTCAGAAGGTCATATTCCCTTTTATTCAGAACAACCCAGGCTCCGTGTTCTGTGGTTATTAGAAAGGAATCCGGTTCTAATCTCTTTACGAAGTATTGGTTCTCCGTGTAATCTATACATGTATTTGCATCAAAGTAGGTGATGGGCATTTTAAATTAAAACCTAGATTCACTTGATCTCATCCTACCAAGAACATAATTATAGAATTCATAGCCAAGAGTGTTTATGTCGATCTCTTTACTCTTTGGGGATAATACCACCGTGATTTTACCATCTTCTGATTTCAATTTAGCAGAACAACAATCCCTGAAGTCATTAACCGATAATCTTATGCTCTCTGGTTCATAGAACCGTGTGTCAAAGGTAACCGTTACCCGATTTTTTTTCTCGTCTATTCTAACTTTTTTTCCTTCCTTTACCATGTTTTTCCCTCCAGGGCCTGGCGATCCCCTCGGGATCCTTTGCTTCTTCGCCCTCAACGGGAGCGAGATTGGTCATCAACACCCTCTGCAGGATCGCTTCCCTCAGCCTCTGATTTTTTGCGGATTGCTTCATGTATACCGCATAATTTAACAATTCATTATTAAATTCCCTGCCCAGGGTCTCTAAATCCGTATTATCCTTTGGTCTTAACTCCACCAGGATCTCCCTCTCCGGGTCCCCACCGAGTATGGCATATGCCCTGTCCATCAGAACGTAGGCGGCATAGTAAACTATATCCAGGTTATAGATCTTTGGGTTAACAGAAACGATAAGATAATTTTCATCTTTGTTGATTTCTATATTATCTATAGAAGATCTCCTCCCTTTTCCTGTCATTCTACATTAATA
>Ga0164311_10000177_pt1 | contig 25049 bp, 23 predicted proteins | sample GuaBasSedimGuay2_FD_121796 | JGI IMG/M metagenome (GOLD analysis project Ga0164311, IMG submission 121796) | Subseafloor sediment microbial communities from Guaymas Basin, Gulf of California, Mexico - Guay2, Core 4569-9, 9-12 cm | ecosystem: Environmental > Aquatic > Marine > Hydrothermal vents... | reverse complement strand
GGTTGGCACCGACGGTTCCGAATACTCTGACAAGGCCGTTGACCACGCCCTAGAGCTCTGCAGAGCCACGGGGGCGGAGCTCCTCGCGGTCAGCGTGGTTAACATGGAGGTTCTCGAGTGCATAGAGAACAGCGACAGGGACGTTTACTGCAAGGTTCAGGACAGCTTGGAGCAGCGTGCGAACGACATCCTAAGCAGGGTGGAAGAGAAGGCCGCCAAGGAAAACGTTCCGGTGAAAAAAATAATCCAGGTTGGAGACCCGGCAGAGGTCTTGGTGGAGCTGGCGAAAAGAGAAAGAGCTGACCTCATAGTTGTCGGGACAAGGGGACACGTGGGAGTAAAGAGGGTGGCGCTTGGAAGCCACGCCCAAAAAGTCGTAAGATGGTCAAACGTACCAGTTCTAGTTGTCCGTTGAAGCACTAACTCCCAGTTCAAAACCCTTTTTATTTTGGTCTCGAATCGGTACGGGCAGTTCATGTCCCTTTATCCTTTCATGACTGCAAAAAACGGGAAGAAAAACTTTTTTGGGAGTGTGCTTTTCTCTTTTGAATACCGGCTTCGAAAAATTTATTTCATATTAGATCAATCATTTTAAGCTGTTACATTCTCATATATCTCTCATTTAAAAGTAGGATAAGAGCACAGGTAGGTGCGCTTAATGGTTGACTATGAAACAGTTGCGTATGCAACAGGTTTACTCGGAGGAATACTGACAATCGCCGACTCTCTCAGCGGGATATGGATACCCTTCTACGTATCCTCTATACTGTCAATGATACCCTTCGCAAACCTCTTCAGCGGATTCGTCTTCAGCGGAGCAACCGTCCTCAAGTCCTTGATTCCCATTGTTCTGGGCTTCGTCTCCTTCCTGGGATGCAGGTTTCTGAGCAACGGTGAGTACGGCAGAGCCGTCGCCGTCTTTCTCACAATAGGCGTTATCCTCCTCACTCTGGCAATCCTGTCGTTCAGGCTGCCTGTCGAGGGAGACGTACTGGGTGGAATAGTTCTCATAGCAGCAGGAATCATAGGATACAAGCTATAATCAGACAACCTCCGAAAGCACCACTCTTTTCACTTTTTCTTTTGACAGCTTTGATAATCACGACCCGATTCTAGACGCGTCGGCTCTCCTCTTTCGATTTCGGAGTGAAGGATTTAACGACGAGGCCGTAGCGCGATACTATTTTAAAAAAGTGGCGGCGCTTCCAACGTGGGATTTTTTTGAAGGCTTCCTATGAAAAAAGAGAAGGGTTGGGTGTGGCTACCACCACTTTAGGGGTTCGCCTTCAATCTTACGCCAGAGAATGTATATGACCACGATTATTGTTGAGGCAATGGCGACGAGAGCGACACCGTACACGATTCCAACAGTGAACATGGTTAGGAAGTTCATGGACAGGCTTGAAAGCCACATAGATGTCAGCGAGATGGGCACAACCAGCACGAAGAGGTACAGCGCCCAAAGCCAACCCTGCGCGCTCGAAACCTCAACTCCCTCCTCCTCGAGCTCTGGGATTCTCGCGATTCCGAGGAAGAGCGGAACGGTTAACATGCACAGACGCGAACCGGCCGCTTCGATTAGAATGTCGTAAGCGTAGGACACGAATGCACCCCCGAAGTTTGCCGGGAGGAGCCAGTAGTTCACGAGCCACGGCATCCAGGGCAGTCCACTGACTATCCACCAATAGGCGAAGAACACAGCGTGGCTCCCCGCAGCCCATACGCTCGGATCGATGACGGGGATAGCCACGTAGCGGCGCCAACCCCACAGCTGGAAGGTCCAGACGAACCATAAAAGGTAGAACGCGAAGGCGGAGTAGTGGAGAGCAGCAAACTTCCAGTACCTTGAGCGGCGACCGTTCAGCAGGGCGAGGGCCAGAAAACCCAGCAGGGTTGTGGCCATGAATGTGCCAACCTGGTTGGGTCTGAAGAGCCAGCGGATACTCACGTTGGTGTTCCAGACGAACTTTGAGTACAGGTCTCCCAGGGGGCCGTACACGTGTAGGAATGACGGGATCCCCCCGCTCGCGATGAAGGACAGTACCTGGTCGTTGAAGAGGAGGAGAACTATAACTATGAGTGGCAGAACCGCCTTCTTGTACTGCTTGTTAAAGGCGTACCTGGCAAAGAGGTACGATAGGACCGTGGGGGTTCCTCCCTCCCTGAACGCCAGAATGACTGAGGGGATAGGATACCCGATGGTGATTCCCCCCAAGAGTCGCATCGCTGGGGACAATTCACGGATTCCGAGGGAGGCTGCACCTATCTCGGCGATCACGTACATTCCGAAGCCAAAGACAAACAGCCAGAACGGATTCCTGTCTCCCTTCCTAAGAAAGTAAGCTACGAGTATGATGCCAACGATTCCCAGTATGATTTCGCCGGTGAAGAATCCGCCGTTCGTCATGAGAATCATTCTGAACTGGTTAAAAAAGTTATCAATCATGTTTCTCCCTCAAACCCAAATTTTGAAAAATTGTTTATTTCATCAAGTATTTAATTTTTTCTCTCATCATTGCCTCGTTGCATAATTTTATTTTTTACAGTTTTTCTTCTGATTTTCTAAAAATTTTCATCTTAACACCGTAAAATTTTCGAAAAACCATTAGAGTATATAAAAGAAATTAAAAAACAAAGATTGTGCAACAAGGCAACCCAACAGTAAGCACCTTATTTCAAAAATTCATATCTTTTGTTTACTCTAAACTCTTTTAACGTTTCAAAATTTAGATAACATTAAAAAATATTTCAAGAAACTCTTCACCACATACTCATAGGAGGTAGTTTTATAAACCCAAGTGTTGAAACTCATATCTATAATTAGAAGGAGGTTAGATGGGTGACTGAGAAGTGGAGAATGGTAACCACAACCACCGACATTGCCGACTGGTATGGCGGATACATTCCAGCTTGGCTGAGAGGCGTTGCTGAGGGTAAAATCCCCGATTCTGTGGGTTTCTTCTTCATTGATAGACCCGCGGTTTTCTTGCAGCGTTACTGTGATGTTTTGAGGGATATAAACTACGAAGCATGCGTGGAGAACAACGTGAAAATAACGAGGGGCATAACGGCTGGCGGAGGGGTAATCTACGGTGAACAGGGCACGGAGCCGTGGCTCCTTCTAGCCTGGAACAAGGATAACCACCCAGAGATACCGACATCGCCAGACCTGATTCTAATGAAGATACTTGGGGCTGGTGCGGACATCATCAGTGAAAAGTACAAAATCCCCATGAGGTACAGGCCTCTGAACGACATGGAGCTCTGGGACCCTGAGCGCAAGGTATGGAGAAAAATGATGGGAACCGGAACCTCTGGGCTCTTCAACGCCGTAGGCTTCGCTTGGTTTCCTCAGGCTACCAAGCCCAGCGACCTCATGACCAAGTGTTTGGTTTCACCGGCGGAGAAATTCGCGGATAAGATTCTTAAGGATGTGACAACGAGAACCTGGAACTTCGAGGAGGCGGGTGTCTACCCGAAGGGGCTGAACGAAATCGACAGGATAAGAAAGGACTGGATTGACATATCTCTGAAAGCGATAAAGAAGGCCTTCAACATTGAGGTGGAAGAGGGAGAGTGGACGGACACAGAACTCAAGTACTTTGAGGAGTTCAAGAAACAGTTCCACTCAGAGGAGTGGATCTTTGCCAGGTCGGCTGAGAAGAAGTTCGAGGAGATACCTCCAGGAACAAATCTCGGCAGAGCCTTCCTCAAGATTCCCGGCGGCCCCCTAATCAGAGCGTACGTCTTGAGGGAGGACGACACCATAAGGGATATGATGTTCACCGGCACGATGCACATGAACCCCGCCGACGGGCTGGAAAAGCTTGAACAAGAGCTTATAGGCGTGAAAATAGATGATAACACAATCAAAGCCAAAGTGTCGGAATGGTTCAGTAAAGGAATGGAAATAGGTATGCTCGAGCAGTCCCAGGTGGTGGACATCATTCTGGAGGCTTGCAAACAAAGCTACAAAGAATCGGAGTAACATTGAATAAACGATTCATGTCCTCTCTTCTTTTTTATTTCTCCGTCTCGAATGACACCAAATGATAGTTTTTAAAAATCCTTCTCATCTCTTTCTCAGAACATCACCCGCTTCACCCACAAAACATAGGGAAAAAGAGCATTAAACAGACAGGTTCGCCAGGCTCTCTCTCAAAAAAGAAAAGTAATGCTTTCACAATTATGTTACGTCACCAGATTGAAGTGTCTGTAATGAGAATAGTTGATAGAATGGTTGACGGAACCTTTCTTGAAAGGGTTAACAAGTTTTTGACCGTAGTTGAGGTGAACAAAACCAGAGTGCCCTGTTTTCTGCCCGACCCTGGTAGGTTGGACGACCTTCTTTACCCCGGTGTAAGGGTTATTCTTGCAGAAAGGCCGAGAAAAGGCAGGAAAACACGCTTCGACCTTATTGCGGTTTACCACGACGATCAGTTGATATCCCTGGATTCAAGAGTGCCTAACAAGCTTGTCTTCGAAGCCCTAAGAAAGGGGGTTTTTGAGGAGTTCTCGGAGTACTCGACCATTACCCCCGAGTTTAAGTATCATGGGAGCAGAATAGACTTCTTGTTGGAGAATGGGAAAAGAAGCTGCCTGGTCGAAGTGAAATCGTGCACCACCGTTATAAACGGCGTAGCCCTATTCCCGAGCGCTCCCACTCTTCGTGGCAGGAGACACCTAGTCGAACTCATGAATGCTCTAGAGGAGGGTTACAGGAGCTGCGTCCTCTTCGTTGTGCAGAGAACCGACGCCAAGGTTCTACGCCCACACGACCAGATCGACAGGAAATTCGGCGAAACGCTGAGAGAAGCCTCAGAAAAAGGCGTGGAGGTCTACGCCTACTACTCCGAGTTTAGCGAAAGAGAGATAACCATCAGAGGTAAAATCCCAGTAGACCTATCCACGCCTCCACGGAAGCCGTCACGGTAAACTTACACACCGAAGAGGCTCCCTGCATCCTCGAGGGCGAGAAACCTCTATCTGTGGGTCACAAAAAGGAAGGTTACCTACAGAGAGAACTTTTTTGAGTGTAAACTTAATTAGTGGGTAGTGCATTCGTTGAGGTGTGAGACAAGTTTCGGTGGAACCGTATGAAATTCGATTTACACATACACACGTGCTGCTCCAAGCACTGGCTCTGGGGAGTCGACGGTTTGAGCACGCCACGAGAAGTAGTGGAAACAGCCATAAGCCGTGGCCTAGACGGAATAGCGGTTTCGGACCACAACACCACTAAGGGCGGCCTGATCGCGGCCAAAATAGCGAAGAGGATGAACAAGAATTTTTTGGTTATACCAAGCATAGAGGTGAAATCCAAAAGCGGTGACGTCTTGGCGATCGGTGTACTTGAGGAGTTAACAGTCAAGAGCAGGTCACTGACAGCCGAGGAAGCCGTAGAAAAAATGAGAGAGAAAGGCGCAGTTGTGATCGCACCCCACCCCTACGGCAGAGAGGGGTTGGGCTCGCTCGTCGAAAAGCTAAAGTTCGACGCCCTCGAAGGGTTCAACGCTAGGATTCTCCCAAGGTACAACAGGAAGGCGAAGGAGCTGGCGGCCAGGCTGGGACTGCCCATGGTTGCGAGCAGCGACGCACACATAGCAGACGAGATCGCCAACGGGATTACAGCCCTGGACCTCGATGAACTCTCCATAGAAGCCGTGAAAGACGCGATAATAAGGGGAAAAACGAGAATCCACCAGGAAAGGAGAACAAGGAGTATGACCCGTGTCTACTCCAAAAAAATTGGCTTACTGTTCCACGTTTCCAAACGTCCACGGTGCGAAGAATAACTCTGAACCCCTAGGAACGGTTTCTACCCGGTGGTGGTTTCATTGAAGAAGTTTGACCTTCACATCCACACCTGCTGCTCCAAGCACGAGAGATGGGGAATAGACGGACTCAACACGCCAAGGGAAATGGTTAAAGCAGCAATAAGAGTAGGACTTGACGGAATAGCTGTTTCAGACCACGACACCACCAAAGGCGGGCTGATAGCGGCTAAGGCAGCCAGGAACATTGACAGGGATTTTCTGGTAATTCCAAGCATAGAGATCAAGACCAAGGAGGGAGACGTGCTAGCCTTAGGGGTGATGGAGGAAATCAACATAAAAAGCAGGTCACTGACAGCCGAGGAAGCCATTGAAAAAATGAGAGAGAAAGGAGCTGTGATAATCGCCCCCCACCCCTACAGTAAGGAGGGCGTCGGAGGCCAACTGGTTGAGAAGCTCGAATTCGATGCTATAGAGGCGTTCAATTCGAGGATGCTCTCACGCCACAACAGAAAGGCGAAGGAGCTGGCGGCCAGGCTGGGACTACCCATGGTTGCGAGCAGCGACGCACACATAGCAGACGAGGTGGGAAATGGCATCACAGGAATAGAGATAAACGAACTTACAGTCGACGAGGTGAAAAGAGCGATACTACAGGGAAAAACGCGGATTCTCAGAGAGAAACGCTCAGAGCACCTGGCAACCGTGCAGTACTTGAAACTGTGCCTGCTTCTAGGAGAGATAAATCCTCCACCATGCGAAGAGACCGGTAACCAGACCTGAAACACTAAAAACGGTGAAGTATGAATGAGGAAATTCGACTTGCACATCCACACTACCTGTTCCCAGGATTGGATATGGGGGCCGGATGCGGTAAGCACCCCGAAACAGGTGGTAGAAACAGCAATACGGAAGGGCCTCGACGGCATAGCGGTAACCGACCACGAAACGGTTAAGGGAGGGTTAATAGCCTCAAAGATAGCAAGAAGAATAGACAGGGATTTCCTGGTTATCCCAGGAATCGAGGTCAGGTGCAGAGACGGCGACCTTCTCGGCCTGGGACTGGAAACCGACCCGAAGCGACGCATGAGTAGGCTCTCCGCGGTGGAGGCCGCCGAGGAACTCCGGGAAATGGGGGCTCTGGTCGTAGCACCCCACCCCTTCGGCTGGGGAGGCATTGGGGACCGTGTGGAGAGGGCGAAGTTAGACGCCATTGAGGGTTTCAACGCGAGCCAGCTGCGTTGCATCAACCTCAGAGCCAAGGTAGCCGCTCACAAATTACGTTTGCCCGTTGTGGCGGGCAGCGACGCACACTACCACGTGAACGTAGGGAACGCCGTAACGGGAATAGAGTGTGAGAGTGACACGGTGGACTCCGTGCTAACAGCCATTAGAAAGGGTAAAACAAGCATCATCGGTGAAAAGCGTACAAATAACAGAATGGTGGTGTACCTTCTCAGGATCGGAATGCTCCTTAAAACTATTCTGGGAGAACCGCCAATCTGCGGGGAGATTCGAGAAGCATCGGAACAGGTCTAAGACTTCCCATTGTGTGTAGAGAATAACATAAATTCCAAATCTGTTATAGGTTCAACACTGTTTGGAGACAATTGTTGGAGGTTTAGTAGCAGATGACAGGAAAATGGAGAATGGTAACCACAACCACCGACGTTGCGGACTGGTATAGCGGTTATATTCCCTCCGCCCTCAGAGCAGTGGCCGAGGGAAAGATCCCCGACACCGTTGCGTTCTACTTCCTTGACAGACCCGCAATCTTTCTTCAGAGGTACTGCGATGCCCTGAGAGACATAAACTACGAGGCAGCCGTCGAGAACAACGTGAAAATCACGAGGGGGAATAGTCGCCGGCGGAGGAGTTATCTACGCGGAGCCTGGATTCGAGCCCTTCGTGGGTCTAGTATGGAACAAGAAGAATCACCCGGAAATACCGACACAACCAGACCTGGTGCTGATGAAAATACTCGGCACAGGGGCGGACATCATCAGCCAGAAGTACAACATCCCGGTGAGGTACAAGCCCCTGAACGACATGGGAGATCTGGGACCCGGAGCGTAAAGTGTGGAGAAAATTCATGGGTTGCGGCAACTCGGGACTGTTTGACGCTGTTGGCTTCGCGTGGTTCCCCAACTGCACAAAGCCGAGCGACCTCATGGCGAAGGTTCTGGTCTCACCAGCGGAGAAATTCGCTGACAAGGTTCTCAAGGACGTGATGGAGAGAGGCTGGAACCTCGAGGAGGCAGGGGTATACACAAAGGGCTTGGACGAAATTGACAGAATCAGGCGGACTGGATCGAAATAACCTTGGAAACCTTCAAGAAAGCCTTCGGTGTAGAGGTTGAGGAAGGGGAATGGACCGACATAGAGCTGCAGTACGTCAAAGAGTTCACTAGCATGTTCCACTCCGAGCAGCACATATTCGCCAGGTCGGCTGAGAAGAAGTTCGAGGAGATTCCACCAGGCACGAGTCTGGGAAGAGCGTTCCTGAAGATATCGGGAGGGCTCCTTATCAGGGCTTACGTCTTGAGAGAGGGGGACACCATAAAAGATATGATGTTCACGGGAACCATGCAGATGACTCCAGCCGACGCTCTGGAAAAGCTCGAGCAGGAACTCATCGGCCAGAAGATTGACGAGGGCATCATAAAGAAAAAGGTTCATGAGATGTTCGAAAGCGGCACCCAGATAGGAATGCTCGAGGAACCCCAGCTCGTCGACATTATCCTGCAAGCGTGCAAATTCAGCTACGAGGAACAGTAAGGAAACCCAAACCATCATCCCCTCCCTTCTTTGCACCTCTCAAATCCGATTTTTCCCAACATGTTGGTATTCTTCAACCGCCCAGACTGTTAGAACATGGTTAGGCACCTCTGAAGGTGACTCACCCAAGGTCTAAGCCCTCAGAGGTTTTTTGCTTTAACCTTTCTCACAAAAACTAAACAGTAGAGGGTTGATTAGGTAGCTATCTGTATGAATGACTCGCTGGCACGGAGACCTCCAAACACTTGCAGGGGATCAGTGAACCAGATGCATGCCTGGGCCCGGTGACCAGTCTCTCGGCGCGACGAGTATGTGTGCCCAGTTTGATTCTTTGAGGCCTGCCTCTTCCTTCCACTCCATCGTTAGTGTGTACGACCCCAGCTCTGGTCCAGGCGGGGTTGTAAAGGTTACCGTTGTGATCCGTTCAACCGTCTCCGGGTCGATTTTGAACTCGCCCTCCCGCTCGAGTAGCACCTCTACCCTTTCGCCCGCGGGAATGGCTACCAGGTGGCGCTCCGCGGCGGGCACGGTTGTGGCTCCCAGCCTCGCGGCCTCGGGGTCTCCCTGGATAACTATGCTGTGGCTCATTCTCACCAGTTTGATTCGCCACCTCCCAGTTCTGGGACTAGGGTTATCGTTGACCATATAGACGGGAATCTTCAGTCGGGTGTTTGGCGGAAACACGGTGTTCTCCAGGTCTGCGATCATTATCAGCGGTCTCTGCGCCAGTGTTAACCACTTGTAGGGGAGCTTGGGGTTGCGGTCCACGTCCACCAGGCCTCCACCAGCGTACCCGAAGTCTGGCCACCAGTCGGAGAAGAAGTGCCACCGTATCGCGTTGTAGGGGTTGCCTCTGCGCGAACGGAAGAACTCCGTTTGGTACTTCGCCAGAAACGCGCCATAGAGCTGGGTGGCCATTATCCAGAACTCGAGGCTCGTGTATCTGCTGGGGGCACCCACAAAGGTGCACGTCGACCCGAAGAAGCTCAGGCGACTCGACCACTCAACCAGCTGGTCTTCATCCGGGGGCCAGCCCGTGTCCCCATAGTTTACCGCGGATTCCGAAACCGACCAGAAACCGTACTCGGAAACGAACCCGGACACTCGTTTACGGCAGTCGTAAATTGAACCACCGTTAAGCGAGCCGTCATAAACGTGCATATCTTCTCCCATGCCGGAGGCTCTGTGCACCGGTCGGCTGGGGTCTACCTCCTGCAGCGTTTTCTGCAGCTTCTCGTCGAGCACGAGGTTTCCCCTGTCCTCGTCCGGCTCAGCTTCAAACAGAGGGTTAAACTGTGCCGGAGGCTCGTTGTGGCACGCGTAGTAGACCACCGAGGGGTGATTGTACAGGAGGTAAGCCATCTCCGCTATCATTCTCCGGGCTTTCTCAACGAACCCCGGGTTGGTTTTCTCGCCGGAATCGTAGGACCACTGGAGCGGGAAGTCCTGGAAGACCATTATTCCCGCCTCGTCGGCTGCCTCGTAGCAGGGGGGACACTGGATGTGAGCGTGTACCCCCACGCTGTTTAGGTTCGCGTCTCTTATCATTCGCATGTCGCGAGCATAGAAGTCCTTGTCCACATCGGCGAAATGCTGTCGGGGAATGTAATTGGTAGCCTTCACGAAAACGGGGCGCCCGTTGATGCTGAACACCCAGGGGTCGCGGCTCAGTTGAACAGTGCGTATTCCGAAGTGTTCGTGAGCCCTGTCGGAGAGAGCCCCGTCGCACACCGCCTCAACGGTTAGACCGTAGGTCGCCGGTTCGCCGAGCTCACTGTGGGAGCAGGGCCACCAGAGAACGGGGTCTGGAACCACAAACTCTAGGTCGATTCTGTTCGGTCCGGGTTCGAGGTCCGCCGAGACAGCTGAGACCGTGTGTTCCCTCTCCTCAGACTTTTTCCCTGGTGGTGCGTAGAGGTGAACGTTGAACACCACCCGCAGTTTCTTAGTCTGCCTGTTGGTTGCCACTATCGCCAGGTGCACTCGCCCGTCGGTGTCTAGGGGTGTGACGAAGAACTTGTCTACCCTGACGGGCCCTGTGAACTTCAGGTACACCGGCTGCGTGATTCCCCCCGTGGTGAGGCTTTGCCCCCACTCTGAGGACCATCGGGGAGAAAGGTTTCCCGGCAATCCTCCGGGCCTGGAGTCGTGGTAGTTCATTGTTCCTTTTATATACTTTTTATAGTGGAGGAAGAACCATTCGTCGGGGTCTAGGTTTTCGCAGGGGTCCTGCACCTTAACGGCTAGAACGTTTTTTTCCTCGAGTCTGTTTGAAACGTCGAAGGAGAAGGGTGCGAAGTATCCCTCGTGGTGTCCTAGGTGTTGACCGTTCAGGTACACGTCTGCCAGGTAGTCCACTCCCATGAAGACGAGGTCGGCGTATTTGAATCCATTTACGCGTATTACTCGGCGGTACCAGACGGGGTCGTAGAACCTTTGTAGCTCACCGTCTAGGCCGAAGTTGTCGGGAACCTTAACCCGTGGCCAGTCAAAATCATCATAATCGGAATCAGCTGGGGAGTCCCCTAGGTCGCCGCGATCCGCGAGGCGGCGCCACACACCATTCAGGCTGACAATCCTACAATCGGACTTTTCCCAGCTGGCTGGTTCAACCACACTCACCCCAGAGAGAGAAACCGCCTCGGAAACGGGGCTGAAGAGGGAGTGCTCAGACACCGGTGCGGCGCGCGGAATGAGCTCCGAAACCAGTTTTAACTCGATACCCATCTCTTCTCTCCTCAAAGAATTGAAGTTCATTCTACCATAGTATAGTTGTTGCTCCCTATTATTTTGTTTCGTTTTGAATTGAAACTTATGAATAAAACACAGCCGGCGTATCCAAGCTGGTTATGATGCATCAAAGTGACTTGGAGACCTCGAGTTTCTTTAGAAAAATGGATGCAAGAGAAAAAGAGGCGAAGTAGACGAGAGTATCGCTAGGAGTGTTTAGTAGCAGGAAAGGCTTCGGATGGATGCTGGTGGGCTATTCTTCTCCTAGGGCGACTTCGGGGTTGGGGGAGCCGTCGGGTAGGATGAGGTTCTTTTTGATAACCTGGATGAGGACGCCGTGTGTGAACTTTGGGTGGAAGAACACTGAGAGAGCCTGTTTCGAGGGTGTGCGCCCGGCTAGGGGGAAGCCGGCGTTCTCGAAGTGCTCGATCGTGGCCGGAACGTCGTCTGACTCGAAGGCTAGGTGGAATAGTCCCTCACCCTTTTTCTCGAGGTACCTCATGGTGGGACCAACAGTCACGGGTGATACGAGTTCTAAGTAAGCGTTGTCGCCTGTGGGGATGAAGGCGTAGTCAAATTCTTCTGTTTCACCCTTCTCCGTGGCGTACCCCTGCCTGTGAATCTTAATGGAGCTGCTGTCCACTCCGAGCGCCCTGCAGTACTTTGAGATGGCTTCCTTCAAATCTCTGACAACTATTCCAACGTGGTGAAAACTTGTTTTCAAACCCTGAACCTCCGGAAGTTTTGGGTTTTCCTCTCATTTTAGTGTTTCGATGATATTTTTGTTGGGATTTATCACCCTTGGTAGTGGGCGGGTGTGGTCTTATGCTTTTTTCTCTTTCTCTTGTTTCACGGGTTCTACGATGAGTGTTAATCCGGTGACCTTTAGCACTCTTATTCTTGTTCCTTCGGGAATGGTTTTTCCGTCGTGTGACTTTGCGCTCCATATCTCTGAGGCCACAAGAACCTGGCCCTTTGGTGTGAGGTCGGTTTTGGCTTTTCCTGTCTGTCCAACCAGTGCTTCGATGTCTAATTCTTTCTTAATCTTTCTGGTTTCTCCAACCTTGTAGGCGAGGTAGGCGAAGAACCCGGAGATGAAGAGGGATACCACCACGACGGAGATAATCACTGTTTGTACGAAATTGTACGTGACGAGCCAGTTGGAAGTGGGGAAAATCAGCACCGCGCCTAGTATGAAGCAGGCTATCCCGCCGGCTGCCAGCACAAAGGCGTGGGTCTTGAGTTCCAGTAGGAAAAGCACAAAGCCTGTTACGAAGAACAGTATGGACGCCAGGTTGAAGCCCAGAATACCCGAACCGGCGAGCCCGAGTATCAGTGCGATTACACCCAGCATCTCAGCGCCGAAGCCAGGAGTTTTGAGGCCTATCACGATGCCGAAGAGCCCCACTATGAGGAGTATATACGTTACGTACGGGTTCACAATAATGTTCAGAACATTGTACTGCACGGGTTTCTCATACCAGTATATAAAAGGAGAGTCGCTTATCCCCGCGAAGCTCACCTGGCTGATCGTGGTATAGTTTGAAACGTTTTCCGACGGCACAAGTTTCCACGCAAGCGTACCGCTCGGCGAGTAGTACCTTATCAGGGTCATGTTTTCTAACTGTCGGAGAAGGCCGTAAAGGTCGTTTGCCACTATTTCAATCACACCCATGGCCTTAGCGTTCTCTGGCAGCAGGTTGAGGTTTATCGCAACAAACTGCTGAGCAACCGTTTCGTTCCTGTCGTGGAGGCGAGCGTGAGCCGCCATTAACGCCATCATCGCGTTCACGTACTTTAGGTCATAGACCGGCTGTCCCGCCTGCACCGGCTGGGCGGACCCTATAATGGTGCCGCTGGACATGGCGGCGATGTGGCTGGACATGAGGAGGTACGTACCGCCGCTCCAGGCGGTTGCGCCGAAGGGGGCAACAAAGACGCACACGGGTATTCCGCTCAGCTCGAACATATTCATAATGTTCTGAACCGCGCTCAACTCGCCCCCAGGCGTGTTCAGGAGAACCACTATCAGGTCTGCCTGCGCGTACAAAGCTTTGAACATAGCATCCTGGACCATCAGCTCCGTTGAGCGGGTGATCTCTCCGTCTATGCTCAGCACCATCACGGTTTTTGAGAAGGGCTGCTTGGCCTCGAAACCCTGAGCCGAGTAGTAGCATAGGGCTAAGTATTGTTGATCCACACGGCTGTGTGAAGCGTAGACGAGACCTAGTTGAAACAGAATCAGAAAAGCAAGAATGGAAATAACAATTCTCCTCAAAGACCCCACCTTGGGCTTCACTCTCCGTAATACTATCTATGCTTCCAGCTAATAATCTTTTTTACCTCTCCGTCCCATAGGAACCGCCACCAGGATAGGGGCGTACACCAACCACACAGCCCGGAAGAGACACACACGAAGCCACATTGGAGACTCGAAGACTAACAACCAAACTGAAACAATAAAGGCACAGCAAACCAAAAAGTGGTACGCCTACAGTTCTGGATCGGGGTCCAATGAAAGACTTCGACAGGAAAAAGCCTCCCTATCCAGGGCTCCTCTTGAATGAATGCATGATTAACCCTATACAGGGTTTCGAAACTCAAGGTGCAGTCTCTAAACTAATTATTTTAGGTAACCGCATTTCGGTTAAAGGTGGGGAGGAAAGATGAAACAATTGGGGTTTGGAAAAATGAAAAGGAGTCAAATTGGGTTGTGTTAGGTTAGGTGTTTAATTTTTAGAACACACTTGCCCTTGTCAGGGGTTTCTTTGAGAGTTATTTTGGTTTTTACACCAACCGCTTCCAGTTGTCCTTCCAGGTAGGTTGTGCATATTTCATGGAAGGGTTTTCTGTCCGGGTAATGGCAGTTGGTTATCTGATATGTCAGTTGATTTCTTCCCTTTTCTAGTAGTTTTGCTTTGTAGCCACAAATACTTAGAAGGCTGGATAATTTTTCGGGTAGGTCTTCGAAGGTTAATCTTTCCCCTTTGTGCGTTTCCTTGGCTCTTTCGATAACCTTTTCTTTGAATTCCTCCAGCCTTGTTTTGGAGGTCGTGATGAGGGGGAGCAACAATTCGAGGGAGTTCAATTCGCTCGATTTGAGGGGTGATTCGACGCCCTCGACTTTTGTGGCTACAAATTCACAGTACTTATCGCCCAGTCCCAGGCATGTGGTTTCCACCACATCGAAGCGGGAATCAAGTGCTTCTTCCAGTGCGCCCCTAATTATTCCCGCTTGAACAAAGCAAATCGGCTTGTTGAACGCTCTCAGACTCGGCAGGAAGGGGGAATTCTCAATCCTGATTACAATCTTATCGTCGTCCTTCTTATCGAAATTAACTCTCCCCCATCCGCTGGCTGAAAACAACTTTCCACAGTTCTTGTAGTTTACGTCCCCGGAGAATTTGAATTTTTTCTTAAAGATTTCTGCGAGCTTTTTACCCGTTTCGTAGCCAGCGTATTCAAGAAGCTCTTTCACCGCGTCCAGGAGATTGTTTTCTCCAGCTTTTCTTATAATGTTCAGAATTATGTTGGCGGGTATCACAAGATATCTCGCAAACTCGTCGTACATAGGAAGCTTAAGGGGCCCCGATACGTCCATGTAGAACATCTTTTTCAACTCGTCGAAGGATGTTGCCACTTCGCTACCCAGTTGGAACCTTCTTTTCCGAATGTCCACCGAGTATGGCACCAGGTCAGTTATGCAAGGCAACCCAGCGTTTTTAAGAACCCTCAGGTTTTTGATTGGTGTTCCTTCCCGCTCTATTGTCTTGAGTTCTATTACGGTGTCGAATATGTGCTTGGCGGTTTCAACAACGTTTTTCGGATGCATGTCAACGTTCATCACAGTGTACGCTACGTCCCTGAGCGTTTTGATTTTCGATCTGAGGTTCCAGACGAATCTCAGCACCTTCTCTGGGTCGCCCACGGTGAATATGGTGGTTGAAAGCTGGTGGTATATCCATGAAACCTTAAGACCAGGTGCTGGGATTCCCTTCAGCTTCTCGTCTCTAAACATGCTCGTGTGGTAGAAAACGTGGTTCAGGTCGTGAGGCTTCTCAACAACCACGATGTTCGTCTCCTCGGAGGTCTGAACACCCATAGAGGAACTGAACAGGTCGATGTAGAAGAGGCGGTTCTCCCTCAGTGCGTTTGATGTGACCTCTGGAGCGTAGAGCTGAGGGTAGGTTTCGTTGGGCGGATCAGTGGTCAGGAGTATAGCGGTTTCGCCCCTCTCCAACAGGTTCAAGCAGATTATACCGAGGAGCGCGGATGCGTCCTGAGCGTTTTGACCCTCACAGAGGATTAACACGGCGGATCCTCTGGGTATACCTCCGCTGAGCAGTCTGTCTAGCTCGTTTATTCCCGTTGTTGCCAGTTGGTCTTTTCCAAGGGTTGAGAGAGTCAAACTGTTTCCCCCGATATCTTCAATTAATTAATATTCTATATGGTTCTAGTTTCATCCTTTGGTTCGCAAATAAAACCCTTTTTCGTGTTCTTGATAAAAATTGGTGCGGTTCGAGTTAAAGTTTATGCATATCTAAACAAGATAGTTGATTAAATAATTTTTAACACTTTCAAGAGTATGGAAGTAAAATTTTCTAATAAATAGTTGAATCCACATATTTATTATATAAAAACAGGAAAATTCCAAAAGAGAGAGAAGAAAACATAAAAAAGATCCTCATAGTCCAGCTGCTTCATTCACGGATTTCAGAAAGTTGAGGTATTCCTCCTTGGTCGGTGTAACACGTTTCGCCTTTTCCACCTTTTCCAGCCATTCCTTACTCTTCCTTATCACCATTTCGGTGCATCTGTGAGTGAGGTCTTCCAGAAGCAGGGTCGCCTCGCCGAGGGTAAGGTCCAGCGCCTTCTTCCTAGCTCGTCTAGCCTCCTCAAGGAATTCGGACTGCAGAGCCTCACCCTCAGAAACTATTATGCTTGCACGTGTGGGGTAGTCCTCCTGAACCTTCCGAGCCAGCTTCTCGTGACTCCACCAGAAGGACTCCGCATCGTACTTCTCCCCACCCTTAGTGAAGGTCTCCGGAATCTCAATGCCAATGTAGAAGGGAATGTAAACGCTGATGCAGGGATTAGACCCCCCGGTTAGCCAGTGGGTGGGAATCTCCTCCGTGAGGTGGCCAACGTAGCTGGCTGAGGACTGGCTCACAACCTCTGGGCCCGCGTGCATGCACACCGTGTTAACCTGCTTATCGGGGTTCCACTCCCTAACACCCCGCCCCTCGTGGTCTCTCAGAATACGCATCATATCCTCCACGGTTATCTCGCCCTTCTTTTCCCCAAGGAGCTTGGTGGTTCTGCTGACACGCTCAACGCAGTGCACTATCTCCCGCATACCGGGGTCTCCGTAGCACTCCGCAAAGTTGAAGTCCTTCTTTGACTCGCACCACCCCATCTCTATGGCGTGCTCAACCAGGTTTGGTGAGGCCAGATCCCACTTGCTGCCTATCGTGTATCCGTTCGAAATCGAACGCACATCCTTGACGTTCTCCGCAACCCAGTATCTGTCGGCGGTTTCCAGAACCCAAGCCTCACTCGGATCAGCTATGATAAAGGAGTTATGATACTTCAGGGACGCGTCGTAGAAGCAGTTTCCACCCTGACCATACTTCTCCAAGAGTTCAACAATCACCTCAAGGGCTCTCCTGGCGGTCTCCCCACGCTCCAGCCCCAGTCTCAGGAGATCCATACCCAGAAGCCCTGTGTCAGCGTATCCCTCCTTTGACCACACGGCCTCGTTTCCGATGGCCACACCATACTCGTTGACCCCCATCTCGGCGCCCCAGATCCAAAACGGACACGAGAGAATCACCTCGAGGGTCTCCGGTGCCTGAGGGATCTCAATATAGGTGCACTTAACGGTGGAACCCTCAGGGTGCTCCATCCGGGGAAAATGCCTTATCACCTGCGCCTCGTTAGGAGGCCTATCACTATTCTTCCCAAAAATCACCGAGCCATCCTCGGTTGAATTTCCCAAGGCTACGAGAGTATCACACATATCCGAACACCACACGAAAACAGTATCAAACGGTTCAACCTTAAAGTCCAGAAGCCTCCCCTTCACACTCCCACTTAACACACCAGCCCACCCGGTTTCTCCTCGCCACCGCAGCCTCAAGCCCAACAAAACCCTCTGTGCGCGGCTTGCTCCTCAAACATCCAAAGACACCATCAGCAGGTGCCCAGAGGTTTAAGTCCTAACAGACGCTTTGACTCGCTCAGACCGAGCAGGAGAGGCTTCGTTGCTATTTTATATTATTTGTTTTACCAAAAAACGCTATTATGCTTTTGGGTTTATTGAAATCTGGTTTTGGAGGATTTTTGACTCAAACCAAGTATAGAGGAGTGTTTTTCATTGCTTCTGTCTTGTTTTAAGCCCTTTTATCGGGGGGTGCTTAAGTATTTAAGTGTGTAGTTTGAAGTTTAAGAGAGGTGTGTGACTTGGTTGTGTATGTTCCGCCCGACCTAAAGTTCTCCGACTCGATATATCTCCTCTTCGGCGCCTCGATACTGGAAGACGACATTGTAACCTGGCAGAAAATCCCTTCCTATATGGTGCCGCTTGTAAAGTTTCTCGACGCGTTTCCCTCGATTGGGAGGAAAATCTACGCGGGGCAGCTTTCAAAAGCACAGTACGGAAGAGACCCCGAAACCGTGAAAAGATCGAGGATAGACGACATACTAGAAAGGGAGTTCCTAAGCTACCACAGGAGAGTGCTCGGAGGGAGAAAGGTCGACTCCATTTTCCTCGGAGCGTCGAACGGGGGGAGCCTGCACCTGGCGGACATAATGCGCACAGTCATGCTCTTCTCCGGTTTGAACCTAACGGTGAGCAGGCCTGGTGGAGACCCCGACGACGCGAAGGGTTTCATAGAGTTCGGCAGAAACCTCATGAGGGAGTTCCTACCCCGAAACGAAAACCTGGAAATCGTCATCCACTTCGACCCGATTCACGACAGAACCAACCTCCCCTTCGTCTTCCACTTCAGATCAAAGTTCTGGCTCCCAAACGCCTACCGAAAATTCATAAAGGAACACCTAAACGAGGGGGGAGACATAGTGGTCTTCGACGTGCAGGAACCGTGGCTACACTACAAGCTCGACGAGAGATTCTACTACCAGTGCGGAGGCCTGGACGACCTGACACCCGAGGAGTACGCCTTCGGCTCGGAGAGAATCGACTCCTGGCTCGAGGAAATCGGCGCAACCCACAGAGGAGGCTGGGGTCCACCGGATGCAAAGCCCTTCAAGAGCTACGACAGCGAGTACGGTAACAGTCCGAGAATGGTTGAGCGGGCGAGAGAGTTCGCCGAAGAGCAGGGATACAGTTTCACCCACATCAGGGCGGAGAGGGCACACGACCTGAGCGCCGTGACAACCTACCTCGTCAACCAGGCCATGAACGAAAAGGGAATAAAACCAAGAGGAGTCATCGTCGAACAGTACAGCCAGCTCGTCCCACTCGCCGTGAGGAGACTCGGACTGCTTCCGGTCTGGACGTACTACGTTCTGCGCAAATCCTTCAACGACACCAAAAAGATGCTGGACAGGGTCTTCCAAGACTACATAGAAGAAGCCGAGGAACTCGTCTTCCTTCCCACACAGCCGTGGAACCCCTCACCCCTAGGGGACTTCGTCACCCACCAGGAGTGGATAGAACTCTTCAAATCGTACCCGGCCAAAAAGCTCACAATCCTAATGAACCCCAGGCTATACCCCATGGACCTACCCTCAGTAATCACTGGACCAATAAAACTGCAAAAAAGATGCCTAAAAGAAAAAGCCCTGGAACTCAAAATCACCATGGAAGACGTCGAAAACGCATGCAAAAAATTCGGATTAACCTACACCACACAACAATAAAAAACCAAAGAAGCAAAGCCGCTGGTTTCTAACACTACCCAAACACACTCCAATCCAATTTTCCGAGCGCACAGATCACACACTCACCCTCCTCACGATTAAATCCAGCGTGGAAATAACTATCCCTGCGAAAACTTCATATTTTTTGCCTTAATCGTATCCAAATCCTAAGCCTCACAGCGGTCAGGTCTCTGAAATCCGAATCGGTGACAAGAATTGAACGTGCGTGAACGTGTCTTGTGCGCTCTCAGCGGGGAGGAGCCCGACAGGGTTCCAACCTTCGAGGTCGGCATCACAAACGACAACATTTCAGAAAAGGTCGCGGGAGTCAGCCTAACCAAGGGTACCATAAGGGCCGCCTGGAACATGAGGCACATCCCCTTCTGGCGATTCCTTAGACGAAGGCGAACAATGAAGTACTCACCCGACCTTTACGCAAAGTCGGTAATGGTAATGGCGAAGATCGGCTTCGACTGCTGCTCACTTGGAGTCATACCCCAGTTCACCAAGTGCAAGTACCCAACATGGGACACGTACATCGACGAGTACGGAAGAAAATTCCAGCTAAAAGAACTGAACGGAACGGAGATGGGCTTCTACATGGGCGGAGGATTCAAATCCCCCGAAGACTACCACGCCTGGGGGCCCATCAACCCCTACCACCCCATAAGAGAAAAAATCTACAAAAAGGCTCTTGAGGCGGTCGGGGACAGAATCTTCATAATGCCCGGCATCATGGGATTCTTCGAACCAACATGGGAGATATTCGGCTTCGAAACCTTCACCAAACTCTACTTCCAGAACAGACGATTCATCCAAAAAGTGCTCGACGACCACAGGAAAGCAGCCATCGAAACAGCCAAGTACATGATGGACCTGGGCGCCGAGGCCCTCGTAGTGTACGACGACTACGGCCACAAAACCGGACCCTTCATCTCACCCCGGGACTTCCAAAAACTCATAGCCCCCTGCCTCAGGGAATTCACGAGAACCTGCCACAAGAGAGGAGTCAAAGTTCTCCTACACAGCGACGGCAACCTAAACCAGATACTAGACGACATAGTCAACGCGGGAATAGACGCTCTACACCCCTGGGAGCCCCAAGCAAACATGAACATAATAGAAGGCAAAAAGAGGTACGGGAACAGAATCTGCCTGGTGGGAAACGTAGATCCAATGTACACCCTAAGCGAAGCCCCAGTAGAAACCGTGAGAGAAGAGGTTCTCAAACTGCTCAAAAACGTGGCACCCGGAGGAGGCTACATCCTGAGCTCAGGGCACAGCATACACCCAAGAGTAAAGTACGAAAACCTAATGGAAATGATGAAAACAGTCGAAAGATATGGAAAGTATCCGATCAAAATCTGAACCGGAAGCAAGGCTCACCCTTCAATCTCAAACACAGCTCTGCCAGTGCCAGAGTACTTTTTGGTGTCTCACCCGCTATATGTGTCTAGGGTCAACCGCTTCTTTCACAAACTCGAAGCCTGAGAAATGTCTAGGATTCGTTGTGTATATGTGCGCCACACCGTTTTCCTTCATTGTCGCAGCGATAACACAGTCGGGAAACTCGACACCCTCTGCCTCACACTGGAGTGCCAAAGCCTCTTTAAGAGTACTCTTATAGGTCGGGAAAAACGCAACCCTGCTCTCGGATTTGAGGAAACCGTTCCACAAAATATTCGACGCTTGACCCGGCTTAATCTTTGACAGTCTAACAAGGCAAATCATAGTTTCGACAAGTACAACAGCATTAATCCCCGCTATGAACTCGGGTCTCTGCGTAAAACATCTCCGCATCAGACTGAGGCAAGCCTCCCTTTCGGGATGTCCCGGATCAAGCAGTCTCCACAACACTCCAGAATCAACAAACCAAATCATCGCTAATCCTCTTTCACACCAAGCCACAAATCTGATTTTGAAACCGGCCTATAATCCGGCTTTCCTGTCCTCTCAATTTTTTTAGAACTCAGATTTGTGAGGAACTCCAGAATTTGTTTCGTCTCCTCCTCTTCCTCATTGGATTCAACCATTAATCCCGCAATTTTGCTGCTGAGAATGAACCAACGAACAGAGTCCCCTTCCTTGATCCCGAGAGCGTCTCTCACCCCGTTAGGTATACGAACCCTTCTCTTCGAATCAACCTTTGAACTCGCCAAAAACCTCACCGTTTATCAAACCGTGGTAGGAATAAATAAAAGTTTCCCACAAAACCCAAACGGAAACCCCCGACTCTCAGAAAAGAACCACACAACACGAAAAACTCACAAGAAGCCAAAAGCGAATCAACCATCCGCACCCAACACCCAAATCCAGACCCACATTTCCCCTACCAGTACAGAGCAAAATTAAGAAACACAATCCGTTTAGAAGTCTTCAGTCAAAATTTGAAAAGTCGTATAGAACAGGACTCTGAAATAAACCGATTTTGTTTCTGTGCCCGGTTTCTGGGTGTTTCCACGCCGGAAAAGTTAATATACGATTTAATAAATTGTACACGTATGGAAACCATTTCTTCAAGAGTGGACAAGGAGATTCTCGAGGAACTTGAAAGAATCTCCAAGAAGAGAGGCGTCGACAGATCCGTCGTCATAAGGGAGATGCTGAGAGAGGGAGTAAAAGAGTTCAAGCTGAAGGAAGCGCTAGAACTCCTGAGAGAGAGAAAAATCACGGTTTGGCGAGCCGCCGAAATGGCGGGCGCAACCTACAGGGAAATCCTCGACAGCCTAAGGCAACACAACATCCCCTTCCCAGTGACAATAGAGGAGATAAGGCGTGAAATCAAAGAGATTAGCGGTGACTAACTCCGGCCCCCTAATCCACCTAGCACGAGCCGGGCTACTCAAACTCATAGAACTCTACGAGACGGTAATGCCCACCGAGGTCAAACACGAAGTAATCACCATAGGAAAGGAACACGGCTACGGGGACGCTCTCCAAGTCGAGGACGCCATAAGGGCAGGCCTGCTAAAAGTTGTCCGGGTGAAGCCTGACAGGGAATTCCTCAAACTCGCAAGCTATGCAGGCATCCACAAAGCGGAAACAAAAGTCATCCACTACGCCCTAGAAAAAGGTGCCACCGCCCTCCTAGACGATGAAGCCGCAAGAAGCTTCGCTCGAAGCATAGGAGTAAAAGTAAGAGGCAGCCTCGGACTACTCATAGAAGGACTAAAACAAAACAAAATAAGCCCCCAAAAAGCCCTAGAAGGACTCGACAAGCTCTCAGAGATAATGTACCTCAGCTCCGACATCTATAAGGAAGTCCTATCAAAAATAAAAGAACTCACCCAAAAAAAGAAAAAACAATAATTCCACCCAACGCCAAAACACCACTCAACCAAAGTCCAGGAATCGCCGAACTTCACAGAAAAACCAGTCAAAGAGCAAAACCATGAATGCTTCTTGAAACCCATGGAAAACAGTACACAAAACACACAACACTCCAAAAACCTCACAGCAAACAAGAAACAAAACCTCCAACAAGCAATCAAAACCACAAACAAAACACGAAAAGAAAAAGCAAAAAGAACAAAGACAAAATTTATTTCCACAACCATCCTCTACTAAACAAACACAAACCAAAACAGTGAAGCGAGGCACACCAAATGAAAAACTTCGACACAAACAACGCAATCAAAGTAAAGTGCGTACACGACGAATACCTCATCATATCCCAACACCACTGCGAATCCTGCAACAAAAAACACGCCTACAAACTCAGCTCCCAGCACCTCCACCAAGAAAACAACAAAACCTACGAAGTACTAAACACACAGTGCCAGTACTGCGGCCACAAAAAAACCTTCACCTTCGACATAACAGACCACCACCAGGACACCACAAAACAAATACTAGCAATGACAAAAAACAAAGAAAAATACGAAGACTGGGACTGGGACGCCGACACATAAAAAACAAGCGCTCAACACCCTCTTTTTAAAACACCCACTCAACTTAACACAAGCTACCTGTAGGGCTCAATAATAACCTTGAGGGAGTCCTCAGCCCTCGCAACCAGCCTGAAGCCCTCACCAGCCTCCGCCAAGCCAAACCTGTGCGTAATCATATCCTCAACATTCACCCTGCCAGCCCGAAGCAAATCCAAAGAAGTCATAAGGTCAACAGGACTAGCACCATAAGAAGTCGTCATCGTAACCTCATTCCGCCACATCTCATTAAAATTCACCGAAACGTTAACAGTAGGCTCAGGCACAGCAAAAAACAGTATCGTACCACCCCGATCAACACACTTCAAAGCAGTCTCCGAAGCCTGAACCGCCCCCGTGCAAACAAACACCTTATCCGCAAGCCTACCGTCATTCAACTCCATGAGGCGCCCAGGAACATCCCCCGCCCTAGCATCGATAACCGCATCCGCACCAAACCTCTTCGCAGCCCTCAGGCGATACTCACTAATATCACTCGCAACAATCCGCCCAGCACCCAAAGTGCGAGCCAACTGAATATGCAGAATCCCAGAGACACCACTCCCGATAACAAAAATCGAGTCACCAGGCCTAACCCCCGCCTGCCTCTGCCCACGAACACAACAAGCCAACGGCTCAATAAAAGTACCAACCTCAAAACTCATATCATCAGGCAACAAGTAAATCCCACGATCCACCTGCAACCTCGGAACCCGAACAAACTCCGCAAAACCCCCAGGATCAAAATTCGTAGTATGCAGAGTCTCACACGCCGTATGATGACCACTCAAACAGTAACGACACGTATTACACGGCACATGATGCGACACAAAAACCCTGTCACCAACCCCCCACCGCTCAACACCCTCACCAACCTCAACAATCACCCCAGTCATCTCATGACCCAAAACCCGAGGAGCCCGCGGAACACGATACCACTCCAACACATCACTACCACAAATCCCACAAGCCATAGCCCTAACCAAAACCTCACCAGCACCAATCACAGGCCTCGGCAACTCCTCAAGCCTAACATCACTATTATTATAATACATCGCAACACGCACAACAAACACCCCACAAAAAACCACAAAAAGAAAAATTTAAAAGTTAAAAACCCAACCAGCACAAACCAGCCTACTCCTCACCAGACTTCAAACTATTAAACAGCTCCAAAGCCTCATCCGCAGTGTAACCCTCCTGAACAATACTACGAATAGACCGAATCATCGCCACACTATACTCCGACTGAAAAATGTTCCTGCCAAAATCCACGCCAACCGCCCCAGCCTCAATAGCACTATGAACAATCCTCAACGCCTCCGCCTCATCAGTCTTCTTACCACCCGCAATAACCACCGGAACCATACTACCATCAACCACCCGCTCAAAACCCTCACAATAGTAGGTCTTCACAAAGTGAGCCCCAAGCTCCGCCGCAATACGCGTCGCCAAACTCAAATACTTAGCATCCCGAGCCATCTCCCTACCCACCGCCGTAACCGCCAAAACAGGCATACCATACTCCTCACACTCATCAACCAACCTAGCCAAATTCACCAACGTCTGCTTCTCATGCGGCGCACCCACATAAATCGACATAGCCACCGCACTCGCATTCAACCGAACAGCCTCCCTAACCGAAGTAGTAATCTCCTCATCAGACAAATCCTCCTTCAAAATACTATTCCCACCAGACACCCTAAGCACCACAGGCGTCCCCATACCAGGATCCATCGCATTACGCAACATACCCCGAGTCAACATCACCGCATCAGCATAAGGAAGCAACGGCCAAATCGTCTCCCGCGGCTTCACCAGGCCGGAAATAGCTCCCTGAAAGTAACCATGGTCTACTGCTAGCATTACGGTGTGTCCGGTTTTTGGGTTTATTATTCTTGATAGTCTGTTTTTCATTCCCCAATCCATTTTTTTCACCTGTTTTTGTGTTTTGTTG
>Ga0164311_10000176_pt1 | contig 25049 bp, 22 predicted proteins | sample GuaBasSedimGuay2_FD_121796 | JGI IMG/M metagenome (GOLD analysis project Ga0164311, IMG submission 121796) | Subseafloor sediment microbial communities from Guaymas Basin, Gulf of California, Mexico - Guay2, Core 4569-9, 9-12 cm | ecosystem: Environmental > Aquatic > Marine > Hydrothermal vents... | reverse complement strand
GAGAATGGCCTAGACAAGTTCCGCCTTGTAGCCGTGCCCTACCGAAAGCAAGTAGACGGCAGGGAGCACGACTACTCTATGACCGATATCCTCAAGGGCCGGTTTCAGAACTCCGACTGGATGAACGACGAGACCGTGCTGGGCCAGAGACTCGTTGATCGCCATAAGCTCCGTTCAGAGGGATGGGCCTGGACGGATGGAAGGAAGGGGCTCCTCATTATCAAGTATAACAACGAGATGATCGAATACTCCATGATCAGAAGGGATCGATATAAGGGCCAAGAGTGCATGCTGTTCGGAGGTGCGAGTTTTGCATTATATAAGGAACCCCGGCCCGCCTCCTTGCTAGAGCCTGAGGAGGAGGTAGCTTTCGGCGTGACCCGGTACCATTTCTTCGAGGGAGGATGGAAGACTGCCTATTACATCTTCCGGGAGTTCATGGACGAAAAAGGGCACGGCCTGCCCGAGGACTACGATCCTCCAGTGAACTGGAACGTGCTTTTCGATATAGGCTGGCACCATTCTGACAGGGAAAAGCTTTTCAGATATTATACACTAGAAAGCCTTTACTACGAAGCCCGTAAAGCCAAGAACCTGGGATGTGAGCTGCTGTACCTCGACCCAGGCTGGGAGGTCTGTGAAGGGACGACACTCTGGGACGAGGAGCGTTTGGGCAAGGTGGAGGACCTGGTGAAGGTCTTAAGGGAGAAATACGGCCTGGAACTGGGGTACCGCACTATAGGCAGGGTCTACCGGGACGAGTTCCCTCACGAATGGTACATCCAGCGCTCGAAAGAGAAAGCCGACTATACCAGGCCTGTGCGGGCCGACGGCCGTCCCATAGGTTTCTGGGAACCCTGCACTCAGTGCGAGGCTTGGTGGCAGGAGAAGTTAAAGAGGATACTGGCCATCACCGAAAAGGGAATCCGGTTCATGATGTTCGACGAATTCGACTGGCGTGGTCCGTGCCACAGTCCCTCCCACGGCCATCCGGTGCCCTCTACTCCCGATGGTCACGTCCGGGCCGTGTACAAGCTGATCGAAGAAGTGCGCAGGCGCTGTCCGGACCTTTTAGTGGAAGCCCACGATCCAGTATGGCCCTGGGGTCCGCGCTACGTGCCGACTTATTACCGCCAGGGGTTCTCTGAGGGAGCATATCAGGAGAACTGGGGGTTCGAGTTCATGTGGGAGCCCCTCAAGGACCTGTTGAGTGGCAGGGCCCTGGTACTCTATTACTATAACCTGGCCTATAACATCCCGCTTTATCTCCATATCACCATGGAAGGGGACAACGATAACTGCTTGGCCTTCTGGTGGTACGCTTCTACGGTGCGACACCTGGGGATCGGGGGGAAGAAGGGGCTACGTTCGGATCGGGAGAACGAGGCTCGATTTCGGGCTTACAAAAAGGCGATGAGGGAGTATATGAGGTTGAAGGCATTCTACGTCCGGGGAGAGTTCTATGGGATCGACGAGCTGGTCCACGTCCACACGCTTCGGGATAGGGGTCAGGCTGTGCTGAACGCCTTCAACCTGACCGAGGAGCCAAGAGAAATTCTCCTGAGCTTCGAGCTGGAGGAGATCGGGCTGGAAGGTGCCCGGGAGGTGAAGGTGCGGGGAGCAGAATGGGAGAAGAAGGGCTCCCAGCTCACCCTGAGGCTCAAGATCCCTCCCATGAGCCCGTTGCTGGTGGAGATCGAAACTGCATAGAAGTGACCTCCTGTGTCCTTCGGGAGTCTTAACATCATAGTCACCATGGCCTATCAACATCGGCCGGACTCCATGATGGTGATCTACAGAAGTCCCGAGGAGAAAGAGAAGAGGGAAAGCACCTATTTAAAGGTTTGAGATTCACTTGAAAAATTTAGTGGGCCGTTCCAGACTCCTCTGACAATATAATCAGTGAGGTCGGTGTCAATCATCGTTCTTACTCGTCAGGCTTCATCATCGCTATACTTCAATAATAGCATCTAATATAGCTTTAGCGGTTTTATCTGCTAGCTCGCCTACAGTGTCGGCTTTCATCGCCTCTCCTGTAGCTAGATTATCTATCACCATCAGCGCCGCACCCGCCTTGAAGCCCTTCAATCTCGCAAGGGTAAATAGGGCTGCGCACTCCATTTCAACTGCTATAGCATTTAGGCCGCTCCACTTCTTGGAATACTCCTCTTCCGCATGAAAAGCGTCGCTTGATGCAGCCAATCCTCGAAATACTTTGAATCCGTGACCTTCAAGCTTTTCCTCGAGCTTTAGGACTACTTCAGGATCCGCCACAGCCGGGTAGCAACACCCCTGGGTATACATTCCGATAGTTCCTCCAGGCTCGTACAGTGCGCCTATGGGAACCACTACGCTACCGAGCTCTATGTAATCCTTCAGACCTCCACAAGTCCCCAATCTTACCATTATCCGGGCGCCTAGCATGAGGAGCTCCTCAAAGACTATTGCCGCTGATGGAGCCCCTATACCGTGCGTCGCAATGCTCACGTCAATGCCCTTGTACTTGCCAGTGTATACGAGATAGCCCCTGTGCTCGTTTACGAGCTTAGGTTCCTCTAGAAGTTTTGATATTCTGGAAACTCTAAGCGGATCTCCGGCCACAATAACTCTTTCAGCGACGTCTTCAGGCTTTGCTAGAATATGCCAAGGCTTTTTCGCCAAAACGTGTTTTGATTCGCGCATGAATAAAATATGTTCTCCAAGCCCTATTACCCTTTTGTTACATGCGAGGTTAGGGAGGTAGGATCTCCACCCTAAAGGTTAGATTAAAATTCAAAGGAGACTAACTTAAATTGGGTAGAACTTTGGAGAAGGGCAAGTTCACTTTGGGAAGATTTCAGGTAATGGCTCTCTTACAGGCGGCAAGGTACTACATATTAACGGGAGATATTAGCAAAGCTAAGTCATTTGGCTTAAACCGAGCAATATTTTACGCTTGGGCAAAGCACTATGGGAGATTTAAGCCCCCTGTTGAGAGGGTGCCTGTTGTACCCGGAAAAGAAGTAGTAAAGGTTAGAGATGGAGGAAAAGTAATGGTGTATGTAGGAAACGAAGGCGCGTTCGTTTCCCCTAGAGGATGGTTCATGATAGGTGATAAAGAGCAATTACCGGAGGACTACGACCGACAGGTAGCTGAGAGAGTGAGTAGCATCACTTCCTATGAAAAAGCCTGGAAGGCGGCAATCGAATACGTTAAAAGCTTCAGCAAAAGCGTTTTATTGGATCAGCAGAAATTCTTCGAGAAGGTGTATAAACCCGTTAGAGATAATTTTCACGAGATCATCGAGCGCTTAGAGAAGAGGAAAGGTTCACTAGATCAGTTCCTTTCCTAGCGGATTAAAAGCTAGTCCAACCCTCTAATTACATGTCAACTTATAACGAGACGAATCTCTCGACTATTTCCCTGTTTAGTACTTCAGGGTGGAAAGCTACCCCATAAAAGTCTTTACCGAGCACCTTAAACGCACATATCTCACCGTTTTGCACCGCCAGCATTTTAAGCTTATCATTTGTCCTCGATAATGCGTAGATGTGGAGAAAGTAAGCGTAAAATTCATTCTTAGGCATTAGGGGGTTCTCTTCGATAACCCTAACTTTATGAATCCCTATCTTCTCTACCTCCTCGAGCCGGTTTTCGTAGAGCAGGGCGAGTATTTGATAACCTGCACATATTCCTAGGACTTTCCCAGCGTAGTTCAATAGAGGCTTAAAGACATCAACGTAGTTTAGATAATCGAAGTCCCTCAGAGCCGTCCCACAAACGATGATCTTAGAGTACTCATCGAAGTCTATTTTCTCGTGATACCTCTTAATATGAAAGCTATAGCCGCAACTCTCAACGATCTCAGTTATTGGCCTAACGAACTCCTCCTCGCTGAAAGGTACTTTACAGGTCGAGATCACGAGGATCATTTATCGATCAGCTCCGCTCTTTTGATCACCAGTGTTGCGTCGTAATCCTCTCCCCTGATCTCGTACTCGAGTATTTTCACCCTTTTCTTGAACAGAGGCATGTCGAGAACGAACGTCTCGTACTCTCCGCCTTCACCCGAAGGGTTTACGTAGTACCTTATTTTCTTGAAGAATTCTACTGCTCGTTCGTCTACCCTCTTACCCAGCAAATCCTTCTTCAGCGGATAGCCTGCTACCCTCGTGAAAATTGCCTCGAAATTGTGATCTAAAAGCTCCTTAAGGAGGGAGATCTCGTCTCTGAGCCACAGGGGATTAAAGCACCACAACCCCAAGTCCCAACAAACTTTTTGGAATCGCGACGCTTGATAAGTTGACCTTATGGCTCCTGTCACAACTCCGTCGATACCGTACTCCTCTCTCGCTCCCTTCAGAGCCTTGTAAAGGGCTTTGAGATTGCTCTCCTCGTCATCTAGACACGCTTCCGTAATAAGCGGGAGATTGAGGGCTTCAGCCTGCAATTTAACTAACTGGGTGTTTGGATAGTGAAAGAGGTAACACTCCTCCGATCTAGGAAAGAGGGTTATTAGGCAGGCAACTTCGAATACTTTCCAAGCTTTAAAGAGAGCTAGGTTTGAATCCTTCCCGCCTGAGTATAGGACACAGACTCTCATGAAACAGTGCTCACCTTAATTTCGCGTTCCTCTAAAATATTTTATCAACCTCTCATTGTTGAACCTTATTGTTCAGCGCTCAGCTGACTAAAACGCGGTTCATAAGTAGCTTATTAAGTAGGCTCTGATCCCTCCTTAGTCTTTAGCGCCGATTTCTCCAGCGCCCTCTCAACAATCCTCACTATCTCCCCATGAACCTCCTTGATGCTCCTATTGGTGTTCACTATAAATCCGCTGTACTCTTCCAGTATCTTTAAGTAATTGCTCCTAACTCTGTGAAGCCGTTTAATGTCCTCAAATAACTCGAAGCCGAACCTGCCCCTCTTAATTCTCCTTATCGCGATCTCGGGCTCCAAGTCTAATAGTATCAACATATCGGCTTTAGGAAACTTGCTGTTTATGCGCTTAAGCCATTCGTAGTCGCAGCTTAACGAACCATAGGCGAAACTCGAATACATGTAACGATCGCTAATAACCACCTTACCCTCCTTTAGAGCGGGAACTATATAGTGTTCTACGTGGTGGCTCCTATCGGCCGCGAACAGTAATTGAAGCGTTTGGGGATCCGTCCTCCACTCCCCCCGTAGAGCTGCTTTTATCAAACCGCCTATAAGGCCATCTGTGGGCTCCTTAGTTAAAACCACTTCGAAGCCCTTCTTCTCAAGGTAGTCTTGTAGGAGAGCCGCATGTGTTGAAAGTCCGGCGCCGTCTATTCCCTCAAAGACTATGAAAAGTCCGTTGTACAACAATCTCCCCCATTTTATGATTTAGAGCCTATCTTAGAAATTTACGTTTAAGACAGATAAAAATTCAGCGAGCTTGATTTAGGGTATTGTAAAAGAGTTTTAAGTTCGCTCTCACCATTTTAACTGATTAAAGTATGGCAGGAATCGAGATCGGCTTTTGGGTCGGTTGGCGAACTTTGGTAGACCTCGGTGCTAGAAGAGTTGCCAGGGAGTTATGGGAGACAGGTGCCGATCGAGCATCCATCTTCGTGGTTGCCGAGGGAAAGGTGTTCTTTGATCCTCAGGCAGAGCTCTATGCCCAATGCCTCCTTAAGCCAGTTAAGGGTTGCGAAAAGGATCTCCTCAGGGAGTTCATTAAGGAGGCAAAAGAAGTGGGGTTAAAGGTCGCTGCAACCATTGTCTGCACGGTAGATCCCCTACATGCCAAGGAGCATCCTGAGGTTAGGGTAAGGGACGTTTACGGGAACTCGCATGGATATGCTCTATGCCCTAGCAATCCCGCCTTAAGGGACTATTTAATGGCGCTTACTAAAGACCTAGCATCGAACTATGATGTAGAGGAGGTAGAACTCGACTACATAAGGTTTAAGCGAAGTAGGGACAAGAGCCTCCTTCCCTTACACCTATACCTGGCCAGGTACTGTTACTGCGATTACTGTAAAAGGAGAGCTGAGGAGGAGGGAATCAATTGGAACACCTTAACCAGAATCGTTAAGCAATTTATGGACTTAGCTAAGCTAAGTAAGGAGAACGTTGAGAGATTTACGAGGAACTACATAGCTGTAGGAGATGTAGTGAGACTTTACTTCCAGCAGCCCATAATATCTCAGTGGCTGAACGTAAGGGCGAAGATAGTGTCTGGTCTCGTGGCTAGCGTCAAGGATGCTCTAGAGGAAGTGGGTAGCGGAGTGAAGCTTAGTGCAGACCTCTTCTACCCCACTGTATCATGGCAGGTGGGTCAAGACTACAGCCTTCTAGGGAGACATTTAGATACGGTTAAGCCGATGGTGTATACGCCAAGAATGGGGGCGTGGGAAACAAAGTACCTGAAGGAGCTATTGTCCGTATTAGGCGAGGAGTACGAGGACGAGCTCCTAACATACATTAGCTTCCTGCTTGGAATAGATAAGCCAGCAAGCTTAGAGGCCTTCGAGCTAATGGGAGTTCCTCCGAAGATAGCTTTTAGAGAAACCGCAAAAGCACGTGAACTCCTGCCTCGAAACGTACGACTTTACACCGGGTTATACTCGATACATGAAGAAGGAGTCATTGAGAATCCCGTGGAAAAGCTACTTGAAGCAACGAAAGCCGCCCTAAGAGGTGGAGCCGATGGACTGTATTACTTCGCCTTTAGGCGAACTCCAGAGTCGCATAGAGAAGCTTTAAGAAAAATTAAAAAGGAATTGAAGTAGCTGTCGTTGCTATACTACGTGCTTTGACGTGTGAATTGATTTCGCTAGCACGTAGGGGGTTCTTGTAGGTACTCCCACTTCCCACCACTTAATGTCGTAAGGCTCCTTTCCTAAAGCTACGATATTGTTCAATAACGTTGGTAGTCTGTCCGCTATTCTAAGCTTTGTCAAGGGCTTCGTTATTTCGCCATTCTCTATTAGAAAGAGGGCATCTCTAGCTATAGTTGAGAACAGGCCCTCAACATAGTTTTGCAATCTCGTATACCAATTGTTTGTAATAAGTAATCCCTTCCTAACTTCTGATATGAGCTCTTCAAAGCTGTACTCTCCAAGCTCCACTCTGAGATTCCATGCATGCGGAACTATCCAACCAGCATTACCAGTGGGCTTCGCCTTCATTTTCACAGCAGTCTTAGTGTTGTGTAATAATGTCTTCAGTAGACCACCTTCTATTATAGGCTTTGTGAACGTGGGTATACCCTCGTCGTCAAAAGCCGTGGATCCTGGCAGGCTCGGGTTCCTCACATCATCTATGAGAGTTAGATTGGAGGAAGCTACTTTATCCCCGGGTTTATTCCTCATGAATATTGATAGCCCCATGAGGACCGAGAAAGCACTACTCATCATGGCCACGAGATTAAACAAGTTCCCCACAACCATTGGTGAAAGCACTACGTCGTACACGCCTGGCTTCGCTGGTTCAGGGTTCTTGGACTCCAAGGCGAAATTTGAAGCTATTTTGGCCACTTCCTCCAGTTTAAGCATGTTAAGCCTACGGGATCCAAAAGCCCACTGCCCCGAGCCCTTACCTGCAAAGGCCCTAATATACGTCTCTAGAGATGTAGCGTCCTCATACAAGCATACTTCCTTTGACGTAACTAAGACCCTTTCACCATAGGTAAGGTCTATCATTCCCGCGACAGAATCTATCTTATTTCTAAAGGCTGCCTCTATCATCCTTTCAGCGATTTCAGCGGGATTCTCCATGTACTTTAAGATACTGCTATCAACAAGGTTGGACAAGGGCTTAATAGGTTGGGGACCTGGTAGTGGAGCGTAGAAAGGTGATGGAGTGGCCCTTTGAACAAGCGCGGAAATGTCCCTTACTAGTAGCTCGGCATCCTCTACCTTGGCAGGTTGACAGGAGACGACGAATATCCTCTTATCCTTAGATAGGTAGAGTCCGACATTCAACACGCTCCACCGTTGTACGACGCTCGGCTCACTGTTAGCTATCTTGACCATAACCTCCTTCCGCCTGGATATCGACACCGCTACCTCATCAAAGCCCAACTTAATTGCTCCTTCTAAGACCTTTCTCGAGGTTTCTAGGAGAACGTCCTTACTTTTCACCTGGAACCACCCCCAATTTAATGCCCCTCAGGCGAACATTGGGTCCTCCAAACCATACAGGCACTCCTTGAGCTGGCTCGCCCTTACCGCATACACCAGCGTAAAACTTGAGATCCTTGTCCGCGCCATCTACCTTGCTGTAAAAGGCTTTAGTTGTTACCTCAAACACAGGATTCCTCACGAGCGAGGTTAGCTCGCCGTTCTCTATGAGGTAGGCCTCTAGTCCCACGTAGCGCTGACTCCACCTCTCATCGTCTATGTTCCACTCCATGTAGCTCTTTATGTACACGCCGAGCTTAATATCCTCTATTAACTCCTCAAACGTGTAGTCACCCGGCTTAAAGTAGGTGTTGGCCATCCTTATAATAGGCTCACTCCTGTAGTCCATGGACCTTGCGGACGCGTTACTCTCCACTCCAAAGACCCTTGCAGTCCATCTATTGTGAAGGAACTCGTTTATTACGCCCTCCTTGTAGAGATATCTGGGCCTTGCAGGAACGCCCTCATCATCGTATAGGTAAAAGCCGTTACTGCCGGGCATGGTGGGGTCGTCGATCACAGTAGCGTACTCGCTTCCTATACGCTCACCGAGCATTTCTGGCTTTATGAAACTCTTACCCGCTTGCGCCGCCTCGCGACCTAAGATCCTATCAGCCTCACTGGGGTGTCCGCAACTTTCGTGGACTATTAGTCCAACAACTTCGCTGCCGAGAACTACATCAACTACATCTGTAGGCGGCTTCTTGCCCTCGATTAGAACCCTTTCACAGGTCTCTACTTCGCTTGCAACTGCACTTACGGGTTGCCATACATCCAGCCATTCGAGACCTCCACAAGCTCTATACGAGAAATACCTCTGAATAGTACCCTTTTGGGGATGGGATACGACAAAGTTGTAGCCAAAGCCCATTCGAGGGATACTGCTCGCAACGAAAGCTCCATCGGTATTCACTACGATCTTTTCCTCTAGGCTCTCGTTCACAAAGGAGAAGAGAACTGACACTTTAGCCTCCTTGGCGGCTTCTTTCGCCCTATTCCAGCTTTCAGCGTGGAGCTTAATTTTATCCTCAAGGCTCATGGCATCGAATGGCTTCTTTCTTAGAACGCTATACTTTACCCTTCCGGTATTGGCTTCGGAGAACTCAATGGGCTTCTTCATAAGCCCCGCATGGACCTTAGCGAGCTTAAAAGCCGTCTCAACAGCCTCCCTTATCGATTCCCTAGAAAGCTCGTTAGTCGAGGCGAACCCTAGCGCACCGTTCACAAGCACTCTTATGCCCACTCCTTCGCTTAGCCCCCTACCGACTTCAAGCAGTTCCCCGTTTTGAGCCGAGATACTGAACGTAGAAATTCTATGGTAGCGCGCTTCCGCATAAGCAGCTCCCAGCCTCTCAGCGATCCCTATAGCGTAAAGTAATACATCCTCGTAGGGCATGGATCTCGGGAGAGTTTAGGTCACCGTGTATAAATATCTTTTGAGTGCTTAGGGTAGAGTTATGTTAAGCGACTTAAAATATTTGTAAAACTCTACATATCGCTTTAATTATTAAAATTACTAAATAGTATATGTCTTCCTAGTGCGGAAATCAGCTAGCCTGCCTATGTTCCACATCCTTATAGGCTTGTAGTACCCTACTATCCTGCTCCAAACGTCGACAGCCTCACTACCGCATTTTGGACATCTATCATATACGCCTATAGCGTTCCATCCACAGCTTCTACACACTGAAATCGTGGGAGTAATGCTAAAGTATACGACCTTAGAATTAGTCGCAATTCTATATACTAGGTTTTTCAAGGCCTTAGGATCAGGCCTTTCCGCAAGAAATAGGTGCATCATTACACCGCCAGTGAACTCTTGTTGGACATCTCCCTCTATTCTCACCCTATCCGGTATGGATACATCCGCATAGTACGGTACGATATTATTGCTGTAAAAGGGAACGCCGTTATGAGAGGGTATGAAAACGTCACCTCTCTTAACATCCTCCTTAAAGAGGGAGTAATCCATGCGAGCTAGTCTATAAGCGGTGGATTCCGCGGGTACCTCTTCAATATTGTATAGGAATCCGTCCATTTCCTCGAATTCTTCAACCCTCTCCCTTATACATCGAATCATTCTCTTCATTATGGCTGCGGCTTCAAGCATTGACTTAAAGGAGCCTTCCGCCCACAGCTTTGGCTCCCTCATGAAGTTAGCCGCTGCTTCAGGGAGCCCTACTACACCTACGGTGTTAAAGTGATTTGACAGGGTGCCTAGATATTGTAGGGTGATTGGCATGAACCCCTCTTTCAGGCTCTTCTCATAGCGCTCCCTCCACCTAAGGAGCACCTCTCTTGCTGCACTTACTTTCTCGCTAAGAAGCTCCTCGAATACGTTCCACTCACCCTTGCTCAGCACTGATAGCCTTGGCAAGTTTATCGTTACAACTCCTATGCTACCTGTGGCGTCCGGTAGCGCCCATATGCCCCTACATCGCAGGCGCTTTCCAAAGTCCTCTGTCTGGTAGAATCCTTTAAGCGTTTGAAGCTCAATAGGCAGGGTCTCTTTAAGCTTGCTCACATCAATAGTGAGCCTGCAGCACATCGCGTAAAGGGACTCGAAGTTCGTGACATAGCCGTTTAGTATATATGCTGAACCCCTCTCTGAAAGATTCCTAAAGATTAGCTCGGTTAGCTCACCCCACCTGCGTCCGTTCCAGTCGAAGTTCTTAGACACTATCATGGTCAGAATGGGGAAGGTGAAGGGTTGTCCTCTATCATCACCCTCAGTGTAGATCTCGAAAAGGACTTCATCTAACAATAGAGCTTCATCAAGGTAATCGCCAAGAAGCCCCTTAACTTTGCCTCCTACAATAGCTGCCTCCTCAAGAAGACTTCTGTTCAGGTCCATCATTAGGGTAATGTTAGTGAAAGGTGATTGAAAGCCCATGCGGCTGGGATAGTTCAGCTCGAAGAACATCATACGCAATATATCCTTGAGCTGGGCTCGCTTCAGCTTACTGCTCTTTACAAAAGGTGCCTGGAATAGGTCTAGTGCTGAGACAGCTTGAGCTCCTGTCCACTCTTGGGCTGCGAGAAAGAAGAAGTTAACCAGTTGGGAGAAAGCTTCTTGAAAGCTTTTCGCAGGCTTCGATATGACGGCTGGAGTGTTAAGGCCCTTCAAGAGAATTTTCGCGTAGGACCAGCCTATACAATACGGTATCCAGAGCGAATATGGGAGTTTATGTATGTGTATGTCGCCTTTAAAATGCATTTCAACAGGCCCTGGAGGCAGTATTTGGGATATAACCTCAGTTCTCTTGATGCTTTTATCTAGTAAGAAGTCTATGAAGCTCCCAAAGGATCTATACATGTTAGCGTTTTCTTGTACCTCCCAATCAAGCTTTCCTAAGTACTCCCTCTCAAGTCTCCTTAAATCAAAGGCTTCTTTAACTATGTTTAAACCCCTATTTAAAGACTTACTTGTAATGACATAAAAACATTTCTATTGTGACTTCAATGTCACATTTTACTCATTTGTGTTGTTAGTCTACACTTGCCTTTTAGAACAGAAGTTTAAGAAGTAAATTAGCGCCTCCTCGGACCTCAAATCATACCAGTTCTTGTAAGCATCTGCTACCGCGAAGAGTACGCCTGATCTAAGGTTTAAGACAACTACTATATCAGCTGCTTCTGAAACCACGTTTATTGACGTTGAGGACGCCGTTGGACATGCTACAATTACCTTTGAAGCTCCCAAAGCTCTAACAGATTTAACTGCTACAAGCATAGTGTATCCTGTAGCCAGTCCATCGTCGACCACTACTACGCTCTTATTCTTGACATCTTTAGGGAGAAACTTCTCGAATAGCTTGGATCTCTCCTTAACCTCTTTCAGAGCCTTCTTTACGGCTAAATCCACCTCCTCGTCGCTAAGCCCCATGTCCAGGATAGCCCGTTCATCTAAGGCTATGTGGTTCGTCCACGAAACTGCTCCAAACCCGGCCTCACTAGTCCAGGGGAATAGAACCTTCTTAACAACGGCTGCTCTGAACTCCGCGTTAAGGCTTCTTGCGATATGATAGCCCACAGGCACGCCTCCATTAGGTATGGCTGCTACTACATCCGCGAAAATGCCCTTTTCATTAAGAAAACTTGCAAGCCTTCTTCCGGCATCCTCCCTATTCTCAAATACGCCTACTCTCTCCCTGAGAAACGAGTTATCGATTAGCATTCCTCATTCTCGCAGTTTAAAAATGAACGCGGGTTTATTAAGTTAAGGTACGCCGACAAGTTTACTTCCGATAAAACCTAGTCAGCTATTTGAAATTAACAGGCTTTAAACAAAATACTAGCTAGTAGTAGAAATGATGCTAAAATAGTAGGCTCTCCACCTCGACTACTTCGCCTTTTTCAGCCGACCTTAGCGCAGCTTCAAGTATTGCTTGAAGCCATATCATTTCCTCAGGCTTCGTTAGAGGATCTTCGTCCTTAGCTATGATTTTGACAAAATGCTTCAACTCGTCTACGAGCGGTTGGTTAGCCTGATATTGCAGTTTCATATTCACGCGAACTCCCGCTCTTTCGGTGAAGACTGTGGCTGTCTTGTGCTCTAAGCCCCCTTTATCTCCCAGAACAATGACGTCTAAGACGTCTTCGGGCACGAAGGCTGCCCAACTCACCTCAAGGTAAACTACAGCTCCGCTTTGCATCTTTATGTAGACCGTTGCGAAGTCATCTACATCAAATATTCCTCCTGGAACAGGCTTTCCCCATCCACCTAAACCTCTGCCGTAAGGGCCGAACTTAGCGAAAGTTGATGCCCAAACTTCCTTGGCCTTAAAATCCCCCATTAGCCACAGTGCTAGATCAAGGGCGTGCACGCCGATATCGTACAGCGCTCCTGCACCTGCATCCTTCTTCCTAGTGAACCAGCTCCCCATTCCTGGAATCCCACTACGTCTCAGAAATAATGCCCTAGAGTAGTAGGCCTCCCCGAGCACGCCCTCTTCAACGAGCTTTTTGAGAGCCTGACTTTGACTCATGAATCGGAAGCCTAGCCCTATGAGAAGCCCTCTCCCGTACTTCTTGCTAGCGTTATACATCTCTTGTACTTCCTTTGCTGTAATAGCTGGAGGCTTCTCGCAGAGAACGTGCTTTCCAGACCTCAGCGCCTCTATAGTCATTATTGAGTGCCACCTATTTGGAGTAGCGACTATTACTCCATCTATATCCTCCTCTGCCAGCAGGTCTCTGTAATCCTTGTAGAGACGCTCCACTCCAAATTCCTCTCGCACACGCTTGAGTTCTTCCTCGTCTATGTCGCAAGCCGCTACAACTTCGGCGCTTTCAATCTTCTTAAGGTTGGCTATGTGAATTTTACCTATTGACCCACATCCGATAACTCCGATCTTTACTCGTTGCATATGAGTCTCCGCTAGAATGAATGGGTATCAATATTTAAGCATTAAAATGTGACTTGAAATCTACAGAACACCATACTTCCCCAATACTCTTTCAAGCTCTTCAATGGGTATAGCATAACCCTTGTGATAGTCCCTCCCAACGATCGTTATCGCCTTAAGTAAAGAGTTCACTATGGCCTCTTCCGTAGCTTCAACAACTGCCTTAAAGAGGGGAGAAAGCGCTACGTCAGGAATAGTTTTGAAGTTGACTTCCGCTCTGCCAGCATAATGAGATATCCTGTTTTTAGTTGAAAACGCCACTACTATGTCACCACTACCATGTGAGGAAAAGCCTCCAACTCTAGCTACTCCATGCGTCGCCCTTTTCGCGAGTCTCTTTAATTGCCGCGCCGTAAGGGGGGCATCCGTAGCTATTACGATCACTATAGATCCGCCCCCACAATTGTGCTCCCTGCAATAATCCCTAAGCTCCAGGCCTACAGGGGCACCCCTAATCACTAAGTCTTCCCTCCTTCCAAAGTTCGAAAGCACCAGTACGCCCACAGTATATCCGCCAAGCTTTCCTGAAAGCCTACGTGAAGACGTCCCTATGCCTCCCTTAAACTCGAAGGATATCATTCCAGTTCCAGCCCCCACAGCCCCCTCCTCGACCGCAGTACCTGCCGATCTAATGGCCTGGAATACGTGTTGATGTTTAACATGCCTCCCCCTAATGTCGTTCAGCCAGCCATCATTACACTCGAGCACCACTGGATTTACCGTTCCTGTAGTCACCCCTATATCCTCGTTCAATTCAAGCATGTACTCGATTAGAGCATCTGCAACAATACCCACATTGAGTGTATTTGTTAAGGCTATCGGTGTTTCGATCGTACCTAGCTCCTCCACTTGTACGAGACCTATGGGTTTGGCGAAACCATTGATAACAAAACATGCTCCAATTACCTTCTCCTTAAATAAATTCCCGCCGTGAGGCAGAATTACAGTGACGCCTGTGCGAACTGGCCCTTTTCCAGGGACTAGCTTACCTTCGCCTCTGATCAACGTTACGTGACCGACTCCAACTCCCTCGACATCAGTTATCGAATTTAGTGGGCCCGGGCTCATCTCTCCAATTAATATCCCGAACTCCCTAGCCCTAGGTCTCTCCATGTTCGCGCACCTTCGTTCTCCTAAGCGACATCTGTGATATAAATGAGCACTTGCAGAATTGAACCTAAGAAACTTTGAAGCCCGCTACAGGGAAGGTCTATTTATTCGAGAGGAAGGTTAAGGCATGCTAGGTGACTTATTTAGTATAATATGTAAAAATCATCATACTCTCCCCTATAGGGCTCGTACCTTACGTCTACCCTCTCCACTCTTGCTAGAGGGGGACCGTGCCTGCACCACTCTATTGCCTGTCTAACTTTATCCTCTTCCCCCTCAAAAACTGCCTCCACACTTCCATCTGACATGTTCCTAACATACCCTGTTAATCCTAATCTCTTCGCAACCCTCCTTGTATTAGCCCTGAAGAAAACACCTTGTACGATACCGTAGATTCTAACGTATGCCCTGACGAGCTTTTTATCATTCATCTTGATCACCTACATTTACAACAGCTTAGTATACTTCAAGCCATTAACGTATAAGTTTCTTTAGTTTATTACGATAACTAATTTTAACTCCTCACTCTATAAGTTCTCGGATGATTCTTTGCCTCGGAGAAAGCTCGCCTATCCAAGTAACGCCGATATTAAGGAGGCAATACTAGCAACTTTAAGTAAGAACCCCCTAGTTTCACCGGATGACTTTCCTCGCCTAGTGTTAGCTGAGCTTGAGGCAAGGAAGTTCTATACTGGTCTGGTAACCATTAAGAGGATATGGCGTATCTACGAGAAAATGGTGAGAAAAGGAGAAATATTCGATATACTGCAAGTCGTCATAAAAGATTATGAAGGTCGACATAAGTATCATCAAGGCTCATCTTTTAGGGTGAAGAGGAGATCGGATGGTTGAGCTTTATAAGGTAAACCTCTAATAATGTTTGGGGAAGCACATGAAAATTTCGGTCTATTCTCTCATCTTTAAGGAGTACAGCTTAGAATCTTTCTTCAAGGTAATAGGCAAACTGGGCTATAAAGCCGCTGAGGTAAGGGTTCACGAGGACGGAGTACACCTATCCCCTTACGCTAGTATCGAAGAGGCTGATAGGGTACGGAAGCTAGCAGGGGACTACGGGCTTAAAGTCTGCTGTCTTGCATCATACGCGAAGCTCGGCTACCCGTGGGAGAGAGCTAAGGAGGAGTTGGATAAGATGGTTAAAATCGGGGTTTTAGCAGACCGCGTTAATGCAGGAGTTTTTAGGATAAAGATCGCGGGGTATAACCCAGAGCTGGGCTACGAGAACATTCGAAGGCTCTTTAGAGAACAGGCAGAAGAGCTATTTAAAAGGCTTCAACGGGCGGGTGTGGAATCGATACCAGTTATAGAGCAACATGGTGGCGGGGATTTAGCGCACTCTGCAGGCATACTTAAGGACTTCTTAAGGGGCTTAGATCCTGAAAGGATAGGCGTTCTATTTGATCCCGGGAACGCAGTTCGGGAAGGCTGGCTACCTATAGAGCTTCAAATAGATATGGTGAAAGAGTACATTAAACACGTCCATGTGAAGAACTATAAATGGAACCCCGAGAAACCAGGGGAGGTTATACCATCGCCGCTAAATAATGGTATAGTCGACTGGGTTAAGATAGTGCACTTGCTCAAAAAACTGAACTACCAGGGATATTATTCACTCGAGGACTTCAGACCGATTCCCCCGGAGAGGAGGGCTAAAGAGGCATTAGAGTTCTTCAAAAGAGTTCTCTAGGATGTGAAGGCTCGTTTCCCTCGACCAATGGATGAACTACATGGACTATATCCAAGAGGTACCCGACGTTAAAGGCATGGGTATCTTCACAAGATTTTTAGAATGCGGAGTGATTTAATAGTAAGGTATTAAAAGTGTCAGTAAAGGAGCTATACTTTCTTGTGGAAAGCACTGTGGATCGCATTGGAAGCTTCAAGATCTACAGCTCAACAGATGTAGTTTTCGAGGGTTTAAAGCTCGTATGCGAGATCTTCGATAGGGCATCCACGTTAGAGGAAGCGGTAAAAGTTACAGCCCTTGCGGTAAAAAGCCTTGTCTCTGCAAGGCCGACATCTGTCATGCTTTTAAACTCGCTCAGGAGAATGCTTAAACGAGTGTCTAGCGAGTTGGACGTGACTGAGGATTTGAAGCCCATTAGAGCCCTAGTTAGGGAGGAGTATAGGCGGCTGAGACAGGAGATAGTGGAGGCTTCTGAGGCGGTCGCTTCAATAGGCTCCAGAAGAATTAGCGATGGCGACGTAATACTAACGAATTCGTACAGTAAGACAGTTCTAGGCGTCTTAAGGAAAGCTAAGGAGAGAGGCGTAAAGTTTCAAGTCTACGTTGTGGAATCAAGACCTGGAGCAGAGGGCCTGCTCACTGCAGCGGAGCTGAATAGAATAGGAGTGCCCATAACCTTATTTGTGGACTCGGCAGTACGCTATTTCATGAAGGACGTTGATAAAGTGTTGGTCTCTGCAGAGGCTATAGCGGCTAATGGTGCTGTCGTTAATAAAGTTGGAACATCGCTTATAGCCCTAGCCGCTCATGAGGCAAGAGTGAGAGTATTTGTTGCGGCATCCACGCTTAAGTTCAGTCCCGAAACAATATTCGGAGAACTTGTAAAAATAACCTTAAGGCCTGCAGAATACTTAGTGAAAGAAGCCGTGGAAAACTTAAGAGACCTCTCGGCATTTGAATTGCCGATATTCGACGTAACTCCACCGGAATACATTGATGCGATAATAACGGAGAAGGGTGTTGTAGCTCCTGAAGCAGTAATACTTCTCGTGAGGGAAATTTACGGCTGGCCTCCAAGGCTTAGGGACATTAACGAGCTTATTGAGGAGATAGAGAGGAAGGTAGGGTTGAGATGACGCTTAAAGGCCTTCCTCCAGAAATCGTACGAATAGCGAACGATATTAGGGATATGAGAATTAGGGGTGCTGGAAGGATAGCTAGAGCTGCTGCGGAAGCTTTGAAAATAGCCGCTGAAAATTATAGGGGGCCGGAGCGGGCTAGCGAATTCGTAGACTACATGAATAAAGTGGGAGAGTATCTGAAGTCCACTAGACCTACGGCAGTCTCCTTGCCAAACGCTGTAGGCTATGTTCTAACTAGAGTAAATCAAGCTCTCGTTAAAGGTCTCTCCCTAGAGGAGATGAAGAGGATTGCCATTGAATCTGCAGTGAACTTCATCGAGATTTCAATAAGGGCTGTAAAGCTAATAGGGGAAATAGGCGCTAAAATAATTTCAGACGGAGAGACTATTCTGACCCACTGTAATAGTTCAGCCGCAATATCTATACTGAGCCACGCCAAAATGCAGGGCAAGGATCTGGAGGTCTATGCAACTGAGACAAGACCCAAGTTCCAAGGCTACATCACGTTCAAGGCTCTGAGGAACCTGAGTATAAAAGCTAAGATCATACCGGACTCCGCCGTCCGGTACATAATGAAGGAGGTCGATAGAGTTATAGTTGGAGCTGATGCGGTCGCAGCTAACGGTGCAGTTGTTAATAAGATCGGGACTTCATTAATTGCCTTAGCGGCTCACGAGGCGAGAGTGAGAGTGTTCGTGGCTGCTGAAAGCTATAAATTCAGTCCTGCCACAGTTCTTGGTGAACTTGTCGTAATAGAGGAGAGAAGTCCTTTAGAAGTGGTACCAGAGGACTTCGTAAAGTCCTATCCAAATGTGACTATAAGGAACCCCGCTTTTGATGTAACTCCGCCAGAATACATCGACGCAATAATAACGGAGAAGGGGCTTATACCTCCTAAAGCGGCAATTCTAGTCCTAACTGAGGAATATGGCAGGGTCATAGAGGAAGAACTAACCAGGATATCGCCCGAAGAGTTATAGGCAGTAGCTCCCAACCAGCAGTACTATGAACGCTACGAGCGGCACTGTAATATTGTCGTCAAGTGGGGGAAGTTCAAAGTGCTCCACGATGCTTGCTAGAAGCCCTGCTAATGCTCCTAAGGGACCCATGAGAAGATAGCCTAGCGGAACGCAGAATAAAGCCATTGCAATGTTCCCTACCCAGGATTTAGTCCTCCTCTTGTAGAGAGTATTTCTTACAATGCCCGTTACTGCATCGCCGAAGGCCATAAAGGACACGGGTACAACGCCGAACCAGGGGTTATCGAAGATCACCCAGGCTAAACCAATTACGATGCCCCACATTAAGCAGAAGTGTACTTCGTATATGTTGTCCTCTGTTTGGAACCAGGTCATTAGCTTACCTTGCTTATGTGGAATGTACGTGAAGAACGCTAAGATAAATGCCAATATCACGGGGAGCAGTGGTGAGCTGAATAAAAAGGGTACGCATACAGCAACAAGCCCTCCAGCTAGAATATGAATTAGCTTACGAGTATAGTACACTGCCACGTTCGTCGGATTCTTAGCGACCATGATCTCGTAAAAGCGCTTCGATACGAAACGAACTACTATTAGAACCCATATGAAAAATACCAGTGCGCAGGCGCCTTCAATTATTAGCTTATCGTAAGTGGGAATGAGCTGGGCCACTATAGAGCTCACCATTAGGTATTACAGCTTGAAGTAAATAATTTTTGTTTATGCTATAAATGCATTTTATTAATGCAATTTAAATAATTTTTTCAATAAGAAACTTGACGCTTTCCTGCGAAACTTCTATTACCTTAATTATCGCTTCAGGAGGAACATAATCCACTAAAAACACGTTGGGAGTAGCCTTACAGATTCTATATCTCAGGCCACGTAATTTTGGACATCGACCACTGAGATTACGTGACTGCCCTTTTCTCCTCTTCTCCAAAATATGGCCAGGGAGGAAACGGTTTCCTCCTAACGGGCCTCTCCATCAATAGCTAACTTCCCGTGTCTCATCGGTGCTCGCCCATGGTATGCTAGGTGTTTATAGCATATTAGAGTTTGTGCCTAATGCGTGGAAGAGGCAACGAAGACCTAGCGAACGCAGGATCGTCAACAAGAAATTAAATTCAGATATTTCTCGTAGCAGTTTCTGAAAAAGCTCAAGTGATCTCTATGACCTTTCCCTCCTCGGAAGCCCTATATAGAGCATCTAATATTTTCATTACTACTACGCCATCCTCAGGCGTGGGCGATATGTCCCTATAGCCCTTCCCTATAGCCTCAATAAAGTGCTTCAGCTTCAAGTGTCCTGCCTCCGCTTCCTTAATTTCAGGCTTTATTGTGGTATAGACATCGCCTATTTTCTTAACTATTTCTACTTGAGGATATATGCTTGCGCCAGCCAGAGTGCCGTAAATGTTTATGCCATGCTCATTGTGCCAGTTCTGCGCCCATGAAGCTTCGACTACCATCGACATGCCATTCTCAAAGAGGACAAGCCCTATGTAAGTGTCCTCCACGTCAAAGTTTGTAAAACGCCTCCCAATGTAGTCATACTGTTTCCCGAAAGCTAAAATTGGCTTGGGTCTTCCCGTAAGCCAGTACGTTAGATCGATTAGATGCACCCCACAGTCTATCAGTACTCCTCCACCTGCAAGGCTCCTGGTGCGGAACCATCCGTCGGCTCCTAGCGGTATGCCGAATTGGCGCAAATAGTGAATGCGCGCCCTATAAATGTGACCGAAGAAACCTTCTTGTACAAGCTTTCGGATGTACCTCGACTTTTCCATGAAGCGCCATTGAAACCCATACATTAAAATGCGGTTATTCTCTTTAGCAGCTCTTGCCATTTCCTCGGCCTCGACAGCATTCATTGCTGGAGGTTTCTCACACATGACATGCTTCCCTGAGTTAAGTGCCCCCACGGTAATTTCCTTATGGAATTTAACGGGTGTGCATACGGCTACAGCGTCGATTTCATCTTTCTTAACCACCTTACGCCAATCAGAGTAATATTCAGGCACGCCATACTCCTTAGCTACCTCTCTAGCCCTCTTCTCATCGACGTCGACCACTGCTATCACATTTGCCTCAGGCATTTGTTTAAAAGCCTTTATGTAAGCCCGCCCCATGCCGCCTGCTCCTATAATGGCCAGATTTACAGTCATTAGAGTCGTCCCTTCGACTCTTCAATTACACCATATATATAATCTTTAGCATCACTAGCTCTGGAGGCTTGAGGTGCGACTTAGTCGCACTTGCGTAAATTGAAACTCTTTCCGAAAAGTATTAAATCCCTTAGATGATTAATTAGCTGAAAAGGAGGTTACTAGAATGTTGTTAGGATTTCTCACAGGAGGTCAAATAGGCTCCCTCGAGGAGACGCTAAAGTGGGCTAAGGAAAATGGCTTTCAATCAATATCTATAACGTTGCCTCTAAGTCAAAAGTTCCTGGACTTGGACGAAATTATAAGGAGCCCTAAAGTAGTAAAGGATCTCGTAGATAAATACGGCATTATAATATCCGCCCTAGGATTTTACGGTAATCCAATACATAATGACCCAAGTGAGCGCAAGAAACATAAGGAGCACTTTCTCAAGGTTTTGGAAGCAACTTATAAGCTTGAGCTACCAGTAATGACAGGCTGGGTAGGTAAGTATCAGGGAAGCATTGAGGACAATATTAGGGAGATAGAAAAGGAGTGGCCTGAGATAATTAAGAAGGCAGAGAATTATGGCGTAAAAATAGCTATAGAGAACTGTCCCGGAAACATAATGTATCGGCCAGACATATGGGAGAAAGTTTTCGAATTGCTTGGCTCAAAGTATATAGGGCTCGAGTTTGATCCCAGCCACCTAATATGCCAGTTCATAGATGCGAACTCAGTAGCCAATAGATTCGGTGACAGGATATATCACATACACGCTAAAGATGCAGAAATAGACTGGGAGAAAGTAAGTCAGCTAGGCATAACTGCTACTAGATGGTGTCCGCACAGGCTTCCCGGATTCGGCGATTTCGACTGGGCAAAGTTCTTTACCATATTGAAGAAGCACGGTTACGACTACGCTGTCAGCATCGAGCACGAAGATCCCTACTTTAAGGACTATAAAGAAGGCTTGCTGCTCGCGAAGAAGTTCCTACAACAGTTCTTCCCCTGAAGCCCAGTAACGACTTGTGCCTAAAATCCTTGTTTATTTTAAGCTTATTTTTACCACGCCTGTCGATACACCTCGCTCAAGCCGAGTTTTTCTATCGTTTCCTGTAAGGGTACTCCTCTATCATCCCACCCTCGTAGTTTATAGTAGTGCGTAATGCAGTACTGAAGGTCCTCCAGGTTGATTTTGGCTCCTTTTGAAGGTCCAGAGGGTATAGCCTCCTCTAACCACCTTGGAGGAAGGAGCTCCTGGTCGCTAGTCAATTTTTCCCTTATATTGAACATGCGAACCGCTGTTTCAACCCTCTCAGCAATAGCTGTCAAGTCCCTTTCCGCTACATCCTCCCATCCTGTGACATACTTTAACATTTCAACAACTTCTGAAGCGCCCACATTCAAATGAGGACATATTACGAGTGAGTTTGAAATATTTAGTCTGTTCATCTCGTCTATAACGGCCTCTACTACACATTGCTCTTGAGGAGTTTCTTTGAAATGAAAATCGAGACAGCTGTAGACCACGTCCGTTACCGCATATCCTAGGGCATACTTCGCCCTCCCCCTAGGGTCTATACAAGAAGACTCAAGCCCTCCCACGTGAACTGCATACTTCAAGCTATTCTTTCCAACTATTTTTGCCGCCTTAACTAACCCTTCTGCTAGCACGGCTCCAAACCCCCTTCTTTCGGATAAGAAGTTCAGGAGCTTGTAGAAGACCTTGCAATCACCATATCTCAGTTCTAGCTCTCCCGTGAACTCCCTGCTTAGCAGGCCTCTCTCGTAAACCTCAGTGGCCCAGCCAATGATGTTTCCTGCGGATATCGCGTCTACACCATATTTCTCCGCTAGGAATAGGAGCTTCAAGAGATCTTCAGCCTGGAATAGCTCCAGGTTCAGGCCCAACATAGCCACTGCTTCCGGATGTAGCTTCACTTCCATGCCGTTTACTCGAGCAAAGCGAAAACACTCTACTGGGCATTCATCGCAACCCTTCCTGAAGGCGCTTAGCTTGCAAAGGTCACGAATAAGTCCTTCAGCGCCTTGATGATGAGTTAGCTGAAAGTTCTTTACTGAAGTTGCACCAATCCTGTTTAGATCTACTACTCTTTCAAGACCCCCTATCTTCCTGATATCATCCTTCCGGTGAGTCAGAAATTTATAGTATTTTATTATTAATGTATTCTTTACGCGTTCAGGATAGGCTACCCTAATAGGCTTTGTACCGTAAATGGCTACGCCCTTCAGCTTCTTGGCCCCATAAACTGCTCCAATGCCGCCTCTACCAGCAGTAAAGTAAAGATCGTTCTTGATAGAGGCGAACCTAACCAGAAGCTCCCCTGCCGGGCCTATAACGCTTATGGCAGCTTCTTTTCGAGTTTCTTGGAGAAGCTTCTTGGAACATGAATAAGTATCCTTACCCCATAAGTGAATCGCCTTCCTGAACTCCACTTCTCCATCATCGATCCATAAATACACTGGAGTCTCGGACCTGCCTTTGATCAGTATTGCATCAAAACCCGACCTCTTGATCATCTGGGGAAACTTACCCCCACTACGGCTCCATGCAAATGATCCTGTTAGAGGAGACTTCGATGCCACGATCAACTGATTGCTGAAGGGCAGGACGCCAGTCAGCGGTCCAGTTGACAGCACTATAACGTTGTCTGGATCGAGAGCATCCAGTTTTAGAGGAAGATATTTCAGTAAAAGGTAGACGGCTAACCCCTTTCCACCCAGGAACTTCCTAAGCGTATCTTCCTTAAGCGAGATCGTGGAGATCTTTTCATGCGTTAAGTCTATGCTTAGAACCTTGCCAGTATAGCCGTACAATTTCAACACAGCCGCTATCTAAAGAATTAAACTTGTTATTATTGTTTTACCATAGAGTTCCAATGCGTTTGCCCATCAAGGTGGCCGGGCAGCTAACTGTTCAAGCTTAAGTGCAGCTGTATGAATTCCTCTAAGGCGGAACAAAGAGACTGTATATTTTCAAGAGGGACATCGGGATACACGTCAGCAACGAGCATTAGTCCACCCTTCCTAGATCCCAGCGATAGTATAACTCTCCTTATATGCTCTCTTATGTCCTCCGGCCTGCTGAAGGGCAACAGGTACTGCCTGTCGATATCCAGATCGATGCACACCCTCCCCTTACACTTGGCCCCTATATTCTCCAGCCCGTTAACCCTATCCTGAATGTTAAGTATCGTTACTCCAGCTTCGATCAACTGATCCACGACCTCCATTACGTGACCATCTGTGTGAAGCCTTACGTGCACGCCCTTCTCCCGGACGAGACCGAAGATCCTCTTATAGGAGGGATAGATGTACTTCCGGAACATGGTTGGGCTTATGGGCATTCTATCCTGTGTACCGAGATCGTCGCCGAAGCCTACAAGATCCACGTCAAGCTTTAAGATCCTTTTAACGAGCTCAACGTTGTACTCAGTCAGAATATCTATGAGCTTCCAAATTCGAGAATCCTCTCTCACAAAGTCCTTCAAGAGGTTCGCAAAACCCCTAAGGTAGTACAATCTCTGGAAGAAGAAGCCATGAGGTAGGCCTACTGCAACTAAATCGCCCCTTTCCTTAGCCCTCCTCACTTCCTCCTCAATTAAATCCCAGCTTACCATTTGTCTCCCTTCCCTCGGTAGCCCTGCATCAGGGTCGGGAACCCTCAATTTTTCAAGCATGTCCCAGTCCTCAAGGGGGTGTTTAACAACTTGACCCTGCATTCCATCAATACAGAAATGCCAGACGCATCCCCACTCATCCACGAAAACGTTGCCTTTACGCCTAACACCGAAATCATCGAACTTCACGCTACCCCTTTTAAAGCCCGGAAATATTTTGGAGTGGCTTAAAACTATGTTCTCCAAACGCTCCCTATATTTACTCCAAGTAGCCATTGAAAAGCCTACTCTGCAGGGAATCCACCAAGGATTCTTAAACTCTGCAGCTCTAAGGAAGTTCTCCCTACGCTTACGTGGATCTAACCAGGGTTCAGAAACCATTCTCCCGACCGCATGAATGAAATCTAGCGTTGACTTTTAAACTTTAAATTTCAACGCTCCATCCGCCAATGGAAGGTGCTGGTGTAAATTGCGAGAAATCGGGTGTTCAGCATTCCTAGGCTTACGACTAGGCGACTTTGTGAGAAAATAGTTAAAGTATATTAAACCTGCGACCCTACCCCTTCACATGGATCATACTCGAATAGTGATCATAGGTGCTGGAAGCCACTTTACTCTCCCCCTGCTGGGAGACTTCTTTAGGCTAGGCGATCTATGGGGCAGAAACGTTAGACTGTAGCTTTCTGTATCGTAACGTGTCTTTCTATGCCTCTCAACGCTATGAGGTAGGCTGATGCAGTATGCCTATCTAGCCTATGCCTCCTCGTTATCTCGTCATGT
>Ga0164311_10000175_pt1 | contig 25106 bp, 21 predicted proteins | sample GuaBasSedimGuay2_FD_121796 | JGI IMG/M metagenome (GOLD analysis project Ga0164311, IMG submission 121796) | Subseafloor sediment microbial communities from Guaymas Basin, Gulf of California, Mexico - Guay2, Core 4569-9, 9-12 cm | ecosystem: Environmental > Aquatic > Marine > Hydrothermal vents... | reverse complement strand
GTGATCACACCGGCACCAACCGTCAGACCACCTTCTCGAATAGCAAATTGCGAACCTTGTTCCAAAGCTACCTTTTCAATCAACTCAACTTCCATCTTTACGTTATCTCCAGGCAGCACCATCTCAACACCTTCCGGCAACGTAACATCTCCTGTTACATCCATCGTACGTATGTAAAACTGCGGCCGGTAGCCCGTGAAGAACGCACTGTGCCGCCCACCTTCTTCACGCTTCAATATATATACCTCACACTCAAACTTCGTGTGCGGCGTGATGCTCCCAGGTTTCGCTACTACCATACCCCGCTCTACCTCGTCCCGGTCTATACCACGCAACAGCAAGCCTACATTATCCCCTGCCATGCCAGTGTCCAGTATCTTGTGGAACATCTCCACTCCAGTTACTACCGAGGTCATGCTCTTATCCCGCAAACCTACGATCTCAACAGACTCCCCACTCTTTATCACACCTCGATCAATTCGACCCGTCACTACTGTGCCGCGTCCCTTGATCGAAAACACATCCTCTACCGGCATCATGAACGGCTTGTCCAAATCTCGCTCAGGCATCGGTACGTATTCATCTATCGTCTTCATCAACTCGTTAATACACTCATATTCAGGCGCATTCGGATCCGTCGATTCACTCTGCAACGCTTTCAAAGCACTGCCGCGCACGATCGGAATTTCTTCCCCAGGAAACTTGTAGCTTGTCAGCATCTCGCGCAGCTCAAGCTCCACCAGCTCCAACAACTCAGGATCGTCCATCATATCTATCTTGTTCAAAAACACCACAATGCTCGGCACTTCCACCTGCCGCGCTAACAACACGTGCTCCCTCGTCTGCGGCATCGCACCATCCGGCGCTGCCACTACCAATATCGCACCATCTATCTGGGCTGCCCCAGTGATCATGTTCTTGATGTAGTCGCGGTGCCCCGGCATGTCCACGTGCGCATAGTGCCGGTTCTCGGTCAGATATTCAACATGTGCAATGCTGATCGTGATACCTCGCGCTTTCTCTTCCGGCGCATTATCTATCGAGTCAAACGCCCGGTAGTCCGCAAATCCCTTCAGTGCTTGCACTTTCGTTATTGCCGCTGTTAGCGTCGTCTTCCCATGGTCAATGTGTCCCATCGTACCAACGTTCAGGTGCGGCTTTGATCGGTCAAATTTCTCTTTAGCCATTGCTTAAATACTCCTTAAAATAACTAAACCAATTAATTGCCTAATAATTTCTTTTTCACAGCCTCAGATACGGCGGCGTAATGCTTGAACTCCATTGTAAACACACCACGCCCCTGCGTTGCGGATCGTAATTCGGTCGCATAACCAAACATTTCCGCTAAAGGCACCTCTGCACGGATAGCCTGTGCATTGCCAACCCGCATATCCATGCCCAACACATTCCCATTGCGTGAATTTATCTGGCTCAAGATCTCACCAGTGAACTCCTCTGGAACCATGATCTCCGTTTGCATGATCGGTTCAAGCAGTACTGGCCCAGCCCTCTCAACCCCTTCTCTGAAAGCCAGGATTGCAGCCATGCGGAAAGCCAAATCGCTCGAGTCAACTTCATGAAATGAGCCATCCGTAAGCGTTACCTTGAGATCCGTCATCGGGTAGCCAGAAAGCACTCCGCTTTCAGCAGCTTCAAAGATACCCTTTTCAACTGCCGGGATATACTCTCTCGGCACACTTCCACCGCGGACTTCTTGTTCAAACTTCACACCTTCACCATTACCCAATGGCTCAAGTCGCAAGACCACATGTCCGTATTGCCCATGACCGCCAGTTTGCTTTGTGTACTTATATTCGACTTTGTCAATGGGTTTCTTAATGGTTTCACGGTAAGCTACTTTGGGTTTTCCCACATTCCCCTGTACTTTGAACTCTCGTTTCATGCGGTCAACCAAAACATCCAAATGCAACTCGCCCATCCCAGATATAATCGTCTGACCAGTATCTGTATCCTGGTGAATCTTAAAGGTCGGGTCTTCTTCTGACAATTTTACCAAAGCCACCGTCATTTTATCTTGATCCGCTTTAGTCTTTGGTTCGATTGCCACAGAAATCACCGGATCGGGGAAATTAATGCTTTCCAACACAATCGGGGTAGAAGATTCACACAAAGTATCCCCGGTGAAACTCTGTTTCAGACCCAAGATCGCCCCAATATCTCCAGCCCGAACTTCATCAATATCTTCACGATGGTCTGCGTACATGCGTAACAGCCTTCCAACTCGTTCACGCTGCTGTTTGCTTGCATTTAAAATCGTGCTACCCTTCTTTAGGGTACCAGAATAGACTCTTAGATAAGCCAATCGTCCCACATAGGGGTCAGTGACAATCTTGAAAACCAAAGCGGAAAGCGGAACATCGTCCTTGGCAGGACGGCTCACAACTGTACCGTCTTTTGTAAGTGTTCCAATCACAGGTGGTATGTCTTCAGGGGAAGGGAGATAATCAATAACTGCATCCAGAATAGGTTGAACTCCCTTATTGCGTAGAGCAGTACCACAAAAGACAGGTGTAATCTCGGACTCGAGCACACCCCTCCGTAAAGCGGCCTTAAGTTCATCTACACTGATCGACTCGCCATTTAAAAACTTCCCGGTAAGGTCATCATCCAGTTCTGCAATGCGTTCAACTAGTTCGGCGCGCTTTTGGGTTGATAAATCCTTTAATTCAACGGGAATTTCAGCAATGCGCGGTTCGTCACCGAACTCATCTTCGTAATAGATGGCTTGCTCATTCATTAGATCAATCATGCCGATAAAATCAGCTTCCGATCCAATAGGAATCTGCATTGCAAGGGGTTTCGCACCTAATCGGTCACGAATGCTTTGGATAGTTCGCTCATAAGAAGCTCCCACCCGATCCATCTTGTTTGCAAAACAAATGCGCGGAACACCATAGCGGTCCGCTTGACGCCAAACAGTTTCACTTTGCGGTTCCACACCTTGAACCGCATCAAAAACAACCACGCCGCCATCCAGCACCCGTAAAGAGCGCTGCACTTCAGCTGTGAAGTCAATATGACCAGGCGTATCGATTAAATTGATTCGATAGTCCTTCCATTCAGCAGTCACAGCAGCTGAAACTATCGTAATACCGCGTTCGCGCTCCTGTGCCATCCAATCGGTGACCGTTGTGCCGTCATCAACCGAGCCCATCCGGTAGGTCTTACCAGTATAGTACAATATCCGCTCGGTCGTGGTCGTTTTACCGGCGTCAATATGAGCTATGATACCGATATTTCGGTAACGTTCGAGCGGATATTCTCTAGACATCAAATTACCTTACTCAGGTCAATATAAAATTGCTGTGTTAACAATTGGCTATAAACGGAAGTGCGAAAATGCCCGGTTGGCTTCTGCCATACGGTGAGCTTCCTCACGCCGTCGCACAGAAGGACCTTGATTTTCCGCTGCGTCCATTAATTCAGCAGCCATTTTTTCGGAAAAGGATTTGCCAGCTCGGTCTCGCGCTGCAGCAATGATCCATCGCATTGCAAGAGTCATGCGCCGGCTGGAATTAACTTCCATTGGTACCTGATAGGTTGCACCGCCCACGCGTCGTGGACGTACTTCCATAACCGGACCAACGTTTTTCAAAGCCTGTTCAAAGACTTCGACACCTTCCTTGCCTGTACGCTCCTGAATCAAATCAATCGCACCATAAAATGAGCGCGTAGCTGTGCTCTTTTTCCCTTTGATCATGATCCGATTAATCATCATTTGGACATGAACATTGTTATAACGCACATCAGGCGGAATCTCACGTTTTTCTGGTTTATATCGTCGCGCCATTATTACTCCTCAAGCAAATAAATAGGGTAAAGCATTAGCATTTCCAGCCTCGAAAGCCGTAAGCGATGCATCGCCCAAAGCTAAAAACTTTTATTTAGGGCGTTTAGCGCCGTATTTCGACCGCGCTCGCTTTCGATCGTTTACACCAACCGAATCCAGTGTGCCACGCACAACATGATAACGCACACCAGGCAAGTCTTTTACACGCCCACCGCGCACCAATACCACAGAGTGCTCCTGCAGCTGATGTCCCTCGCCTGGAATGTAAGCTGTAACCTCCATACCATTGGTCAAACGTACACGGGCAATTTTCCGCAAAGCAGAGTTCGGTTTTTTAGGTGTCATGGTACGTACAACCGTACAAACCCCACGCTTTTGTGGAGCGCCTTTCGGCTGACGTATTCTGCGCTGCTTGTCCGTATTAAATGTATACAGTAAAGCAGGTGCTTTGCTCTTTTGACTCTTGGTTTTACGACCTTTACGAACTAACTGGTTTATTGTTGGCACATTCGCCTCCAAGACGAAATACTATAAGTTCTTTTTCAATAAGCAAGGCCATTATCTTCCTAAATGGCCTCACATCTATCAATAATTTTTCCGCGCATCGGGTGCGGGTATTTTGGCACCGAGACCACGGTAACGAGGCATGATTCTACCATGTTAAAATAAGCAAGTCAAGGCAAGCTAAATAATACAAGCCCACCCACAAACCCTGCCATTTACCTTTTAATATTCTCACCCAAGCCCAACAAACCTGTTTGGAACTTCGGCGGGTGCATGCGTTCCTCACCCTTTCCAAACCGGACCACCTGTCCATCATCCAGGATACCTTCAACGGCCAAACTAAGGCTCTGGAGCTCTTTCACCAATACTTTGAATGCTGCGGGGATGCTGGGAGCCTCAATAGGAATACCCTTCACAATCGATTCATATGCTGCAACACGACCAAGTACATCATCTGATTTTATCGTCAACATTTCCTGCAGAATATGAGCTGCGCCGTAAGCTTCTAAAGCCCAAACTTCCATTTCACCGAATCGCTGACCACCAAATTGTGCCTTACCCCCCAGGGGTTGTTGGGTTACCAAGCTATATGGACCGGTTGAACGTGCATGCACTTTGTCTTCCACCAAGTGGTGCAACTTCATAATTGTCATTATGCCAACCGTAACAGGCTGATCGTATCTTTCGCCGGTCTTTCCGTCGCGTAAAATCCGCTTCCCAAGTGTGGGTATTGGACTGCCGGTTTTTGCCATTATCTTCTGTGCTTTTTTGTGCAGTGCCTCGCCGTTGAGTTTGTTACTTACTTTTTCACCCAAACTGGCCGCCCATAACCTAATACAGGCTTCAACTGCTCTCTGATCTTGAGCCTGACGTTCATCATTCTTTAACTTATTGTTCTCAAAGGCCAAGATCTGATCAGGTTCGTACCCTTCATCGCGCAGCCATTCTCGCATAGCAGCTCTGCGAGCACGAATTTGTTCTTCCTGTAGAGCATAAACATCATAACCTCGCTTGCCAAGCCATTGTTCTAGATACAACAAGCGAACTTCGTCATCATCCCGGAACATTTCTGGATCGTATTCCTGCTCATGCAGCCACTCCCAGGCTTTTTCACCCGCAACTTTCCATGCCTGGTCAATCATCCATGCGCGCGCCAATTCGGCTTCAATCTCATATTCCTTTGCGCCGTCAAACACCGGAGTGATCGCTCTGAAACCCAAACGTTTCGCAGCCCAACCCAAATGTGTTTCCAATACCTGACCGATGTTCATACGACCAGGAACACCTAGTGGATTAAGGATAACATCAACAGGTGTTCCATCTTCAAGGAAAGGCATATCTTCCACGGGCACGATCAGAGAAACAACGCCCTTATTTCCATGCCGTCCAGCCATCTTATCTCCTGCTTTGAGTTTGCGGCGCTGTGCCACAGAGACGCGTACCATTTTATCCACACCAGCAGAAAGATCTGTGTTTTCCTCACGGGTAAACACTTTCACATCAACAACAATACCTCTTTCACCATGCGGCATCCGCAGCGAAGTATCCTTGACGTCACGTGATTTTTCGCCAAAAATTGCTCGAAGAAGCCGCTCTTCAGGAGTGAGTTCTTTTTCGCCTTTAGGAGTGATCTTACCGACTAAAATATCATTCGGCCCGACCTCAGCCCCAATGCGGATGATACCAACATCGTCTAAATCCCTGATAGTTTCTTCACCAACATTTGGGATATCACGCGTGATCTCTTCCTCGCCCAATTTTGTATCCCGCGTCTCAGCCTCGTATTTCTCAATATGCACTGATGTATAGTGATCTTCCTGAACCAGGCGTTCGGAAACCAGGATCGCATCTTCAAAATTGTAACCTTCCCAGGAAACAAAAGCAGCTATTACATTTTGTCCCAGCGCCAGTTTTCCATCTTCTGTAGATGAAGAATCAACGATCACATCCCCCTTCTTTATCTTCTGACCTTTGAATACCGCTGGCCGTTGGTCAATACAAGTGGACTGATTCGAACGCTGATATTTGCGTAGGTTGTAGATCCGGATATCACCTTTTTGGTTTCTAACCTTGATTCGATCTCCCGTGACAGAGATAACTTCACCATCTTCTTCAGTCACAATCACCTGTCCTGAATCGGAAACCGCATAATCCTCCATACCAGTCGAAACGATCGGCACCTCTGGACGCACTAATGGTACAGCTTGCGCCTGCATGTTCGAACCCATTAATGCACGGTTGGCGTCGTCATGCTCAAGGAACGGGATCAATGCTGCACTAACACCAACGATCTGATGTGGCGCTACATCCATATAATTAACCCTGTCACGATCATAGATATTAAAACCAGTGCGAGAACGGCAAGAAACACGATGTATGTACTCATTGTATTCATTTAAAGGAGCATTCGCCTGAGCGATCACAAACTTATCTTCATCATCTGCTGAAAGGAACTCGTATATATCAGAGACATAAGGCTCGATCAATACCTGATCGATTTTTAATTTTCGGATCTTTGCAGCCATTTGCTTTGTGACTCGCTCACCCGCTTTGTAAAGTATTTCATCATTCGAGGGATCAAGCACATCATCTCGCAGCATACGGTCAATAAGCAGCTTATCATTTGGTTTCATCGCATTGATAACTTTACGATAAGGTGTTTCAAGGAAACCATATTCGTTCACAGTGGCATAGGTTGCCAAACGGCCTATCAAACCGATATTCGGACCTTCAGGTGTCTCGATTGGGCAAATACGCCCATAGTGTGATCGGTGCACGTCGCGCACATCAAAACCAGCACGTTCACGCCTCAATCCTCCCGGACCCAATGCAGAAAGAGTACGTTTGTGGCGCAACTCAGCCAGTGGGTTGGTCTCTTCCATAAATTGTGAGAGTTGACTTGAGCCAAAGAACTCACGCAGCGATGCGATAAATGGACGGATGTTCACCAAACTGATTGGTGAAACCTGCTCCTGATCACGAATTGACATACGCTCCTTGACCACACGTTCCATACGCCGTAATCCTACGCGCAATTTGTTCTGAATCAACTCGCCGACTGTTTTAATGCGACGGTTGCCCAGATGGTCAATATCATCTTCCGACTTATATTCATTATTAATCTCGATCATATGGCGCACCAGATGTACAACATCCCATTTTGTGATCCTGCGATGCGATATCGGGACAATATCCTGAAGATCAAGCTTCTGGTTCAATTTGTAACGTCCAACTTTTTCAAGATCATAATGACGATAATCGAAAAGCTGTTCCTTCAAGAAATCACGCGCATTTTCTAATGTCGGTGGGTCTCCAGGTCTAAGACGCTTGAAGAATTCAATCAAGGCTGCCTGACTAATTGTCTTCTTGCCTGAAATATCAAATGCTGGCTCTTGACTAATCGATGTTTGAATATAAGGGCGTTCAGGGTTGTTGTCCACGTCCTGGAACAACGCCAAGATTTCTTCATCCGTTCCAGTTTTAAGCGGCGAATCATGCATGCCATCATCTACTTCTGCCAAAGCGCGTAAGAAGACTGTGATCGGTACTGTACGTTTGCGATTGAACTTAAGGATGATGTAATCTTTCTTGCGAGTCTCAAACTCCATCCATGCGCCGCGGTCTGGAATCAGTTTGGCCGTCGTCAACCTGCGCCCTGTAGCACGGTCAATATCAGCTTTAAAATAAACCCCGGGGGAACGGATCAATTGAGAAACAACAACACGTTCGGTACCGTTAATAATGAAGGTCCCCTTCTCAGTCATTTCTGGAAAATCACCCAGGAAAAGATCTGTTTTCATCTTCTCCCCTCTATTACCTTCCAGCAGGACAGATACGAAGAAAGGACAAGCATAGGTTAGATCCCTTTCCAGGCATTCTTCTAACGTGTTTTTTGGTTCTTCAAACCAATAACTTAATCCAAATTCTTTTGATTTTGGATCTTCACTCGGGAAATAGAGTCTAAGATCCTTGTTATAAGATTCAATAGGTGAAATCTCGTTAAATAAGCTACCCAATCCTTGTTGTTTTAACCGTTCAAAAGAATCCAATTGAATTTGAATCAGCTTGGGTAGTTTCAGACCAACAGTAGTCCAAGCATACGATTTTGGAGGCATTAAATCAGCCATTCACATCTCCTACTTATTTCGCCATAATTTAAAACATGCATAGAAAGCCCCATTTTATAGACGCAAAACGCAAGATATCATTATAACCATATTTATTTCAATAGTCAAGAACAAGAATGTTGAAAAGTTCTAAAAACTTCATGGCGCGTCACAAAATCATAGGAAAACGACAGAATCAACAGCTTTTGAGGCTGAAATGCATATAAATCTTTATTGTCTGACCCACCATATCATCTTTCAACACCCTCTGCTCTGTTATACATCCTTAGAGCCGTCGAACTCTGGCTTGATTGAATGCGCTTGCGCTCGAGGAGACGTTTGGAGAGTTTAAGGCGGAAATGATCGTTACGCTCCCGTTCATCCAGTGCCATTTGAATTTGATTGCATTCTCTCTTCAAACGGGGAATTAGCAAATATTCAAGCGCATTTAATCTGCGGGAGGTACGCTTAAATTCCTTGACAAGACGTCTGAGGCGTAGTTCGCTTTCCGCTAAGCGTATGATCCCCTCTACCTCTACCTCGAACTGTTCGGCAACCTCATCAATGCAGAGTGAGGTACCGGTTACTGCATAGCCCCGGCTCATGAAGGAGCGTGCCACACCTTGATCCTTAAAACTCGGAACTTGGATTCCCATGACGTTGTTGGTTTCAATCGTCAATGGAAGGTTGTCTATGGCGATCAACGCGGCGGATTGCACCGCCTCAGGCCCAGCTATGACCTCTGCCCTGGCAAGTGCGTTGCTGGCCTGAGTAGCTAGGCGTTGCACCGCCTCAGTATCTTCAAGGACTGTATTAGCAATCTTCATGATCTCATGCATCAGTACAGTACGCTTTTCCTCAAGCAGTTCATGTCCATGTTGAGCGAGCTCGAGCTGTGCCCTGCGGGTGAACAGCTCTATGCGTGTATTGGAAGGTTTGGAGTCCATTTTCTTATTCTTTCCTGCCACCATACTTCTTTAGTATATTGTGCGGGATTCGTTTAAGCAGATTGATCGGAATATCCTCAAATAATTTCCATGCCAACTCCAACGTCTCTTGGATATTGCGGTTTTGGTTGCCCTGGTTAATATACTCATTCTCAAAACGGCGCGTAAAATCCAGAATCAGCTGATCCTCTCTGGATAGAGCTGACTCTCCAACAATAGTGACTAAACGGCGTAAGTTACGCCCTTCAGCATAGAGCGCATAAAGCTGATCCGCTACAGACCGATGATCCTCTCGGGTATGTTTAGCGCCAATAGCAGCATTCATAGCCCTTGAGAGAGATGGCAAAACATCAATAGGTGGATAAATGCCCTTCTTATGCAATTCAAGGCTAAGGACAATCTGTCCTTCGGTGATGTATCCTGTTAAGTCCGGAATGGGGTGAGTGATATCGCCATCCGGCATGTTCAACATAATAAGTTGGGTGATCGAACCGGCCTGACCCCGCAAGCGTCCCGCTCGTTCAAACAGGCTTGCTAAATCAGAATACATATGCCCAGGATAACCCCGGCGGCCTGGAATCTCCTCGCGGGCGGCAGCCACCTCACGGAGTGCTTCGCAGTAATTGGTCATATCAGTCATGATGACGAGGACATGCCTGTTGTGTTTCGTGGCCAGATATTCGGCTGTGGTCAAGGCAGCCCGCGCGGTTAGCAAGCGCTCAATGGTGGGATCGTTCGCATAATTCATGAAGACCACCGTGCGCTCCATCGCTCCAGAGGAACGGAAATGATCAAGGAAGAGAGCTGCTTCGCGGTGGGTTATGCCAATTGCAGCAAATACGACTGAGAAGGGTTCATCTCCATTTGCACCGATGACCCGCGCTTGGGATACTATCTGGGCTGCGAGTTCGTTACCGGGGAGGCCCGCCTCAGAAAAAATAGGCAGTTTCTGACCACGCGCCAAAGTATTTAAACCATCAATAGCAGAAATGCCAGTCTGAATAAATTCACGCGGTTCAACTCGTTCATAGGGGTTAATCGGTAATCCGGCGATATCGAGGTTCATTTCCGCAATGATCTGGGGACCCTCATCAAGGGGCTCTCCTGCGCTGTTCAGAATGCGGCCCAACATTGAAAGGGAGACACCAATTTCGCCAACATGCCCGCTGAATCTAACCCTTGTGTGCGCCAAATCAAGCCCGTCCGTACCCACAAAGACCTGCACCAGACAAGTCTGACCATCCACTTCCATGACACGCCCCAAGCGGATTTCACCATCCGGGCTGATGATCTCTACCATTTCATCATAAGCTACCTTACTTACACGGTCGATATAAATCAGCGGTCCGTTAATCCGGGTGACTGTTTGGTATTCTTTGATGGTCAATCTTGGTTTTCTGTAAGGATTACTCATAGCTACTACTCAATTCGAATGCTAATTTCAGAAAAGCTAATGTAAATTTGCTTATTCATGCTCTTTAGCTGGATAATGACATCTTTAATGGGAATCTCTTTCATGCGGCCAATTTCCGCCACAATGGGCATTTTAAGGATTCTATCCAGCGCGATATCAGCTTCCAGCGCACGCAAAGTTAGTTTGTGAAAGTCCATTATATTCTTCATCATCCAGAACGATTTCTTCAATGGTGAATAGCGATCGTTCTCATCCAGCGCAGATTGTTGGAGCAAATCCTCCCGTAACATCTTGGCTACTGCCAGGATTTCCTGTTGTGATTCGGAAAGGGCATCTTTTCCGATAAGTTGAACAACTTTGAGCAGTTCGTCTTCCTGGCTTAACAGGCTCATGGCTTCTTTATTCAACCGAACCCATTCCGCTTCAATCCCTTCAAACCATCCTTGGAGCCTATAAAGGGAATAACTTTGTATCCAGTTAATAGCAGGAAAATGCCTCCTACGGGAAAGATCGTAATCGAGTGCCCAAAAGGTACCCGCTACTCGCATGGAGCTTTGCGTGATCGGTTCGGAAAAATCACCCCCAGGTGGGGAAACAGCTCCAATCAAAGAAACTGAACCTTTACGGAGTTCTTTTGGTTTCTCTTTGCTGCCAGTGGAATTTCCCAGACAGCGGACACACCCAGCCCGCTCGTAGAACTCAGAAATTCTGGAGGAAAGGTAAGCAGGGTATCCTTCTTCCCCGGGGATTTCCTCCAACCGCCCAGAGATTTCACGCAATGCTTCCCCCCAGCGTGAGGTAGAATCCGCCAACATCACAACATCATATCCCATGTCCCGGTAATATTCAGAAATGGTGATACCGGTATAAATGCTGGCCACGCGGGCTGCAACCGGCATATTAGATGTATTAGCAATCAACACAGTACGGTTTATCAAACTTTCGCCACTGCGCGGATCTTCAAGGTTGGGAAACTCAGCCAAAACTGCTGCCATTTCATTCCCGCGCTCGCCGCAGCCCACATAAACAACAATATCCGCGTCGGACCAGCGGGCAAGGGACTGCATGGTAGCGGTTTTCCCAGTCCCGAAGCCTCCGGGAATAATCGCTGTGCCACCCTTGGCGACGGGAAAAAACAGGTCAATTATTCGGGTTCCAGTAATCAAAGGCTTGTACGATGCGATTCGTTGACTAACCGGCCTCGGCACACGCACTGGCCAACGCTGCATCATAGAAATCTTGTGAACTTGGTTATTCAGTACCTCCAGGGTTACAATAGGTTCCGTCACGTTGAATTTTCCAGAACGAATATTCACAATACGACCTTGCTTTCCTGGCGGGACCATAATGCGGTGCTCAATCATCTTGGTTTCTTGCACCGTTCCCAAAATGCAGCCTGGACCAACTTCATCACCCTTCTTCTTCAGCGGCGTGAAATCCCAACGCTTGTCTCGTCCCAGCGGGGAAATGAATGTACCCCGTTTCAGAAAGGCACCTTGCAGCTCTGCCAGATCATCAAGCGGCCGCTGCAACCCATCAAAAACTTGACCAACTAACCCAGGTCCCAGTTCAACCACCAGCGGCATGCTGGAACACCAAACTGGTTCTCCGATCCGTACGCCAGAAGTTTCCTCGTGAACTTGGATAGTGCAGTACCTGTTATTCAGCCGGATGATTTCCCCCATTAGTCGCTCTTCACCAACATAGACTAAGTCATGCAAACGGATGTTTGGAACATCAACGGCGCCTACGACAGGACCCGAGATCCTGACAATAGCACCATGTTGAAGCTTTGTATCATTCATGGTTATTTCCCTTGAATGTAATATGAAAACCAACAGCTTGCTGAACCATTTTCTCTATGCGCTGCTGTCTTTCAGAATTCTCTTCGCGTTTTAAATAATCGCTTGAGGGTAATGTTGATGGACTGGGAATACCAATCAGATGGATATCTGAAGCGTTTACACGTCTCAGAAAGTCTGGCTGCAATCCAGCAAGCAGGTTTTCGTCAATGGCGACAAGTGCCGGCTCTGCATCGTAAAGCCAGGACTTGATCAAATCCGCCGCCCTTTCCGGGGTTTCTGCCTTGAAAGCTTCTACACCTGCAAGATGATATCCCGCAATCAATGATGGGTGGGTGATTACTAATAAATGGCTCATTTGGCAAATTCCAGATTATCTTTGATCTGTTTTGAACTCATCTTAAGACTTATACCTTTTGCAATCCATAATAAGTTGCTAATTTCATTGAGTTTAAGCGCAGCATATCCAAGCAGAACGCCAATCCCCAATGGGTTTTTTCGTATTTGATCTGCCATCCACTGCAACCGAAAACGACGCAAATAAATCTCAAATTCACTCAGCCGGCGGCTTCGTTTAAATGCTTCCAATCCAGCCTGGATGGGACTGGCGTAAAAACTTCCAACCAGCAACTCCACGGCAGACTCCAACTGATCCTGCTGGCTGACCTTTTCCAAAATATCGAATGAGATGGCGCCCGGCCCTACAAATAAATCCCGGATAGGCTCCTTAGCATGTTGACGAGCTTCCGGATGGTAAGCAAAACGCAGCGCAGTCAACAAATTAAAAAAATCCGCTTCCATTTCAAGTGCTTGCTTTAAGTCTATCGAGTCTTTAGGCACTTTTGCCAAAGTTTCGTTCACTGTGCGGAAATACCACTTCTCTAAAGCCAATTCCAGCGCGGCATTATCCGCACCTGGGTGCTCAGCGCGCACTTCCAGTAAAGGCAACGCACATGGGAGATTTAAGGTCACCATCAAGTCCACAGCTTCTCGCGTGTTTCCCGTTTTTATCAGTTGCCTTAGGATGCTTACCGGTATCTCACCGATTGGCAGCAACAGGGGAAATATTTCCGCATGCATAAAGCTCTGAGACAAACCTCGCAAAATGGTTTTTAGATTGTGTAAATCGACTCTCAGCATCCAGAGTTTCAAGTAGGTTGCTGCTTGGCCACCATAGAACCCTTGAATCTTTTTTGCGGTCTCGATCATATCTATATGTAAAGCCTCCTGAATGCCAGCAATCCCCTCAGCAATGGCCATTGCTGCTTCAAGAGCGCTCTTATAAGGTGTTTGGGACAGTACGGAGATATACCCTTCGAGGTGACCCGTTTCCGCCAAGTTATTTAGTTGATCATTCGAAAGCAATCGCGACCGCATTGCCCGAACGCGAGGATTTCCATAGTCGTAATCAGACATCGCTTAAGTTTTCGCCGGTAATTCTTTAAACAAAACAATAATCCGCTGCTGAAGTGTAGCAGTAGCTCGTTTCAGCCGTGCCTTCAGTGTATTGATGATCCGCACCTTTTCATCTTCACTGGATACAATCACTCCTCCCCAGCAATCCAGCTGGTAGTCTGCTTGTATATTAATAGGATAATCCTTCAGCAACTCTTCCAAGAGATCTTGATCACGTGGATCCGCCAGCAGATGAATAGTTTCTCCTTCCTGCAGAGAGGGCTTAAGTTCGTCAACTGCTTCATGGGTTAGATAAGATAGGATCGCAGGATAACGAGCATCAGAGCGAATAAAAGAAAGCTGTTCCCGCGCTTTACTTAACACTTCTTCCAATAAATCCTGAAAAGCAGCTTCGGTGATGTCGAGCGCTTCCATCCTGGCTCGTTGAAGAATTCTGGTCTGGGCGAATTTAGTTTTCAAGAGTCCCTCATTGAGGTTCTTATTGCCAATTTGATTGGCTGTAGCCCGAGTCTGCTCCAGCAATTCCTGAGCTCTTACCTGCGATTCAAGTTGAATCGCTTTGATCTCTTCTTCCCCTGAAGCTTGAATGCCTTCCAGAATAGCTTCAAGGCTCATTCTAGCCGCCGCCCATGAGTATCATTGCCGCAATAGCAAAACCGAGAATCACCATTGTTTCCGGAATTGCAACCAAAATGATGATGCTGCCCAATAGTTCGGGTTTTTCCGCCAACGCTCCAACTCCGGCTGTTCCGATACGGGCTTGTGCAATGCTGGTTGCAATTGCCGCGATGCCCACTGCCAGTCCAGCAGCTAATCCGAGTAATGCAGTTTCCATAATGTTCTCCTTCTTTAATTAAATACAAGATATAAATAAACTTTGAATAAACTTCAGTTTTCCAGTTTGAAAGGGAATCTTACTTTCCAGGTGGTGGATGGTTATGAAAGGGTTCATAAGGCCGCCCACCGCCCTGATAGAATTTTCTAAAAAATTCCACATAATGAAGACGCAGGCCGTGAATAGTTGAGCTGAACGTACCCATAACCAGATTCAGGGCATTGATGAGAATTACAATCAGGGCTCCAACAATGAGGCTACCCAACATTCCAGCCATGTCATAGGCTACCTTTGCCAGATAAACTGAAGCCAACCCAATAGCTGCAATTCGTAAATAGGAAAGGATATTGCCGATTACACCAATGAACTCAATAGGTCCGAGAAAAATACCGGCAATTCCGAACGAAGCTCCCAGGAGAGCAATGCCAACAACAATTACAGCAATCGAGGGTGTGGTTAAGGAGTTGGGTAAGAAATTGACTAAAGTGCCAACGAGCATAAAAAGTCCCATGACCCCTATCAACATTCCACCGCGCTCCAGCAAATGATTGCGGCTCTTGTGAGTAACAGCCTGCCATACGCCGACAATCAGGCCAATTGTGACATGGATAGCACCGACACCGATAGAAGAAAGAAGAAGTCCAATCATATTTTCCGGGTTAGCGCGATCCATCCAGATAGGTCGCAGCCCAATTTGCTCCCCTAACGGACCAAAAGCTTCGCCATATAGGAACCCAAAAATTACCGACCAAATTGATCCTAAAAACAAAACTTTTGAAATATCCTTGAGGAAACCAGGCTTCATCCGTTTAGACAAGAAAAGGCTGATAAGCAATAGCACCAACCCATACCCCACATCCCCCAGTATCATGCCAAAAAACAATGGTAAGAACAACGCCATAAGATTGGTTGGGTCAATATCATCATAGCGTGGTACTGCCCGCAAGCGGACCAGACTCTCAAAGGGATGACTCACCTTAGGGTTGTCCAGCGCAATAGGCGCCAGTTTCTGTGTTTCTGGGGTTGTTTTAAGTGCAGTAACAAATACACGTTCACCAATCTCTTCTTCTAGCCCTCTCTTAAGTGCTTCAAAGTCCCTTGTGGGCACCCAGCCGTAAACTATGAAGGTGTGTTCAGTTTCGCCAAAACGGGAAAGAATTTCTGTCTCATCCAAGGATTCTTCCAGCTCCAACAACCAGCGGTTCAACGGTTCGCACCATTTGTTGGCCAGGCCTTCAAAGCTCCGACCCAGCATTTTTAGCTCATTTGGAATGGTATCTAAACGCTGTTCAATGGCTTCCATAGCCTTTCCCGGAGTAAGATTGCTTAACTCATTAGGAAATTGCAATTGGGATACATCCTTCTCCCCCAAAAAGGTCTCTATCTCTGATAAGAACCCCCGTGGACAAACGACGAGCATGGCTTGGAAAGTCTCATCAATACTATCCGACACAAATTCTGCCTTTCCTTTAGTAATTTCCAGAATGCGTTTGCTGATTGCATCAAGGGTCTTGATATGAGAAACATCTATCAAAACCCCAACAGTTGTGTTTCCCGGTTTGTTGGCAGTGGATGGAACAATCGGCAGTAATTTCTTCAAAGTCGCACCATAGCGGGGCAGAATCTCAAATTCTCCCTCCAATTCTCGCTTATGAAGGTTGAGTTCATGGATTTGTGGAATCAATTGGTTGACATTTTTACGGATTTCTTCCAATGAAACTTCTTCATTGGAAGAAAGATTTTCCTTGGAGGGAATACACCCTAGTGATTCGATCAACCCTCGAATCTGGGTAATCAAATATTTGGAATCTTCTTGGGCCTTTTGAGTGTCTGCACTGAGGGAAAGTTCTTGGGCGGAAATATCGGGTATGTTATTTATATCGTCGATCTGTAGTGTGCCCAAGTGGTGGAGTTTATTGACAACTTTTTGAAGATCACTCCGAATTCCCATGATTTGCACACGAGTCATTTTAAGTATCATGGTCTTTACGCTTTTCTGCCGTGTCAGTTACAAAAGATACAACAACATCTATCGCTGGATTTATTTGTTTTGCCCCTTTTTGGCGGATTTCCAGAGATTGCTTTTTGGCTCGTAATATCAATTGCCGCGCTTCTTTTTCAGCATTTGCAATGAGGTTCTGAGACTGTTCCTGGATTGCCCGTTTGTTAGCTTCCCGCGCCTGCTTGAGAATAAGCCGGGTCTGTTTCTGAGCTTCATTTAATTGTTTTTCGGCCTGTTTCCTGGCTGCAGCGATCTTAAGAGCAACCTCACTCTCGGCAAGGTAAATTTGATCTAAAGGTGACTGGTTCGAAGTAGAAGAAATAGATTTCATAATTATTCTTAATAAATAAACACTTATCTCCACAATATTGTGCAGAATTATTAGTCGGTTTGCTAAATGCCTGTTCCTTTCTTAAAAGGAAAAGGATAAGTTGAGGGAATTCTTTATTCTGCCCGACCATATAATATCATACTCCACTTTTATGAAAAATCAAGCGAAAAACGTACAAGGGTTAACGCAACCTAAAATTTGAAACCTAAAATTTTACTAATAGACCTATTTCCTTACCCTTACTGTATCCTCTATTTTTCCCACCTACTTGCACTTCTACCATACCTGCCAGAATCATGGTAATATTAATTCACATTCTTCACGGGGAGCCTGGAACTGCCAGGCTGAGAGGAAGGCTTCCAGCCTTCGACCCGCAAAACCTGATCCGGATAATGCCGGCGGAGGGAATCTTCATTTAAAGAACCCTCCTTCAGCAGGAGGGTTTTATCTATGCCTGAATTCAATCGTGCAGTCCTCTTTATCAACGGTGAGTGTAAAGATCTCAACCACCTGGAGTTGGAAGAACATGATTTTCTCGTCGCTGTAGACGGTGGCATGCAGTACCTCAATCGTCTTGCACTCACGCCACATTTAATTATCGGAGATATGGATTCGATTGACCCACTTGATCTGCAATCCATGCTCGCCGAGGGAGTACAAATTGAACGCTTTCCTCCCCAAAAAGATCAGACTGACCTCGAATTGGCAATAGATCTCGTCCTCCAAAAAGGATTCAAGCGTATCCTACTTATTGCCGCACTTGGCGGACGATTGGATCAAAGCCTGGCAAACCTCTTCCTGCTCACCAGGGATGACCTAAAAGATATCAATGTATGCATGCAAGATGGGCAAGAGTCTGTCTTCCTGGTCCACCGTGAAGCTCATATCCATACCCTCCCGGGTGATAGACTCTCCTTCCTGCCACTCTGTACACCAGTAACCGGAATAAGCACAAAAGGTTTACGATATCCTCTTAATAATGAAACCCTGTTTCCCCAAAAGACGCGCGGTATCAGCAATGAAGCCCTATCCAACAAAGTATCTATAAATATTGAATCCGGTTTACTACTCTGCATTCACACGCATATGGGCTCCGAGAGTTAAAATTCAGATTAAGGAGTATCAGATGTTTTTCCGAAAGATTTATTTAAGCATTATCACACTGACGCTGCTCTTCACAGCATGTACGCCAGCCCAACAGCAAAGTGCGCCAGAAGTATTAACTATCATGACGCATGATTCCTTCGCCGTGAGTGAATCACTCATCACCCAATTTGAAAATGAGAACAATGTCAAGCTCAGCTTTATAAAAAGCGGTGATACCGGTGCAGCCCTCAACCGTGCCATTCTTCTGCAATTAAAAGGAAGCGCACCTGCGGATGTGTTCTATGGCGTGGATAACACATTCCTCTCGCGTGCTCTGGAGAATGATATCTTTGAGCCTTATGATGCCACTCTATTGGCGCAGATCCCGGCCTCTTTCAAACTTGATCCACTCAATCGCGCCATCCCCATTGATTACGGTGATGTCTGCATCAACTACGACAAAGCCTATTTCGCTGATAAAGGCTTACCTATCCCCCAAACGCTTGAAGCGCTGACAGAACCCGCCTATGCTGGTTTATTGGCTGTTGAAAACCCTGCCACATCCTCCCCTGGCTTGGCCTTCCTCCTGGCAACCATAGCTCACTTTGGCGAAGAAGCTTACCTTGACTATTGGCAGCAGCTTGTTGACAACCAGGTCGTCGTAGTGGCAGATTGGGAAACCGCTTATTATACAAACTTCAGCGCTTCCTCAGGACGAGGCCCTCAACCTATGGTGGTATCCTATGCTTCCAGCCCGCCTGCAGAACTGATCTTCGCCGAACAGTCCCTGGAAGAAGCACCCACCGCCTCTATCATCGGCCCGCAGACATGTTTCCGCCAAATTGAGTTTGTGGGTATCCTGAAAGGTACCCCCCATCGTGCTTTGGCTGAAAAGTTCATTGATTTCATGCTTGACACCGCCTTTCAGGAAGATCTCCCACTGCAGATGTTTGTTTTCCCGGTCAATCCCCTTGCCCAACTACCTCAAGAATTCATTCAGGCTGCTCAGATCCCTTCACAGCCAGCTACCATAAATCCAGCCCTGATCGCCGAAAAACGCGATATTTGGATTCGGGCTTGGACGGAACTTGTCCTGCAGTGAGATCACTCTTCTCGCACCTGCAGCTTCATGCTAATACCATCAAAAATCCGACCTGGCGTGCTATTCTGCTATGGTTGCTACCCGGATTCTTTTTGATCATCTTCTTCTATCAGCCATTGATTGCCATCTTCAAACTCATCTTTTCCCCTGCGTTCGGTTTTTCATGGTCTAATCTGAATTGGAACAGGGTTTGGCAACCCCTGGGTTTCACCTTCGCACAAGCAACTCTCTCAACCTTGCTGACCCTCATCATTTGTCTCCCCAGTGCTTACTTGTTTTCCCATTTCATATTCCCGGGCCAGAAGCTTCTGCGCCTGGTGACATCCCTGCCTTTCATTCTCCCGACAGTTGTCGCGGCTGCTGGATTTAATGCCTTACTTGGTCCTCGCGGCTGGATCAACCTTGGTTTAATGGGACTCTTCGGACTGGAAGAAGCACCTGTCCAATTCCTGAACACCTTCGCAGCCATCCTCATTGCACACGTCTTTTACAACACAGCTATTATCATTCGCATCGTTGGATCGGCCTGGGCAAATCAAAACAATCGTCTCGTTCAAGCCGCCCAAGTGCTGGGGGCGAAACCCAGTCAGGCATTCCGTGAAATAACCCTGCCCCTCCTCTCCCCTGCGATCCTCGCTGCATCCTTACTGGTCTTTCTCTTTGATTTCACCAGCTTTGGGGTTGTACTCATGTTAGGCGGTCCAGGTTTTTCAACGCTTGAAGTTGAAATATACACTCAGGCCTTCCACTTGCTCAATCTACCCCTCGCAGGTCTGCTCTCTCTGATCCAGTTAACCTGCACGCTCACACTCACAATTCTCTACAACCGTGTTAGCGAAACCCGTAGTAACCCCGTGATGCCGCAAGCCCAAAAGACTATACTGCGCAAACCCAAGACCCTTACCCACCGTTTATGGATAACAGCCTTGGTGCTGATGCTGCTGATGCTTATGACTGCCCCCCTTGCCGCACTGACAATACGCTCCTTGGTCAAGCTGGAGCCTGAACGCGGAGAACGCTCAACCATTCAAACCGGATTCACGCTCCAGTATTACCAAGAGCTTTTTATTAATCGTCGTGGTTCACTCTTCTATGTCCCACCAGTTGAAGCTGTTCACAATTCGCTCATCTACGCCGGTCTGACAATATTAATCTCACTTACATTAGGTCTTCTAATTACCTACGCCCTCAAGCAGCGCACAGCCATCAATCGCTGGATTGACCCCTTGCTCATGCTTCCCCTTGGTGCTTCAGCGGTCACATTGGGCTTGGGCTTCATCATCGTGTTCAATACACCTCCCTGGAACTCACCAGATTTTCCCCTGCTCATTCCCATCGCCCACAGCTTGATTGCGCTCCCCTTTGTCGTACGCAGCTTGCTGCCAGCACTGCGTAGTATTCCCCAATCCCTCCGCCAGGCAGCAGCCGCACTTGGTGCTTCTCCACTGCGCGTCTTCCGCGAGGTTGATCTGCCGATCCTGATGCGCGCCCTGCTGGTCAGCGTCGTATTTGCCTTCACTATTTCACTGGGAGAATTCGGGGCTTCAAGTTTTATCTCCACACCCGATAACCCCACTATCCCAATTGCCATTTACCGCTACATTTCCAAGCCTGGTGCGCTTAATTACGGTCAAGCCCTAGCAATGTCCACCATGCTAATGCTGATTTGTGCCGCTGGCATCTGGCTAATTGAAAAGATCCGTCTGCCTGGAGAAGAGGTATTTTAATGCTGCGAGTTAACGACGTTCATAAAACATACGAAGAAAGCCCTCTGCTAGAGGGTGTTTCCTTCATTATTAATCCAGATGAGACGGTCTGTCTCCTAGGCCCCTCCGGCAGTGGAAAAAGCACCTTGCTGCGGATCATTGCCGGTTTGGAACAAGCTGAATCCGGGGCTATCCTTTGGGACGAAAAAGACCTTCATTCTATACCAGCCTACCAACGCAACTTCGGATTGATGTTCCAGGATTATGCACTCTTTCCACACCGTACCGTCGCACAAAATGTAGCGTTCGGCTTGCGCATGCAGAAACTCCCCACTGCCGAGGTGCAGGCACGCACCAATCAAGCACTTGAGACCATCGACATGCTCAACCTCTCTCGGAGACGGGTAACCGACCTTTCCGGCGGAGAGCAACAGCGCGTTGCTCTGGCACGCGCTTTAGCACCTAACCCGCGCCTGCTCATGCTCGACGAACCGCTGGGCGCACTCGATCGTGCGCTACGCGAACAACTCAGCCGTGAATTGCGCCGTATTCTTCACAGCACCCACATCCCGGCAATCTATGTAACCCATGATCAAGATGAAGCTTTCGCTATCGCAGACCGCTTGTTGATACTTCACAACGGGCATATAATCCAAAGCGGTACCCCGGAGGAAATCTACAACCATCCCAATTCATTGTGGGTGGCACGTTTTTTCGGTTTGGGTAATCTGCTCGAAGGCAGCGTTACCTCCCATAATCCGCTCACTATCCAAACACCACTCGGCCCTTTCCAGGTTGCTTGCCAGTCTGATCCCCCGCCCCTCGGTAAGAAGCTTACACTCCTGCTGCGCCCTTCAGACGCTCGAATCTGCACCCCAGAGCAAAACCTGCCTAATACAATTAGTGGCATAGTTCAAGATGCCGTCTTTCAAGGAGAGTCCTATCACCTGCGCATCAGCTGCCATGCAGGAGTTGAGCTTTTCTTGAATGTAGCCCACAACATTGCTGTCAGCAGCCAACTAAACCTGCACTTTCCGCCAAAAACCATTCTCTGCCTGGCCTAGGGCTGCAGCACTGACTATTTCTTAATAAGTTGTTGAAGATCGAAAAAAGAGAAATTTAAAAAATCTGAAACCCGCCAGACCTGCTGGCGGGTTCTGGGTGAATTAACCGCTCTAGCATGTGGCAAGCATCTATCTCCCCTAATTAAAGGGCTCACAGATCACAGCGGGGAATGCTAAGGTCGTTTACTTGATATTAGGCGACACCCATTAGCGGCAGCAGATAGGTAAAATCATAGTAATCATAGCCTTCTATCATCGGTATAAACCCAATACTAACCAAAACAAGGCAGCAGCATAATAATAAAGCTACTGCTACGATCACAATGATCAAAACGGTCTTTTTACCCTTCTTCTTTTCAGGCATATCCTCTAATATTTCCGGCACTACCGGTGCCGCATCTTTCTTAACTGTAGGTGTATTCGCCATTCGAAACTCCTTTTACTACACTAATGCTTTGATTAAAACATAACAACCTTACCATGATAATCTATCTTAAACGCACCAGAAAAAGAAAACAGGGTTCTTGGTGTTTAATAATAACCATTCATTATGTCAGAGAATGGTCCGCACATTGCCAATCCGCCAGCACCAAATACACCCATGATCATAAGGATTGCGATGCATAAACCGATTAATGATATGGCAATGTTGATCCAACCCAGGACCAAGCCCCAAGTGGCCATTCCGTTCCCGCTTACCCGCCCACCACCATTGCGGATCTCCTTCTTAGCAATTGATCCACCGATAATCGCAAGAATCGCTCCGAAAAGGGGAAAGATCATAAAGCTTGATATGCCTGCGATCAGGCTGACAATCGCCCATGCGCTGGTTATCTGTGAACCCACGGGTACTGGGGCTTGACGATAATCATAATTATTTTGTGCCATCTTAAGCTCCTTATTCTTTAATCCTAATGAGAAATAAAATAATATTGTTCTTAGACTGCCTTCTGTTTCTTCGAATTACGGCTCAACCACCAAATAATCCATATCGCTATCACAATCATAACAATCGCAACCAGGATGGGTAGCACGATCGACAATATGGACAAGAGCGTGGAAATTACATCTTCCAGAATACTGACTGGTACATTCGCTGTGCCGCCCGTTGTTGCCGTGATGGCGGGTCTCACTGCAACAACCTTTACAGCATGCACACTACCAGCAATTAGCAAACCCGCCGCAATTGAGATTACAGGGTGGATTTCCGTTATCGCCTGCGCACTTGCCGCAAAAAGTATCGCACCTGCCGTAGGGCGGATGAATGATTGAATAATATCGTTAATATGATTGACCGCTGGTACCTTGTCAGCAAAAAACTCAACCAGTGAAAGCAACACCAATAAACCGATGATCCACCAGCTCGTTAAAGCATCCCAAGGTTCCGCAAGCTTGATAAGATTAGTGAACTTGGCTACAAGCGAAACAATCAACAAGGGGATATATGCATTCAACCCCGCACTTGCTGAAAGCCCAAAGGCTCCTAAGACACCACTAACAACATTTCCCATTTCTTTTCTTCCTGCTTTCTGTAAAAACTGTTACTCTTATTTTATAACATATCTCAATAAATTTATAGGGGGCAGATTAAAGATTAAAACCTGCCCAGGTACCTGTCCACAAATATCGCACAAGATCAAAGGCTCCGATCTGCAGCAGAGCGATCAGAGCGCCCCCCATTAATGGCATCCACATCTGGTCAAAACGCTCATAAACGTTCTCCTTCTTGAAGATCATCACCAAAACCATACTGTAGATCATCGTCAGCAGCACCGGCACCCCGGCTGAACTGATCAATGCCAGGGGATAGAGCAGCCATGCGCTCTCCGATAGTGCGGCGAGTATAGTCAGGCCTGCTAAAACGAAAAGCAATCCTAGTTGTTTCCAACTGGTTAACCCCGAAACTTCCTTCCAGGATCTCCACACTGTTTGATGAAATGCCGGTACCACAGCCGCCGCCATTGCCAACCCCATACCCATGCCTGTCACCAAGCGTGACCAGGTCTGAGGTTCATATAAACCATTCACGCCAGGGAAAAAGTGTATATACGAATTGCTGCCATCAATCGCAAAAGCTAATACCAGCACTGCCATGATAATGATCGTTTTAAGGGGAGGGTAAGCACCTTTCTTTCCCTGTACAAATTGATATATCAATCCAAGCATTGCCCCAAGATACATGCCTGAACAGCGTACACATAAGGGCATTTGCCTCTCACCGATATGTAGTGAGTGTGAATCGATACGGTGGCATACCGCATAACCAATCGCATCTGCCTTTCCAAGTAATCCCGGAGGTGTCAGCCTCAACCATATAATAACGGCTGCACATAATATTCCCAACAAGATCCACTTCCAAGGGAATTTTGAAACTGATTTACTTTGATTATCATCCATTAATATGTTTTTCTAAGCTTTAGGCTTGATTGATACAGCTCGTTTCTATCGCAGGCTTAAGCACCTTCTCCAGCGCTTAAATATTCTCCGGCAATTTTTAGCCAGTTAATGATCTCAATATTCTGTGGACAAGCCACCTCACATTCACCGCATTCAGTGCAATTGTCCGCCCGATTCTCCGCCTTGACCTGGTTTGCATATGCCCAGCGTGGTCCCCCTGCTGCGTCATACATAATCGCATTGTTGTAGAGGTTGAAAATTCTGGGAATTGCCACGCCACTCGGACAGGGCAAACAATATTCACACTGTGTGCAAGGAATTGGGACTAACGAGTGATATGCATTCCGTACTTTATCTATCAATTCTTCATCTTCAGCATTCAAACCACCAATCTGCGAACGCCCTGCACTGATCAGGTTTTCCTCAACCTGCTCCATTGCGCTCATGCCGCTTAGCACAACCGAAACCTCAGGCTGATTCCAAACCCACTGCAGCGCCCATTCTGCTGGCTTCCAGGCATGCGTTGATTGTGCCCATACTCCTGCAATCGCATCAGGTACAGGCGTTTTTGCCAGGCTGCCCC
>Ga0164311_10000174_pt1 | contig 25293 bp, 22 predicted proteins | sample GuaBasSedimGuay2_FD_121796 | JGI IMG/M metagenome (GOLD analysis project Ga0164311, IMG submission 121796) | Subseafloor sediment microbial communities from Guaymas Basin, Gulf of California, Mexico - Guay2, Core 4569-9, 9-12 cm | ecosystem: Environmental > Aquatic > Marine > Hydrothermal vents... | reverse complement strand
CGCTGGCCGCGGCCAGCGCGGAGACATTGAAGGGGTACTCGTAATTGCCGTAAGGCGACGTGGAGGTGTAGCCGCCGATGGGCGTCGTCGCTCCGGCCTGCCCGCCCGTCATGCCATAGTTAAAGTTGTTGATGCAGATGACGGATATATCCATATTGCGCCGGGCCGCGTGGATAAAGTGGTTGCCGCCGATGGTCACTAAATCTCCGTCGCCGGAAAAGACGATCACTTTCAGTTCAGGGTTGCCCAGTTTGAGGCCGGTGGCAAAGGGGACGGCCCGTCCGTGAGTGGTGTGGAACGAATCGAGCCGCACGTAACCCGCCACTCGTCCGGTGCAGCCGATGCCCGATACCACCGCCACCTTGTCCAAATCCAGTTCCGACTTGCGCAGCGCGCTGAGGAAACAGGTCAGCGCAGTACCCAGCCCGCAGCCGGGGCACCAGATATGCGGCAACCGTTCCGTGCGCAGCAGGTCATCCATTGGGTGGCGCCCGTGGATCTCTTCTACCAGTCCTTCAGGCTTGATGTCTGTTTCTATTGACTTGTCCAGCCGGTAGCCGTTCATTCCAAGTCCCATTGTCTACTCCTTCACCTCACGTCCAGCCGCCTCGCGGATGGCCTTGAGCACCTCTTGCGGGTCGTGGATGTCGCCTCCCGGATGGGGCACCGAGAGCACCTTTGCCTGGCCCGCCGTGCAGCGCTCCACCTCGCGCACAATCTGCCCCATGTTGATCTCGGGCACTACAATGCCTTTCACCTGACCGGCTAACTCGCAGATTTGCTCGTCAGGGAAGGGCCAGACCGTCACCAGCCGCAACATGCCCACTTTGATGCCTTCCTCGCGGGCCATTTGCATCGGCCAGATGGCGGTACGGGCAGCTATGCCGTAAGAGACTATGACCACATCGGCGTCATCCAGCCCGTCTTTTTCCAGTATGATGATGTCGTCCTTGTTCTTTTCGATCTTGTCAATCAGCCGCTGGATCAGCGACCATTGGGCGCTATCGCCAGTGGTGGCGGGGTAGCCGCGCTCGTCGTGAGTCAGACCGGTGGTGTGAATGCGGTAGCCGTCGCCGGCGACCGCCATCGGCGAGACCCACTCGCCGGGCGCGACGCGGTAGGGCAGATACTCCTCTGGCGGGCAGGTCGGTTTGCGCCGGGGCACGATCTCGATCTCTTCCGGCGGTGGGATGACGACTTTTTCCGTCATGTGGCCGACTTCGGCGTCGGTCATCACCAACACCGGCGTACGGTAAATCTCGGCCAGGTTAAAGGCGTGAATGGTCAGATCGAACAATTCCTGCGGCGAAGAGGGGGCCAGCGCGATGATGGCATAATCGCCGTGAGAGCCGTAGCGCGCCTGCATCATATCGCCCTGACCGACCAGCGTCGGCAGACCGGTGGAGGGGCCGCCCCGCTGGACGTTGACCAGCACGCAGGGCGTCTCTAGCATGATGCCCAGACCCAGGTTCTCCATCATCAGTGAAAAACCCGGCCCGCTGGTGGCCGTCATTGACTTTTGCCCGGCCCAGGAAGCGCCCAGGATGACGTTCATCGAGGCCAGCTCATCCTCCATCTGGATAAAGACGCCGTCTGCGATAGGCAGCCGTTCGCTCATACGTTGCGCCACCTCTGTGGCCGGGGTGATGGGGTAGCCGCCGAAGAAGCGACAGCCGGCGCAGATGGCTCCCTCGGCGCAGGCGATGTCGCCTTGCATAAAAAACTCGCCGCTCAACACCCCTTTGTGGTTTGCTTTGCTCATAAAAGCACCGCCTCGCCTTCCGTCTGCTCGACGTAAATGGAAAATTCTGGGCAGAGCAACTCGCACAGCCCGCAACTGACGCAGGCCCCAGTGCGGTCTTGGATCACCTTTGGCGGGTGATACCCTTTGGAGTTGATTTCGTCGGAAACCTCCAGCACGCCGCGCGGGCAGAACTCGATGCACCAACCGCAGCCTTTGCACCGTTCGGTCAGCACGTGGATTTTGCCATGCGGCACTCGGATGTCTTTCAAATCCAGCGGTTCTCGCCAGTATTTCAACGTTGACCTCCCTTATCCTTCAGCCACCAGCCGCGCCAGCGCTTCCTTCGATGCCGCCTCCACCTCGTCGTGGATGGACTGCCCGTGGCTGTCCATCGTCACCACCACCGGAAAGCGTTCAACGCGGATGATCCAAAAAGCCTCAGGCACGCCGAACTCTTCCTTCTTGCGGACCGCTACCACCTCTTTGACCGAATTGGCGATGAGCGATGCCGCCCCGCCGACGGCGTGAAAGTAGACCGCGCCCTGTTCCTGGCAAGCTTGCAGCGTCCCCGGCCCCATACCGCCCTTGCCGATGACGCCCCGCATCCCAAAGTGAGCGATGACGTCCGCCTCGTAAGGCTCCTCGCGGATGGATGTGGTCGGCCCGGCGGCGACAAAGTGCCACTTACCCTCCTCGTCCTGGCGCACCACCGGCCCGCAGTGATAGATGAGGCCGCCATCGAGTAACTGTTGCAGTTCCTCGTATAGCGGTTGCTCGCTCTCCGGCACGCTGTCTGTGCAGATGAAATTATCAATCAGGTACTTGTGCGCCGCGTCCCGCCCGGTGGTCATCACGCCGGAGAGGTAGACTGTGTCGCCGACGTGGAGGGCGCGGATTTCTTGCTCAGAAATTGGAATTTGTAATTCGTATGTCGCCATTAGCTGTACTCCACTTTTTCATCTTGCACTGTCATTTGCGCCCGCCGGCAGGCCCAGCAGTTGTAAGCAACGCTGACAAAATAACAGGCCGGCAAACGATGATAAGCTCCGATCTTGACGCCAAAGACGGTCGTCTGGCCGCCAAAGCCCATCGGTCCGATGCCCAGCTCGTTGCAATCGCGCAGCAGCCGATCTTCCAGTTCTGCCAGCTCTGGCGCGGGATTGACGTCTTTCAGCGGGCGGAAGAGCTGCTCCTTGGCGTGGACGTAGCCGTACCCCCGGTCGCTGCCGAGGGCGATGCCCAGCACACTCGGCGCGCATCCCTTGCCCTGCGCCTGGTAGACCGCGTCCAGTACCACTTTGCGCACTCCTTCCAGATCGCGCCCGGCCTTGAGCGGGCTGTGGGGAAGTTTGTACTGGATGCCCACGTTCTCGCTTCCGCCGCCCTTGAGGAGCAGTTTGACCTGGAGATAATTTTCCTCCCACTCTTCAAAATGGAAAGTGGGGTATTCCACTCCCAGGTTATTGCCGCTGTTGCGCCCGCTGAGTGAATCCACCGCGTTGGGCCGCAGATAAGCGCGAGCGGTCGCCTCGGCCACCGCAGCCTCGATCTGCGCCCGCAACTCGCGCGTGCTCGTCCCCAGGGAATGGTAGACGTAGAAAATGGGTGTGCCCGTATCCTGACAGACGGGGGTGGAGTTGGCGCGGGCCAACGCCACGTTTTCCAGGATGGTCCCCAATGCTCCTGCTGCTGCGGAGCCGGGTTCCTCACGGGCCTGGGCGGCCTGCAACACCGCCTCCACATCTGCCGGCAGGTCGGTCGCCGCCCGGCGGACCAGTTCGATAAATGCTTTGGTCATTTTGTCCATCTAGCACCTCCAAATCATTCAGGGCCGACTGACCATCGGCCATTCACGACAAGGTGACAAAGAGTGTCTCCCTTTGCTGCCTTCCACACCCTCCTCTCAGATTGGCTCAATGGCCCGTTCGTTGTCACGGCCTGACGGCCCAACTGGGCCCAGGCAGCGTCGAACGTTTCGTAGCCAAAGTGCTTGGTTGCGCCGTCGTAGGCGTCCACCAGGTAGATGCTGCCCCCGTCAGGGGCGTCGTCATAGCCGACGGCGACGAATGTGTGCTGCCACTGGACGATCACGGAAGTCGCGCCGTCCGACGATGTCCAATTCTCTACGCCCGGCAGTCGCATATCGTAGGTTGACCAGATGATGACCGGTCTTCCGGCGGCCAGTTCCGCTTTCAGGCTATCCAGGTTCCACTCCCGCCTGGCTCGCGCATCCAGCCCAAAACTGCGGAGGTTGGTCGCGACCGGCTCGGCGTAGACACCGTACCCTACGGGCGGCATACTTCCCGGCGGCAGGTCAACGTCACCCAGAAAGCCACGGTTGGGGTTATCGGACTTGGGCAGGCGGCGGAAAAAGTCGTCCTCAGTAAACGTCGCGCCCCAGAAAGCGGCCAGGTCGGTCGCCGAGCGGGACTCGCAACTGAGGTTGTGTTCCTGGGGATGACCGACCACCCCCTCCACAAACACCGATGGGGGGAGTTCGTCGGCGTAAGCGGGGATGGCATAGAACAGAAGCAGCGAGACCAGAAGCCAGGTTTTTGCCGCGTTGCTTGCGAAAAAACCTGCCCTCTTTCCATTTATGGCCGTTTGTCTCACAGCGCCTCCAGCGCCTCCATAATTTTTCGCGCTTCCTCAGCGGCTTGGGGAGCGGCGTCGAAGATACCCTCGCCGCGCATGTCGGCTTCGGTCAATTCGGGATTGGCAGAGAGGTAGCCCAGTGTGGGCACGGGACTCTCGGCCTGGAGAAAAGCCCAATCGCTTTCGCCGCGCACTTTGTTGCCCACGGCGTAGACTTGGTTGATGCCGATGTCTCCTGCCAACTGGCGCACGCGCCTGGCCGTGTCCAGGCTGCGCCGTCCCGGTTCCAGGATGACCAGGAAGGCGTCCACCGCCCGCGCCGTCGCCCGGCCCAAGTGTTCCACTCCAGCTTCCATATCAAGGATCATCATCTCGTTGCGGTAGAGCAGCAGGTGGGTAATCAGCGCCTTGAGCAGCGCGCTTTCGGGACAGATACAGCCGCTGCCGCCGATTTCGATGTCTCCCAGCCGCAGGAAGCGAATCCCCTGGTGGGAGATGCTGAACCGGTCGGGGATATCGTCCACGCGGGGGTTGATGGTGAAAAAGCCGCCGGATGTGCCGGGCTTGGCGCCCGTGCGCTCGTAGATCAGCTCGTCCATCTCGGCTACCGGTGTCACTTGGGCGATCATGTCAGGCGGAAACCCCAGCGCCTCGGCCAGCCCGCCGGCCGGGTCGGCGTCAATGGCGATCACGTCGCGGCCTTGCTCGGCGTAAATGTGGGCCAAAAGCGCAGAGAGGGTGGTCTTGCCCACCCCTCCCTTGCCGCTGATGGCGATTTTGGTCAATAGAGCCATAACGATTTCCCCTACACACTCGGTCGTGGAAATAACCCTGCCTTCTCGACGATGATGGGCACGGCCGACTCCCATTCGATAGCCATAATATGCACACCATGCATGCCCGGGATCTCTTGGAGTTGCTGGATCGTCTCGACACAGATCGCGATACCTTCCTCACGCAAGGCTTGGCGGCGGGCCTTTTTATTCTCCTTGGGGATACCACTGGTCGCGCCGCGCATACGGTCTATGTACTCTTCGGGGACATCCAGACCGGGAACCGATTTGGCCATATACTTTGCCATTCCAACGTTCTTTAAGGGTGTTACGCCTCCCATCACATAGACATTGTCCAACAAACCCATATCGCCAGCGCGCTGCATATATTCTTTGAAACGCGGCATGTTGTAGATGCACTGCGTCTGGATAAATTTCGCACCAGCCTGAATCTTTTTGGCCAGCCGGTACGGGCGGTACTCGTAAGGCGGCGCGAAAGGATTGGCTGCCGCGCCCAGGAAAAAGGTGGGGGGAACATCAATATCATCGCCCGATTGTATGATGCCTTTCTCGTGCATATCGCGCATCATCGCCAGCATCTGGATCGAGTCCATATCAAAGACACCCTTGGCCTCGGGATGGTTGCCAAAAATCTGGTGGTCGCCCGTGAGACAGAGCAGGTTTTTAGCTCCCAGCGCCCACGCGCCCAATAGGTCGGATTGGATGGCGATACGGTTGCGGTCACGGGCCGTCATCTGGACAACAGGCTCCAGCCCCTTCTCAATCAACATCGCAGCCACGGCGATAGACGACATACGCACGACTGCCGTTTGATTATCAGTGATATTAACAGCATCCACCACGCCCCTGAGATGCTCGGCTTTCTCATCAATGATGCTCTTATCGGCATTGGTGGGGGGGCCAAGCTCTCCTGTGACGGCAAAGTGCCCGGCACGAAGTACTTTCTCCAAGTTGCTACCGGCTATCATCTCATTGTTTTTTATCATTGTTTTACTCCCAAAGCTCTCTATCAGCCAGTTCAAGTTTTTCCGGGGTCGAATCCTGATAAGTCCCATCTTTCTCACGCAGCATGTTAATCCAAGCGGATTCTCCCTCACGTATCCAGTTATGAATCGGCTCAATGTTTACGATTTCCTCGCCGTAGAGAGGCATCTTTACCGAGCGCTCAAAAGCGTTGAGCCACACACACTCCATATCCTCCTCAACTTCGCAGTGACCATTGACGCGCGTGCCGCCGCATGGCCCATTGCGCAACTGTTTGGGGCAATTCATGGGGCAAGTCATGCCCGTGTAATGCAAGACGCACTGCCCACATTCGTTGCACTCAAAGACGACGGTTTTGAACAGGTCCTCGGCCGGCTTGATCAGCTTCTCGCTCATATCATAGCCGAGACCCGACCACAGCCCATCCAGGCCCAAGAAAACACGTTCAGCAAACTTGTATAGTCGCTCTAGCCCCTTGGGATAGTTCTGAATCCAACTTCCCTTCTTCATACGATTCCTCCTTAATATTCTCACTCTGTCAGGTTTATTATACGCGCCGTGTGTAACCGGGCAGCAGGATAGGTGAGACAACTCCCGTATCCACTCCCAACTTCTCTAACTCTCGGTTCCAGACATCCACGTGAGTTGGACGGTGGCGCAGCTCTAGTTTTATTAATTCAAGTTCGGTTTTAACGTATCTTCTCAAAAAGTGGGGGCGAGAGTAAGTCGGAATGCGTGCAACCTTTGCCTGCCGGCCTACATTACCCCGGATTATTGAAAAGGTACGTTTTAACGAATCTAATAGCCCGAGTCCAGGAAAGGAATTATGAACACAGGCCCGATTCCAAACACCACAGCCAGGCAACAGGACAGCACAAACGAGATGATGCCAAGTATCAGGCAAGTCTGTCCCAGGCTCTTGGACTCAGGATCGGGGCGTGAGAGAAATATCACCCCGATGATCACGCCTGCCAGTGGGATGAAGAACGAGATGGCGTACAAGATGAACTTGAGACACCCGCTGTATTGCGAACCGTAGTAGATGGGTTGTTGTGGTGGGTACTGGGGGTACATTTCTGACCTCCTTAAACTAAGCGTGCTTTAAGTGTGCTTGCAGTAGCTGTTTATTCCCGCCTCGTGTAATCGGGAAGCAGAATAGGGGAGGTTACTCCCGTGTCTACTTCTGTCTCCTTCAGTTCCTGGTTCCAGATATCCAGATGTGCCAACGTGGGCTTTCCCGGTTTTACTCCCTGCGCGTAAACGGCCGCCGAACGCCCGGCCCGCCGTCCAAAGACGGTGATCTCGAGCAGGCTGTTGCCCATCAGCCGGTTGTGGCCGTGCACTCCCCCGCTTACCTCGCCGGCGATGAACAGCCCCGGTATCTCGGTGGAGCAATCGGCCTTTAGTTGCACGCCACCGTTCTGATAGTGCAAGGTGGGATAGACCAACATTGGCTCCTGCGTGATGTCAATCTCAAAGCGACCGAACTGGCGCACCATCGCCGGCAACGCCTTTTGGATGGCGCCGGGGCCGTGGATCATCTCGATCATGGGTGAATCCAGCCAGACGCCGGGCTGCCCGGTGGGGGTGACTAGCCCGTTATTTCGCTCCTGACACTCGCGGATGAGGGCCGCCGCCTCCACGTCTCTCGGCTCCAGGGGATAGACGAACAGTTCGCCGTGCTTGTTGACCGGCTTGGCTCCCAGCCCGCGCACTTTTTCTGTCACCAGCAGGCCGACGATCTGCTCCGGGAAAGCGGCGCCGGTGGGATGGTACTGCATAGATTCCAGGTAGCCCAGGGGCGCGCCGGCCCGGTAGGCCAGCACGATCCCATCGGCCGTTGCGCCGTAGTGATTGGTCGTGGGAAAGCCCTGGTAGTGCAGCCGCCCGCTCCCGCCGGTCGCCATCACTACCGTTTTGGCCTTGATGTATTGCTGGGCATTGGTCTCCAGGTTCATCACCACGGCTCCAACAGCCTGTCCCTTATCGTCCAGCACCAGTTCGATGGCGGGAGCGAACTCGATCACGGTGATGCTCTCTTCCCGGTTGCGCACCTCGTCTCGCAGTGTGCGCATGATCTCTGCGCCGGAATAGTCCCGCGCCGAGTGCATGCGCTTGCGGCTGGTGCCACCGCCGTGCGCTTCTACCATCGTCCCGTCGCTCTCTTTGTCGAACATCATACCCAGGTCTTCCAGCCACTTGATAGCGAACGGCGCGTCCATCACCAGCGCCTCGACCAGTTCAGGAACGTTGGTAAAGTGCCCGCCGCCGATCACGTCCAGATAGTGAATGGCGGGGCTATCTTCCGGTCGGTCGGCGGCCTGGATGCCGCCCTGGGCCATCATCGTGTTGGCGTCGCCAAAGCGCAACTTTGTCACCAGAGTCACTTTGGCCCCTTGTTCCTGTGCCAGGAGCGCGGCCGAGGCTCCTGCTCCGCCGCCGCCGATAATCAGCACGTCGGTCTCTGCTATGGGCGCGCTCAGGTCAAAGTCCGGCCCGATGTGGGGGTGTCCCTCGACAATCTTGGCCAGTTCGATGGGCATACGTTGACCTTTGCTGGCTCCCACTCGAATAGCGTGAAAGGTCTCGTCTTTGTAATCGGGATGGAAACCCTCCAGGATGGCCTCTCGTTCTTCCAGGCTCATCGCCGTGACGGTCTCCTTGATCCGCCGAGCGCGGGTGGCCTCGACCTTGCGGATGGAATCTTGCATTTCAGGCGGATAACCGCTCATTTTTATTACTCCTCTTCCCAGGAACCAGGTTTCCTACTTGGGTTCAATGTCTCGCGCTTTGTATTGCGCGACCAAATCTTCTTTACTCAGCTTTTTCAATTCTGCCATCTCCGCGTCGAACTTGCCCTCTTCTAGCTCCCCCAGCCGCGCCTGCAAATGCTGGGAGCGGGGCGTCAGGTAGCGGCCGTAGAGGCGACGGGCCAGGATGGCGATGTTATACTGGGCTTCCTCCGCCGGACAACGGACCGCGCACAACCCGCACATGATACAATCGAACGAGATGTCGGCCAGTGCAGCGATGTCGCCCCGCATGCCGGCCGCCATGTAGTTGCGCACGTCAATATCCTGGGGGCAGGCTTTGGTGCAGGCCCCACAGCCCAGACAGCGCAGCACCTCCGGGTAGAGACTAAAGAGCGTGGTCGCCGTAGGCTCTAATTTGGTGATGTCGTAGGTAGCGCGAGGGGCCGGGAAGAATGGGATCTGGGCCAGGTACATACCCGGCTGCACCACAGTCTGGCAGGCCAGACCAAAGTAGAGCTTGGGGTCGCCCAGGATGCGGTAGGCTGTGCCGCATGCTCCGCAAAAGCCGCCCCGGCAACCCACACCGCGGATGAGTTGGTAGCCGGCGTATTCCATCGCCTTCATGATCGTCAACGTCGGCGGTACCATGTATTGTTTCCCCATGATGTAAACGGGGATCAGGTCATTTTGTTCTTCCATGGTTTTTACTCCTCCCCCACTTCCATCCACTCATCCTCTTTGAAGGTAACGAGCGGCAGTGGTTCTTCGATGTCGCGCCCAGGTACGTACTCGAACACTGCTTGCACCTGCTGTCCAATGGCGCGGAAAACCTGGCCCACCGGTAAATCCGCCGGACACGCGCTGGTGCACATCCCGCATCCGACGCAGGAGAGCGCCATGTGGTTGAGGCGAGTCAGGTGGAAGAGGGTCGTATCGGCCGGCAGCCGGTAGGCCCCCTTGCGCTGCACCCAGTTCATGTACTGGGCCGGTTCGTGGTCAAAGACGGGACTCTTGAACAGGCACGTCTTGCAGTAGCAGATGGGGCAGACGGTCATACAGTTGTGGCAGCGCACGCAGGCGGCAAAAACCCCCTCAACACCCTCCTGGTCGAGCTGTTGGTGGATCTCGGTGAAGCGGGCGTCGCGTACCCGAGTGCGGGCCGCGACCAGCTTTTCTACTACCTTGCCGCGCTCTCCATCCCCATTGGCCGCCGACAGTCCCAACTTTTCGGCCATCTCGTCTGACAGGCTAACCGGGACGCCGATGGTCAGATCCGCGCCAAAGAGTTCCAGCGTGATGTCGGCTTGCTCGACGTGGGGCTTTTCACACATCTGGCAGCCGTCGCGGAAGCTGTATCCCTCTTGTGGGGTCAACTCGCCGCTCTGGGCTGTTGCCAGGTATGCCGCCATGTCCACGTCCAGTTCTGCGTAGACCGGCACATCGTAGGTTCCCAGGCAGTCCACGCCGATGGTCACCAGGTCGTCCAGGCTGGCTTGCTGGAGTTTGACCAGTTCCACCAGCGCCCGCAGCTCGCAGGGGCGCAACACTGCGCCGATCTTGGCGCGCGGCTCGCGGATGGAGACGTGGCCCGCCACGCGCGCCGCGTTCAGTCCCATCACCGGGGCCAGCGGGTTGGCCGCGTCCAGCAGGTCGGGGTTGCTCACCAGTGCGGGGGTGATTGTGCCGGCGGGGGTCTCCATCGGCAGCAGAAGCGCATCCACTACCTCAGCTTCCAGCAACTGCTTGAGGAACCCGCGCACAGCGGTCAGTGTATCGTTGTTTTCGACAGGTATCAAAGTTCTCATTGTGTCTCCTTTTAGAAACCAGGTTTTGTCGCTTTGCTTACACAAAAACCTGGTTTCTTATACCGCCCACTTCCGGCGCATCGGATTAGGCCCTTTCTCCCGCATTGCCTCGGTCATCTGCGTGACCGTCTCGGCAAAGCGGCCGCCCTCGCTGGCGCTGATCCAGCGCAGCCAGACCCGGTCATCGTCGTACCCGGCGCTTTTGAGGATCTCTTTGAGCGCGATGATGCGCCGCCGCGCCTTGTAGTTGCCCGACTGGTAGTGACAGTCGCCGGGGTGGCAGCCGCCGATGAGCACGCCGTCGGCCCCGTCCAACAGCGGCTTGAGCACGTAGGTCGGGTCAACCGAGCCGGAGCACATCAAGCGGATGATGCGCACGTTGGGCGGATATTGCAGGCGCGAAGTGCCCGCCAGGTCGGCCCCAGTGTACGTACACCAGTTGCACAGAAAAGCGACGATCTTTGGTTCGAAATTGTCTTCAGCCATATTGCCCCCTTGAAATATCAAATTTCCACGTTAGTGATAGAGTTCTATCAATGGTCTGACGGATTTCTCCGTGTTTTAACATTCACCCCACCAACGCATCCACCTGCGCCATGATCTGCTCGGTGGTAAAGTGCTGCAAGCGGATGGCCTTGGAGGGACAGGCCGTCGCGCACGCCCCACATCCCTTGCACAGCACCGCGTTGATCCGCGAGACTCCCCACAGCGGGTCGAGGGACGCTGAGCCAAAGGGGCACACGTCTACGCACATTCCGCACCCGGCGCACCATTCCTCGTCCACCAGCGCCGTCTCTGAGATCACTGGCACCACGCCGCGCAGGAGCGGGATGAGCGCGGAGGAGGCGGCCGCCTTGGCCTGAGCGACGGTGTCTATAATGTCTTTGGGTCCCTGGCAGCAACCGGCCAGAAAGACGCCGTCCACCGCCGTGTCCACGGGTCGCAGCTTGGGATGTAGTTCCATAAAGAAGCCGTCGGATGAGCGCGCCAGTTTGAGCAGGTTGGAGAGGTCGCCTGCATCGGCGCGGGACTCCATCCCTACTGCCAGCACCACCAGATCCGCCTCAAAGTCAAAGGGACGGCCCAGAAGCGTGTCTTCTCCTATCAACGCCACCCGGCCATTGTGACGGATGACCTCGGAGATGTTGCCGCGCCGGTAGCGCACTCCCGTGGCCCGCGCCTCGTCGTAGAATTCCTCGGCCCCTTTGCCAAAAGTGCGCACATCTATGTAAAAGACCGTCACGTCGGCATCGGGCAAGAGTTCCTTCACCTGGAGAGATTGCTTGGCGGTGTACATACAGCAGACCCGCGAGCAGTACTCGTTGCCCACTTGCGCGTCCCGCGAGCCGACGCATTGGATAAAGGCTACAGACTTGATAGCTTTTCCGGAACCTGTCAGGTCTTTTGCAGCCAAGCGTTGTTCCATCTCTAGCGACGTGATGACGTTGGGGTACTGTCCATAGCCCAACTCGGGTTTGCGGTGCGGGTCGAAAATGTCATAGCCGGTGGCGATGATGATGGCGCCTACCTGGAGATTGGGGATTTCTCCCGATACTGTGACCTCGAAATTGCCGACGAATCCTTCCACCCCCGTCACTTGGGAGTTTAGCAAAACCGTGATGTTGGAGTGAGTTTGGACGCGCTCGATCAATGGCCCCATCAGTTTCGCCACCGATTCCAGGGTGGGAAAGGTGCGATTCAGGTCTGCCATCCGCCCGCCCAGGCGACCGCTCTGCTCCACCAGGTAGACCGGAAAGCCGGCGTCGGCCACGTCGAGCGCGGCCGTCATCCCGGCGATGCCCCCGCCTACGACGACCGCCCCAGGCGTAACGTCCACCTCCCGCTCCTCCAACGGCTTTAACAAGGCGGACTTGGCTACCACCGAGGCGACCAGCCACTTGGCCTTTTCCGTTGCCTGGCCTCGATCGCTATGCACCCAGGAGCACTGCTCGCGGATGTTCGCCATCTCCACCAGGTAAGGATTCAGGCCCCCCTGCCGTCCCGCTCCTCGGAAGGTCGGCTCGTGCATGCGGGGCGAGCAGGAAGCCACTACCACGCGGGTTAGCTCCTGCTCCTCAATATCTCGCTGGATCAATCCCTGGCCGGGGTCGGAGCACATGTAGAGGTAATCGCGAGCCACGACGACGCCCGGCAGGGTCGCCGCGAACTCGGCCACTTGTTTCACGTCCACGGTGGCAGCGATGTTTGTGCCGCAGTGGCAGATGTATACACCGATGCGAGGTTTTTGCGCCATCCTATTCCTCACCCAAGGACAAATTCACAAGCTCCATAATATCCATCACTTGTATTTGCTCGTCCAATCCCTGCACCTTGACCGCGTCCTCCAGCGTCAGCAGGCAAAAAGGGCAGGCCACAGCCAGAATTTCAGCCCCGGTCTCGGCCGCTTCGTGTACCCGTTGAAAGGCCAGCCGCTCTTCCAGGTTCGTCCCCTCGGCCCACATGCGCCCGCCGCCGCCCTCGCAACACAGACTGCGCTCGCGGTTGCGGTCCATCTCCACCAATTCGACGCCGGGGATGGCCTGGATGATGGCGCGCGGCTCGTCAAAGACGTGGTTCTGCTTGCCCAGGAAGCAAGGGTCATGGTAGGTGATTTTTTTATTTACCTCGTTGGATAGCTCTAATTGGCCCTGTTCGATCAGCGCGGCAACGAGTTGCGTATAGTGTAGCACCTCGATGCCGTCCAGGCCGTACTCGTTCTTGATGGTGTTAAAGCAATGGGGCGATGTGGTCACCAACCGGCTCGCGCCCACGCTGCGGAACAACTCGCTGTTCTCCTCGACCAGCATCTCGAACAGGCCCGCCTCGCCCATACGCTTGATCTCGTTGCCGCAGCAACTCTCCTCAGTGCCCAGCGTGCCGAAATCTAGCCCCGCCGCCGTAAAGGCCCGCGCCAGCGCGCGTGTGACGGTGTGTACGCGCAGGTCGTATGCCGGGGTGCAGCCCACGTAGTAGAGCAGTTCGCATCCCTCCTGTGCGGCTTTGACCTCTGTGCCGTTGACCCAGGCCGCCCGATCCTCCCGCGCCATGCCGGAGGGATTCCCCTGGCGGAAGGTGCCCATCAGCGCCGCTCCAATCGTCTCCGGGATGCGCCCACTTTCCACCAATTGACCTCGCAACTCGATAATGAGGTCCGCCGGCCGCACGTCCTTGGGGCAGCGCTCGACGCAGGTGAAACAGCAGGTGCAGTCCCACAACTCTTCGTGCGCCTTTACGTCCAGTTCAGGCTCAACCAGCATATTGTAAATCATGCTGCGGATGTTTAGCACCGTTTTGCGCGCCACCGGACAGCCGCCGGTGCACTTGCCGCATTGAATACAACCAAAGAGTTCTAATTGTTCAGTCATTGCTTTTGTCTTCAATGCCATCCTCCCGATCCATTTGCTCGAGCTGTTTCTCGCGTCGCGCCAGCACCCCCAGCGCCGATGATGCGGCCGCCTTTGCCTGGGCGACTGTATCTGGAATGTCCTTGGGGCCCTGGCAACAGCCCGCCATAAAGACGCCATCCACCTCCGTATCTACCGGGCGGAGCTTGGGATGCGCCTCTTGGAAGAATCCGTCCGGCGACATTTCCAACCCCACCAGTGCCGCTGTCTCCGCCGCGTCGGCCCGGGGGACGGCCGCCGTCGCCAGCACCACCATGTCCGCCTCGACCTCGATAGGCTGCCCCAGCAACGTGTCCTCGGCCAGCACCACCACTCTGCCGTTGCGCCGGTATATCTCTGATGGCTCTCCGCGCCGGTACATTACCTGTTCCTGTTTCACCCGGTCGTAGAATTCCTCGTATCCTTTGCCAAAGGCCCGCACGTCCATATAGAAAACCGTGATGTTGGCATCGGGGACTTTATCTCGCACCAGGTGGGCGTGCTTGGCCGTGTACATGCAGCAAAAGCGGGAGCAGTAGGGCACGCCCGTGTGCGAGTCGCGGGAGCCGACGCACTTGATGAACACGACGTCCTTTGGCTTTTTGCCGTCTATGGTAATATCACCCATCGTGGGGCCGGAGGCGGACGAGAGCCGCTCGAACTCGATGCCCGTCATCACCTCCGGGTAGATTCCGTAGGCGAACTCGGGCTTGGTACGCGGGTCTATCAAATCATAGCCGGTGGCGACGATGATGGCGGCCACGTCCAGGTCTACAAACTTTTCCTGCTGCTCGAAATCAATCGCATCGGCTGTACACGCTTCCTGGCACAATGGCCCTTTGCCGCATTTGCCTCGCGTCAGCATGAGGCAAGAGTTGGGGTCAATCGTAAACTTTAGCGGCACCGCCTGGGGAAACGGCACGTAGATGGCCGACCGCTTGGCGATTCCCTCATCGAAATCGCTGATCACGCGCCCTTTCATGCGGCACGCTGCCGCGCACTCGCCGCAGCCGGTGCATTTGTCCACGTCCACGTAGCGCGGCTTTTTGCGCACTTGTACGCGGAATGTGTCACCTTCCTTCTCGACAGAGACGGCCTCGCAATAGGTCATCAACTCGATGTTGGGATGGCGGCCCACGTCCACCATCTTGGGGGTCAGGATGCAGGAGGAGCAATCCAGTGTGGGAAAGGTTTTATCGAGCTGCGACATACGCCCGCCCACGCTCGGCTCCCGCTCAACCAGGTAGACAGGGTAGCCCGCGTCGGCGATGTCGAGCGCGGCCTGGATGCCGGCGATGCCGGCGCCGATGATCAATGCTGCTGGTTTATGTCGTTCCATATTTACTGTCCCTCAAGCCCCCACCGCATCCAGCATTTGATACACCTGGGGCGCAAAACTTCCCACCTGTTGCGTGGCCTTGTTCGGGCAAGCGGCCGCGCACGCGCCGCAGCCCTGGCACAGCACATCAATCACCTCGGCGTAGGGAGCGCCCGACTCTAGCACCCGCGCGCCGTAGGGGCAGACCTCGACGCACAGGCCGCAGGCGGAGCACAGGCGGGTGTTCACCTGCGCCACCGTGGTCGGCGCTTCCAGCTTCTTTTGCGCCAGCAGCGACGCCGCCCGCATCGCGGCGCCTTGCGCTTGCGCGATTGATTCGTCGGCAAAGCGCGGCGAGTGGGCCAGTCCGCACATAAATATGCCGCGTTTGGTGAAATCCAGCGGTCGCATCTTGGGATATTCTTCCTGGAAAAAGCCGTTCTTGTCCAGCGGCAGATCAAGCAGGTCGGCTAGCGGCCGGTTATCGTTCGGCTCGATCCCCACGCTCAACGCCAGCAGATCGGCGCTGATGACCACTTCCTCGCCAGTGATCGGTTCCTTCAATCTGATCGTCAGGCTGTCCCCGTCCATCGAGACCTGGGGCTTGTCCGGCAGTTCATAGCGCAGGAATGTCACGCCCTGGCTGCGAGCCTCGCGGTAATAGTCCTCGCGAAAGCCATAGGTGCGCATCTCGCGGTAGAGGACAAAGACGTTCGCCTGCGGATTCTGTTTCTTGATCTTGAGCGCGTTGGCGACCGACTTGGAGCAGCAGACGCGGCTGCAATAAGGCCGTTCCGGCTCCCGCGAGCCGACGCACTGGATCATCACGACGGTATTGGGTATTGGGGATTCGGGATTTGTGATGCGGTGTTCTAGCTCTCGTTGGGTTACGACGCGCTCGTCCTGGCCGTAAAGATATTCGGTTGGTGCGACCTCGCGTCCGCCGGTGGCGACGATGATAGCGCCGTGTTCCAGCGTTTCTTTTCCATCAGGGAGGGCCACGGTCGTCTGATACTGTCCGACGCCGCCAGAGACCGCCTCCACCTGCGCTTCCTTGTAGATGTGAACGCGCTCCTTGCCCTCGACCTGCTCGATCAGCGCACTCAAGGCCGCGCCGGGGTCGTCCTCTTCCAGCGTGTAGCGGGTGTTGCGCAATTGCCCGCCCAGTTCCGCCGATTGCTCCACCAGGTCTACTTCGTGTCCCATCTCAGCCAGGCTCGAGGCGGCGGTCAGCCCCGCCAGCCCCCCGCCGATGACCAGCGCCCGCTGCGACATTTCTTTGGTCGCCTGCTGCTGCGGCTGGCTCAAGCGGACGGAGGCGACCCCCATCTCTACCAGTTCTTTCGCCTTGCCGGCGCCATTGCCGTTAGAGTGTACCCAGGCGACCTCGCCGCGCAGGTTGATCCGCTCCAGCAGGCCAGGGTTCAGCCCGGCCCGGCGCATCATCTTCTCGAACTCGGTCTGGTAGAGGCGGGCCGCGCACCCCGCGATCACCACTCGATTGAGTTCGTGCTCCTCCACTGCCTGGATAATTTGCTCCGCTCCACCGGCCAGGCAGGCGTTGTCCAGCGATTGCACTAGCGCCACATCCCGAAGGCCGCGCGTGTGAGCGGTCAGCGCCTCCAGATCAATCACCCCGCCGATCTCGCCCCGGCAATCGCAGAGAAAGACGCCCACACGAGGCCAGGCCAACTCATCTACTTCTTTCTCATCTATTCTCTCTACCTTTTCCTCATCCAAAGAGCTTCCCAGCAGACGCGCCGCGCTGGCCGCCGCCGCCGAAGCCTCCACCACCGTCTCGGGGATGTCCTTTGGCTCGCGGAACGCGCCGCTCACCAGGATGCCGGGGCGCGTGCTTTCGGTGGGGGTGAAGGTGTCCGTCACGCCAAAGCCGTATTGGTTCAACTCGATTCCCAGCGATTGCCCCAACTGTTGGGCGTCCACCGGCGGCGCAAAGCCCACCGCCAGCACCACCATATCAAAATCCTCGTCCCGAAGGCTTCCGTCCTCGGCCACGCAATTCAGCTTTAGATTCCGCGTCTGCTGGTATTGGTGAACCGAAGAAACAATACTGCGCCGGTAGTGCACGCCGTCCAGTGACTCGACCCTGTCGAAATACTCGTCGAAATCCTTGCCGTGGGCGCGGATGTCCATAAAGAATACAGTCACGTCCAGATCAGGCCGCAGCCGCTTGGCGACCGCCACCTGTTTGGCCGTGTGCATACAGCAGACGGAGGAGCAGTAGCCGCACCCGATGGCGTCATCGCGCGAACCGACGCATTGGATGAAGGCGACTCGTTTGGGCGTCTGCCCATCGGAGGGACGCGCGATGTCGGCCCCGGTCGAGCCGGAATAACTGACCATGCGCTCGAATTGGAGGCTGGTCAGGACGTTATCGTAGTGGCCAAAGCCGTATTCTCCCTTTAGGCGCGCGTCGAAAGGCTCAAAGCCGGGGCTGAGGATGATGGCGCCGACGTTGACCTGGGACTCGCTTTCCTCCATCTCCAACTCAATCGCCTCTACAGGGCAGACCTCGACGCACTTGCCGCAACGGGTGCAATAATCCATATCAATGACGTAGGCGGGCGGAATCGCGCGCGTCGGCGGGCGGTAGATCGCCTTGCCGGAGTGTAAGTCGCCCTCGTACCGGTCGGGCCGCTCCACTGGGCAAACGTCGACGCACAGTCCGCAGTTGTTGCACGCCTCCACGTGCACGTAGCGCGGTTTGTTCCGTACCGTGACGGTAAAGTTTCCCAGCTCTCCCTCCACACCCATCACCTCGGCGTAGGACAGAATTTCGATGTTGCGGTGCAGGTCGCACTCAATAGTGGGACAGTAGGCGGCTCGTCCGGGCAGCATCAGGCACAGGCCGCAGGAATTGGTGGGAAAGGTCAGATCGAGCAGGTGCATCGAACCGCCGATACCGGGCGCGCTATCCAGTAAATAGACCTTGTGCCCGGCTTCGGCCAGCAACAGCGCCGACTGCATCCCGCCGATGCCGGCTCCCACGACCAAAATGGATTGATTGGGTTGCATTTCTTTGTTATTGGTCATAATTCCTCTCAATTTGAAATGGCGTTATAGCGTGTTCGCAGAGGCGTCGAGTGGAGGATCGGGCTGGACGGCCGGTCTATTTTTCCACTGTCCTTTTGGCAGCAACGCGCGCATCCGCTCAACAATCGCCACTTTATCTTCCCAAGATAATGCTACGAGCGTCCGTCTTTGCTTTGACTTGGCCGCTAAAATGTCAGAGATGTCTGGATAAATCTGTTTCACAAGTCACTCCTGGCGGTCGGCATCGTTCAGAAAGCGTTTCTGAAAGATCTCCTGGTTGATAACTGCCAGTGTTTTTTCCATCGTGTAAATGGCTAACGGGCGAGTAAATTCCGCTCTCGCAGCAATGGACGCGGGTCAACAGTGTGCTTGCCCAACCACTTTTCCACACCGGGCAAGCCGAACGCCAGCGCCATCAGTTCGGTAAAGTAAAAGATCGGCATCTTGTTTTGAACCGCTTGCCGCGTTTCCAGGTTGATCTGGCAGATGCCGCAAGCGGAAGCGATGCAATCGGCCCCGGCCTCGATGGCCCCCTCGACGATCTTGGTCGAGAGGTCTATGACCACGCTACCCATGGGGAACGTCATACTCGCCCCGCAGCAATCCACCTTGTACGACCAATCTACGGGCGTCGCGCCTGCCGCTTCGAGCAGTGTGTCCATCGTCATCGGGTGCTCAGGGTCGTCCCAGCCTGTTACCTCTGGCGGGCGCACCAGCACGCAGCCGTAGTAAGAGGCCACCTTTAGCCCTTGTAACGGTTTGATCACTTTTGCTTTGACCGCGTCTGTATCCAGGTCGCGGCTTAACACATCCAACAGATGACGGGGCCGCCCCTGGCCCGTGTACTCAAAATCCAGCAGCGACTCCATCTTATGCCGCCAGTCCTCCTCCTGACGAAAGGCCCGGTCAGCCGCCATACTGTTCTGGTAGCAGGCCGGGCAGGGGATGACCGTATCCAGCCCCGCCTCCTGCGCCAGCGCCACGTTGCGCCCCGGCAACGAGAGCGAAAGCTCGTGATTGAGGCTGTGCGCCGACGAGGCCCCGCAGCAACTCCAGTCCTCCAACTCTAATAATTTAATCCCCACGGCCTCGCATACGGCCCTGGCGGAACGGTCAAACTCGACTGACGTGCCCTCCGCCGTGCAGCCGGGATAATACGAGTACTCGATGGTTTTACTTGGATGTTTGTTATCCACGCTCACGGACGGCCTCCTCGTACAACTTTTTCACTTCATCCATTCGCTTGATCCGCTCAGGCACGATCCCGAACTTGCCCTTGAAAAAGAGGCCGGTGCCCATCTTTATGTCGGCGCCTAGTCCACGGAACAAGGTCGCCGGCCCCCCTGCCAACAGGCTCAAGGTTTTGAATTCCGCTACCAGGCCCAACTCGTATACGCGCCCCAACAGCTTGATGTTATCGAGAAAGGCGCGGTGCAGCGCGTAAATGGCTGGCTCTGGCTTGTAATCTCCGGCCAGCGCCATCTGTCGCAGCGCGTCCATCACCGGCGCCAGCCGGATGTGGTTGGGGCAGCGCGTGCCGCAGGTCTCACAGGCCACGCACATCCAGATAGCCGAGCTGCCGAGCACCTTGTCCTTCTGTCCCAATTGGATCAACCGCAGCAGTTGGGCCGGCTTGTAATCCATCACAAAGGCCGTCGGACAGCCGATGGTGCATTTTTGACAGTAGAAGCAGGCGTGAATGTCCTCGCCGCTGCGCTCTCGCACGGCGTCTCTGAACGTGAGGTCAGTTCCCGTCGATTCGCTTATGGAAATCGTCATTGCTTCCTCCTGGAAAAACCTGGTTTCTAGAATTCTCCCGAACGGTCTACCAGACGCAGCGCCAGGATCGCCATATCCAGTGGTTCCCCATCGCTGGTGAGGAAGTAGTCGCGCAGTGTCACTTCTTGTTGAAAGCCCATATCCTGGAAAGCCTTGATCGCCCGTCCCTGGGTGGTCACAACTTCGGTGTACAATTGCTGCAAGTTCAAACGGCGCGCGATCTCAATCAGGCTGCGCAGCATCAATGTGCCGATACCCTGGCGGCGGTAGTCGCGGTCGAGAAAGATGCGCACCCACGCCAGGTGACGGTGATACCGCTCGCGGAAGTGAAGAGTGGCGTCGCCGACGATTTTGTCATCCACGACGGCCACCAGCGGAAAGACGCGCTTTAGATCTAGACTGTCTACCCAACTCCCCACCACGGCCGGATCGCCCGCATCGTCGCGGAAATACTCCAAATCCTCTTGAGAAGCCCGGGCGAAGAGGTTCACCAAGCTTTGTTTGTCCTCCTTGGTCAATGGGCGCAGCAACACCCGCGCGCCGTTGGGCAGCGGTTTGACTTTTCGATAACGGGATAGTTGTTCCCACATATCTGTCATTTTCGGCCTCCTCGAATTAATTGTCTGTCTTTACCAACCCACCACGTCTGCCATCGCCAGGATTTGCTCCGGCGTCCAGTTATAGATCTGGCTGGCTTTGTTAGGGCAGGCCGATACGCAGGCCCCGCAGTTTTGACACAGCGCCGCATTGACTTTGACGACGCCGCGCAGCGAATCAAGCGCCCGCGCATCGTAGGGACAGGCCCCCACGCACACGCCGCACCCGGAGCACACTTCTTCGATGACGTAAGCCACGGTCGGCTCTTGGATCATCTCATCCTGGGAGAACAGTTGCAGCACTTTGGCCGCCGCGCCCGAGGCCTGCGCCACTGTCTCTGGGATGTCTTTTGGCCCCTGCGCCGCCCCGGCCAGGAACATTCCCGCCGTCAGGCTCTCGACCGGGCGCAGTTTGGGGTGCGCTTCGCTGAAAAAGTTGTCCTGGTCAATGCCGATTCTTAGGGTCTGGGCCAGTTCCGTAGCGTGTGGGTCGGGCGCCATCGGCGTCGCCAGCACCACCAGGTCGGCGGCCACTTCTACCGACTGGCCGCTCAACGTATCGGCGCCCCATACGATTGTCTTGGCCCCATTCTGGAAAATCTTGCTCACCTTGCCCCGCAGGTAGAGCACGTCCTGTTCCTCCATCGCCCGCTGTACGTACTCATCGTATCCTTTGCCCGCCGAGCGGATGTCAATGTAAAAGACATAGGCCTGACCCTCCGGCACGCGCTCTTTGAACATTGTCGCCTGCTTGGCGACGTACATGCAACAGACCTTGGAGCAATAGGGCACGCCGCGCTCCGGGTCGCGGGAGCCAGCGCACTGGACGAACACCACCTCGCGGGGCACGCGCCCGTCGGAGGGACGCCGGGGCGCCGCGCTGTTCTGCAACATCTTTTCAAACGTCAGCCCATCCACCACGTCCGCTATCTTGCCGCCGCCGTATTCTGGCAGCCGCTCCTGGGGGTAGGGCGCCCATCCGGTGGCAACCACGATAGCGCCCACGTCAAATGTTCGGGATTCCGAATTCCCCAATCCCGAACCCCGAACTTCCGCCTCGAAATTCCCCACGTACCCCTCGACCTTTGCCACCTCTGCGCTCGTCAATACCTCGATGTTGGGGTGGTTGAGAACTTTTTCAACCCTGCGCTGCGACAGGTCGGGCGCGGCGTTAAAGTTGAGATAGGTGCCGCTGAGTTGGGCCATCTTGCCGCCCAGGTTAGCTTCCCGCTCCACCAGCACAACCGGGTATCCGGCGCTGGCGACATCGAGCGCGGCTTGCATCCCGGCCGGGCCGCCCCCGATGACGATCGCCCGCTTGGTCAGCGGCAGGCTGGACGGCTCTAGCTTTTCGTCCCGCGCGGTCTTTTCCACGAGAGTGCGTATGATGTCGAGCGCCTTCTCGGTGGCCCGCTCCGGTTCCTGCGCATGTACCCAGGAACACTGTTCGCGGATGTTGGCGATCTCGCAGCGGTAGGGGTTCATCCTCACCGACGCCGAGGCCCCGCGAAAGGTCTTTTCGTGCATCGCGGGAGAACAGGCCGCCACCACCACTCCGTCCAGGCCGCGTTTCTCAATGGCCTCCTTGAGCAATCGCTGCCCCGGTTCGGAGCACATGTACTTGTAATCTTTGGTATAGATGACGTCCGGGTGCTGGCGCATCTCTTTGGCTACCCGTTTCACATCTACCGTGCCGGCTATATTGATCCCGCAGTGACAGACGAATACCCCAATCCGGCTCATTTGCTTTTCCGCTCCTCTGTCAGGCCAACCAGGCTGACCCCTACAGGAACTTTGAATCCCTTCTTGCGCAGGAATGTCTCCACGGCAAAGAGAAATTCCATCAGGTAGGGTGGGGTGGCTGCTTTGCCCATGTGCCCTACGCGGAAAATTTTCCCTCGCAGCGGCCCGATCCCGCCCGAGATGTAGATGGAGTGGGCCTGGGCCAAATACTCGATCAACTCGCTCACCTTGAACTCTGGTCGAGCTTTTACGGCTGTAGCGATGGGCGAGGCACAAGTCTCCGCCACCAGCATCTCAAAACCGGCCGCTGCCAGTCCGCGCCGGACCGCCTGGGCCGCCTGGCGGTAGCGGGCAAAGTGGGTTTCTAATCCGCCGTCCAGGATTCGTCGCAGGCTCGCCCGCAGCGCCAGCACGTTGTTGGTGGGCATCGTGACCGGGGTGGGGTGCCAATCTCCCCAATCGGCGGCATACTTGCGCCACGTTTTCAGGTTCAGGTACCAGCCGTGAGTCTGACTCTTGTTCCTATCCACCCACTCCCACGCTTTGGGACTGGCGGAGATAAAGGTCAGACCCGGCGGACATTCCAGGCACTTGTTCGCCACCGTCACGCAGACGTCAATGTTCCACTCGTCCACCGGCAGGTTTACGCCGCCCAGGGAGGCTATGCCGTCCACGATGATGGGCAGCCCGGCCTCGTGGGTTACTTGCGCCAGTTCTTGCAGCGGATTGAGCACCGCGGTAGAGGTCTCGTGGTGAACTATGGCCACCGCTCGAGCTTCCGGCTCCTGGGCCAGGGTTTGCCGCAGATCGTCGGGGTTCAAAGGCTGGCCCTGGGGCGCGATGAAAAAGACTGACCGTAGGCCGCAGGCGGAGGCTATCCTTCCCATCCGATTGCCAAAAAAGCCGTTGTTGCCGATGATGACCGTATCGCCAGTGGCCAGCAGGCTGCCAAAGGCCATGTCCAGCGCGGCCGACCCCGCTCCCGGCAGCATAAAGAGATCGTTCTCGGTCTGGAATACTCGCTTGAGCAGTCCCAGCACCTCGTGGTGGACCTTGAGCCACTCGGGGCCATAGTGCTTGAGCGTGGGCTGGGCCATAGCCGCCAGCACATCCTCGTCCACCTCGCACGGACCGGGGATAAAGAGTTTGGGTCTCATTGCACACCCGCCTTTGCCGCTCCGAACAAAGCCAGCGCTTTGGCCGCCGCGCCGGAGGCCTGGGCCACCGTCTCTGGGATGTCGCGCGGCCCCAGTCCTACGCCGGCCAGAAAAACTCCCGGCACTCTGCTCTCGACCGGCGTCATTTCCTCGTTTGAGGGGACGTAAAATCCGAACTGGTCCACCTCGATATCCAACATCTCCGCTACCTGGCGCGCGCCTGCCGAGGGCACGATTGCTGATGCCACCACCACCATATCGGCAGCGATCTCGATCTTTTGGTCGGTCAGCGTGTCCGCACCCCACACTATGAGTTTGCCGTTCTGGGCAAAGACCTTGGAGACGCGCCCGCGAATGTAGAGTGTGCGGTCTTCCTCCATCGCGCGGGTAACAAATTCCTCGTACCCCTTGCCGCCGGCCCGCACATCCATATAAAATGAATAGACCTGTCCATCGTGGACGCGGTGCTTGTAGAGGATGGCCTGTTTGGCAGTGTACATGCAGCAGACCTTGGAGCAGTAGGGCATGCCGTGCTCTGGGTTGCGAGAGCCGGCGCACTGGATAAAGACCAACTCTTTAGGAACCTTGCCGTCAGAGGGACGGATCACGTCCCCGCCGGTCGGGCCGGAGGCGGAGAGCAATCGCTCGAATTCCAGCCCGTTCAGCACGTCGGGGTGCGACCCGTAGCCGTAGGCCTGCACCGCTTCGCCGTCGTAAAGCTCATAGCCCGTGGCGACGATGATGGCGCCCACTCCAATCTCTAGCGTCTCGGGTTGCATGTCGTAATCAATGGCCTGGGCCGGGCACTTTTCCGCGCATTTTCCACAGTCCTCGCAAACGTCCCGGTCGAGATGGTAGATCGCTGGCACGGCTTGTGGAAAAGGCATATAGATCGCGCTGCGCTCGGCCATTCCGCGCTCGAACTCGCTGGGCACTTTTACCGGGCAAACTTTGGCGCAAGCGCCACAGGCAATGCACTTGTCCTCGATGACGTAGCGGGGATGGCGGAGTATCTTGACCTGAAAGTTGCCCGCCTCTCCCTCGACGGACGTGACTTGGCTGAGCATGAGCCGGCGGATGTTGGTATGTTGCCCCACCTCGACCATGCGGGGGGTCAGGATGCACGAGGAGCAATCCAGCGTGGGAAAGGTCTCGGAGAGTTGCGCCATGTGCCCGCCAATAGTCGGCTCCTTCTCGACCAGGAGGACCTCGTAACCGCTGTTGGCGATATCGAGCGCGGCCTGCATCCCGCTGATTCCGGCGCCGATCACCAGTGCTCGTTCGATCATGCCCCTTGCTCTCCGGCTTCCAGATTCAGCCCCACGTAGTTGTCTTCCAACCCCCACGTCTCCTCCGGCAGGCCGAGCGCGATAGCCATCAGTTGAGTAAAGTAGAGTATGGGTATCTCGTCGCCTGTCTGGCCGGCCTCCGTCTCTCGCTGCGGATAATCCAGATTGAACTGGCACAGCGGACAGGCGGTGACGATGGCCTGCGCGCCGCTCGCCCGCGCCGAGGCCACAATGTCCTTCGAGAGCGTTTCTGAGACTTGAGGTTCTTTGACCGTCAGATAGGAACCGCAGCACTCGAT